>Ga0224557_1000980_pt1 | contig 29095 bp, 18 predicted proteins | sample 714S31014metaG_FD_180677 | JGI IMG/M metagenome (GOLD analysis project Ga0224557, IMG submission 180677) | Peat soil microbial communities from Stordalen Mire, Sweden - 717 S3 10-14 | ecosystem: Environmental > Terrestrial > Soil > Wetlands > Peat | place: Sweden: Norrbotten County, Stordalen... | reverse complement strand
GGTTCGTAAGGTGAGCCCTGTGGTGTCGTCAATTGTTGAGGGCAGGCGTGGACAATTCCAAATGAAACCAGACGTAACGCTGTAAGAGAGGAGAGAGGTATGGCACGGGTGTTCTTCGTAACAGGCAGCAAAGGCGGTGTTGGGAAGTCTGTGGGCGCGATTGCACTTCTCGACTACTTTGAGATAAGGAATCGAAAGGTCTCGCTGGTAGAGACCGATACAGCAAACCCCGATGTTGGCAAAGCATACCAGAAGGATGTCAAGTCGTTCTCGCTTGTCAACCTGGATGAGAACGAAGGTTGGCTTGATCTTCTCGACATAGTAGATGCAAGCAAGGACGATGATGTTGTCGTCAATACCGCCGCACGAAACAATGAAGGCGTCAATCGTTACGGCTCAATGTTTGATGAGAAGCTGCATGAATTCGATTGGCCATTCATCTCGTTGTTCCTCATCAATCAGCAGCGAGATAGTTGCGAGATGCTGGCTGAATACATGAGCGTGGTGAAACACGGAACAATTCATGTCGTTCGTAATCGGTTCTTCGGCATGGCCCCATCGCTCTTCGAGTTGTATGACACATCGGCTCTGCGGCAGACGGTGGAGGCAAGGGAAGGATTGTCGTTGTACCTTCCGCAATTGGCTACGCGCGTCACCAACCTCGTACAGAGTAGCCGACTGACACTCGAAAAGGCGCGTGAATCTGCAACGCTTGGAAGCCGCGCAGAGATTGAGCGGTGGCGTCGCGAATGTGCCCTAAACATCTTCGATAAGGTATGCGACGATGCTCCAAACAAATGACGACCTTTACAGCGTCTTTCTTGCGGATCTGTCGGAGAAAGAGCGTGACCGAGTTCGGCGTTACGCAGACAGATTTGGAATTGAGCCTACAGATGCCGTGTGGGCTTTGATGATCGTGCTGGGCTGGTATGGCGACCTGTACGAGGCAGTACCGCAAAAGATCAATGTAACCGTGCAGGGCATCCTGGAGAAAATTCAGTCGGCTGCTGCGGCTGAAGCTGAGTCTTCTAGGGTCCGCTTGCAGGCGTCTTTAACAGATGCCGTAGTCGGTGCTGCTGAGTCCGTGGCGGCCAGGAATGGCCGCCGCCAACTGTTGAAATGGAGCGCCATTGCGTCCACGGCTGGGGTGTTTGTTTTCGCCGTTATGTTCGTTCTTGGGTATTGGCTCGGGTTCGATCACGGTCGTGCCCGCGGCTTCAATGCTGGTGTCGAGGGTCATCTTGCGGCGTCGTGGGCGCAGTCCGTAGATGGTTTGCGGGCATACGAACTTTGGAAGGCCGGCGATCTGGAACATTTGAGCGTCTGCGACCGGCCAGGCTGGAAGCTGGAATCCGGGGTCTGCTACCCCAAGGCTGACGACGGCAAGCTGTATGGTTGGCGCGTTCGGTGATGCCGGACGTAAATCTGGTGCAACTCAACAAACGGGAAAGGTGAAAGGCTCATTATGGAATCGTCTCCGCGTTATCAACCATCTGCCGACAAGAAACCTGAAATTCGCGCCGAAGAGAAGTTACTCCTGAGTCGGCGGGATGCTGCGCAGGTTCTCTCCATCAGCCAGCGCGCGCTGGATTACCTGGTAGCGACTCGCCGCCTGCCGACTCGAAGAATTGGCGGACGTGTACTGATTCCGATGGCTGACCTGCGAAAGTACGCCCGCGCCGACCATCCAGAACCGATAGTGGGCTGATCGGGGTTGCTCGCGCGTGAGAATGCCCAAATCTGGATTGAGTCGTCTCGTGAACTGTTCTGCAATTTCGGCGAGTGGTCTTGTTATGTGTCAGTGCCGCTGTCCGAATAAACAGCCACTAAACAGCCACCATGCACATAAATACCTGTTGATAATGAACATAGTTATGTTTATAATCAGGTATAGCCAAAGGAGGACTCTTGTATGGCGCGTGGAGTATGGGAAAAAGTACCCGGCAGTGGAATTTGGTGGATTCATTATGTGGATGCCGAAGGGAAGCGCAGGCGGGAGAGGGCGGGCAGGAAATCAGATGCCATCAAGCTTTACGCGCAGCGCAAGGCAGATTCGATTGCAGGCAGGAAGTTGGCAAAGCCGCTTCGTCAGAGGGAACGACGGTTTCGGGAGTTGGCCGAGAACGCTCTAACCTACGCAAAGAAGCACAAGGCCAATCCTGCGGATGATGAGCAAAAGATCGGCGTCCTGATCCAGGAGTTCGGTGACCGCATTGCGGAGTCGCTGACGCAGCAGGAATTGACGAGCTTCCTTGACTCCCGGAACACCGGCCCCGCGACCTTCAACAGGTATCGAGCCACACTCTCGATGATCTACCGAGAGGCTATTCGCAATGGTTGGATCGAAAAGAATCCGGCCCGGCTTATGAAGGCAAAGAAGGAGCCAAACGGGCGTATTCGCTTCCTGAGCCAGGAGGAGGAGACGCGGCTTAGGAGAATCATCGACGAACTCTATCCGCACTTCCTGAACGAGTTCGAGGTTGCTGTCCATACCGGGATGCGCCGTTCGGAACAGTTCACGCTCGATTGGACCGAGGTGGACCTGGATGCCAAGAGAATTCACCTTCTCAAGACAAAGAATGGCTCCGACCGCGTCATCCCATTGAACTCGGTGGCCTTGGCTGCCTTGAAGCGGCAGCGCGAGATCTCAGGGGGTGCCAAGCGTGTCTTCATCACCACGGAAGGAAAGCCATTCATCAGGAAGGCCATTCGGGGATGGCTCGACGAGGCTTTGGTGAAGGCGAACATTCAGGATTTTAGCTGGCACTGTCTGAGGCATACATTTTGCAGCCGCCTGGTAATGGCCGGCGTCCCGTTGAAAACCTGCCAGGAACTCATGGGACACAAGACGATTCAAATGACGGCCCGGTACGCACATTTGTCCCCTGGGCACCTTCAGGACGCCATTGAACTGATCGCCGGTGGAAACGGCCACCGAACAGCCACCGACTAGCATATTGAAGCAACAGCCACCACTACAGCCACCGGCACTAAAATGGCCGCCTTTAACGGGCGGCCATAATCTTTTTGTTCTCTGCGTATCTTATTTATTTTCAATTATTTATATGGCGGAGAGGGAGGGATTCGAACCCCCGATAGCCTTGCGACTATGTCTGATTTCGAGTCAGGTGCATTCAACCGGGCTCTGCCACCTCTCCGCTTTGTTTTCAACTACTTATCCGGCTGTGGAAAACTCGCCGGAGCGCCGGTGTCAGTTCTGGTGTCAGTTTCAGTTCCGACTCCACTTGCGTAGAAGGAGTCCATGGCATCCACCGCTGCCTGGTTAACTTTCGGCACTAGATGAGAATACCGCATCGTCATTTGGATAGTCGAGTGCCCGACGTACTTGGCAACAGCCGCAAGCGGTACACCCCCCATCACCCAGCGGGAGCAGGACAGGCGGCGGTTGTCGTGCCAGTGGTAGTCGGCGATGCCGGCCTCCTTGAGATCCAGTCTGTTTTCGAGACGATGGCATTCACCGAGCGCAGGCTGTGCATGGGACCCTGGCAGCAGGCGAGCAGGTAAAAGATCGTGCCCGACATGAGGAACTTGAACGACACGTTATCGTTCAGTTGGCGCCATTGGCCCTTCATGGGGGCGATAAAGTTGTAGACCACGGCCCAGGCGAGAATGAGCAGCATAACCGAGAAGACGATGGAGATGGTCTGCAGCCATTGCGAGATCGGCCCGTGCAGCAGGTGGTGCGCGCCGGTCCACACATACACGAAAGCCAGCGACCAGAACCCCGGCTCCCCGCCATGCAAGGCTCCGTAGCGCCCGATTATCCTCACAGATTGGCGACCGTCTCCAGTCCTGACCGCAGTTCCGGCGCCTGAGAAGCCTGCGTCTTGCCGGGAAGCCAAGGCGGCACAGATATGGAATGCTCTCAGATTCTGAACGAGAGGGAGCTATACAGATTGCCATGGAAGGAGCCTGGAAGGTCACAAGGCAACCGCCCGAACCCGCGCGGCAAACGCTCCTCAGCTCTGCGGTGATCTGGAAAACCCTCAGCGCGTTTCGCGGAATCTTCCCAGGCCATGGCAGCGATCTCCCGCCGCTTCAGGACGAAATGGCTCCTGGGGCGGGCCCGCGGTCCACCACTTACGGGAAGATCTCCGCATCCTTCAGCGCCAGTCCGCTGCGATCTTTATCGGAAAGGATCGCCGTCTCCAGATCGATCGGCCACGGAATGGCCAGGTCCGGATCGTTCCACAGGATGGTTCGTTCCCCCGCGGGAGAGTAATAGTCCGTTACCTTGTAGGCGAAACCTACATTCTCGGTAAGGGCAAGAAATGCGTGCCCGAAACCCTCGGGAATCCATAACATTTCACCGGTTTCGGCTTTGAGTTCGACAGCAACATGTCTGGCAAATGTCGGCGAACTGCGGCGCAGGTCCACGGCAACATCAAACACCGCGCCATGTGTTACCCAGACCAGCTTCCCTTGCGGCTGGATAATCTGGTAATGAATGCCGCGCAGCACGTCTTTCTTCGAAAGCGAGAAGTTATCCTGCGGCCATGACAAAGGCAGGCCCGCCTCCGCCCAGCGGCGCTGATTGAATGTCTCACAGAATGCGCCGCGGCGATCCCGATAGATCGCCGCGGTCAGCACCAGAACTCCGGGCAACGATGTCTTTGTGATCTTCATGGCTGCACGGCCTTGGATGCGAAATGTGGCTCCCGAAGCAGGCCCAGCAGGTATTGCCCATATCCGCTCTTTATGACTGGCTGAGCAAGAGCCTCCAACTGCTCCGCCGTGATGAAACCCTGGCGATAGGCAATCTCTTCCGGGCAAGCTATGTTGAGGCCCTGGCGGCGTTCGATGGTGTGAACGAAAATCCCGGCCTCCAGCAAGGAATCGTGCGTGCCCGTATCCAACCAGGCCATGCCGCGGCTCATGATCTCAACATTCAGTTTTCCGGCTTCCAGGTAACGCCGGTTCAGATCCGTAATCTCCAGCTCTCCGCGAGCGGATGGCTTCAGCGACGAGGCGATGCTCACAACGTCTTTGTCGTAGAAATACAGCCCGGTAACTGCATACCGCGACTTAGGAATCCGCGGCTTCTCTTCCAGACTTATCGCACGTCCCTGGCTGTCGAACTCCACGACTCCGTAGCGCTGCGGATCTTCAACCGGATAAGCAAATACCGTGGCGCCCTCTTTGAGTTCCGCAGCCGTCTGAAGCTGGCGGGAAAACCCCTGCCCGTAAAAGATGTTATCTCCCAGAATCAGTGCGCTCGATTGGTCGCCGATAAACTCCCGGCCGATGAGGAAGGCCTGAGCCAGACCGTCGGGGCTGGGCTGGACGGCATAGCTGATGTCGATGCCCCAGTGCCGTCCGTCGCCCAGTAACTCGGCAAAGCGGCCCGTATCCTGGGGCGTGGAAATGATCAGAATGTCGCGCAAACCGGCCAGCATCAGCGTGCTGAGCGGATAGTAGATCATCGGCTTGTTGTATACCGCTAGAAGCTGCTTGGACACCACATGGGTCACGGGATAAAGACGCGTGCCCGATCCTCCCGCAAGTATAATCCCCTTCATAGCGCAACTCGCTTCGTATAGTTCTGTTTGATCCATTCCAGGTAAGCGCCAGTGCGGACACTTTCAACCCACGAGAAATGGTCGAGATACCAGCCAACGGTCTTGCGCAGCCCGCTTGCAAACTGTTCCGCGGGTTGCCATCCCAGTTCGCGAGAGAGTTTTCGAGCATCGATGGCGTAGCGCCGGTCATGTCCGGGCCGATCTTTGACAAAGGTGATCAGGTTCCTGCGCGGAACGGCTGCTTCGCGGGGACGCATCTCGTCCAGAAGATCGCAGATCATGGTGACCACCTCGATATTGGCGCGCTCGCTGTTGCCGCCGATGTTATACGTCTCCCCGATTCGGCCGTCCCGCAAAACGGCTCGTATCGCCGCGCAATGGTCCTCCACAAAGAGCCAGTCCCGCACGTTCCTTCCGTCGCCGTAAACAGGCAGCGGCCTTCCCTCCAGCGCGTTGAGAATCATCAGCGGGATGAGCTTCTCTGGAAATTGAAATGGCCCATAGTTGTTCGAGCAGTTGGTGGTAAGTACCGGCAAACCCCAGGTGTGGTGATACGCCCTTGCCAGGTGGTCTGAAGCCGCTTTGGAAGCCGCATAGGGACTGTTTGGAGCGTATGCCGTGGTCTCGGAAAAGGCGGCATCGTGCTCCCCCAGCGATCCGTAAACCTCGTCGGTGGAAACGTGCAGGAATCGGAATGCGCGGCGATCGGCTTCGCCGAGCCCCGACCAGTAGATCTTTGCCTGCTCCAGAAGAACAAACGTGCCCTGAACGTTGGTGCGGATGAACGCCTCGGGAGAGGCGATGGAGCGGTCCACATGGCTTTCCGCCGCAAAGTGAACAATGGCCCGGGGTTGATGCTTGCGCAGCAACGAACCTACAAGTTCCGCGTCGCATATGTCGCCGCGGGTGAGCAAATAACGCGCATCCCCCTCCAGCGAAGACAGATTGGCTGGGTTGCCCGCATAGGTCAAAAGGTCCAGGTTGATGACGGACGATCCCGGGGTCCCGATCCAGCCCAAGACAAAATTCGAGCCGATAAAACCTGCTCCGCCTGTGACCAGTATGGCATCCTGCATTTGGTCGCTCCGAGATAACAGTATAGGTCAGAGGGTCTCAAAACAGTTGCAGAGGGACGCAAGGGAGCTCTTTGCAAGCCTCGCCGGAGCGCCCCGCATCAACAATTCCCTCGTCCATGGGGCCGGGACGGAATCCCTGTTCAAGACCCATCGACTGAATGGCCCCATGATCCCGGCTCCCGGAGCACCCCGGCCGGCGCGGCGTTGAGCGTTCCGGCGCGGTTCGCTGCGGTTCCACCCGGCCCTGGATGGGAACTGCCGCAAACGGGATTCAGGCTCGGCTGCGAAAGGAACTTTCACAGAAAAGGGAGATTTTCGATATAGTAAAGAGGTCAGCTTAGTCCCATACACGGCCAGGCCTGCTCCGGCAAGCCTCTTCATGAAGGATCAGGGCGGTTTCCATCGAAAGGAATCGCGATGGGTTTGTGTCTTCGGGTCATGCAATGCATTCTGCACTGAAAACGGTTCATCGAAAAGGTTGCCATGCATACATCCAATCATCGTCTCCGCACTCCTCCACCGCAGGGTCTCTATCATCCACGGAATGAGCACGATGCCTGCGGCATGGGACTGGTCGCCAGCATTCCTGGCGTGAAAAGCCACGAGATTATCCGCAAGGGCATTGAGGTTCTCATCAACCTCACTCATCGCGGCGCGGCGGGTTGCGACCCGGAGACCGGCGATGGCGCAGGCATCCTGATTCAGATTCCGCACGTCTTTTTCGCCCGCGAGTGCGGAGAACTGGGGATACGGTTGCCTGAGCCGGGCGCCTATGGCGTGGCCATGGTCTTCCTGCCCGTGGAAAAGCATAGCCGCCTGCAGTGCGAAGGCGTGTTTGAGCGCATTGCGCAGCAGGAGGGACTGACCGTGCTCGGCTGGCGCGATACGCCGGTAAACGGCGATGCGATCGGCCGCGAAGCGCGTGCCTCGCAGCCCTACATCGAACAGTTCTTCGTGGGCCGGCCAAAGGGGTTGGACGAGGATGCCTTCGAGCGCCTGCTCTACCGCGTCCGCCGCCGCACCGAAAACGAGATTGCCGCCTCCGAAATCGAGGACAAGGACACCTTTTACGTCCCATCGTTTTCATGCCGCACCACCATCTACAAGGGTCTGATGCTGGCTCCGCAGATTGAAAAGTTCTACTTTGAGCTGGCCAATCCTCTCGTCACCAGCGCGCTCTGCCTGGTCCATCAGCGGTTCTCGACCAACACGTTTCCCAGTTGGAAGCTGGCGCATCCTTACCGCTATGTGGCGCACAACGGCGAAATCAACACCATCCGCGGCAACATCAGTTGGATGAGCGCGCGCCAGTCGATTCTGGAGAGTCCGCTGCACGGCGGCCAGATTAGCAAGCTGTATCCGGTCATCACGCCAGGCGGAAGCGACTCCGGTTCGCTGGACAACGCTGTGGAATTTCTTTTTCAGTCGGGCCGCTCGCTGCCCCACGTGATGGCCATGCTGATTCCCGAGGCCTGGTCCGGCAATCCCGACATGGACGAGGACAAGCGTGCCTTCTACGAGTACCACGCCTCGCTCATGGAACCGTGGGACGGTCCGGCGGCCATCGCCTTCACCGACGGCCGCGTCATCGGCGCTACGCTGGACCGCAACGGCCTGCGTCCCGGCCGCTACATCGTCACCAAGGACGATCTGGTGGTGCTGGCCTCAGAAGCCGGCGTTCTCGACGTGCCGCCCGAAGACGTGCGCAAGAAGGGCCGTCTGCAACCGGGCCGCATGTTCCTCGTCGATACCGTTCAAAAGCGCATCATCTCCGACGCCGAGATCAAGAAGCAACTGGCCGCACGCCAGCCTTACGCAACCTGGCTTCAGGAACAGCAGGTCACCCTCGATCATCTGCCTGAGCCTTCGCGGGTGATCGCCTCCAATCCCGAGACCCTGCTGCGCCGGCAGCGTGCCTACGGCTATACCGAGGAGGACCTGAAGGTGCTGCTTGGACCCATGGGCGCCAAAGGCGAGGAGCCGATCGGCTCCATGGGCACCGACGTCCCGCTGGCCTGTCTCTCCGATCGCCCCCAGCCGTTGTTCAACTACTTCAAGCAACTGTTTGCCCAGGTAACCAATCCACCCATCGATCCCATCCGCGAAGAGTTGGTCATGTCCCTGATCAGCTACATCGGCACCGAGCGCAACATCCTGGATGAGGCTCCGGAAAACTGCCACACGCTCAAGCTTCCGCATCCCATCCTCACCAACCGCGATCTGGAAAAGCTGCGCCGCGTCTCTTCCGGCGATCTGCTGGCCACCACCATCCCCGCGCTGTTCCGCGCTGAAGACGGCGAGGCCGGCCTCAGGCACTCGCTCGAAGATCTGAGCGCCCGCGCCGCCCACGCGGTGCACTCCGGCTATACCCTGCTCATCCTCTCCGACCGCGGCGTCGATCCCACCTATGCGCCCATTCCCAGCCTGCTGGCCATGGCCGCCGTGCACAACCGCCTGGTGCGCGAGAAGACCCGCACCCAGGTGGCGCTCATCATCGAGAGCGGCGAGCCCCGCGAGGTGATGCACTTTGCCCTGCTCATCGGCTACGGCGCCAGCGCCATCAATCCCTACCTGGCCATCGAAACCCTTCACGACCTCAAGCGGCGCGGCCTGCTGCCCCGCGAGATTTCCGCCGCCTATGCCGAGAAGAACTTCATCAAGGCCATTAACAAGGGCCTGCTGAAGACCTTCTCCAAAATGGGCATCAGCACACTGCAAAGCTATCGCGGCGCGCAGGTGTTTGAAGCCGTCGGCTTGAACCAGGCCCTGGTCCAGGCCTACTTCCCCGGCACCGCCTCGCGCATCGAGGGCGTGGGGCTCGAGGTGCTGGCCCGCGAGGCGCAACTCAAGCACACCTACGCCTTCCAGCCGCTCACCGAATCGGAGACCGATCTGGTCGTAGGCGGTCATTATCAGTACCGCGAGGGCGGCGAGTATCACTTGCTGAATCCGCTCACCATCACCAAGCTGCAGCACGCCGTGCGGCAGAACAATCCAACCACATTCCAGGAGTACACCGAGCTGCTGGACGAGCAGAATCGCAACCTCTGTACGCTGCGCGGCCTGCTCAAGCTCAAGTATGCCGACCATCCCATCCCCCTGGACGAAGTGGAGCCGGCCAAGGAAATCGTCAAGCGCTTCACCACCGGCGCCATGAGCTTCGGCTCCATCAGCAAGGAAGCGCACGAAACCCTGGCCATTGCCATGAACCGCATCGGGGGCATGTCCAATACCGGCGAGGGCGGAGAGGACGAAGAGCGCTTCCAACGCGACCCCAACGGCGATCTGCGCCGCAGCGCAGTGAAACAGGTGGCCAGCGGACGCTTCGGTGTGACCACCAACTACCTGGTCAACGCCGACGAGTTGCAGATCAAGATGGCGCAGGGCGCCAAGCCCGGCGAGGGCGGACAGTTGCCGGGTCACAAGGTCGATGAGATTATCGCCAGGACCCGCCATTCGATTCCCGGCGTGGGCCTGATCTCGCCGCCCCCCCACCACGACATCTACTCCATCGAAGATCTGGCGCAGTTGATCTACGACCTGAAGAACGTGAACCCGCAGGCGCGCATCGCCGTCAAGCTGGTCTCGGAAGTGGGGGTGGGCACCGTGGCTGCCGGAGTATCGAAAGCCCACGCCGACGTGGTGCTCATCTCCGGCGACACGGGCGGCACCGGCGCTTCGCCCCTCAGCTCCATCAAGCACGCGGGCCTCCCCTGGGAACTTGGCCTCGCCGAAACCCAGCAGGTGCTGCTCTTGAACGATCTTCGCAGTCGCATCCGGGTGCAGACCGACGGCAAGTTGCAGACCGGCCGCGACGTGGTGATCGCCGCATTGCTGGGCGCCGAAGAGTTCGGCTTCGCCACCACTCCACTCATCGCCATGGGCTGCATCATGATGCGCAAGTGCCACCTGAACACCTGCTCGGTGGGCATCGCCACCCAGGACCCGGTCCTGCGCGCGCGCTTCACCGGCCAGCCCGAGCACGTCATCAACTTCTTCTTCTTCATCGCCGAACAGATGCGCCAGTACATGGCCAACCTGGGCTTTCGCACCGTCGATGAAATGGTGGGCCGCGTGGACAAGATCGATGCTGCCGTGGCCGATACGCACTGGAAGGCCAAGGGCATCGATCTCTCCTCCATCCTCTACTCGCCCGCGCTGCCCTCGCGCGTGGCGCGGCATTGTGTGCAAGCCCAGGATCACGGTCTCGACAAGGCGCTCGATCACGCGCTCATCGCCAGGGCTGTTCCGGCGCTCGAGTCCAAAGCGCCAGTCACCGGCAGCTTTGCCATCCGCAACGTGCATCGCACCGTTGGCGCCATGCTGGGCGGCGAAATCGCCCGCCGCTACGGCTCGGCTGGATTGCCCGACGAGACCATCCACTTCCGCTTTCATGGCTCCGCCGGACAGAGCTTCGGCGCCTTCGTTCCCTCGGGCGTAACCCTCGAGCTCGAAGGCGACGCCAACGACTATGTCGGCAAAGGGCTCTCTGGCGGCCGCATCATCGCCTATCCGCCCAAGACCTCCAGCTTCCTGCCCGAGGAGAGCATCCTGGTGGGCAACGTGGTCCTCTATGGCGCGACCAGCGGCGAAGCCTTCTTCAACGGCATCGCCGGCGAACGCTTTGCCGTCCGCAACTCCGGCGCCACGGCGATGGTCGAAGGCGTGGGCGACCATGGCTGCGAGTACATGACCAATGGCACCGTGGTCGTGCTCGGCGCCACCGGGCGCAACTTCGCCGCCGGCATGAGCGGCGGACGCGCCTTTGTCTACGACGACCAGGGCGACTTCGCAACGCGCCGCTGCAACAAGGCCAGCGTCGATCTGGAACCGTTGGTCTCCGCCCAGGATGTGGATGAAGTGCGCGGCCTCCTTGAACGCCATCGCGAGCTGACCGGGAGCCCGCGTGCCGCCTGGATTCTGGAACACTGGCCCGAGGCGCAGGCGCGCTTCATCAAGGTCTTCCCCCACGAGTACAAGCGCGTCCTGGGCATTCCGCGCGCCGATGCGGTCTATATCTCCCCCAACCCCACAACTCCGTCGCCTCTGGAGGCGGCAGCAGAGGTGCAGCATGGGTAAGGACACAGGTTTTCTCGAAATTCAGCGCGAACAGCCCACCCGCCGCAGGGTCGAGGACCGGGTCCAGGACTGGTTCGAGATCTATGAGCCCTTCCCCGAGGAAAAGCAGCGCGAGCAGGGCGCACGCTGCATGGATTGCGGCGTGCCCTTCTGCCACACCGGCTGTCCGGTCAACAACCTGATCCCCGACTGGAACGACCTGGCCTACAACGGCCGCTGGGAGGCTGCCATCCGCCGCCTCCATGCCACCAACAACTTCCCCGAGTTCACCGGCCGCATCTGCCCGGCCCCCTGCGAAGCTGCCTGCGTGCTCGGCATCGACCAGCCGGCAGTCTCCATCAAGCTGATGGAGCGCTCGATCGTCGAGCGCGCCTGGGACGAAGGCTGGATTCATCCCGAGCCCCCCGAGCAGAACACCGGCAAGCGTGTGGCCATCGTGGGCAGCGGCCCTGCGGGCCTGGCCGCCGCGCAGCAGTTGCGCCGCGCCGGCCACTCCGTCACCGTCTATGAGAAAAGCGACCGCATCGGCGGCCTCCTGCGCTATGGAATCCCCAACTTCAAACTGGAAAAACACGTCCTCGACCGCCGCATCGAGCAGATGCGCGCCGAGGGCGTCACGCTGATCACCAACGCGCATGTGGGCGTGAATATACCTGTGGAAACCCTGACTGAACACTATGACGCCATCCTGCTGGCCGGCGGCTCCGAACAACCGCGCAACCTCAATATCCCCGGCCGCGAGCTCAAGGGCGTCCACTTCGCCATGGAGTTCCTGCCCCAGCAGAACCGCCGCTGCGAGGGCGATCTCGTCGACTCCTCCATTGCCATCCACGCCGAAGGCAAGCGCGTGGCGATCATCGGCGGCGGCGACACCGGCGCCGACTGCCTGGGCACGACCCACCGCCAGCACCCCATCAGCGTTCACCAGTTCGAGATCATGCCCAAGCCGCCCGAGCAGCGCGCCGCCTCTACTCCCTGGCCGCTGTGGCCCCTGCAGTTGCGCACCGAAGGCGCTCACGAAGAGGGCGGGATTCGCGACTGGAGCGTCAACAGCGTCCGCTTCACCGGCGACAAAAACGGTAACGTCAGGCAATTGCACCTGGTGCGCGTTGGCCCGCCGCCGTCCTTCGAGCCCATTCCCGGTTCCGAGTTCACCCTCGACGTCGATCTCGTTCTACTGGCCATGGGCTTCCTCGGCCCCGTCCGCTCGGGCATGATCGAGCAACTCGGCATCGCTCTCGACAGCCGCGGCAACGTCGCCGCCAACGCCAACTACATGACCTCCGTCGAAGGCATCTTTGCCGCCGGCGATATGCGCCGCGGCCAGTCCCTCGTTGTCTGGGCCATCGCGGAAGGACGCAAAGCCGCCGCCGCCATCGACAGTTATCTCGCCACGGAATCGGAATCGCTCCTGCAACGCCATCGCGCACTGGTATAAGATCCGCGCACTCTGCCGGGAATCTCTGGCGCCGACGCCAGGAGATTCCCGGCCAATCAGCCAGGCGATGGCCCCTATGGCAATTTCATGGTTGCTGCAATGGGACCCATGCATTCAAATAGCTTGTTTGTTTTGGGTTTCATGATTTGTTAAGCCGAAAGATCGGGTGAGAAGATGGGGATGAACCGACGGGACGTATTGCTTGGCGCTGCCAGGCTCACACCGGGGATAATAGCCGGGGCGGCGGCAATGAACGTGGAAGCGGAGACTCCGTCCGCCTCGGCAGGGTCAACACGCAAATTGAAGATAGTTGTAACAGGTGGGCATCCGGGCGATCCCGAATACGGTTGCGGGGGCACGATTGCACGATTTACAGCGCTTGGCCATGAGGTGGTCCTGCTTTATCTGAATAATGGCGCGTGGCCCCCTACTCCGGCGCCCACGCGCATTGCGGAAGCCACGAAGGCTTGCGAGATCCTGAAGGCGCGCCCGGTTTACGCGGGCCAGATCAATGGCCACGCCATCCTCGATAACGACCACTATGAGGCCTACCAGAAGATATTTGACGTCGAAAAACCCGATGCCGTCTTCAACCAGTGGCCCATCGATAATCACCGTGACCATCGCGCGATTTCCATGCTGACCTACGATGCCTGGAAGCAATCGGGACAGAGTTTCGCGCTGTATTACTACGAGGTTTCGGACGGAGAAGACACCCTGCAGTTCGCGCCAACTCACTTTGTGGACATTTCAGAGACTGAGCCCCTGAAGCGAGCTGCCTGCTACGCCCATGCCAGCCAGACTCCGGACCGCTATTACGAAATGCAGGATTCGGTTGCCAGGTTTCGCGGAGTCGAGAGCGGTTATAAGAGAGCCGAGGCTTTCATTCGCCAGATACAGGGTCCTTACGACATATTCCCAATGGCGGGCATACCCACTCGATAACATGGAAATAGAATCGGACGTTCCCGGACCGGCCGGCCGGGAGGAATCCAACCTTGCCGGAGTTGAGCTATCCGACGTCTGAACTGGCAGCTTTGATGTCATTCGTTCCTTTCACCGCGCGCTGGAGACGGAAAAGGTCGGGAATTCTCCAGTTTCCATCTAGAGTTACATAGCTCCGCTTGGAATTCCTGTAACTTGATCGGTAGACGATGCATCTTCGTATTCGGAGTGTGAAGCCTATATCCGCTGCTCCGAAACTGAGCAACATCGCCCAGATCCCTTCGGCGAAATTCCTTCCTGCCGCGCAATTGAATTCTGTGTTATCGTTGGTCTACTTCACGTACACTTTACCTTCGGGCGCAAGTACAAATCTTAAGACGACGCGCGTTACGGCTCTGGCTGCTGCACCACGCTGGCGGGCGGGGACGCCTGGGCGCACGTGGAAGGACAAGACAGAAACATGAGCATAAACGCGGCGCAGAATACACACGGGCCACAGCACATCCGACTTGACGAGATAGGCATGGAACGGCTCAATCCGCTGATCGACCGGCAGTTCGTCAGCGGCGAACGAGCCATGCTCGCGAGGATCGTCCTGCGAACAGGAGCTATAGTGCCGGAACATAGCCACGAAAATGAGCAGATCACCTACATTCTTGAAGGCGCGTTGAAGTTTATCGTGCAGGAGACAGAGATCCTGGTGCGTGCCGGAGAAGTGCTGGTGATTCCTTCACACGTACCGCACAGTGCGGAAGCCCTGGAAGATACAGTCGATCTGGACATCTTCTGCCCGCCACGCGCCGATTGGATCAATGGAACGGACGCGTATCTGCGCAGGTAATTTCAATCGGATTCTTCGCCGTTGGAACTGGACGGCTCGATTCCCGATGAAATTGCGGCCTGCGAGAAAGGTCGTAAGACTGCCTGAAAGCATGCCTGGCGCTTCAACTTTCGAATTGTGCGGCTCTGCGCCGGAAAGCGCCGACTTCCATGCTTGACAGCTCCAATGGAGGGTCCATATGTTGCAGCGATTGAATATCCAGGCAGCCGGCGGGGGACCTCGGCGTTCCCCGACGAGCTTTTGGAGAGGCACGGTATGAAGCTACTCACTGGTCGAAAGAATTTCGTGCTGCATTTTTGCGTACTGGCTGCAATCGGCGCTTTCACAGCGCGTGCGCAGGACGCGAGCAATCCATGGCCTAAAGACCCTTACTACGCAAACAACCGCAAGCCGGACGACCGGTTCAAAGCCGATCTTCTCGTCGTGGTGGCGCATCCTGACGACGAGATCATGGCCGCCGCATATATCGCGAAGGCAATCGAAGAAGGGAAGCGCGTAGCTCTGGTGTGGACCGTCCGCGGCAACGGGGGCACCAATGATGTTGGGCCGGAGCAGTCCGATGCGATGGGCGATATTCGCGACGTGGAAGGGATGCGGGCGGCCGCATCCCTGGGCATCACGAACATGTGGAATCTGGGTGGCACCGATACGCCCACCCAGAACCCCCTGGAGTCCCTTGAGACCTGCAGTCATGGCCGTTGCCTGGACCGCATGGTCCGAATCGTTCGACTCACGAGACCGGCCGCGATTCTCACCTGGCTGCCGCTCGGCGTAACGGGCGAAAACCACGGCGATCACCAGGCCGCGGGGATCATGGCAACCGAGGCCTTCGACCTGGCCGGAGACCCGACCGCATTTCCGGAACAGGTCGCCCCAGCTCGCGAACCAGCGCAGAACATGAATCGCACCGAAGGTCTTCGTCCTTGGCAGCCGCAGAAGGTTTATTATTTTTCCAACCCGACTCATATGGATTTCTTCGCGGGACAGGGCCCGGAATATCCCACGACAGATATCTCACCCAGCCGCCACATCAGCTATCGCCAGATTGCCGAGGCGGAGTTTGCTTTTCACAGGACGCAAGGCGGCGGTGTTATGGAAGATCCAATTCCGCTGGCGACGCCCAGCCAGTTCATCCTGGGAAAGTCTCTGGTGAAATGCGGAGTGACAGAGGACATTTTCGCCGGACTTATCCCCGAGGGGATACCTTATCAGCGAGCTCCTGGGTTTACAGCCGGCATCGATTCAGCTCCTGTCCTAAAGATAGGTGGGCCCTGGAGCTTCTACCGGCAGTTCTGGCAGGCGCATGGGCTGGAACATCTTGGCAGGTTGATCCCGGACGAGGTTTCGATTCAGGTTGGCGGTGTTCTGAGCTTTCCGTTGATCGTCGAGAACCCATCGGATCAGGTCATCAAGGTGAGTTTTCAGGTGCAGGCGCCTGAGGGATGGACAGTCACGCCGGTTCCAGACGCATCCATTGATGCGCATAGCAGTTATTATCTCCGGCTCGTGGCCAAGGCGCCCTCCTCGAAGCTTCCAGGCTGGCAACAATTCAAGGTATCTGCAGAGTCGGACGGCAGGAATCTGGGTTCCGTTTCTCTTCGCATTGAGCTTGCAGATTGGGCATTGCCGCAATAACGTTTTGAAAGCACGGTAAAACCTGAGGTGGCCCGTCGGCCATAAGCCCTACCGGAAACGACCGGGGCACTGGCCTTCGAACGTGTGCAAAACGGTCGCGAACGGTGGCAAATGGGGGTATAGTGTTCCTCAGCCGAGAGGCCAGATGGAAATCCCGCTTCAATGGTCGGGAGGACGACATCACAACTACCCGTCAGGATTGATGCTGGGTTTGCAATGCCGGTTTTGCAGCAGAAGGTGGAATCGCGGCGAAAACCAGGAGTGGAGAACATGACGATGGATTCGCCGCAACCGCATGACGACTTGCTGTTCAGCCCGATTCACGCGCCGGTAAATGGGCCAAAACAGGCCCGGTTGCTGTCGTTGGATGGCCTCCGCGGATTCGATATGTTTTGGATCATTGGAGGCGCGGATATCGTGAAAGGCTTGGCAAAGGTCTGGCCCGGCAGGTTTTCAACGGAGATGACTCAACAACTTGAGCACGTGCCTTGGGTAGGGTTGCACTTTTTCGATGTAATCTGGACCCTTTTCATGTTCATGGTCGGAGTTTCTCTTTCGTTCTCCATCGCCAGGCGCAAGTTGATGAACGAGAGTAGCCGCTCGATTTACTTTCATGCTATTGTGCGCGCGCTCATCTTGTTCGCCCTGGGAATGGCTGCCCAGGGCAATCTGCTGGATTTCAACCTCGCCACGTTTCATCCCTTCTATAGCGTGCTGCATGGCATAGCAGCCGGATACCTTATCGCAACCATTGTCACAATGAATTTCAAGGTGAAGGGGCAAGCGATAGTCACGGCGATCTTCCTGGTGAGTTACTGGATATTACTGCTGGCCATTCCAGTGCCGGGCGTCGGTCGGGGAGTGTTGACCCCCACCGGCAATGCGGCCACGTATATAGACTCTTTGGTCATGGGGCGTTTTCACTATGGCGAGAACACATGGTTCTTGAGTTATCTGGGTTTTGCTTCATCCGTTCTCATCGGCGTGCTGGCTGGAGAGTTGCTCCTTTCCGGACGATCCGGGAAAGTGAAGTGCTTGACGCTGTACGGCTATGGTGCGGGTCTTCTAATACTCGGCTTGATCTGGAGCATCTGGCTGCCTATCATCAAGCTATTGTGGACCAGCTCTTTCGTTCTCGTCGCCGGGGGCCTGAGCTGTCTGATGATGGCGACCTTCTACCTGATGATTGATGTGCTTGGCTGCGGGAAATGGGTGTTTCCTTTTACGGTAATTGGCATGAACGCGCTAGCAGTCTATATGGCAACCATATTGTTCGGTTTTAGAAACATCGGCAACATCTTCGTCGGACACCTCCTCCCGCGAGTCGGCAGATGGGACGAGGTTCTTGCTCAATCCGTGGCTTTCGCAGTTGTTTGGCTGATCCTGTACTGGATGTATCGCACCCGATCGTTTGTGAAATTGTGATTCCCCGCGCTGGGCGCGTGGATTGAACCTCCGGCTAAAGAGAGGGAGCCCCGTGTAGCGGGCACAATGCTGCAGACTCTTACCCTAACGTATTACACGCAATGTCAACCTCCGCATGAGCGGATCGACAGATCGTAACTTCTGTATAAAACCTTCCATGGCGCGGAATCCTGGTCCCTTGCATCGAAAAGCACGAATAGGCGTCAGCTAAACAACATTCGTCCAATGACTACTGCCGAAGACGAAGACCACCCGTGGAGCCGCGCTACCTCCGTACGTTCAACCGGACAGTTGTGCCCTTCCAATACAGCGTTGTATCGCTCCGAGGTAGCTCCGGTTTGCTCCCAGCTTGTCACCACGTTGCCAATTTAGCGGCGATTTACCTTGCGCGCCTCATCCAAAAAGCAGACCGCCCGCCCACCAGCAGCGAATCGCGTTGTCCAGCTTCTGCCAACGAACTTTCAGATCATCGTCAACTCCAGATTCCTCGCTGCGCTGGCCCCAGGGAACTGTTGCGATCTCGCTCCGGCACTGCCCCAACTGGCCTCGCAATCGTGCCGGCAAACGCCAACCTTAGGAACGAACGTCGGTTCATGTCTGTTCCCTATCTCTAAGGAACCCCTGCGCAGGCGCCTGGTTATCATTTTGTCCAAGCAGGGCGCAGGATTGGGACTTGTGCAGAGTTTCCTTAAGGGATCGATCGAGGCTCGACGAGAGCAGCCCGGATGGTGTGGAATGGATGCGCCGGCGAGGGAGCTGGGGAGCTTGCCGCCCGGTGCAGTTCGCAAAAGAAAGGACGTTCCTGTGAATACGCGCTTTGGTTTAATCGTCGTTGTTGCCGGTTCTTTGGTGGCGTTGGCGTGCGCCGCGGTGGCGCAGGCTCCGGCTGCCGCGCCGGCGCAGGCGCCGCCAGGTTTCTGGCAGCCCGCGCCGCACGTGAATGCTCCACTGGGAGAGATTGCCGCCATGCCGGGCGATGGCGATGGAGCCTACAAGACGCACCAGTACCGCGATCTTTTTGCCGAACAGGGGCACACGGCGGCCGAGAGCCGGGCGAAGATCGAGAAGGCGTTTCAGCAGCTTTTTCACGGCGACGGGCAGGAGGAGCGGATCTACTTTGAGACCGGGGCGAACGAGAACGGCACGCTGGCCTATGTTACCGACTGGGCCAACAACGATGCGCGCACGGAAGGCATGAGCTACGGGTTGATGATAGCCGTCCAGTTAGACAAGAAGCGGGAGTTCGACGCGTTGTGGAATTGGGCGAAGACTTACATGCTTATAACTGACCCGAAGAACCCTTCGGTGGGTTACTTTGCGTGGTCGATGGGCACGGACGGCACGCCGCGGTCGACGGGGGCGGCGCCGGATGGGGAAGAGTACTTCACCATGGCGCTGTATTTTGCTGCGCACCGCTGGGGCAATGGGACGGGCATCTATAACTACCAAGCCGAGGCGGACAAGATTCTGCGCGGGATGCGGCACCACCCGGTGCTCAAGGGAACGGGGCCGTTCCGGATTCACCCGGAGGATGCTCCGTTTACGCCGCCCGACCATCCGTGGCCGAGCCCCAACAACCACAATCTGGAGAGAGAGGCGGCCGCGAAGGGCAACCCCTGGCCGCCGGCGTTCCGGTTCAACCGCGGACCGAGGACCGAGACGATCGGGCCGATGGTGGATGAGGAGCACTTCATGATCAAGTTTGTGGCAGACATGGGGGGCGCGGGCGCAACGACGGACGCGAGCTATCATCTGCCGGCATTTTATGAGTTGTGGGCGCGGTGGGGACCGGTGGAGGACCGGGCGTTCTGGGCCAGGGCGGCGGATGTCAGCCGCGACTTATTCCAGAAAGTTACCGGGCCGGAGACGGGACTTACGCCGGACAGGAATCATTTTGACGAGACGCAGATTGTGGGCCGGGACGGCACGCCGACGCCGTTCAGTTACGACTCCTGGCGCAGCGCGAGCAACTGGAGCGTGGATTACTCGTGGTGGCGGAAGGACCAGCGGGAGACGGTGCTGAGCGACCGGATTCAGAAGTTTCTTTACGGCCAGGGCATCGACAAATTCGCTGATCAGTACACGTTGGATGGGAAGCCGCTTTCGACGAGGCACTCGGTGGGGATGGCAGCGACGACGGCTGTCGGCAGCCTGGCGGCGACGGATGGGGCGGTCTCAAAGGCATTTGTGGAGGCGCTTTGGAATACGCCGGCGCCGTCGGGAGAGCAGAGGTATTTCGACGGGATGCTCTACCTGATGAGCATGATGCACTGCAGCGGGAACTTCAGGATTATTGAGGCGCGGTAAGGATGGCGTTGACAACCAGGCTGGGCAGTTACCAGCGAAGGATGGGTAGCAGGCTGGAATAGTCGTCGGTCCAGAGACGGACTTTTGGATTCCCGATAGGTTGACGGGCCTGGCTTGCAACTGCCGGCAGCGCGAAGAATCCGGAGTTATCCGAGAGTAACATCCAGGAGGCGGTGAACTCGCCGCGCCGGTCGTCGGCAAAGCTCGAAACTCTCATGGCCTTCATGCCGGCTGAGGTGGCAAGCAAGGCGATTTCGGGTTCAAGATCGACATGCTGATTGGAGATGTGAAAGGCGAGGATGCCGCCCGGTGCGAGATGCCGCTTGTAGAGAGCGACGGCCTCGGCGGTGAGCAGATGCAGGGGAATGGCGTCGCCGGTGAAGGCATCGATCACCAGCACATCGAATTTCTGTGGGGAGTCGGCGGCAAGGGAGGCGCGCGCGTCCCCTTCCACGATGTCGATATGAGCAGCGGAGTCGCGCAGGTAGGTGAAGAAGTGTCGCGCGATGGGAGCCACCGCCGGATTGATCTCATAAAAGCGGATGCGATCGCCGGGACGGCCATAGGCAGCGATGGTTCCCACGCCCAGGCCGACGACGCCAATGTTGCGTGCGCGATCGAGACAGCAGTTGCGCAAGGCGAGACCTACACCGGAATCCTCGGCGTAGTAGGTGGTGGGAATTCTGCGTAACTCCGGCGTGAAGATCTGGGTGCCGTGCTGGACGATGCCGTTGGTGAGGGTCAGCACAACGGCGCCGGGATACTCCGCGAGGGAGTCGCGAACGCGCAGGCTGCCGTAGAAGTTGCGGACAGCGGCAGGGGTGTCGCGCCGGTAGGCGGCGTAAAGCATGAAGACCAGCACGAGGAGCAGGATGCTGGAGGTGGACCAGAGCAGGCGCTGCGCCCAGCCACTGCTCCAGGTGACGGCAAGCGCGAGCAGTGCGGTGACGAGAAAGGTGAGGGCCAGATCGTAGTTGAAGGAGAAGATCATCGGGGAAGCGATGCCGATCAGGAACGATCCCAGCGCGCCGCCGGCGGCAAAGAGGAGATAGAAGAGCGTGGCCTCGGAGGACCGTTTGGGGCGGAGCGCGCAGGCCTCGGTGTGGCAGAAGAGGCAGGCGAAGAAGACCTCGGCGAGGAAGAAGATCATGCCGATTCGAATTGGCAGCGATACGTCGACGTTGGTGAGCATGTAGCCAAGGCCGGCGAGCATGACAACGAGGAAGCGGGTAATGATGCCGCGCGGAAGCAATCCAGGGAACTGAAAGGCGAGGATGATGGTGATGAGGTAGACGGCGAGGGGAAGAATCCAGAGCAGAGGAATGGCGGCGATGTTCGCGGTGAGATAGCTGGTGACAGCGCTCAACTGCATGGCCGCGCCCATGGGCAGCAGGATCCATAGAATCTTGTGGACGAGCGGGGCTGGGGCGATCTGGGATTCGTCGTGTGGACTGGCCTGGGAGGGCGCGGGCGATTTCAAGCGCATCTTCCAGGTAAGGAATGCCGAAGCGAGTGCGAATGCGGCAAAGCCGCAGGACCAGAGGACGCGCTGCGCTCTGAGCGTGACACGGGGCTCGATGAGGGTGGGGTAAAGGGCAAGCGCAAGCAGCGCGGCCAGATTGGAGAGAGCGAAGAGGCGATAGGGAATGGCGCTGGTTTGAAGACGGGCAAGCCATACCTGCAGCATCGGGCTGGTTGCGCCGAGCACGAGAAAGGGCAGGCCGATGGAGAGGGCGAGGGCAAGGAAGATGGAGAATACGGGATAGGCCGAACTCGAGCCCGTGTTTTGGGGGGACCAGGCGATGGCCGACGCGGCGGCGAGCAGGAGCAGGGCGAGATGCAGATATGTGCGCGAGCGATGGGCAAGCCAATGCGCGTAGAGATAGGCCACCAGGAGGGCCGTCTGAAAGAAGACGAGGCAGGTAAGCCAGACTGCGGCCGATCCGCCAAAGACAGGAAGGAGTTGCTTGGCCGCAATGGGCTCGACAAGAAACAGCAAGAAAGAGGCGAGAAAGACGAGGCCGGCGAAGAGCCATCGGGAAAAGGTCATATGCAGTGTCGACGATCCTGTCGATGTGGCAACGGTGAGTTAGAAGGCCGCTGTGGCGGGAAGGATCTCTTCCACATCGACCCATTGGGTGGGGTAACTGCCGGTGTAGCAGGCGGTGCAGTAGCCGGTATGCTCTTCGCCTTCGCAGCATTTGAGCAGGCCTTCAAGGGATAAGTAGGCCAAGGAGTCGGCTTCGATGAAGCGGCGGATTTCTTCGATGGACTTATTGGCGGCTATCAGGTCGCGCTTGCTGGGGGTGTCTACGCCGTAAAAGCACGGGGAGATGGTGGGCGGGCAACTTATGCGGAGATGGACTTCCCTGGCGCCGGCGCCACGAACCATGCGAACGATTTTGCGGCTGGTGGTGCCGCGGATGATGGAGTCGTCGATGAGGACGACGCGCTTGCCTTCAAGAAGGTTGTGGACGGGGTTGAGCTTGAGGCGGACGCCGAAGTCGCGGACGCGCTGCTCGGGCTCAATGAAGGTGCGGCCGACGTAGTGGTTGCGAATGAGGCCGAAACGGAAGGGGAGGCGCGCCTCTTCAGCGTAACCGAGGGCCGCGGTGACGCCGGAGTCGGGGACGGGGACTACCAGATCCGCGGGCACGCCGGATTCGCGGGCCAACTGGCGGCCCATCTGGTCGCGGCTCTCCTGGACCCAGCGGCCGAAGATGCGGCTGTCGGGGCGGGCGAAGTAGACATGCTCGAAGATGCAACTGGACTGGGGAAAGCCGCTGGAGTATTGGCGGCTGGTGACGCCGTCGTCGGTGACCATGACGAGTTCGCCGGGGAGGACGTCGCGCTCGTATTCGGCGCGGAGGAGGTCGAAGGCGCAGGTTTCAGAGGCGAAGACGATGGTGTCGGGGCCGACAGGGTTGCGCATGCGGCCCATGGAAAGCGGGCGGAAGCCGCGCGGATCGCGGGCGGCGAAGATGCGGTCGCGGGTCATCATGACGATGGAGAAGGCGCCATCGACCTGGCGGAGCGAATCGGCGATGGCGTCGACGAGGGTGCCGGCGCGGGAATGGGCGATGAGCTGGACGATGATTTCGGAATCGGAAGTGGTTTGGAAGTAGGCGCCGTCGCGCTCCAGGCGCGAGCGCACGTTGCCGAGGTTGACGAGATTGCCGTTGTGGGCGATGGCGATGAGGCCCTTGGTGGAGTCGACGCGAATGGGCTGGGCGTTGAGGAGGGCGGAGTCGCCGGTGGTGGAGTAGCGGGTGTGGCCGATGGCCATGGGGCCGGGGAGCTTGGCTAGGACATCGTCAGTGAAGATTTCAGAGACCAGGCCCATGCCTTTGATGTTGGCGAGACGATGGCCGTCAGCGGAGGCGATTCCGGCCGACTCCTGGCCGCGGTGCTGGAGGGCGTAAAGGCCGAGATAGGCCTGGCGGGCGGCGTCGGGATGGCCGTGGATGGCGACTACGCCGCATTCTTCGTGGAGCTTGGGGTCTTCGACGGAATCAGAAGCTCCCTCAGGGGCTAAAGCCCACGTTGATTCTGTGGCACTTGCGGCACGACTGAAGTCGTGCCCTGATACAAAGCCCGCGCGAATCCCCGCTGATACGAGTTCTTCCGCAGCCCTTAAATCCCCGGGTCTCTGGGTAGGCTGAATGTACGGGCTAATGCCCGTGCCTTTCAGGGAGAATGCACGAGACGCAGGTCCTTCGACTGCGTTTGGCGATGAAACTGCCAAACTCCGCTCAGGATGACAGCCCATTTTTGAGTGCTCAGGATGACGAGCTGCTTGGGAATGGCGAAGGGATTCGGAGCGATCGGCGACACCTTCGACTCCCTGGTAGAGGCGGCGGGTCATGCTGGGACCTCGCCGTGAAGGGTGGCTTCAAGGGATTCGGCCCAGGGCTTGCGGAGGGCGGCGAGCGGGGCGGAGATGAAGGGCTCGCGATCGACGGAAATTTCAAGGCGGTGGCCGCCGGTGGAACCGATGCGGACGGCTAAGAAGCGGTTTTCGGCGGCCAGGGCCTCAATTTCTGAGACGTTATCGGGGTGGGCGGTGACCAGCATGGTGGAGGCCGGCTCGGCGAAGAGGCCGAAGAGCGGATGGGCCATGAGCGACTGGTCCTGCTCGACGGTGGCGCCGATGGAGAGGGGGAATGCGGCCTGGGCGAGGGCCACGGCGATGCCGCCGTCGGAGATGTCGCGGGCGGAGTAAAGCAGCTTGTCGCCGGCCAGAGAAACCAGAAGCTTGTGCAGGTCGGCTTCGGCGGCGAGATCGAGCGCGGGCGGCCGGCCCCAGATGCCGCCGAGAACCACCTTGGCGTATTCCGACGATCCGAAAGAGGCCAGTCCCGCAGCAGCCGCAGCCTCAGTGGCCTCCGGCTTCTCGGGAACGGCGGGCCCGGGCTGATAAACGGGGAGGACGTACTGGCTGATGGGCGGCGGATCGAGCGGAACAACAAGTTTGGGATCGGGCTCTTCGCCGGCGGGGATGGGCCAGAGGAGGAGAATGGCGTCGCCCTTGTTCTGGAAGTGGGCGGGGACGGCTTTGGTTACGTCGTCGAGGATGCCAACGATGCCAAGGACGGGGGTGGGATAGATGCCCTCGCCGCGGGTTTCGTTGTAAAGAGATACGTTGCCGCCGGTGATGGGGGTGGAGAGGGCCGTGCAGGCCTCGGCGATGCCGTCGATGGCCGCGGAAAGCTGGGCCATGATTTCGGGCTTCTCGGGGTTGCCGAAGTTGAGGCAGTTGGTGGCGGCTACGGGGGTTGCGCCGGTGGAGGCGACCTTGCGGGCGGCTTCGGCTACGGCGTGCATGGCGCCGAGTTTGGGATCGAGCCAGGCCCAGCGGCCGTTGCCGTCGAGGGCCATCGAGAGGCCGCGCTCGTGGCCGGGTGTACCGGTGCCCTTGATGCGCATGACGCCGGCTTCGCCGCCGGGGCCGATCACGGTGTTGGTCTGGACCATGGTGTCGTACTGCTCGTGGACCCAGCGCTTGGAGCAGACGTTGGGGCTGGCGAGGAGCTTTTTGAGGTCGGCGGTGAAGTTATGGTCGGCGGCGAGGCGGGCGAGGATTTCGTCGGAGGGATCGAGCGGGACGGGGGAGTTCCAGACGCCGACGGGGCGGCGGTAGAGCGGGGCATCGTCCGTGAGGGACTTGTTTGGAATGTCGGCGACCAGTTCGCCGTGATGGCGGATGCGGAGGCGCGGGTGGGGCTGGACGGTGCCGACGATGACGGCGTCGAGACCCCATTTGGCGAAGACGCGGAGGACTTCGTCTTCGCGGCCTTTGGTGGCGACCAGCAGCATCCGCTCCTGGCTCTCGGAGAGCATGATCTCGTAGGCGGTCATGCCGGTTTCGCGCTGCGGGACGAGGTCGAGCTCGACGTCGAGGCCGACGCCGCCGCGGGCGCCCATCTCGCAGGTGGAACAGGTGAGGCCGGCTGCCCCCATGTCCTGAATGCCGACTATTGCGCCGGTCTGCATGGCTTCGAGGCAGGCTTCGAGGAGCAGCTTTTCCATGAAAGGGTCGCCGACCTGGACGTTGGGGCGCTTCTGCTCGGAGCCTTCTTTGAACTCCTCTGAGGCCATGGTGGCGCCGTGAATGCCGTCGCGGCCGGTTTTGGCGCCGACGTAGATGACGGGATTGCCGGTTCCGGAGGCCTTGGCGTAAAAGATTTCGTCTTTGCGGACCAGACCGAGGGCGAAGGCGTTGACCAGCGGGTTGCCGCTGTAACTGGGCTCGAATTTGGTTTCGCCGCCCAGGTTGGGGACGCCGAAGCAATTGGCGTAGGCGGCGATGCCGCTGACTACGCCTTCGACGATGGAGTGGTTTCTGCGAACGAGTTCCGGCTCGGCGGCGCCGGGTTCGGCGGCGGCGGCATCCGGGTCAATCGGCCCGAAGCGCAGCGAATCCATGACGGCGAGGGGGCGAGCGCCCATGGTGAAGATGTCGCGCAGGATGCCGCCCACGCCGGTGGCCGCGCCCTGAAAGGGCTCGATGTAGCTGGGGTGGTTGTGGCTCTCGATCTTGAAGGCGCAGGCCCAGCCGTCGCCGACGTCGATGATGCCGGCGTTCTCGCCGGGGCCCTGGACGACGCGGTCGCTTTTGGTGGGCAGGCGCTTGAGATGGACGCGGCTGGACTTGTAGGAGCAGTGCTCGCTCCACATGACGGAGTAGATGCCGAGTTCGGTGAGGGAGGGTACGCGGCCCAGAGCCGCAAGGATGCGGCTGTACTCCTCCGCGGTGATGCTGTGCTGGGCCAGCAACTGCGGGGTTACCGAAACCGGCGACGGAACGACTGCAGAGGAGGCGGTGGTCATCACGGTTGCCTTCATTGTCGCACGGGATTGTCGTGCGGAGGCCGTGGGGAGGGTGTGGAACGCGGGGGGTGGTGCAAAATGGGCAGGTTTGGGGATGCAGGTGCGGGACGGCGGTGGCGCGCGTGCCGGGGCGCCGACGGAGGGATGGTAGTGAGTGGCGCGGCGGGCAAAGGCTGTGCGATACTTTGGGAGCATCGTTACCCCTCAGGCCGGGATGGCGGAACTGGCAGACGCAGCGGACTCAAAATCCGCCGACCCTTGCGGTCATGGGGGTTCGACCCCCCCTCCCGGCACCAACAAAACAAAGAGTTTATAGGAAAAATGGCCACTCGAAAGCGAGTGGCCATTTTCGTCTGGTGCCTGTTTTGGTGCATGTTGTGTTATTCAGTGCCTGGGCGTGTTTGGCCGGTGCCGGCGATGCGCTCGACCACAGACTGTCGATGCTCGGGCGACAGATGGCTGTAACGGGCCGACATGGTGATTGTCTTGTGCCCCGCAGCCTCCTGAATCTCTTTGATGGATGCTCCTGCCATCGCCAGCCAGGAGCAGAAAGTGTGACGGTTCGAGTGCCAAACGTATCCTGCAATCTTGGCCTCCGCAAGGCAGGGTTGGAACCACGAGCGGGTGTCGAATCTTCCCTTTGAACCCTCACGCGGAAAAACCGGGTCAGTCGGACGCTGTTTTGGCATTTTTTTCGATTGAATTGCTGACATGGCGTCGGAATTCAGGTGAACAGTTCGGGCAGAGCCATTCTTGGTCTTCGTCAGTTCGATCGTGCGGCGGTCCAGATGCACTTGCGCCCAGGTGCAAGAGTATTGTTCACTCAGCCGCATCCCCGTATGAATGGAAACGATGAACTCTGGCAGGTGCTCAGGGAATCGTCGGGCAATTACAGCGTAAAGGCTGTCAAATTCCTCACGGCTCAGAAATCGCAGGCGACCGCCCCCCTCTTTTCGCTGCCTGACCAGCCGAGCGGGATTGGTGTCGATCTTTCCGTTGCGAATGGCTTCGCGATAGACGAGGCTTAGGAATGCCCTGTAGCGGTTTGCCGTTGCCGATGTTTTGAACCTGCTCGAAAACCAACGGTCAATTTCCTGCGGCGTGATCTCCGAGGCGATGCGTTCCCCCATTGCCTCTTTTAGGATTCGGCCCTTACATTCGTAGTCCCGAACGCTCTTATTGTGGGTGCGCGCGAACTCCAGTGCGCCGTCGATCAGTGCGGAGAGCGTCACCTTGCCGTTTCGCAGATCGGGCAGCTTGACACCGCGTCTCGCATCCGCCTTGCGAATACGGTAAAGGTCGATGGCCGCAGACCGCGCCCCGACTTTCTCCCGGTGCTGCTTGCCGTCCTGGTAGAAGTTGATCCACCACAAGCCTGAGCCTTTCGGACGCTCAAAAACGCCCCTTACTGCCTTCACTTCTCGTCTTGCCATTCTCGTACTCCCCCGTGGTGCCTGTTTATTCGGACTATACTTATTATATATCCGATATAACAGGCACTCAATACAAATATTTACCGTCCTCGGTCGGCTGTTTGCCTTCTCTTGAAGCGTGGAGTCTGCATTGCCGCCACTTCAAGGATTTCGCCTGGGGCATCATCGACGGCGACCTGGGCTGGGGATTTGTCTTCCATGGAATCAGCGCGAACGATTTCGCTATTGTCTGTGATTTCTTGATCGACCGAAAGGGTCTTTGAAGACGAAAGCTCCTCGGATTCAGTATCGACAAGTTCCTCGACTTCTTCCGTCTTGCCGAGCAGTTCCTTGTCGATCTCCGCGAGGCGCTGCTCGTACTCCTTGAGCTTTGTCTCGTATGGGCTTTGGTAGCCTAGCGCGGTGTGCAAGCGGGTCAACGTGGACTCGTTTTCGAGAATGGATGCTTCCGTTTCGAGGATCTTCGATGGCAGGTCGCCACCGCGGCGCAGGACGGAAGTGAGTAGGGATTGGGCTGATGGCAACCCCATGTGGGCTTCCGGGCGCGGCACATCGAACCACTCGCCGGCCAAATTGTAGCGGACAGCCGTGATGTCCGTGATGGTGCCGAGTTCATCCTTGATAAGGGCGTCGCTGACTGCCAGGGGAATGTCGAGGCCGTTGACGGTGAGCTGCGTTGTACTGTCGAGGGTCACAGTTCGCAGGTATTCATTGGCGTCTTTGAGCTTGGAGAATTCAAGCCCGTTGAAACGAACCTGGAGGCTGAGGAGTTTGCCTTCGTCGTCCCGCCGTTCATGCGATTTGAAAGTTTCACTGGCCTTCTTGAGTTGGGGCAGCTTGTCTTGAAGATGCGCGATCCGGTACTCGACGTTGAGCAGTTGCTGGCGGTTGTTGTAGTGGTCGAGCCGGTTGGAGCGGGCAAGAAGGGTCAGGTTCTTGATCTCGTACTCCAACTTGATCTTTTCGAGCGCAAGCGGGTTGCCGGTAGCCTGGGCCTTGGCCAGAGCGAATATCTGAGGACTCAACCGCGTCTCCCCGGCAATGTC
>Ga0224557_1000972_pt1 | contig 29281 bp, 28 predicted proteins | sample 714S31014metaG_FD_180677 | JGI IMG/M metagenome (GOLD analysis project Ga0224557, IMG submission 180677) | Peat soil microbial communities from Stordalen Mire, Sweden - 717 S3 10-14 | ecosystem: Environmental > Terrestrial > Soil > Wetlands > Peat | place: Sweden: Norrbotten County, Stordalen... | reverse complement strand
CGCCAAGCCGCGCCCATTTGGGCGCGCTCGGTCAGTTCTTCGACGGGCTGGAAAATTCGCGGTTTTCGGGATAGCCCGTAGCCGTAGCTACGCAAAATTGTTAGTTAAATAATAATCGTCGTTTTGGTGTTTCTAACGCGGCGAGTGTGCGCGGGAAATTTATCGGCGTCAATCCGCGTTCGCGTGGTTTGCGTATTTCGCGGTTCACCTCATCCGGCCTGCGGCCACCTTCTCCCCATCCGATGCGGAGAAGGAATTTATTTTGCGGGAACGATTTTTGACTCCTCACCCCGGCCCTCTCCTCGTTGGGCGAGGAGAGGGAGAAGCGAGGCGGGGCTTGAATTTTTTGCCGCTGTTTGCATTCTGTCGGGGTGAACCCGATCTCCACCGCCCGCCAGCTTCGCCGTGACCAGACGGACGCAGAACGGGATTTGTGGCGGGCGTTGCGCAGTCATCGGTTTGCGGGTTTCAAATTTCGCCGGCAGCATCCGGTGGGCGATTACATTTTGGATTTCTATTGTGCGGCGGCGCGGCTGGATGTGGAACTGGACGGTTTCCAGCACGGTCTGCCGGAAGGGTTGCAGCGCGATGCCGTGCGCGAAAAATTTCTGGCGGAACAGGACATCGAGACGCTGCGTTTCTGGAACCGCCAGTGGCGGGAGAACCGCGAGGGCTGCCTGCTGGCCATCTGGGATGCGTTGCAGCGCCGGACGGGTTGTGTGCAGGTGATGAAAAATGTGGCCGGACAAAGGTTCGTGCCGCCGGACGAAAAGAGCATCAAACGGATAATTAAATAACCAACTCCTCACCCCGGCCCTCTCCTCGTTCGACGAGGAGAGGGAGAATTATTTTGTGGGACGATTTCCCGGCGTAGCCGCTGCGCGGCAACACCGGGCTGATTTCCGTAGCGCCTTCAGCGCACAAAAAAGCGGCCCTCGTTTTCGGAGGCCGCTTTATGTTGTAGCATTCGGCCTGTGGCCGAAGTGCATCGAGCCACAGGCTCGGCGCTACATTTACGGATTCGATTTTGCCGCCGGCGTTGGGGCCGGTGCGGGCTGGGCGTGGCGCGGGGTGCGCTCGACGTGGCGGGCGGCGGCCCATTCGGCCAGCGTCACGGGGTCGTTTCCATTGTCCCGCCGGGACGAATCATTTCTGGGCCTTTTACCGGGGACTTTGTCCCCGGCTAATTTCCATCCGTCGCTCCGCGACTGTTGCATAAACTGCTGATTTTAAGGGTTTTCTTGTGCCGGCAAGGCGATTTCTCAATCTGGCGAGGCCATTGCTTGAGTCGGCGTGTCAATTGTTTGGGTCGGTGAGGCCATTGTTTGAGCCGGCAGGTCAATTGTTTGGAACGGCGAGGTCATTGCTTGAACCGGCGGGCGCATTTACCGGCCCGGCGCATGGATTTTTTCAACCGGCGACTCGGTTTCTTGAATCGGCAACCGCATTGCTTGAAACCGCAAAGGCGTTGCTTGAACCGGCAAACGGACTTCTTCAAACCGGACAGCCATCGGTCCGTTGCCAGCATCTTTATTTGGCGGGCGGGGTCTGAACCGGCTGCTTTCCGTCTATGCCGCCGGCTTCGGCCTCGTCGTGGATGATTTTGCCGCGCGTGCCGAAGGATTGCACGGCGTCAATCAGCCGCGCGTCCACGGCGTCGCGGTGCAGCGAACAGCCGGCGTGGGCGAGGACGTTGGAAAGCCCGGCTTGCGCGGATTCGACCGTCACGTTGGTCAGCGGCCCGACGGTCAGATTGGTCATCAAGGTCGGCGCCTCTGCGCCGCTGCCGAAATCGGCGGCGACAACCAGCCGGCCATTCAATGTTCCATCCTTGTCGGTGTCCGCGAAATTGTCCTGCTGGAAAACGTGGTCGGTGGCCTTGTATTCGCCGGTGAAGTGCGGTCCGGAATCCGGTCCGGCGATGAAATAATTGCCGATGGCATCCAGAAAATGGTTGGCCTCGGAATGTCCGCCGACGAGGCCGCAGACGCCCCAATTATAGACCACGTTGTTGATGTATTGGATGCGGCCCTTGGCCTTCGGATTCCGGCTCTGGTTGTTGATCCAGAGATTGTGGCTGTAGGTGATGTTGGTGATGGTGTCGGAGAGCGAGCCGAAACGCTGCGGGTCCACGCCCTCGCCGATGATGCAGTTCTGGAACGTGATGTCGTGGCTGCCCTGCGTCAGGCCAAGGCAATCCCAGCGTCCCCACTCGATGCTGCAATGGTCAAAAATCATGTTGCCGCCGCCAGATAGATTGACGGAGCATTTGCCCCTGTCGCCGGCGATGCCTTCGCGGAAGCGCAGGTAGCGGACGATGACATTGTTTTCCCCGCTGAAGGAAACCGAGCGTCCGTAAAGCGTGACGCCTTCACCGGATGCCGCCGAGCCATCGAGTGTAACGTGGCTGCTGACGGCAACATTAGATTTCAACCGGATGACGCCGCCGACGTCGAAGACGACGGTGCGATTGGGTTTGCCCACGGCATCGCGAAACGAGCCGGGGCCGGCATCGTTGAGAGTGGTGACGTGAACCGTTTCGCCGCCGGTGCCTCCGGTGGCAAACTGGCCGAAGCCTTCCGCGCCGGCAAAAGCGAGCGGCTTGTCTTCCGCCAACGCAAGTTGCAAAGACACAAAGCCGGCAAACGCAATCAAACAGGTTGATCTCATCGAATGATGGACGGAATACCAACGGGAACAGTTACAAATTTGCGGCGTTAATCGGCGATATTTCTGCGCGCGTTTTCAACCGCGCCCAATTCCCCGACTTTGGCCAATGTGAACCAATTACAACGGCGCGGCAATCAAATCGTAATCCGTATGGCCGACGACTTTGACTTGGGCGAATTCTCCCACCGGCAGCCTGCCGCGAATATAAACGCGGCCGTCAATGTCCGGCGCGTCAGCTTCACCTCGTCCGACGAGGTAATTTTGAATTTTGAATTTTGAATCTTGAAGTTCAGCCTCGCGCAACCAACCGTGCTCCCACGATGATATATTTGCTTGTTGAAGCTGTTTCTCGCCAGCGTTGCCCTCAACGAGGACTTTGATTTCGCGGCCGACGAAACTTTCAGAGACCGCCACGGCGACCTTGTGCTGCGCGGCCATCGCAAGTTCGCGGCGCTTTTGTTTCAGCTTGGCGGAAAGCTGGCCGGCCATGGCGCCGGCGCGCGTGCCGTCTTCCCTGGAATAGGCGAACACGCCGAGCCGCTCGAATTTCGTCTCGCGGATGAAATCGAGCAGTGTGTTGAAGCTCGCCCCGGTCTCGCCGGGAAAACCGACGATGAAGGTCGTGCGCAGCGCGATGCCGGGAATTCCCGCGCGGATTTTTTTGATCAAATCCACGATGTATTGCCGCGAGGTTTCGCGCCGCATCCGTTCGAGCATGTTTTCGTGGATGTGCTGGAGCGGCATGTCCACGTAGCGCGCAACTTTCTTGCAATCAGCGATGGTCTGGATGAGTTCATCCGTCCAATGCGCCGGATGCGTGTAAAGCAGGCGAATCCAAAAATCACCCTTGAGCGAATTTAATTCGCGCAACAGCGTGCAAATGGTCGTGGCATCGGCGGCGAGCGATTTGGCGGCGTCGGAGAATTTCACCGGCGATGAAATCGCGCGGCTGTGGTTCGGGCGCAAATCCAAACCGTAGTAAGTTGAGTCCTGCGAAATCAGATTGATTTCCCTCACGCCGTCGGCGATGAGCGCCTTCGCTTCGGCGACGATGTCTTTTTGCGCGCGGCTGCGGTGCGAGCCGCGCATCCGGGGAATGATGCAGAAGCTGCACGGATGATTGCAGCCCTCGGCAATTTTTAAGTAGGCGAAATGTTTCGGCGTCAGACGGAAGCGTGGCGTCGCAAAATCGGGAATGAAAACGGGGCGTTGCGTGACATTGAAAACCGGCGCGGGGCTTAAGGCTTTGGGCACAAGGACGGATTTGGTCTTGCCGAATTTTTCCGTGCTGTGCAGGAGGTTTTGCTTTTCGTGTTCGCCGGTAGATTTGTTTTTCTCCAGTTCATTCAAACGCAAAATAACTTTGGACTTTGGACTTTGGACTTTGGACTGATTGCCAGTTTTCCCCGCGCGATTGGCAACAGCTTTGCCCACGATGTCGGCAACTTGTGCGACCTGGTCAATGCCCATGAACGCGTCCACCTCCGGCATCAGCTTGGTCAGTTCGTCGCGGAATCGCTGCGGCAGGCAGCCGGAGACGATGATGGCCTGGCCGCGATTGGCCGCCGCGCGCAACTCGACGGATTCCAAAATCGTGTCCACGCTCTCCTCCTGCGCGGAGTCAATGAAGGAGCAGGTGTTGACGATGACGGCGTCGGCCCGCGTCGCGTCGTTGGTGATCTCGACGCCGCTTTTGAGGAGCGAGCCGAGCATGATTTCGGCGTCCACGAGATTTTTGGCGCAGCCGAGGGAAATCAATCCGACGCGCAGCGGGCGTTCGCTGGAATTTTTCTTGGTCACAGGAAATTCAAACTACGCGAAACGGCGGGCGGGGTCGAAAATTATCTGGCGGCGGCATTGGTCGCGGGCGAATTGGTTGACGACGGCAAAAGCGCGGGAGCGATGGCGTTGGTCGAAACCGTTTGGGGCGGCGCATTGGTTTCCGCCGGCATTCCAAGCAGGGTGCGCAGCACGGCACGCGCGGCGAACGGCAGGCCTTGTTTGGTGTCGAGCAATTGGTTCAGCACGTTGTTCTTGATGTCGTTCATCGGCGGCAGCCAGGCGCGAGGCTGATCTCGCATTTTCTTCTGGTATTGATCATAAACAATCTTCGCGAGCGCTTGAAAGCCAACGGCGCGGTCGTCCTGCCCGATGGCCAGATCGAGATACGCGTGGGTCAAAAATCCCTGCACCGCCGAGGTCACGCGTTCCTGCGAGGTTTCGCCGATGTCAATGTTCACAACGGCGACAACGTATTCGTCGAGCGTCAGATTTTTCGGAAGCGAATTCGGCTGGTTTTCAATGATCTGCTTGTCCGGGTATTGTTCGCCGAGATATTTGAACCATCGGGCCGCCTCGGTCATGCGGTTGTTTTCGTAAAGGAAATAAATGGCGTCGCGCAAAAAATTCCGGTGCGCGTTGGCGATGTTGTTGCTGCTGCCGGGGTCATCGTTCATGAAGAACAGGTAGGCGTCGTTCGCGCGGGAAACCAGATCGAGGTTCGGCGCCAGTTCCACACTCGGGTTGAATGGATTGGAAATGATGCGCCCGTGTTTGAACGCCTGGTAGTCGCTTTGGAAAATGACGCGGCGCAGGCTGATCAAATCCGCGGCCTTGACCTTGTCGGGATTTTCCCTGGCTTTTTCAAGGCCGAGCGCGGCCCAGTAAATCGCGTGCGCCTCCGGCAGCCGCCAGTCGAGCGGGCCGTATTCCGCGTCCGTTTTTTTCGCGAACACGGGATCAATCTTGTATTGTTCGCGCAGCACCAGCGCGTTCGTCCGGTCCCCGGCGGTTTGCGGATGGATTAAATTTTCAAAATTCGTCCCGTTCGCGCCGAAAAACGGCGTCATGGCCTCGGCCCACTGTTGCTTGTAAAAAACGTTTCCGTCGTCCTGGTTTTGCCCGATTTTGTGCTGAAAGAACCAGGCGAGTTCGCGGTAAATCAGGACTTCGTCCGGATTGTAGCGCAGGCCCTCGTCGCGGAGCAGCGCGATGCCGCGCTGCACCCAGCGCCAGCGGTCGGTGTAATCGCCCGGCGCGTTCTCCTTGAACTTGACCGAGATGTTGTAGGCCATGTTCCACGCCTGGAACACCCAGACCTGCGCGAAATGCGGCTCCAAATCCGTGATCCAGTCCGCCAGTTGCGCGGCCTCGAAATACTTGTCGTCCTGCTGCAAGTCATTGGCGCGGATCCAGAGCAGGTTGGAAATCAACCCGCGAAAACCGCCGAGCGCCACCGTCGTGAACGCGAGCATCGGCGGCGCGTTTTGCAGCGGCTCGCCGATGGTCAGGCCGAGCTGGACGCGGTCGCGATCCAGGGATTTTTGCACCTGGCCGGAGCCAGCCAGCAGCGCCGCGGCCAGCAGCAGGAAAAGAACTTTTTTGACGCGCGCGTTCATTGATTTCCCTGCGCCGTCGCCAGCTCACGCCGGTTGAACATCACGATGCCAATGACGCCGGTGAAGCCGCCGAGCAGCAAAACGATCCGCCCGAACGCCGCGCCGAGTTCGCCCCAAGTGATGACGCGCCCGCTGCTCAACGAATCTATCGGCGAAAAATTTTTGGCGAGATTGACGACGTTCAAAATGCCCTTGAAGAGGGGAATCAAAACCACGTCCGCCGCGGAGTGGCCCGCGATGCCCTTTTCATCGTTGCCCACGCCGACCGAGCCGCTCGCCACCGTTTCCGCCAGCATCCCGGACGATAAAACCACGGCCAGGACGGCCATGGAAAAAAACGCCGCGACCGGAAACGACAGGAAGCTCGCCGCCATCAGGCCAACGGCCGCCAGCAGCGCCATCCAACAAAAAATGATTCCCAAGCCGCGCGCGAAATTCAGCGCGAAACCGCCCTCCGGAAACAGCACCTCCATGCCGTCCTCAACCGGGAACAACAGCGGCGTGTTGTTGGCATTCACGAACACGATGGTCAGCATGCCCTTGTCGTCGAGAAGATTGGCCGGGATTTGAAATTCGTGAAAGCTGTCCGACGACAGGCTCATCGTCTCGCTCCGCCAGGGTTCCATTTTTTGCGAATTGCCAACCTGCCACAAGCCGGCAAAGATGCCTCCCGCGCTGCCGCCGGGTGCGTTGAACTTGACGCGCAATTGCAGCGGCCGGTCGCGCAGCGAATCTTTTTGCGAACTCAAATCAACCTGCCAGACGCGGTAAGTTCCCGGCGGCACATACTGATACGGCGCCTTGATCCGTTCGCGGATTTCTTTTTCCACCTCCTGCAAATCCGCCGCGCCGGCCAGTTCCGGATTGGCTTTTAACTTTTCCTGCAGGGCCTGCCGGGTCTGGGCGTCAATTTCCGCCGTTGGATTCGGCGGTTTGGCCGAGCCGCGCGCCACCAGCACCTGCTCGCGCAATATTTTTTGTTCCGCCGGCGGCAAATGCGCCGCGCGCCATTGCAGCAGGCAGAAGACGCATCCGCCGGAAATCGCCAGCAGCGCCGCGTTCAGCGTCACGATGCCGAGCCATTTGCCCAGCCAGATCTGCCAGCGCGCAATCGGCTTGGTGGCGACGACCTGGATCTGGCATTCCTCGATGTCGCGCGCCAGTGTGCCGCACGCGAGCCACAGCGTCGAAAGTCCGAGCAGCCCGGTGATGGCGCTCAACGTGTAGGTCAGCAGAATCTGCGTGAACCCGCGCGCCGTGCCATCGTCCTTGATGACCATCGGCAGCCCGACCACCGCCGCCAGCAGCAACACCGCGATGACCAGGAACAGCCGGAACCGCAGCGCGGCCTTCCAGGTCAACCAGGCGATGGCGAGAATTCTTTGCATTAAAAGTTAGACACGAATTTCACGAATTAACACGAATTCAAAATCAATTGGTGAAAATTCGTGCAATTCGTGTCTCATTTTGGTTTTCCGAGCAGCGACGACAATTTTTCATCCGCCTTCGACAAATCCGCCGGCTTTGCCTCCGCTGCCGGAGCAGGTTTCAGCGGTGCTGGTGCTGGCGCGGCGGCTTTGGCCATCGCCTCCAGTTTTTTCTCGTCCAATTTCGGCGCGGTCACCGGCGCGGTGGGTGTTGGCTTGGCGGCTGGTTGCGCAATCTGTTGCGGCAGCGCCAATTTTTGCAGAATGTTCTCCGCCACCGGACGGTCTTCCGCGCCCGCCCGCAAATAGGCCGCCACCCGCGCGCCGGATTGCGCACCGCTCGTTTCCGACGCCGCCGCGCGCGCCTTTTGCACCACGTCCAGAAAATAGCTTTCGAGATTCTGCGTCGGATTGTCCACGCGCACTTCGCCGGTCGAGACGTCCTTGCGGATGATTTCCAGCACGCGCTCCAGAGTTTCGCGCGGCAGCACCGGCGTCGTGATGCGCAGCGTGTCCGGCTCGGCGAGTAGTTCCTTCAGCGTGCCGGCGGCCTGGATTTTTCCACCGTAATAAATCACCACACGGTTGCAAACGTCTTCCACGTCCGCGAGCAGGTGGCTGCTCAAAATCACCGTCTTGCCGCGGCGCGCCAGGGCGACAATCAAATCCTTCACCTCGCGGCAGCCGATGGGATCCAGGCCGGCGGTCGGCTCGTCGAGAATCACCAGGTCGGGATCGTTGATGAGCGCCTGCGCCAGCCCGATGCGCCGCTGCATGCCCTTGGAAAATTCGCCAATGGCCCGCGTCTGCGTCTTGCCGAGACCGACCATTTCCAGCAATTGTTCCGCGCGGTTGTTGCGTTCGGCTTTCGAGAGATGAAACAGATTTCCGAAGAAATCCAGCGTCTCGCGCGAGTTGAGGTAGCGATACAAATACGATTCCTCCGGCAGATAGCCGATGCGCGATTTCGTCTGGACATGGCGCGGCGAATGGCCGAAGACCTCGATGTGCCCGTGCGTGGGGTTCAGCAGGCCGAGCAGCAGCTTGACGGTGGTGGATTTGCCGGAGCCGTTCGGGCCGAGCAGGCCGAAAACCTCGCCGCGCCGGACTTCAAAATCCACGTTGTCCACCGCGCGTGCCTTGGGGCGGTTCCAGAAGTCCTTGAACACCTTCGTCAGCCCGCGGACGGACACAACGACCTCGCCGTTCAATGACGAACCGGCGGCGGACTTTGGAGCAACTTCAACAGCGGTCATGTGAAAATTCTAAATCAATCGGTCAACGCCAGCAAGCCGCGAGGCATCAGAGAAAATGCACCTGTCCGCGCATTGAATCGCCACTTTCCTTTTGCAGCAGGGCCAGCAAACGCCGCAGCGATTCGCCGACGGGCAATTGCTTTGACACAATGATGCCCGCGTGTTCGCGGCTTTCGTCAATCCAGCGGTTGTGCAAACGGACAAAATCGCCCACGTTGAAGGTGACGAGACAGCGATTTTCTTCAGTGGCGAAGTTCAGTTGGGATTCATCGGACAGGCCGAGCCGCTTTTCTTCAAGCGCGTGAACGGCATCGTGACCGCGTTTGCGAAGGGCGGCGGCCAAAACCGCGTGGACATCCTCGTCAAGGAAGAGCCGTAGTTTCATTTCGCTCAAGCGGCGGCAAGCTCGCGAACCTGCCCGCGCCAATGCTCCGTGTCGGCATTGCGCTTCAAGTCGCGGTCAATTTCATTTTGATGGTCGAAGTAATAAGCCAGCGCCGAGTGAAGCTGCGACTGCGTGAGGTGCGGCAGGCTTTGCAGAATCTCGTCCGGCGTCATGCCAAGCTGATAATAACCGGCAATCGCGCGCACCGCGATGCGCGTGCCCTTGATGACGGGCGCGCCATTCAGAATTCGCGGACTGGACGCGATGTGTGGATATTTGATTCCGTTTGTTTTCACAGGATTAAATTAACCGCATTTCGCCGCGCCAGCAAGCCCGCGCACGGAAACGATGACTTCTTCGGATTTATGATTTACGATTTTGGATTTAATTCAGCTTTCACTTTTTGTCGGAATATTTCTTTGCCATCGAACCGTAGATAAATGCGCCAATCATCGCAGCCACGGCTATTGGAATTAAGCCAAAGCCGTCTCTGCCGCTTTGCCACAAAAGCAAACTTGTCGCAAAAGCTGCCAAACTAATGAGACTCCACATGACAGTAATTTTTTTATAGTAACTGCCGGAAGTGTTTCTGCTTTTTATTCCTCGTTGAATCATTTGATTGACCGCTTGAACTTCTGCTTCACATCTTCCTTTGCAAGCAACTCCATTTCCTACGTCAGCGACACATTCCATGCAAAGTCCTTTGCTGCAATTTTTACAGATTGCAACCGCATCAATTTGCGGATGATAAAAGCATTTCATTGGAAACATTACGCCAGCTTCGGTGTCAGTTGGCCGTTACGAAATTTTTCCTTCATACAAATCCGCCATCGGGAAAACCAAGTCAAAATCGTTCCAGTGCAACACGCCGTCTTCAACGGCATAATTTTTGAAAAGCTTCAGATCGAGATAGGCGCGGATGGATGGGTGGTTGGAATTTTTCAGAAACGGACCGAAGTCCATGGTATTTTCGTGGCCGTCGTCAAATTGAAGGCGCAATTTGTAGGGCGCGACGAAACGTGCCGATTCGATCTGCACGACCTTCGGCATCCGCGTTTTCTTTTCTTCAATCGCGATCATTTCAATCTCCGGGTGATTACTTCCGTGCTCACTGGCCTGCGGTGGACAAAAAATTCAATCCACTTCTCAACTATATCCGCCGCACGCCGGGAAACAAGCAATTCAAAGTTCGCCAGCGCGTTGCCGGTGAGCGGCCTCATGCCCGCAACCGGCAAAATGCGGATTCCAACGACAACGCCATTTTCTATGACGAGTTCCGCCTTGCTCTCCCGGCCCTGGGAAAATCCGTGAACGTGAACCGGCTCATGCTCGTTTGCATAAAAATAAATCCGCAGGCCGAAGTATTCGTAAAGTTTCGGCATACACGGAAAAGTTCACGCCAGCTTTGGCGTCAGTTCGCCGGTCGGCTTCTAATGCGAGCCATGGTCGTGCTTGTCGGCGATGGGTTCGGGATGGAAATGCTCCAGTTCCTCGCCTTTGCGCACGAGGCGCGCGCTGTTGAATATCACGATGAACGTGCCAACGACATGCAAAACGGCGGCGGTGACCGGGCCGATGAAGCCGAATGCCGACGCCGACAGCCCGGCGATGATGAAGCAGATGCCAAAGGCAAAGTTCTGGTTGATGACCGCGCGCGTGCTGCGCGAAAGCTTCACCAGGAACGGCAGCCGCTGCAGGTCGTTGTTCATCAGCGCAATCGTTGCGCTGTGGATGGCCACTTCGCTGCCCGCCGCGCCCATCGCAATGCCGAGGTCGCCCGCTGCGAGCGCCGGCGCGTCGTTCACGCCGTCGCCTATGACCGCGACCTTGTAGCCTTTTGCCTTCATGGCGCGGACAAATTCAACCTTGTTCTGCGGCAGGCAATCGCCCTTCGCCTCCTCGCAGCCGATCTCGGCGGCAACGCGCGTGGCCACCACCTGCCGGTCGCCGGAGACCATCGCGATGCGGCGCACGCCCGCTTCCTTCAATCCGGCCAGCGCGATTTTGGCCTCGGCGCGGACTTGATCCTGCAAACCGACCCAGCCGATGCAGCGGTTGTCGCGCGCGACAAAAATCAAACTCCAGCCTTCGGCCTCGTTTAGATCAACCGATTTGAGAAAATCCTCGGCGACGCCGTTGTCCTTGAGCCACTGCGCGCGGCCCACCAAAACTTTTGCGCCATTGATTTCGGCCTTCACGCCGCGACCGGCAGTTTCGGAAAAATCCTTCGGCTCGGCCAGCGGCACGCCGGCCTCGCCCGCGAGTTGCGCGAGCGCCTTGGCGGTCGGGTGGTTGCTGTATTTCTCAGCCGACGCGGCAATAAGCAGCAATTCGGCGGGTTTGGTTTCGCCGATGGGCGCCAGGCGACTGACGGCGAGCTGGCCCGTCGTGAGCGTGCCGGTTTTGTCGAAGATGAAGGCGTTGATTTTTGCGGCGGCCTCGATGTCGGCGACGTTCTTGATCAAAATGCCGAGGCGCGCGGCCGCGGAAAGCGCGGCGACCATCGCGGTCGGTGTCGCGAGGATGAACGCGCACGGGCAGGAGACGACAAACACGGCGATGACGCGGTTGATGTCGTGGGTGAACGCCCAGACGAGGGCGCCGATGACCAGCACGAGCGGCGTGTAATAGCCCATGTATTGGTCCACGATTTTCATGATGGGCAGCTTGGTTTTTTCGGCGGCGAGAATCAGCTCGCGCACGCGGCCCAGCGTCGTGTCCTCGCCGGCGCGGCTGACCTTGATTTCCAGGACGCCGGTGAGATTTTGCGTGCCGGCAAAAACCTCGTCGCCGGTCTTTTTATCGGCGGGCAGGGATTCGCCGGTGATGGTCGCCTCGTTGAACGATCCCTGGCCGCTGACGATGAGGCCGTCCGCCGCGACGTTGTCGCCGGGGCGGATGCGGATGACGTCACCGACGGTCAGTTCGTTCGCGGCAATTTCCTCCTCGCCGCCATCCTTTTTGATGCGACGCGCCTTGGTGGGCGTGAGCTTGATGAGCGATTCAATCGAAGTGCGCGCCCCCTCGGCGGTGCGCGATTCGATGAGTTCGCCCATGAGCATCAGGAAGGCGATGAGGCCGGCGGTCTTGTAGCCCGCGCTCATGTTGTTGCCGAACGCGCCGGATGCGAACGCAAACAGCACGGCGATGGCGACCAGTTCGTTGATGCTCAAGCGTCCGACGCGCAAATCCTTGATGGCGGTGACGACGATGGGATAAATCAAAATGACCGCGCCGATGAACGCGCTGGCGCTGGCGATGGTCCCGCCCGATTCAAACAGCCAGTCCACGATGAAGGCGTTGAGGACGAAGACGACGCCGAGGACGGCCTGCCAGAGATGCACGACGGAATGTTCGTGGTCGTGGCCACAGCCGCAATCCGGCCCATGCTCGTGTTCGTGATGGCTTAAAAGTGAAGTGACCTGCATAAAATTAAAAAACTCGTTTGCCGGGAACTGGAAAATGATTCAGCCAGTTGTCAAATTTAACAAACAGCCACCCGAAGCAAAGGCTCCAAAGAGGAACTGAAATAATCGAAGTAAGCTCCCAAGAAAAATGCCAATAAAACACATTTACATGTGGATTAGGCAATACATAAAATAATTTCTCCAAAAGATAAAATTGAGGATCCAAAAACGAAAAAGTATTACTCCAAAAGCTACCCAAAGCATCAAACCAAACTCTTGCTTCCATTGGGCCCGACCAAGCTCTGTGGCGATACAATTTGGAAACAACAATAAGAGTTAGTATAAAGTGTGCAATTGCCACCTTCCACATTCTTCGTTTGAGCATCGCGTCCATTTTCATTTTACGGATTCGCCGTTGCCGATTTCGGCTGCGGCGGCTCGCGGTTCAACATCAGCCTCAATTCGCGCGACTGGCCATCGGCTCGCTCCGGCAGAAAGATTTTGTCCTGCACGTTCGTCAGCACCAGCGCCATCGTCTCGGCCACCTTTTGCTGCGCGAACAGGTTTTGATTCGCCTCGAACGCCGGCAGCACGTCGGTGAAGGCCTTGGCGTCGGCCTGGATGGCCTTGACATAATTCGCGCTGGCGGCGGCGGCCTGCGTGGTGATGGCCGACGCCTGCGCGGCGGCGTTGAGCAGGGTCTTGTCGTGATAGCCGTTCGCTTCATTGAATTGCTTGCTCTGGTTCTGGCGCGCGATGGTGACGCGGTTGAAGACATCCTGCAACTGCCGCGGCGCGACGCTTTGCACCTGCACCTGGCCGTGGTCAATGACGATGCCGAGATGCTCCCGGTCGGTCAAATCGGTAACCCGCACCTCCACAGCGTTCTGAAACTCGGTCTTTTTGTTGATGAGAATGTCGTCCACGTTGTAGCGCGCGGCGGTGAACAGCAGGGCGTTGTTCAGCATGTTCTGAATTGAGTTGGACGCGGACGCAAAATTGAAAACATACGCAATCGGGTCATCAATGTGGTAGTTCAGCGTCGCGCGCAAGTGGACGATGTTGCGGTCGGCGGTGATGGCGTAGCCGTCAATCGCCGGATTGAGCGACGCGCTGGCGGGCAGTTCCTCGCCGCTCAATTCCTGTTCGGGCGTGGTGAAATACCAGCCGGTCGTCGAGGTGACTGTCTGGTTTTCCGAGATAGGAATTTTCCGCACCTCGTCAATCGGATAGGGAAACGACCAGTGCAATCCCGGGCCAAGCAGGGCGCCCCGGCCTTCGCCAACCGGCTTGCCGAAACGGAGAATGACGGCTTTTTCCGACGGGCCGACCTGGAAAAATCCCGAACCGAAAAACGCGGCGACCATCAGCAGCATCACGACTTTGACAATTGCGAAACTGCTGCGCAGCGCCTCGGCCAGCGCCTGCGAACCGGCGTCAACCGCCTCCGGCGCCTCGTGCCCGTGATGATGATGTTCGTGTTCGTCGCTCATGGCATTAATGTAGCGCAGGCGTCCCGCCTGCGAACGCCGACAAAGACGGCAATAATGTTTTCTTCGTGCTCGCGCCAATGCGCTCGCTGCGCAGGCGGGACGCCTGCGCTACTTTAACCGGCGTGCGCTTGAGATTTGGAAATCGGACGCAGACAGCCCCGCTCCAATCCGCGTTTTTTCCTTCGCCCGAACTTGCTTCACGAATGTAAAATTCCCTTTCCATAAAAATCATTTCGCCGGCGCATTCGTCGGCAGATTGCGGAACAAATCAAACGGCGGTGTGCGCTCGTCGAAAATCAGGGTCGCGCGCGAGTTGAGGGTTTGCTGCAACGCGCCGATGCGCAGCAGAAAAACGGCCAGGTCGGGATTTTGCTGGAACACCGGCAGCGTCTTGGCGGCCTCGGCCTCGCCCTCGGCGCGGATGCGCGTGGCGCTGGCCTGGGCGTTGGCGATGGTCCGGGCGGCCTCGGCGTCGGCGTCGGACTGGATTTTTTGCGCGGCCGATTTGCCTTCGTTTTCCGCGCGGCTGATGAGCACCTGCCGCTCGGATTTCATGCGGTCAAAAACCGTCTGCGTCACGCTCTCGGGCAGGCCGATTTTTTTGAAGCCGAGAAATTTGAGCTCGATGCCGTAATTGTTAGTCCGCAGCTCATTTTGAACGGACTGCTCGATTTCATTTTCAATCGCGTCGAATTTCAGCGCCTTCGGGTCCGCGTTCACGAAATCGGACAGCGGATGCCGGCCGACGGCGGCGCTTTTGGCCGTGCGCACCCATTGTTCGAGCTTGCTCTGCGCGTTCGGCAGCGACACCGAAGCATCGCCGGGAAAACGCTGCAGGAACTGCCGCGCGTCCGAAATCCGCCAGCCGACGTAAACACTCGTCAGCAGCAAGCCGCTGTCCGCGGTGGGCGTCTGGCTGAATTTGTCCTCGAAATTCTGGACGCGCTGGTCGTATTTATAAACCTTCTGGATCGGCCAGGGCCATTTGAAATACGCGCCGGGCTGGTCGTAATTCTGGCTGGTCGGCTTGCCAAAGGTCGCGACGACGGCGGTCTCCGACTGGCGGACTTGAAAAACAAACAGCAGCAGCGCGAAAATCAGAACCAGCACTGCGCCGATGATGATGGTCAGGGAATTTCGTTTCATGGGATTTATTCGTTAGGCACGGTCGCATTCAAAAGGTCCGCGCGGATTTTGTCTTCGAGATCAAAAATCACTACGTCCTGGGTGTTCGTGACGAGCAAAACGTATTTGCGGGCGTTCCGGGTCGCGTCGGCAAACGTCTGGAAATAGACGCGCTGTTTATAAACGGACGGCGCGGCTTCGAATGCCGGTATCTGGTTCGTGAACAGCGCCGCCTGCGCATACCGCGAAACTTCCAGTTGCAGCCGCGAAGCGTCGGCGAGATTCGTGGTCGTGAACGCCTGCGCCCCGGCCAGCGCGACGTTGCTGATGGCATAAGCCAGCGCGGCATTGCTGATGGCGAACATTGTCTGCTCCGCGCCGATGACCTTTTCGTAATCGCCGGCGACCGTGGTCGGCGGATGAATGTCCTGCAGGCCGACAAAAATGATTTTCGCGCCGAGTTTGTATTCGTTCGCCGAGGTTTGAATGTTGTCGCGCAATGTCTCCGCCGCTTCGAGCCGGTTGCTCGACATCACGTTGTTCAAGTCCGCGCCCGCCAGAAAACGCGCCACTTCCCGCGTGGCGAGCGATTGCAGCAGGTTCGTCGCGTCGGCATTGTTGTAAGCCCAGTCGGTGACGTTGGTGATTTGAAACTGGACCGGGATGCTGACGGAAATCAGGCTGACCGGCGTCGCCTTCAGAGCGTCGTTTGTGCCGGCGCCGTCATTTTGAACCGTGACCGGCGCGCGGTTGGCGACCAGATAATTATCCTCCTTCGCGTGGGCGACGCTCCACAAAATCGTGCCGGCCTTTTCGCTCTGCTCGTCGGGAACGTAGCCGACGACGAACGTCTGGATTTGCTCCGTGCGGTAGCGGTAGATTTTTTCCACCGGCCATGGCAGCTTGAAATGCGCGCCGGCGTCGAGCGTGGCGACGCGCCTGCCGAAATGTTCGAGCACGGCCTGTTCGCCCGCGTCCACAAAAACGACGCACGTCGAAAGCAGCAGGACGGCCAGTTGCGCCAGCAGCAGCATCGGCAGGTTTTTTTTGAGCAGCAGGAAAAACCACGTCTCGGAAACCTTGAAGCCGAATTGATAATCGAGCGTCTGCGCCGCCGTGGTGAACAAACTTTCCGGCTGCGCGAGCAGGCCCACGACGCGGCTGTCGTAAAGCGGCCGGGCCACCCTGCCGCGGACGCGCGGGCGGTAGATTTCCAGCAGCAGCGTGACGAGGATTTCCGCCGCCATCAGGCCGAGCAGCACGCACAGGCCGCGCGCGACCCAGAAATCCGCGCGCGGAAATTTCACCGCGACGCCGCCGATGCCCAGCGCGGTGAACGCGCAAACATAGGCGCCGGCCAGCAGAAAACTCGCGCTGGGACGAAGCAGCCGCTGGCCTTCGAGCCGCGCGATGGTGACCGAAAACCGGCCGAGCAAAAACAACAGCAGCGCGAAAATGGCGAAGAGCGAGAGCGCCGCCGTGGCGCTGGCATCCTTGATGGCCACGGTGGTTTTGCCGCTCCAGTTCCACAGCAGCCACGCGCCGCCGGCTTCGAGCAGCAGCAGCAGCACGGCGAAACCGGGCACGAAATATTTCTCGAATTGCTCGCGCGAACGGCTTGCGGGGAAGACCTCCGATTCTTTTGCCTTAAACAAGGCGGATTCACCCTTGTTCCGGGCAAGTTCGTCGAACTCCAGTTTTTCCAGCCGCTCATTTTCTTCGAGCCGCATCTGGAACCAGCCGGTGAACGCCACGAGCATTCCGAGTCCCAGGAAAACCGAGCCGGCCTGCCCGGCCAGCGTATGGGCGTAGGTGGTGACGACCAGCGCGGCGAGAAAAATCAGCACCGCCGCCACCAGGTTCACCAGACCATTTTTTTGAACATTGCGTTCCACGTTTCGTTAAATAGTTAAATCGTTGCATGGTTACATCGGAGTTCGCCGAACCGGTTCAACGATTCAGCGATTCACGATGTAACGCTCTAACTCAATTCCCGTTCCTCAAACAGCGCCGTGCCAATGGCCAGCGCCGCGCCAGCGTAGCCGACCACATACACAAATGCCTTGCCGACATAAGCCCACTGAAACGTGCTTTTGCCCATGTCCACCGCGTCGGCGAGCCAAAAAAGCTGCCAGTTTGGAAGCGCCGTGTAAAGCGCGGAAGCCCACCAAGGCCCGCCGCCGCCGATGGTTCCGCCCGCCAGCGAATAAAAATAATCCGACATCAGCCCGACCAGGAAGAACGCCGAACAGACCGCCAGCGTCGGGATCGTGTCCAGCCGCGTCGAGCACGCCAGCGCCAGCGCCGCCAGAATCCACAGCGCAAACAAAATCAAAATGCCCGCCGGCAAGAGATTCCAGTTCACCCGCCCGGCCGTGCCCAGGCTTTCCATTTGATTTGTAAATTGAAAAATGACGAACGCCGCCAGCGTCGCCAGCAGCACCAGCGCAAACACCGCGTCGCTCACGAACGTCCGGCGCAGGAAGAAATTGCTGAAGCCCGCCAGCGCGTAGGCCAGCGCCACGCCCGCCCCGAAAATGCCCAGCGCGGCCACGTCGGTTTTGCCATAGGCGTCAAAGGCCATGCGGCTGGCGAGCAGCACGCCGACCATGTTGACATAGGCCAGCAGCGTGAGCGCCGCGGCCAGGCCGGCGTATTTGGCCAGCAAAAATTGCGCGCGCCCGACCGGCTTTGACAAAACCGCCAGCGCCGTGCCGGTGCGGATTTCCCGCGCCAGCGACGACGACGCGCTCAACACCGCGCCGAACAGCCCCGCCAGCAGCATCACCGCCAGCGCGCTGTTTTCCACCAGCTTCGGCTCGTCGCCGAACGCGAAGTAATACGGCACCGCGAGAAAAATCTCGAACAGCACGGAACCCGTCATCAGCAGCAGAAAAATCGGCTGCCGGACCAGTTCCATGAAGGCGTTGGCCGCAATGTTCCAAAATTGTCGCATGAACTTCCGGTTAGCTTACGAACCGCGCGCGCGTTTGCCAACGGCTAATCCGCGCGCGCGGCAAAGAAATTGAGCGGGAAAACGGTGTTTGTGTTCAAACTTGAATTGAAAATTACGGCGACAATTTTTCGCGGTGCGGCAGATGGTCGCGGTTCCAGCGCGCCAAGGCCGCGTCGCTGATGTCTGCAAACAGAAACTGAAGCGTCGGCGATTCGACGTGGCCGTCGCAAAAGACCACGTTGGCTTTGCCGACGAATTTAAGGAGAGCGTGAACCGTCACTTTTCAATAATTGGCTGCGCCATTTTTGAAGCACGCCGACAAAAACCTTGTCAGCCCGAGAACTGACCACCTCGACAAATGAAAAGCCTTTCTTTGTCGCCACCCAAAGCGAAGTCAAAAAAATCGCAACGAAAATGGTTTTGTTTTGCCAGCCATCGAGTTGCCATTGGTGTTTCCAAAACCAAATCGGATGACGAAACAGTGGTTCAGAGTAACAAATCGGCCACAAATCACCGGCGTCGGGTCCTCGCGAGCCGATGAGATCACACAGCAAGTGCAAATGAAAGGTGAGCAAGCAGAGCAGCAAGACCTGCCGTCGCTGCTGGGCATAAAGCGCAAACAGAATTGAAACCACAATTGCCGCCGGCCAGCCGTGCATCAGCAAATGATGATACGTTTGGTAATAATAAAACGTGCATTCTTTGCCCGAAAACAATGAGCCAACAACGTCGGGAATCACACCAAGACCATCGGCGTCCGGCAAAACTCCCGCCAGCGTCACCAGTTTGCGATCTCGTGGATTGTTGGTGGTTGCTACCGCAACTAACCAGCTTCCGACAAGATGCGTCAGCGGAGACATTGCATTTTAGGCCATAGCGCGGGCGATGCTGTTCCACCAGGCGTCGTGTAGTTCGGTGAGTGGCGCGGAGAATTCGCCGCCAGCGGTTTTCACCGTCAGCTTGTCGCCGCCGACTTTGCCAATTTGAACCGCCGGAGCACCCATGAGCTTGGCGCGTTCGACGACTTTCACGGCGTCAAGCGCTTTGCAACTGATGACGACGCGCGATTGCGTTTCGCCAAAGAGCAGGGCGTCGAGGCGAACGTCTTTCACCGCGCTCAAGTCAATCGTCGCGCCGATCAAACGCGGGGTTTCGCGGGCGATGAGCTGGCTGATGCAGCTCTCGGCCAGCGCCACGGCCAGGCCGCCTTCGCTGCAATCGTGCGCGCTTTTCACCAAGCCGCTTTGAATCAATCCCAGCAGCGTCGTGTGCAACGTCTTCGCCGTCTCAAAATCGCAGCGCGGCGGCGAGCCGGTTTTTTTGCCGTGAATCACCTGCAAATACGCGCTGCCACCGAGACCGAAAATCGGATCGGCTTTGTCCACAATTTCGCCCAGCAAAATAATCGCGTCGCCTTCGTCCTTGAACCATTGCGTCGTGATATGCTCCGGTTTTTCGATCAGGCCGACCACCACCACCGTCGGCGTCGGGTCAATCGGGCCGTTCGGGCTTTGGTTGTAGAGCGAGCAATTGCCGCCGGTGACTGGCGCGTTGAATGCCCGGCAAGCCTCGGCCAGGCCACGCACCGATTCCGCAATCTGCCAGAACAATTCCGGCTTCATCGGGCTGGGCATGTTGAGGTTGTCGGTCGTGCCCAGCGGCACCGCGCCGGAACAGGCGAGATTGCGGCAGGCTTCCGTCACAACAATTTTCCCGCCCTCGTAGGGATCGAGATAAACGTAAGTGCCGTTGCCGTCCACTGACATGGCGATGAATTTTTCCGGCGTGGATTTGCCGTTCAATTCCGGCAGCGAATCCGTCTTGATGCGCAGCACCGCCGCGTCGCTGCCCGGGCAAACCACCGAGCCGTCGCGCACCATGTGGTCGTATTGCCGGTAGATCCAGTTCTTTGAAGCAATCGTCGGCCATGCCAAAAGCTTCTTCAAATCGTCGGCGGGATTTTTCGTGTCGGCAATCCCGTCGATGCGGAACGCGCGGACTTCCTTCAAATACTCCGGCTCCTTCAAGTCGCGCTGATAAACCGGCGATTCGTCGGCAATCTTTTTCGCCGGAATGTCGGCAACAATTTTCCCGCCGTGACGAACGACCATGCGACCGGTATCGGTCACGACGCCGACTTCCGACCACGGCAAATCCCACTTGTCGAAAATGCGCTTCACTTCCTCTTCGCGGCCTTTGTGGACGATGATCAGCATCCGCTCCTGCGATTCCGAAAGCATAATTTCGTAGCTGGTCATGTTCGGCGCGCGTTGTGGCACCTTGTCCAATTCGATTTCAATTCCCGTTCCGGCACGCGCCGCGGTTTCACAAGTCGAGCAGGTCAATCCCGCCGCACCCATGTCCTGGATGCCCGCGACCGCGCCGGTGGCCAGCAATTCGAGGCAGGCTTCGCAGACCAGCTTTTCCATGAACGGATCGCCGACCTGCACCGCGCCGCGCTGTTGCTCGGCGGATTCCTCGGTCAAATCCTGCGACGCGAACGCCGCGCCCGCCAGACCGTCGCGACCCGTCGCTGGGCCGACGTAAAACACCGGATTGCCGATGCCCTTGGCCGCGCCGCGCGCGATTTGCTCGTGCCGCAGCACGCCGAGACAGAAGGCGTTCACGAGCGGATTGCCCTCGTAGCTCTTGTCGAAATAAACCTCGCCGGCGATGGTCGGGATGCCGAAGCAATTCCCGTAATGCGCGATGCCGCTGACGACGCCGGCAAACAAACGCCGGTTGTTTGCCATTTCCGCTTTCCGCTTTCCGCTTTCCGCTTTTTCTTCCGTGATTGGCCCGAAGCGCAGCGAGTTCACCGCGCAAATCGGCCGTGCGCCCATCGTGAAAATGTCGCGCACGATGCCGCCGACGCCGGTGGCCGCGCCCTGAAACGGCTCGACCGCGCTCGGATGGTTGTGCGACTCGATCTTGAACGCGATGGCGATGCCGTCGCCGATGTCAATGATGCCGGCGTTTTCCTCGCCCGCGCCGACGAGAATTTTCGGCGACTTGGTGGGGAAAGTCTTGAGCAGCGGCTTGGTGTTTTTGTAACTGCAATGCTCGCTCCACATCACGGAAAAGATGCCGAGCTCGGTGTAGCTCGGCGTGCGGCCGAGGATTTCCACGGCGTGGGCGTATTCTTCCGGCGTGAGGTTGTGCTTGGCAACCAACTCTGGGGTGATGGCGGGTTCGGTCATGGAAAATTTATTTTCGTTTTAATCAGTAATGTTATTAAGCCCAGAACGGCACATATTCCGTGAATTTCCTCGATTTATTTTCCGGGTTGGCTGGCTTAATTTTCTTAAGTAAAAGCGCCTCTTGTATTAGGTTGGAAACCATTGAGCGTTGTTTTTCCGGCATCTTCAATCGTTCTCGCAAGGATTTATTTGTCATTGCGCTATCGGAATAATACTTCAGCACGGCGTGTTGATAGCACGCCTCCAAACGTTCACGAGCCGACATCTGTGCAAATGTCCTTGGAGAATAAAGCGTGACCTTGAAATAATTTGACCCGCTGTAGAACTCAATCGGCGGCAGTCCGTATATCTCCACTTGTTCGCCTGCCTTTACCAAACCCGATCCGCGTTCCTCGCAAATTTTGTAGCGACGAAACGCGCTTGCCAATTTTTCGTTGCGCGATTCCGGCTGCGTTCCGATGAGCCGATCCAGTTGCTTGGACGGCAGCAATCCGCCAGGATTGGAAATTTCTATTCTGTCGTCGAAGATTTCAATAAGTGGACTGACGCCCGTAACCGAAAAATCTTGGTGGATGAGCGCATTGGCGACCAACTCACGCAATGCGATTTCAGGATAAACAGTCCGCTTCACCCTCAACGCCTTTTCAATCACTTCACTCTGCGGTAAAAGCGATGTTAAAAACTGTAAAATCCCTTGGAATCCGATGGCATACCCAAAAGCACCTTCCTGCTCTCGCTTTGTCTTGGATTTATTAAGTCCGTCATAGACCACAATTCGCAGCGCCTTGCGGCGGAGGTCTTGAAAATCCGCAATCTTGCGAGCTGCCGCTATCGCTCCAAGATTGGTCACATATCCTCCGCCAGCGGGCTCTTTACAAATAAATCCCTCGGCCACCATCCAATTAAGCCTCTCCTCATTCGTCGTCGGAACAGGCCGTTCCATCATTTTGAAAATTGGCTCTGTGTTCAGTTTCAAAATCAAATCCGCATCTGTTAGCAAAACCGACGCGTGCAATTCCTCCCAGCGTGGCGTCCGGCTGTTCAACATCAGCGTTCCAATTTCCTGACGTGAAGCTTGGCGGGTTGTGCCGCCGGAACGGGTGAAAGCGATTTCCAAACTCTTTCCACGAATATGCACCGGCTTGACAGCAGATTCAGGCACATAAACAAACAGCAACGGGAAGGATTCATAATTTTCCACCGCGTGATCAAGTGACACCGATGGCTCAACGCATTGCCGTCCGATATTTGCAAGGTGATTGATCGTCTTCTGAATTGTTTCCTCGTCCACCGCATGAGGAATCCCTGAAGCATCAACGCCATAAACCAAAAACCCACCGCCGGGATAATTGGCAAAAGCAGATAAATGTTCCGCCAGTCGCTTCTTGTCGGGCGACAATGCGGCCTTCCAGTCCAGTTCGTTCAACTCATGCCTCGGTTGTTCAAGACTGGCTTTCAGCAAACCAAACGCTCGATTCACCCAATTTTTCATTGCGACGTTTTCAACTCAAATAACAAATTGCTCCAAATCAAACACTTAACACAACAATGCGTTTTTGATTCAATTAAAAATATTTTAAAAACTTTCACTTTACGCCGCTTGCGCGACGGTTTTGTTTTGGAGCGCGGCGAAGATGCTTTCGAAAATCCATTTGCCGTCGTCGCTGCCCAGCGCGGGTTCGCTGGCGCGTTCGGGATGTGGCATCAGGCCGGCGACGTTGCGGCGCTCGTTGCAAATGCCGGCGATGTTTTGCAGCGCGCCATTGGGATTCGCGGTGTCGGTCAGGTTTCCGCTCGCGTCGCAATACTGCCACAAAATCTGGTTGTTCGCCTTGAGCTTCGCCAGCGTTTCTTCGTCGGCAAAATAGCAGCCTTCGCCGTGGGCGATGGGAATGCGGAGGATTTTCCCAGCCGGAATTTTGCTGGTGAATGGCGAGCCGGTCGTGGCGGTTTTCAGGAAAATATGTTCGCAGTGGAATTGCAAATCGCGGTTGCGGATGAGCGCGCCGGGCAGCAGGCCGGCTTCGGTGAGGACTTGAAAGCCATTGCAGATGCCGAGCACGAGGCCGCCGTTGTCAGCGAATTGTTTCACGGCCTGCATCACCGGACTGAACCGCGCGATGGCGCCGCAGCGCAGATAATCGCCGTAGCTGAAGCCGCCCGGCACGATGACGGCATCGGCGTCGCCGAGGGAATTGTCCTTGTGCCAGATGTAGCTTGCGGCATGGCCGAGCAGCCGGATGGCGTGGACGGCGTCCTGGTCGCAGTTGGAGGCGGGAAATTGGAGGACGGCAAAATTCATGGCGTTAAATCGTTGCGTCGTTGAATCGTGAATCGTCGCCCGGTGTAACGATGTAACGGTTCAACGATTCTCGCTTCATTCGATTTCCAATTTGTAATCTTCAATCACCGGGTTGCTCAAAAACTTGTGCGCCGCGTCGTTCAGCGCCTGCTGCGCGGCGGCCTTGTCCGCGCCGGGCGCGAGGTCAATCTCGATATATTTGCCAATGTGGACGCCGGTGACGCCGGTGTAGCCCATCTGGGCGAGGGCGTTCTGGACGGTTTTGCCCTGCGGATCAAGCACGGCCTTCTTGGGAGTGATGACAATTATCGCTTTCATTCGCGCGCGGGGAAGGATGCGAAAAAATCCGGCGGCGGGCGAGCAATTTTTGATTTTCCGTGCAACGGCGTTGAATTTGCCCGCCGCTTGCGTCATTGTTTGAGCATGGTTGACACCAAACATCCCGACGAAGCGCCGTGCAGCAATGCTGGCGCGGAACGCAAGGCGCCCGAACCCTGCACCATCGTCATCTTCGGCGCGAGCGGCGATCTCACGGCGCGCAAGTTGATTCCCGCCTTTTACCACCTGTTCAAGGACAAGCTGATGCCGTCCACGTTCCGCATCGTGGGCTTCGCGCGGCGGGAAAAGACCGACGAATCGTGGCGGCAGGAATTGCGGACCGCGCTCGACCAGTTTTCCCGCACAAAACCCGTGGATGAAAAAGTCTGGAAGGAATTTTCAGCGAACCTGTTTTATTGCCGGGGCGACCTCGCCGACGCCGCAGCCTATAAAAAGCTCGAAGAAATGCTGACCTCGTTTGGCAGCGGGCCATTGCGGGAAAACCTGCTTTTTTATCTCGCCACGCAGCCGAGCCAGTTCGGCCAGGTCGTCGAGGAATTGCACCGCGCCGCGTTGCTGCACAAGGATGGCGCCGGCTGGCAGCGCATCGTCGTCGAAAAGCCATTCGGCCACGACCTCGCCTCCGCGCAGACGCTTAACCGGGAGTTGACACGCTACGCGAATGAAAGCCAGGTCTGCCGCATTGACCATTACCTCGGCAAGGAAACGGTGCAGAACATTTTGATGTTCCGCTTTTCCAACTCGGTTTTCGAGACGCTTTGGAACCGCGAATCCGTGGACCACGTCCAGATCACCGTCAGCGAAACCCTCGGCGTCGGCGAGCGCGGCGGTTATTACGAGGAGGCCGGCGCGTTGCGCGACATGGCGCAAAACCACATGCTACAGGTGTTGTCGCTCATCGCCATGGAACCGCCCGTGTCGCTCGAAGCCGAATCCGTCCGCGACGAAAAGGTGAAGCTGCTCAAATCCATCCGCCCGCTCACGCCGGACGATGTCGCCAGACAGGTGGTGCGCGGACAATACTTCGCCGGCATCGTGAACGGCCAGCCGCGCCCCGGCTACCGGCAGGAGACCAAGGTGAAAACGGATTCCAACGTCGAAACTTACGTTGCGCTGAAGCTCTTCATTGACAACTGGCGCTGGTCGGGCGTGCCGTTTTATCTGCGCACCGGCAAAAATCTGCCGATGAGCGCCAGCGAGGTGCGGATTCAATTTCGTCCGACACCAAACGTCCTGTTCGCCGCGCAATGCGGGCAGCATCTGGACTCCAACGCCATTGCGTTGCGGCTACAGCCGAATGAAGGCATTTATTTGCGGTTCAACGGCAAGGTGCCCGGCATGAGCCTCGGCGTGCGGCCCGTGCGGATGCACTTCAGCTACGATGCCGAGTTTGGCGCCTACACGCCGGAGGCTTACGAACGCCTGCTGCTCGAAGCCATCGCCGGCGACGCGACGCTCTTCATCCGCCGAGATGAAGTCGAGACCGCGTGGCAAATTGTGGATTCCATCCGCAAAGGCTGGGACGGCAAACCGCTGACGAACCGGGAATTTTACGCCGCCGGAACTTGGGGGCCGATTGCCGCCGACGATCTGCTCGCGCAACTCGGCCACGCCTGGCATGAGCCGCTGGTGATAAAATAATCAAATCAAATGGCGAATTTTGAACTGATTTCCTGCGCGACCACTGACCAACTCGCCTGCGTTGCCGCGAACGCATGGCTCAATGAAATCGAATCGGCCAATCGTGCGGGCAAAGGGCATTGCGTTGCGCTTTCCGGTGGACGCATCGCGCAAAAATTCTTCGCCGCCACCGTCGAGCAGGCCAAGGCACGCGCCGTTTCCTTCGAGCGCGTCCATTTTTTCTGGGCGGACGAACGCTGCGTTCCGCCCACCGACCCCGAAAGCAATTTCAAACTGGCGAACGAGCTTTTGTTCGCGTCGCTGAAAATTTCTGCAAACCAGATTCACCGGATTCGCGGCGAAGATTCTCCTCAAGCGGCCGTCAAAACTGCCGAAGCGGAACTTGGCCGCATCGCCCCGGCATACAAAAACGGCCGGCCGGCGCTGGATTTGATTTTTCTCGGCATGGGCGAGGACGGCCACGTCGCGTCGCTGTTTCCCGGTGCGCCGCCCGAAATTCTGCGTTGCTCCAGCCCATACCTGGCCATCGAAAATTCGCCCAAGCCGCCGCCGCGCCGGATTTCCTTGAGCTACGCGGCGATTGCCGCGGCAGGACAAGTCTGGGCGCTGGTTTCGGGCGCGGGAAAAGAGGCGGCGTTGCGCGAATCCTTGCGCGACGGCGGCCCGACGCCATTCGCACGCGTGATGCGGTCGCGCCCGCGGACGAAAATTTTCTGCGACATTCGACTTGACTAACTTGTAACCAGATGGTTAGTTAGCGGCGTGAATGGAAGGTGTGGGAAAGCGGCAGCCAGGGGAGTTTGAACAGCCCGAAAAAAGGTTGAACATTTTTTGAACGATTTGAAATGGGCCGGGTCTGATTCAACAGGCGAATGAAGATTTCGCTGTCCGTTTAGGGTTGGCATAGGGGTTTTGCTCGCGGCGCGGCTCGGACAGCGACCCCAAGTTGGTCGCGTCGCCCTTCTGAGCGCCTCGGTGAAGGCGTATAAACCTCGTCACCGCGAGGGCCGGACGAAAGTCCGGCCTTTCGCATTTCTGGAATTTGCATTGAACTGAAGCGAAAAACGGATTAGTCTTTCCAACGCATGAAACACCAGCTCGATTTCGAGAAGCCGATCATCGAACTGCAGGAAAAATTGGATGACCTGCGCGGTCATCCGGAAAAGCACTCGCTCGGCGTCAGCTTTGAGGAGGAAATCCAGCTCATCGAAAAAAAACTGGCGGAAACCCGGCGGCACATTTTCGCCAACCTCACCGCCTGGCAGCGCGTCCAACTGGCGCGCCATCCCAAACGGCCTTATACGCTGGATTACCTCAAGACATCGTTCTCGGATTTTCAGGAATTGCACGGCGACCGGCTGTTCGCCGAGGACCGCGCCATGGTCGGCGGTTTTGCCAAACTGGGCGAACATCGCGTCGTCGTCATCGGCACGCAAAAAGGCCGCGACACGAAGGAAAACATTTTTCGCAATTTCGGCTCCGCGCATCCCGAAGGCTACCGCAAGGCGCTGCGCCTGATGCGGCTGGCGAACAAATTCAGCCTGCCCATCATCACTTTAATTGACATTTCCGGCGCGTATCCGGGCATTGGCTCGGAGGAACGCCATGTGGCCGAGGCCATCGCCGTCAATTTGCGCGAAATGACCTTGCTCGAAGTTCCCATCATCGCCACGGTCACCGGCGAAGGCGGTTCGGGCGGCGCGCTCGGCATCGGCGTGGCCGACCGGGTTTTGATGCTGGAAAACGCCTATTATTCCGTCATCCCGCCGGAAGGCTGCGCGGCGATTTTGTGGAGAGACCGCGACGCCAAAGCCAAAGCCGCCGCCGCCCTCAAAATCACCGCGAAAGATCTGCTCGGATTCAAAATCATAGACGAAATTATTCCCGAACCGATCGGCGGCGCGCACACCGACTACGCCACGGCGGCGGCGAACCTGAAAACGCATCTGCTCAAGCATCTCAAGGAAGTTCTCGCGCTGCCGGTCGCCGAACGGTTGAAACAGCGTTACGAAAAATTCCGCGCGCACGGGCATTTTCACGAAAAAGTCGAGCCGGCCGAAAACGGCGTCGTTCCCACCGCCGCGCCCGTTTAATCCGCCGTGCTGTATCCATTCATTTTTCAGCCCATTCTCAAGGAGCGCGTCTGGGGCGGACGCGAACTGGAGCGGCTTTACGCCAAACCATTGCCGCCCGGCAGACCGATTGGCGAATCGTGGGAAATCAGTGACCGGCCCGGCGACGCCAGCGTCATCACCAACGGCCCGCTCGCCGGGAAGAATCTGCGCTGGCTGATGGAAAATCACGCGGCGGAGATTCTCGGCGGCGCGAAACCGGCGGCGGAAGGACGTTTCCCGCTGCTCTGCAAAATTCTCGACGCGCGCGAAAAATTGTCGCTGCAAGTTCATCCGCCGGCAGCCAAGGCGGCAGAACTTGGCGGTGAACCAAAAACTGAAATGTGGTTCATAGCCGATGCCGCGCCGGACGCGAGCTTGTATGCCGGCCTCAAGCGCGGTGTGACGCGCGCGGACTTTGAGAAAAAAATTTCCGATGGCAGCGTGGCGGATTGCTTTCATCGAATCCCGGTGCGCGCGGGCGACGCGATGTTTCTGCCCAGCGGTCGCGTCCACGCCATCGGTTCCGGCCTCGTAATTTTTGAAATCCAGCAAAATTCGGACACGACCTATCGCGTCTTCGACTGGAACCGCACCGGCCTAGACGGCAAGCCGCGTGAATTGCACGTCGCGCAATCGCTCGCAAGCATTGATTTCAGCGACTTCGAGCCGAAGTTGATCGGAACAAAATTCACGACTGACGGAAAGATCCAGACGCGGTTGCTGGTGAACGATCCGTTGTTCAACGTCGAAACTTGGAAGCTGAATTCCGGTGCGGGCGGTTTGCTGAAGCCGAAAAAACTGCAAATCGTCGCGGCGACTTGCGGTAAAATTGAAGTCCGGAGCGGAACGAATTCAGTGAATTTAAGCGCGGGGCGATTTTGCCTGATTCCGGCAAGTCTGGAGCGGGCGGAAATCCTCGCGGATTCAGGCGCGGCGCTCCTGCGCGTCGAGGCAAGTTAGCCGTGGCGGGTGGCGAAATACAGCAGAACCGGCAAACCCACGAGAAAAAGCCAGCCACCGAACGAAACGATGATGGCGGGTGTTTGCACGTTCACATATCCAGAACGGAAGTAACCTGTTAGGCTTCCAATCTCCTCCGGGAACCAAATCAGCGCCAATGGAAACAAAAGCCCTGCGGAACACTTCAAACCATGAATTCCGCCGGCTCTGACCGCCAAAGCGGTGTAGCCCAGCACGATCAAAAGGCTCAAGATTTTTCCGACGGTGACTTGATACGGCATAAGATCGAATAGCGTCACGGTTCGCGTGAGAATTTTTCCTTTACCCTGCCGAGATACTCCGACGGCACAAACCATTCCACCAGGCCGCAATCCGCGCAAACCCGAATGTGAAATTTTGGCGGCGAAAAGAACCCGCCGATGGGCAGCAAGTCCGGTCCATAGCCGCCTCTGGCAGCAACCTCCTGCGAAAAAATCTCCGTGCTTCCGCAGTTCCGGCATGACTTATCGTTTGATTTCATAGTGATGTGTGATGCCGCCTGACGTCAAATAGAGGCGGACTATCTTCGCATTCATTAGACTTTATGGGTTATAGTAAAAGTGGTGGCA
>Ga0224557_1000970_pt1 | contig 29308 bp, 34 predicted proteins | sample 714S31014metaG_FD_180677 | JGI IMG/M metagenome (GOLD analysis project Ga0224557, IMG submission 180677) | Peat soil microbial communities from Stordalen Mire, Sweden - 717 S3 10-14 | ecosystem: Environmental > Terrestrial > Soil > Wetlands > Peat | place: Sweden: Norrbotten County, Stordalen... | reverse complement strand
GACTGATCGTGACCGAGGAGTGTAGAAAACCGTAGCAGCGCTGACCCGGCGGATCACCGATCAAGTTCAGCCGGAATAGTCGGTCACGTTCAACCGGAATGAGCGGTCATCTTCGCCGGAATACTCAGCCGGATTGCTCGTTCCCGGGGGCGCCGATTCGAACGTACTAGGCACAATGCGACCGAGATCCCAAACGGACACCAATCAATAAGTCGGAACCGCTCTTTCGGGTTTCGTCCGGCCGGTGGACAATCATGACGCCTGACCAATATACTCTTTATATAACAGTTGTTATGTCTCCCTAAGATGTTCCGCGGCGCGCCAACTTTGTTCTTAATGTTTATGCCAAATCCGAGGGCTAAGTATGCGTGAGGAGGTCGATCCCAATATCCGCTTATCCTTCGAGCATCACGGGATCGAGCCGATTCCTAGCGCCGAACGCTCGGCAACGGTGTTTGATTTCATGCGGGTCGAATGGGGTGGCCTCAACTCCTTGGCGACCGCAGTCTTAGGCGCCTTTCCTATCGTGCTCGGCCTGTCTTTCTGGCAGGGCCTCGTGGCCGTCATTACCGGAATTGCCATTGGTGCATTGATCCTTGCTCCGATGGCGATATTCGGGCCCATTAGCGGCACGAATAACGCAGTTGCCTCCAGCGCCCACTTTGGAGTCGTAGGGCGCATCGTCGGCTCTTTCTTGAGCCTGCTAACCGCCATCGCGTTTTTCTCGATTAGCGTTTGGTCTAGCGGAGATGCCGTGGTGGGCGCAGCCATTCGCGCCTTCGGTATTGCTGGCTCCGAGGGTCTCTATGCCGCCTCCTACGCACTATTCGTCGCCTCCGTCATGGCGGTATGTGTTTATGGCTTTCGAATGATGTTGTTAGTCAACAAAGTCGCCGTCGTGGCTTCCTCAGGTCTCTTTCTCATCGGATTCTACGTTTTTTGGGGCCGCTTCGATTCAGGTTTTCCCGGAGCGGGATTTCAATGGGGAGGCGCGCATTTCTGGCCGGCGTTCGCTAGCGCGGTTCTCATCATTCTCGCGAACCCAATCTCGTTCGGAGCATTCTTGGGTGACTGGTCGCGATACACGCCTCGTGATACCAGCAAGTTTGCACTGATGGTAGCATCGACCGGCGCCCAACTTTTGGGACTCGTTCCCTGTGCATTTGGCCTAATTACGGCATCCATAATCGCTCGCGACGCGCCCACCTTTCTTGCGAGCATCAACTACGCCGGGGGACTGCTGGCGATAACGCCCGCCCGCTTTTTCATTCCCCTCTTCGCTCTGGCCTTGTTGAGCGGCATGTCGACCGGCACGACGTCGCTGTATGGAACGGGCCTCGACTTTTCCAGTGTGTTCCCCAGATTGTCACGCGCCGTAGCCACTCTGATGATTGGCTCAATTTCCGCTGTACTCATTTTCATCGGGCGATTTTGGTGGAACGTTATCGACTCAATAACCGCCTTCGTTTCCCTAATCGTAGTCGCAACCACTCCTTGGATGGTCATCATGACACTCGGGTATCTGTTCCGGCGAGGTTACTATCTGCCAGAGGCTATGCAAGTCTTCAATCGAGGGGCAAAGGGCGGCGCCTATTGGTTTCAGGGCGGTTGGAATTTAGCGGGTTGTCTGTCTTGGGCGTCATCCTCTCTGATCGCACTCATGACCGTCAATATCCGGGGTCAGTTCGTTGGTTGGCTCGGCAACTTCGCTGGCGGCATCGACCTCTCACTCCTAGCAGCCGTCGTTGTTCCTGCGATCCTGTACCCCATTTTCCTATATGTGTTTCCTGAGCCGCGCGGCGTCTTTGGCCCGGACGGGCCTCGCGGAATTCCGACGACCGATGCGCCTATCGAACCAGTGATCTTCGAGCGTTAATCGCTAACACCGGGACATTGACCCGCCGGTGGTTTCAAGCGGGCTAACCGCGTAGAAGCGGTGCAAGGAGTTGCCTCACGATAGCGGCTCGGTAGTGCCTTGGGTAATGGCCGGGTGTCAGCGTCATCCCCACTCCCAGCCCATCGCTTACCAAGGTCAATAGATCCACCAACATAGCGACGTTTACATCCTTCTTAAATTCGCCTCTGTTGACTCCCTCCTGGACGACGCCTCGAATGAGATCCCACCACCGCACGTAGTCCTGCTTACAGTATTCCGCGAAAGTTGGATTGAACGCGGCTGCCGCCCAGAAATTGATCAAGATTACCGTGAACTCCTTGAGGGCCGCTCGTGTCGGCTCGATCGCTTCTATCGCGGCCAGCAGCTTTTCTGCCACGTGATCTTCACCGGCTATCGCTTCGGTCGCATCCCATATCATCGTATCGAGCACCTGACGATAAGCGCTGGTGACCAAATCGTTCTTGTCCACGAAATAATGGGTAATGAGGCCGGTCGTACAATTGGCCTCTGCAGCAACTCGACGGAGCGAGGCCGCCTGGATTCCTTCAGTCGCGATCACACGCCATGCTGCCTTCACAATGCGCATCCGCGTTGCCTCGGCATCGGTCAATTTGGGCATAAAAGAATCATCTTCGTACCATTCTCTGAATCATCGCACAACATTCGTTGTGCGTGAAACCTGACAACCTGATAGCCGGCCGCTTTGCATCACGGCGCAATCTGGGCATCGTCTCGATAAGCAGGCGACAAGTGCTCGTGGACTGCCACCCATTTGCCGGCGTCCATGTGCTGAAATACGATGGTTTCCCGCTCGTAGAGCTTGGATACCCCCTCGTTGGTGCCCACCGTGGTGACCACACGATGTCGGAACACGGCGGTGCTACCCAGCATTTGCACAGATTGCTCCGACGACTCGCAGCTCAGCACCCTAAAACCCAAATCCATTTCCCATGCCATCCAAAGCTTTTCATACTCTGCGCGGGTCGCCAAGACGATCGGATGGGAGTAAAAAATGAAGCTAGCACCAGGCGCGAACGCTCGAAAGTACCGAATTCGATCATGGCGGGAAAAGGCGCGGATCAATGTATGCGCTGCAGCGAGCACCGATTGCCGCGAGTTATTCACCATGCGTGACTATCCTCCCGATAGCAGCGCACTGCTACCGTGCGCAATTGATTGGTTCTCGAACTCATGATGCGGCTCCCGGCGCAAAAACGTTTAGTCACCATCGTTTGTATGGCTGCCCGCATGAATTGACATCTACGCCTACCATTATGGGGCGCGCATGAGCCACCGATGCGCTGTTCTGGAGCACAGCGCCTGGTGACTCACGATGCATCATCAAATACTTGCAACACTTTAGCGACGTTGCTAACGTCGCATAACAACTGTTGTGTAACAACAGATCGGGATGCTAGTCGCGGATTGTTACCTCCGCAATCACTTTGCAACGGAATGTCGGCGAGGGTCGGCAGTGCATTCGTGATGGACTGGCCAGTTTAAATTGTTCGGAGGAGGCCAAATGCTCGAGACCTGCGCAAAATCCACGCCAAAAATACGCCCTTGTACCAATTCAAAACTGGCAGCGGCTATTGCGCTGGCATTGACCGCCGCTCCGACTGTCCACGCGGCTGATGCCGATGACAATCTTGCCGAAATCGTCGTGACCGCCAATCGTCGCGAACAGAATTTGATGGACGTCCCGTATAACATTTCGGCGATCACAGGATCCGCATTACAAGCGGGCGGTGTCTCCAATTTGACAGACATCGGACGGCTGCTGCCCGGCATTAACATTCCGGACTTGGGCCCCCGTGCTAACAGTAGCAATAGCAACATCATCATCCGGGGACTAAATGCCAATGACCCGGGCGGCACCGCCTATCTGCCGTGGGAAAGCGTCCCACTGGTATCGACCTACGTCGATGAAGTTCCTCTCTTCGTCAATTTGACCATGACGGATGTGCAGCGCGTCGAGGTCCTACGAGGGCCTCAGGGAACGCTGTATGGTTCCGGGGCCGTCGCTGGCACCATTAGAATTATCCACAATCAACCTGATCCTTCGGAATTCAAGGCCGAGGTGTCCGCGGATGCGTCAACCACCAGCCATGCCGCGAATGGCTCCTATACCACCAACGGGATGTTGAACATACCGCTGACGGATTCCGCGGCAATTCGCGTGAGCGCCGGCTACAAATCGACCGCGGGTTTCGTCAATGCCAATAACGCCGTCGTATTCGGGCCCAACACCCAACCGGTTCTGGCGGATCCCAGCGCCCCGCTGACCAGCGGTTATGTCACGCAATCGCTGCACGACATCGATTCCGCCATATCCCAGTACGAGCGTCTATCGCTGCTTTGGCACATCACGCCGACCATCGACGCAACCTTTGCCTATCAACGGCAAGACGACCGCTCCAGCGCATTTTCGCGTCAGGAAGAAGGAGAAAAGTACACGGATAATGTCTTGATCCCGAACGCGCCGGATCATCGCATTGTAGATCTCGATGCACTGACACTGGCCGCTGACCTAGGTTTCGCGACCTTGACTTCCTCCACCTCCTACGCGAGAAACCATGACGCCAGCGACTACGACGAATCGGCATTCATTCTGCAGTTCAGCGGCGCCCCTTTGTACTATGGGGGATATCCGAGAGCTACTACAGAGTTCATCACCGCTTATACGGATAGCTCGTTGGTGGAGGAACTGCGACTCGTCTCCAAGGAAGGCAAGCAAGTGGATTACGCAGTGGGCGCCTTCTTTCGCCACGAGAACAACAACCTCTTTCAATATGAACCGATTCCAGGCTTCGGTGCCTGGTCTCAATTGCCGGGGTCGGCCAACGCAGTGAACCAACTCTTAGGCACGTCCTACGCCAACTTCGACGACTACATCCAGCAATACAACGGCGGAACCCCGCCGAGCGCAGACTCGCCAGCCGATAGTGTCTACACCTACGCACGAAACTCTGGATTTCTCGATCGGGCGTTATACGGAGAGTTGACGGGCCATATCACCTCAAAATGGCAGGTTACGGGAGGCGTGCGCGTCTTCTGGCAGGAGGTTTCCCAGTCGATCCATATTACGATTCCAGACGGCGGCCCCTTTTTCTCCACGCTGCCGCCACCCGCAAACCTCACCGACACCCAGGGCACGACGCTAGTCTCCGGCGCTCAGAGCTTTCATAACCATCTTTTCAAGCTGAACACGGGTTATGAACTCACGCCGTCACTTCGCGCCTATGCCACCTATTCCGAGGGCTTTCGTCATGGGGGCATCAATGCCGTATCGGTAGGCACCTGCGCCTTTTGCGATTCGCCGCAGACCGCCTCCTTTCAGCCCGACACGATTAAGAACTACGAGGTTGGACTAAAAGGCACCGTGGATAAATGGCTGCGATTCAGCGGCGCACTATACAAAATGCGCTGGTCAGACATCCAAATCCAGCTCTTCGGTGCCAGCAGCACTGCCTATGTCGCCAATGGAGGGGGCGCGACCAGTCAAGGGTTGGAATTGGAGACGGAGGCGCAACTTGGTCATGGTTGGTCGGCGACCCTCGGCTACGGTTATACCGACGCCAAGGTCAAGAATGATTTCCTCATCACCGATCGCGGCGAGACTATCTTGAACGCACAGGGCGGAGACCGCCTCCCCTATGTGCCAAAGCAGACGCTGACCGCCGGTCTCGGTTTCGCGCATCCAGTGACGCGGGACATTTCTATGGATCTGCATGTCGATGCCTCCTACCGCAGCGATGTGACAACTCAGATCAATTCCACTGCCAGCGGTTATCAGCAATTGGGAGGGTTCACGACCGCGGACGCCTCCGCCACGTTCTTACTCGGTTCCAATTGGCATGTCCGTCTATACGTCAACAACTTGACTAACAACGAGGGAGTCTCCGCAGCAGGCCCCGTACTCAAAAACGTCAATTTGTACCCCGAGTACCGGGTCGAGTATTTGATGCGCCCAAGAACGGTGGGTTTGGGGATAGCGTACACTTTCTAGATGGAGTGCCTCCAACACTTAGCTCATGTTGCCGATCCAGCGGACTGGTACGAGACCTTAGCGTGCGGTGACGGCATTACGCTCATTAGAGAGCGGTACATCCGGGCATTTTATCGGTGCAACATCTGGTACGTGCGAGGTCGACGCAGCAATTTGCTATTTGATTCGGGACTAGGCGTTGTCAGTCTTCGATCCCAATTCCCCTGGCTAACCGCGGCGCCGCTGCTGGCTGTCGCGAGTCACACCCACTTCGACCACATTGGCAATACACACGAGTTCCCTGATCGCGTCGTGCATAGCGCAGAGGCCGACATCATGGCGCATCCCACTGCGGCTGCCACCGTCGCTGACCGCTTTGCAACGCTCGAAATGTTCGACCGGTTGCCGCCCGGTGGCTTCGATCCGGCGACCTATGCCGTGCGTGCTGCTCCGGCGACACGGCTGGTCGAAGCCGGCGATGTTATCGATTTAGGAGATCGTTACTTTACGGTTCTGCATTTGCCGGGCCACTCACCGGGTTCGATTGCCCTGTGGGAGGCCGCCACGGGAGTCTTGCTGTCGGGAGATGCCGTGTACGACGGCGCCCTTATCGACGATGCTTACCACTCGAACACTTGGCAGTACTTGGACACGATGCACCGCTTACGGGAAATACCCGTTCGTGTGGTGCACGCCGGCCATTATCCGAGTTTCGGCAGGCAGCGTTATCTAGAACTGATCGATGAATATCTCGCCAGAAGGCGTGGTCCAGGTTGCCCGGCTGCGCGGTAAGGCTTTGGCTGACGGTACGTTTGTTCGTTCCGAGCTGCGAAAGCGCAAAGATGTAACCTACATCAGACGTTGTACTTAGATCCCGGAGTTTTTAAACGTTGTTCCCATTTATTTTCTGCCTGCCTCGCTTAACTATCTCAAGAGGTGGAAATAGATCGTGGGCAGCAGCTCATCGATTCGGTTGATCGCTATTCCTACTTCGGTTTGTTGTGACGCCACACATGTTCACTCAATTCTGTTGCATTCATTCAGTACTCTCAGCTCGACGTCGCGCTGGCAAACCACTCGCGAAACATCGGGTCATCAAAAGCGTAGTGGCCTCGTGTCCCGGACGGCTTGGTCAGCACGTGCAAGTCTACGAGCGTGCGCAGGGCATCGCCCACCGTGCCGGAGGGCACCACTTTCTTGTGGAGCGCCAAGGCATATCCTTTTCGGGCATCCGCCGAGGTAAGATCCGACGCGACGTTCAAGCGTAAGCATACTAGGCGTTGAAGCGGAGTCATTCGATCCAAAATCGGCTGGAAACTTGAATCTGAGATGATTCGATCGACATGGCGCTCGAACGCCTCTTTGAAGGAGGCCGTGCTTCCCGATGCGAAGACGAACACGAGATCAATGAGCAAGCGGGGCTGATGCTGGAAGCGCTCGAACGCCAAGGCAACTTCGCTCACGAGCACTGGCCGACGCAAATTTTCATGTATGCGATCCGCGACGAATTTACAAAATTCTCCGCCGAGAGCCGGGAATGACATCATGCTGGCGCCTTCGTATAGCGCCGCACGAGAGCGGCTGAATAACTCACGCAGCCGATCTTGATTGGACCCGGTAAATATCACGCGAACGGACTGTTTGCTCTTCGTGATGGCTGAGCGTAGTGCCGAGACAACGCTCTCCCCATCCTTCACAATCGCCAGTTCCTGGATCTCATCGAGCAGCAAAAGGATCGGTCGCCTGGTCGTCTTTATCAGTGATTTGAGCAAAAAATCGACCAACAAGAAGGAAGACTCCGGTCTGTGGCGCGTGGGTTCGTCCCCTAGCTCGATCGAGGCTGAGCCAATACCCACTTTGTTGACCTTGGTCTTGAGCCGCTTACCCAACATCGATCCAGGTACTTCAATGTTGTCGATCGCTTCTTGAAGACCATAGTTGATGGCGGCCAATGGATCCGATCGGTGCTGCCAAACATCCACGTAGACTGGCAGGTAGCCTGCTTTTATTGCCGCAGGGACGACTTCAGTCAAGAGAAAGGTGGTCTTCCCCAAACGGCGAGGCGCTTGGAGACATATCGGGTCGCCCGACCCATCGCGCAGCAGAGACAAGTACGACTGCGCTAATTTGGGTCTTGGGAAGTGCCATTGTTCGTAAATGAGTTCGTTCATTTATAGGCAGAATAGCCGAAAGACCGATATTTAGGCAATTTCCCGATTCGACCTATCTCAGACAACGAGTGGCTGGTTCATATGCGAATAGCTGTCACCGTCGCCGCAGTCTCCGAGGACTGACGGGTCGCCGGCGCGCCTGGCCTGTGGAACATAGCGTCGCATACCTTGGCCTACGCAGCGCTGACGACTAGAACTGGGGTTTGTGGCTACAGCGGGCAAACGGGCTGCCGCCCGAACTTCCGACCCTGTTATGAATTCAAAATGCATAGAAATGCGCTTACGACCTAGGATTAGCAAAGCTAGCGGCCAGGTAAGCAATTGATTTTATTGGTGGTGAGAGAGGGACTCGAACCCTCGACCTCGGCGTTATGAGTGCCAATCAATCCAGCAAGTCATTGATTATATTAGGTCAGAGCCAGCGAAAGACAGCCTGAACCGAGGTATCCCGAGCATGAAAGGGGCATACCGATTTGCGCACGTCAGATCAGCTATGAAGTACCCCACAGGCTGACGGGGGACGCCGCCGATCGGGGGACCACAGCGAGGAACAACCGATGCGGATTTCGATGGTGGCGACGCTGCGGTTATCCGCACGCCGGGCGCTCGCACCCACCGGTCTTGAGCCGGTGGCGAGTTCACAGTCAGCCAGGCGCGCAGCTTCACGAGAGGCCCACCATTTGAATATTTTCGCGAAACTTGGCGCTATACGCATTAGGCCACTTACATAAGAAGGATTGCCTATGCCCATATACAGTTTTTATCAACCACACAAGCGATTCAAAGCATCCTTTGACGCCGTGTCGCATCCCCACGCTCAAGTCCGCGCTGCCCTTCTGAGCATCACGGTATTGGCGGATAGAGAGGCATGGAGGAATCCGCCAGTTGTTCGGATTCACGAGATCTCCACGGGCCCGAACGACACTCCCTACTTCAACGACGAATTCTTCGAACCCTGGGAGCGATGGCTAGCCGCCCTCTTCGCGCGCTGTGGTCCATGGGAAACCGCGTCGCGGCATGGTCAAGAGGCAGCCCTAACATATTAGCGTATTCAGGGGCTCGGTAATCCGGGCCCCTTCCTGCGTGCCCATAAGACGCACGAATGAAAAGCCCCGGGTGTTCCGGGGCGTCCTAATTCAATTGTCGATCGTCAGTTAACTAAGCATTGGCGGGGACGAGGGTTCCGTGTGGCACTTGTCACCGTTTGAGTCCTAAGCGATTTATCGCCCGACTCACCGCCGTCGCAGTCCACTCTGAACCACGGAATGTGGTGCACCCCGCATTTGTCAGCCTACGGGCAATACCTCGCAGGCTGATGCCGGCTGCTATACCTTTCAAAAGTGGAGCCTTGATCTCTTCCGCCCTGACTACTGCACGGGCCATATGCACGCTCCGGGCTTTCGGCAGCTGAGGGCCACCTAATTTTTTGCCACGGACCTTGAGAGCGCACAACGCCGCGCGCGTCCTTTGAGAAATAAGCTCGCGCTCCTTTTCTGCTAAAGATGCAAACAGATGAAGCGTAAACGCGTCAACGCTCAAGCCCAGCTCACAGACAACAAACGGCACCCCCTCCCGCTCACGCATGAGTCCTGAAATGAAGTGCACGTCGCGACTCAATCTATCGAGACGTGAGATAAAGATCTTGACTTTGCTATCGCGCGCCTCCTTTAGCGCAGCCGCCAGCTGTGGCCGCTTTGCTAGAGTGTCTGACACGCGCTTCGCTGACTCAATCTCCCGATACCAACCGGTGATCTGAATCTCTTCTCGTTCCGCAAACCTACGAATTGCGGCCTCTTGTGCTTCAAGCCCCAAGCCTGAGCGTCCTTGTTCAGCGCTCGACACACGTGTATATGCCACTGCTGTCTTCAGCATGACCTCTTTGATTCATAACCGATTTAAAACAAGTAATCGTCGTCCCCCATGTCCACCCGGGGTATAGGGACTGAATGAAATGCCAGCACTTCCAAGTCTTCCTCTGGCAAGAAAAATACAAGGCTGTCGCCCAGACAAATCCTCGCAGAACCGCCGCCACTACCGGAATAACTCGGACCTACCATTGGTCGCCGGAACTCAAAACTGCCGTCGATATGGCGATTGCCGCTAGATCGCTGGATATCGCCTCTTGACATATCTCAGCGCGAACTCGCGAATGTCGTCGGCGTCGCACGTTGATGCCCGGGCGGCCGGTGGAGGTGAAACAGCGCCCACGGTGCGCGCGCCATTGACCCGTTGGAAGTTGACGCGTTTCCGGCAACCCTCCTTTTTAAACGCTGCAGCTATTGGAGGAACGTTCAACTGAACTACTTGGCGCCCTCTCTGGCCCACACCAAGCCCTTCGAAGCCCTCACCCCATCAGTCCGCCGCCCTTCAGCCCCTCCACCGCTCCCGGCTCTTAACCACGTTCAGCAGAATCCGTTGTCGGATACAATCTAGCTCGTCTTCAGCACCGCAATACCGATCCTGGCGCGCAGGCGCTTGCTTGAGTTTCTAAGTGCAATCCGGCCCACGCCATATTGATCGCCAGATGACTCGACCAAAAAAAGAAGAGGAAAAGTAAGACTTCCAATAGACCCCGCTTGATCAAGGTCGGGGTGCCCGAAACACTCTTGCGCGATCGGGCCTCTGCGTGACCATGGAACGCCGGGCCAACGATGCCTGGTGCTAAGCTAGTACCCGCGCTGCAGCGGACTAAAAGAGGGTCTCATGACAGTCCTCCAACGATTTACGGCGAAACCATTCACGACCAATTCCCTGCTTATATCGCCAATTGGCCGCCCAATCAGGCAGTGCATCTAGGCACAGTCGGCGTAGTCGAGGACTATACTTTCCACGCGACAGATTCACTGGCGGTCTTCAGCAGCCCGCGCTTGGCCGCGACGAGTTCAGCCCAATGGAGCTCTGGCACGCCTCCCCGCTTGCGGCATTACCTCCCAGAGCTCCTCGATCTGATACAGATCGGTCAATTCGGTCGCCGAGTCGCTCGTCCCGAGCAAAATCTCGTCATCGGGTTCGGTTGCTTCTCTCGTACGCCGAAACGAAGCTACCCCTACCGCGCGAGCGGTTTAGTGCCCTGACCCTAATCTGCCCGCCACGAGCGGCCGGTTTCCGGCCTGCCAAAATTAGCTTCGCCATAAGTCGTCGCCGCTACTGTCATTGCGGACGGTTCAATCGACGGGATTCAGCGACAATCTCTGCTGAACCCGCCGTAGGCCTCGTTAAACGCTGAACCGCAGTTACGACTGGCTGGAAGGCGTGGATCGTGGACGCGGCAAGCCTTGCGCTATCGCTTCCCCTTGCCGGGGTGATTCCACTTCTTGGCGTTCTCAGCAAATTGCGCGCGCTTGGCGAAGACACCGCCCCTCGATTTCTCCTTCGCGATGTCAGCTTCCGTAAGCTTGGCCCCAGGAGCCTTACCCACGTCCTTGTGCATTTTATCCTTCTCCAGATTCAGTTTCATGGGCGCGCGTGCCATAGAATTCCTCCTGCTCTGCATACACAACAAGCTCGGGATTGGCATATCACCAATCCCGAGCGGCACCAATGATGACCGGTCGCTGCGTTTCACACGCCGGAACGACCTACTTCCAGTAACTTTGTACCTTATAGTAGCTATCGACCTTGCGGCCGTACTCTGGCGTCCATTTGAAATCCGATCCAATGTCGTAGTTCGGCGAGTCCTGCAACTGCTTCTTATCCATGTTGATCACATAGCCGCTCTTCTTGTCATCGTACTTCAATGTCCCCCATGGCAGTGGGTTATGTTTCTTGCCCATGCCGAGAAAACCACCGAAGGACATGACCGCGTAGATCGCATGACCACTAACCTTATCGATCATGATGTCATCGATGGTGCCGAGATTTTCTCCCGCAAGATTATAGACATTCGTTCCGTTAACCTTTTCGGCTGCAATGAGAGACCCGGATGTAATTGACGTAACTTCACTCATAGAAGAACTCCTAAATATTGATAATTGAATTGCGCGGTCGCCGAAGCCGGCCTTGGTCACATGCCCAAAGATCAGTACGCCGGCGGCGTTGCCGACCAGCGCCCGATTCGCCGGATTGAGGTGATAGAAATGCGTAAGAGCTCGATCAGCGCTGTGCCTAATCTCTGCCTTGGTATCGGCATGGCTTGCGCCACTGGCGAAAAGGCCCAGAAGCGCCACACCAGCCACCGCCCTCAATGACTTAATGTTCATTAATGTTCATTAAAGATGCTCCAATACAATTGCTTGAACGAGCCCCTCAGGCTATACACACAAGGTTGACGATCAAGGCAATGACAAGAATGGTTCCGAGTATGCCGCCGATGTACATGGGATTCCCCTTCTATTGATAGCTCCGACGCATCATTGGGCCACAAGGACAACGAGTGGTTTGTACGCTCCCGCACACAGCGCGGCGTGGATTCTACGTATATAGGACGATCGGATTTGATATTCGCGTGGCGTGAGTTCGATGTGACGAGCGGGAACGGCTCACCCACTCTTGTCGACTCGACCGATGCCGTCCCGACAGTGGCGCCGGCGCCGTTGATACCACCACCCGGATCACGCTGCGGTGGGTCCGCGGCACGCGCTACTACCGCGTCCATCTCGAGCAGGATCTCTGGCATGGATGGGGCCTGACCCAAGTCAACGGGCGCATCGGATCACCGCTCGGTCGCGCCGCCGCCAGCGCGGCTACCAACTCGCCCCCTAATCTACCATGAACAGCACTCCAGGAGAATGACATGCAAACCGTCGACGAAGCCTTGAACTTGCTGAAACGCCAGGCGGAGGAGCCCTGCATCAAGCGTCGCGCCAGGTAGGCATGGCACCGGGCACGAAATAGGACTTCATTTTTCCGTCGGTAGCGGCGGCGCCCCTGGCCCCACAGTCGCATCGTGTTCTTCATCTAGCATTGCTTCGCAGTTTTCGTCCTCGGCGAGTCCAGGATCGATAAAAGCCAATACGGACGCCACCGGCGTCAGCAGCAGCCCGAACGCGACTGCAGCTCCCGTCTGGAGTGCGAGCTTCTCGGGCTTGATGCCAAACGCCGGATTGGCGAGCGTACCCGTGACGCTTATAGGCGCGCGTAAACGCACCAATCGCAGATGCTTCGGATCCCCCTGCAGTGAAAAATTGATATCTTCACTGCTCAATTGAATGCTACCACGGCCGGTAATCAAGAGATTTGTGGTGTCGACGAATAGAGTTTTCGATTGCAGATTGCCCTTGGTAGCTTCGAAATCGATAACGCCGCAACGAATCTCGGTTTTCGTGTTGGTATTCGAGAAGAGCAGACCTAAACCCTTGAGGACATTGACGCCGGTGAGCTCTGCCAACACATCACTGATTTGCCCGTGCGGTATCGCGACGCCGAGTCCCCCATCCGCGGTGGACGCGAACTTGTGCACCGAGGAGCCAAAGCCGTGCACGTGGAGGCGCCCGCGTAAAGTTCCTGAGAGCGGCGCATCGGCCGCCTTGGCCGCCTTAAATTGGCTCAACTCAACATGATCCACGTGCATATCGATTGAGGTTTCCGGATTGTCTTGGCGGGCGTCGATCTCGACCGTTCCCACTACCGCCCCTTGATCGAAGACAACCGACAAGGGAGCCATTTTAAGGTCGCCCTCATTGAGCAGGATGTGGACACTCATTTCTTTCATCGGCAGCTTCGGAGCGGTTACCGACTCCGCGTGATAGGTCACATCCGCATCCATCCCACGCACGCGGTTGAGTTGCAAATCGGCATCCGGGAGCAGCTTTGCATTTTTATCAGGCTTCGACTTTCGTATTGCCGCGACTGAATGCGTGTTTGTCTTCATATCCGCTACTGGTGCCGCTTGGGCCCCTAGCGAGGGCGCAAGATCCTTGAAATTAAGAGTCTTGGACGTAAGCTTGGCTTTGACGACCAATCGCTTTCGGCTCGTATTAACACTGAGAGAACCTTCGATATCACTTGCGCCGATGCGGCCGCGCAAACCGTTGATCTGAAAAAGCGCATCGGTGCGCTGAACATCTCCCGCGATGTCGTATTTCGGCGTGTTGGGCAACGCAAGGCCCGTCAGATAGTACGCATCAGCGAGATCCTCGCCGCTCAGGTGTAATTTGGCCGTAAACTGCGACAAATCAAAGGGTTTGGTGATGGAAACGACCCCTGAGACGTGCATGGTGGAGGCAACGATACTCACATTGAAATCGTAGGGCGTATCGGGATTTAGGTTCACCAGGGGTCCGCCGTTGAATTCGACTTTCAACGGTTTCGCATTGAGGGTGCCCGCTAAGCGCAGCTCAAAGGCGCTATTTTTCTGCGTGCCTGCTTCCTTGCCCGCGGTAATAGAGCCGTTGAGGGTCATTTTCTTAACATGGTCCTCGACATTCAACTTGCCATCGCGAATCACCAGCAAACGTACCGTAGGTAATTGCGCGGGTTTGCCAGCCTTTGCGCTCGGGGTGCCGGCGGGGCTGGAAAACTCCCAACTGGCACGCCCGGTCTTATCACGTTCCAGATTCACTAGAGGAGCAAGGATCTCGACCCTCGGCAAGACGATTTGACCGCGTAACAGACGCCCCAAGCTCACAGTGACGGAAATCGTTTGGGCACCGAACATCAAGGGCTGCGTGGCCCATGGCGGGTTGCCGATGTGCAAGCCTTCGATATCAACCGTCGGCGACCAGGACCACAGATGCACTTTTAGATTGCCGTCGATGGATGCACTGCGGCCGGTTTTGGTGGCGATGAGGCGGCCGATAGGTCCCCGGGCCCAATTCCAATCGAAAAAAGTTGCCGTTAACACTACGAGCAACAGCAGCGTAACGATTCCGACGACGAACCACTGTAGTATCTTGTGTTCGCGGAAAAACTGAATCATGGGTACTCGATTCCAGGGGTGTCGCGCAATGGGAAATTCCATTACCGAGAGTTGACGATCGCCAATCTTCTGGCTGATGCAGTGCTATGTTCTTATTTCCGATCTCTACCAGTAGTTCTGGAAGACGCCAGTAATCGCGAGCCTTGTCCAAAACAATGGGTCGCGCCAAGTGCAAGGGCCGCGTTCTTAAATTCGGGCAAATCGTAGTTAGTCAAAACGATGATAGTCGCGCGCACCTGCGAATGCTATGCGGTAGTGAAACGGGAGTACGACCGGCTATTGCCGCGGACGACAGTAGTATAGGTGACCGCGCCTAAGTATCTTGGTCCCACCCCATAGAAATCATCATTCCGATGCAATCATCTGGCAAGTATTCCCTCCAAGTTCGAATATTGTGTGCCGAGCGTGCTTCGGTTTGATCACTCAAGCAAGGGACTGATGTTTCAACCGATCCAGATTCCACCTGTTGGCGGCGGTCCTCATCCGTACTCCGTGACAAGTATGCTTCCATTGCTGCCTCCCGCTGTTTTCACCGTGTGAGAGTTACATGGGAGGGCGCAAGTTCTCTGTGCGGTAGCGCGCTTTTGAATCAACGTCAGGTGCTCTCGTCGGGCGATCCAAATTGGGATCCTGCGGATTGCATCCATTCAGTCCGCGGATGCCATCGTGCGAGTCGTGCGGTCACACGCGACGCACCAGCCAGACAATCAATAGAACAAGAAGAACCGTACCCAGAATTCCGCCGCCGATATACATAGCAATCTCAGCCAGCGCTACCGCCGATTGTGGCTGTTTTAAGGCGAGGATCACTGTATGCAGAGGGGTCTGCAATTCCACCGCAAGCGGCCCAAGCGGCGACGTTGCGATCTGACTGGCCTTCGTTGGCGCCTGCCGATTCGCCCCTAATGAACGCTGATTCCACGCCATCGTGACCGCGCGGTGAGTGAGTAGCAATGACGTTCGGCTGGACATTGCGGTACCCTGCATCTCCACCCAGCACGCCCCAAGAGCGCAGCGCTAAGCAATCCGATCGTTCCTAGGTTTTCGCCACCGCTAAGCTGGTTGAAACGACGTGCGAAGACCTCTTCCCTAGCCCCATCTACAAGGCGGCGTGCGCTGCCTGTCACGGAACCGCGGGTGAAGGTACCATTCGGTTGGGTGCACCAAGCGACCGAGGGAATGACCGGCACCCGCGGCGACATCGCTATCGGCGACAAGCACGTTTTGTATTTTCACTTGAAGGACAACCCTGACGGGCCGCTCTCTGAAAGCACCGGAACGAGCAGCTACCGATTTCACTCGCTCGGGAAGTGCCGGATTCTTCTGCCTTTGTCGGACATCCATGTGAGCGGTCCACCTACAGAGACTAGACTTTTCCAATCGCGAGAGAGGGCGGACTTTTAAATTACATGTGCTGAACCCATGACTGGGCAATTCGACAGGCGGAGCAATGAAGAATGACGACGAAACCGACGAATGCGACGAATGCGACCACGACCGACGCGGGGGTCCGGTCGCCAGCGATGAGCACTCACTCACCGTTGGCGCGGATGGTCCCATAGTCCTCAATGATCATTATCTGATCGAACAGATGGCGAACTTCAATCGCGAACGGATCCCGGAACGGCAACCGCATGCCAAAGGCGGTGGTGCGCATGGTCACTTTCTGGTAACCAATGACGTGAGCGGCTACACCCGGGCCGCGGTCTTCCAGCCTGGCACGAAGACCGACACGCTGAGCCGCTTCTCGACGGTCGCCGGTGAGCGCGGCAGTCCGGACACATGGCGCGATCCACGCGGGTTCTCGCTGAAGTTCTATACCAGCGAAGGCATCTACGACATGGTAGGCAACAACACGCCCGCATTTTTCATGCGCGACCCGTTGAAGTTCCAGCATTTCATTCGCTCGCAAAAGCGCCGCGCGGACAACGGCCTCCGCGACCACGACATGCAGTGGGATTTTTGGTCGCTGTCACCGGAGTCGGCGCATCAGGTAACGGTGCTCATGGGCGATCGGGGTATCCCAAAGAGCTGGCGTCATATGAACGGCTATTCCAGCCATACGTATATATGGGTCAACGCCAAGGGCGTGAAGTTTTGGGTGAAATACCACTTCAAGGCCGACCAAGGCATTGAGTTTCTGACCCAAGCCGAGGCGGATCGGCTAGCCGGTGTGGATGGCGACTATCATCGCCGCGATCTCTTCGACTCGATCAAGAAGGGCGATTTCCCGAGCTGGACCCTGAAGATGCAGATCATGCCCTTCGAGGACGCCAAGACCTATCGATTTAACCCATTCGACCTCACCAAGGTTTGGCCGCACGCGGACTATCCGCTGATCGAGGTCGGTAAGTTGACGCTGGATCGCAACGTCACTGATTTCCACACTGAGATCGAGCAGGCTGCCTTCGAACCGAACAACCTGGTGCCCGGGATCGGACTAAGTCCGGACAAAATGCTGCTCGCGCGCGGATTTGCTTACTCCGATGCGCACCGCGCCCGCCTCGGCCTTAATTACAAGCAAATTCCGGTTAACCGACCGAAGTCGCCTGTGCACAGCTATAGCAAGGACGGTGCAATGCGGGTAGAGAAAGTGTCGGACCCCGTGTACGCGCCAAACTCGTACGATGGCCCCAAAGTCGATCCCGCCCGGACCGACGCGGTTGGACTCTGGTACGCCGACGGCGACATGGTGCGAAAAGCGTACACTCTGCGTGCGGAGGACGACGACTTCGGTCAGGCCGGCACTCTGGTGCGTCACGTACTCGACGATGCAGCGCGTGCTCGCTTGGTGAGCAATATCGTCGGTCACCTTAAGGACGGGGTCTCTGAGCCCTGTACTCGCGCGAACCTTCGAATATTGGCGTAGAGTCGACAAAGATCTCGGTGAGCGCATCACCGCCGGCATGAAAGTCCGATAGCACTCCGCGGCGTACGAACATCGGCTCCGTTACAAACGGCTGTAGTGGTTGTCGAGAATACCCTTCTAGACCGCGCCGTGCCCTCCCCCGCCCTCAAAAGTGCCTTCTTCCAAGGTCTCGCCGGTATGGAACGCCAGGCCGGTCAGCCCCGGCGTTGTCGTAGCCTCTGAATTGCCGACCTAAAATCCGATATAAATTCGCGAGTTGCGCACGACAGCCCTGTGCAACCTACCGCGCGACACTCGCGGACATCTTCGGTCGCAGATTGGGGGAGCCGCGCCAGGTCGCTTGACGACACAGCACGCCTCGCACGGTTACCCTTCGGGCCTGACAACGTATTCCTAACCCGGCCTTGGATTGCCCGTAATCAGGACGGCATTCGTGCCGCCGAATGCAAAGGAATTCGACATGACCGCACGAAGTGACATGCCGGTACGCGCCCCTTCGATCACGTAGTCCAAGTCGCAGGCAGGATCGGGCGCGTTCATATGCATCGTGGGTGGTACGATCTCACCCATGATGCAGGCGACAGAAATGACGAATTCGAGCGCACCGGCGGCGCCTAACAGGTGCCCATGCACCGCTTTGGTTGAACTCACGGGAATCGAATATGCGCGCTCCCCAAACACCTCTTTGATCGCTGCCGTTTCCACGGCGTCGTTTTGCACGGTAGCCGTGCCATGAGCGTTGATGTAATCGATGCTCTCTGAGGTCAAGCTGGCTGAGTGAAGCGCGGCTCGCATGGCGTTCGCTTGACCCTCGATTGACGGCCGTGCGATGTGAGCCACATCGCTGGTCAGACCGTAGCCCAAGAACTCGGCGTGAATATCTGCGCCCCGAGCGAGCGCATGCTCCCACTCTTCGAGCACCACGAATGCGGCGCCTTCGCCGATCACCAGTCCGGTGCGGGTTTGCGCAAACGGGCGGCAAGACATTGACGGGTTGCCCGAGTCCGTCGTAGCCAGCGTGCGCATGGCTTCCCAGGCGCGCAAGACCCCAAAGGTCAAGGGTGCCTCGGCCCCACCGGCGATCATGATATCCACATCGCCGCACTGAATCCGCCGTGCCGCCTCTCCCAGTGCGACCGCAGAGGAGGAACAGGCAGTAGAATATGTGAGATTCGGTCCTGAGAGACCATGATCGATGCCGATCCACGCCGCCGGAGCATTACTCATGGCCGCCAAGATGTTGAGAGGCTGTATGCGGTCGGAGCATTCGCCATAAAGAGTGTAATAGGCTGCGTCGGTGGTTCCGACGCCACCCATGGAGGAGCCCACAGATACACCACAGCGCTCGGTCCGCTCGCCTCTCAAATCAAGGTTCGCATGAGTGATCGCCTGGGAGGCCGCCACCAGCGCCAATTGACTCACGCGATCGAGCATCCGGCACCTGACGGCATCGAAATGGGCAGCACCGTCAAACCTGACGGCCGCACCGATTGGCGCGCGCAGTCGCTCGAAGCGAGGGCCGCTGAGTCGCCCGACCCCGGACCGCCCGGCAATCAGTTGAGCGCACAATTCATCGACATGGGTGCCAAGGGGTGACAGAACGCCGAGACCGGTGACAGCAACGCGTCGCTTCACCTTCACGCGCTCAAACGGGCTTCGGGCACTCTGCCGGATGCCTCCTTGTGACGGAGCAGTCCCTCGACATAGCGCACGACACCACCCACCGTCATGAGGTCGGTCGGCGTGTCGTCCAGGATTTTTAGATGGAAATGATCTTCAATTTTGAACATCAATTCAAGGACGCTCAACGAATCGAGACCCAGGGAAGTCAAGACCGCGTCGGGCGCGACCTGTTCGCGCGACAGACGATAGTCCTTTACCAAGATGTCTTGCAGTGTCTGTTGTGTGCTCATTTCGGTTCCTTGCAAGAAGCACCGCGCTCAGCGGCGGAATTGGCCTGGCTGACCCACCCTTCAGGCGGTGCTCGGCGGACACTATCAATCACCGCGGTGAAGCAGTGGAGGAATTGGCGCACCGTGCATTCCTGGCAGTCCCAAGCTGCGTAGACTTGCGGCCAGAGAGCCGTCACCGCCGCCCATTTCCAGGATGTGGCGAGGGGGCGCGGCAAGTCGTAGACGGATGATCGAGCGATGTGATATCGACGGCGAGCAAGGCACCGTGGCGCGTGAAGCCCGCCCCGAAAGAGGACATCCACCACCATCCGCCCGGCGCGGCATCGCCAAGGGCCGCGTCCAGGACAAAGTACACGAAGGCGCTGCTGAAGTTGCCGTATCGACGCAGCGCCTCGCGGCTGTAGCGGAGTTCGTCCGAAAGTAACCCGAAACGTTCGGCGAGGGCGACGAGCACGTCCCGACCACCCGCATGAAAGATCCACCCCGTTATCGCCTCTCGCGCCACCCCTGCCCGACCCAGGGCCTCGTTGAACACACCATCGGCGTGTTCGGCTGCCAACCGCGGAACCTGACGAGTCAGCACATTACGCAACATGCCCGCACGGCTCTCAAAACGCAGGGCTTCGCGTTCGATGGGATTGATCATGGAGGCCGTCTCACGCCACTCGATGCGGCGACGATCACTCGGTTGACGGCGCACAAAACGGCAGCGCCGGCGCCAAAAAGGCAGGCGCTGATGAGTAGTCCGGGATCATCATCCAGGTACATTGCGGCGCTGCATACCTCGACGCAAACCGACAGAACATGATCGCAGTGCTGAGCACCGAGCAACGCGCTCGCCACCTGCCAATTGGGAAGCGCACCGGCGCAGCCCCGCCCTACCAGATCGAAACCGAGTACGTTGCTTCGCAACCCCAACCGCTCCACGACGTACCCGCTCAACCCCGGGCACAGGTAACCGGTGCAGGCGGTGACTATCACCGCGTTGATGGCCTCAGGCCGGAGTCCAGCACGCTCGAGCGCTCGTTTCGCCGCTGCCGCCGCGAGGCGCGGCGCATGGGTCACAAAGCGCCAATGCAGCGTATCGGGATCGATCGAGAATACTTCCTCGAGCGACTTGACCGCCAGCCAGCGCTCCTCGATTCCGTTGTCGCGACGAAGCACAGTCTTCGCAACGGCATGGGCCCGCGGACCCAACCGTTCAAACCACTCGGATTCGGCAAACGCCTCCCAGCAGGCGCTCTTGCTGTATCGCTTATCCGGCAAGGCTGTGCCTATCGAGTGTAAAAACATCATTGCTCTTCGCGAGGGTGTTCCAAATTGTTGTAGCTCGGGACACGCCCGATCGAGGGTGTTGCCGCCAGGAAAACTCGTCTGTGCGCTAACGGACAGAGGAATCCGCGGCTGAGTTCAACACCCGCCGCCTGGTCCGCGATTGATCTCGCGGCACGCATCAGATCGATGGAGGCAGTCGAGCGACCGACGCACCCAAACGACCGGCGACCGGCAAATAATCTCAGTCGCCGGCTTAGTGATTCGATGGCACCGCGGACCCCACCGCTGCCGATGGTGACCGGTCGGGTCCGTCGGTTGTGCCTACATCATCTCATCCTTTACAGGATTGCGCCATTTCCGCCTTTTGCCATTCCGCTATTGGCCGCCATTGTCAGTTTCAACAAACCTATGCACTCCCGCCAGCAATACGCCGCCGATTTCAATTAACCGCTGCACAAGCAGGCGGTCAGCGGGGGCAAAAGCAGCTCCTCCCAACCCACCCAGCACACGCCCCTGTAGGTCTCTGGCCAGTCGTGGAGCGAAGACAAAATGACACTCAGCGGAAGGAAAAGTGACACTCTGGTGCCAGTCCGACCGATTTCACCTTCCGGGTCCATCGCAAGTGCTTGATTCTTGGTGCACATAGACAACAATTTTGTCCGTTGTCGGCAAACTTCGGGGCATTGAATTTCCGCTCGACCGTCATTTCTTCGAGGTTTTCAGAGGTTTTCTCGGAATATTGGAAAAACCACTCGTCCGGGCGAACTTTGACGAACGGAAACGCCTGCCAGCGCGTTGCCGGCCCATCGGATCAGCTACGCTCGTATGCGCGCAAGAATTCGTCGCGTTGGATCTGAGCCTGCGTGCAGATCGCTCGTAACGTCGAGCCCTTCAAGGTGGCGTGATTCGGTAAAGTCAGCGGGGTTGTCGTGCCATCGGCGTTCGTTCTGCGCATCGCGATATGTTCGCGTTCCCGCACGATCTGAAAACCCAATGTTTGCAGCGCTTTAACGACCCGGCTGCGCGGTGCATCGACCGGGAATTTCATACGACGGCGATATTGCCCTCAGCGACATAGGCGGCCTCGACGTCGCTATCCTCGTCAAAGGCGTCGGTGCCAAAGGTCTCGATATGAAATTGTGCAGCCGATTTGGCATCCGCCAAGGCCGCCTCGTAGGAGTCGCCCTGGCCCATTACGACACCCCGTAATCCGAGTGGGTAGGCCAAAAAGCCGTCAGAATGACGTTCAACGATAAATTTCAGGGTACACATTCTCTAAGACTATCACGGCGGACCGATACCACCGAAAGCTTCGCTGTGACCGAATTAGCCTTTCGGATAGATGCCGTTCGCGTCTGCCTGCAGCGGCTTGAACTTGATTCTGACAAGGCGTGGATCAAGCAAATACCAGCCCGCCGCGCGCATACGCTCCACCACCCGTCCCCAGAACCGATAGAGCCTTGCGGCACAGTCGGCGAGCGCCAGGAATAGAGTGCCGGCCGGACCAAAACACAGCGGCCCTGGCATGCTTGCCCACCAGCTGAGGATAAGGGTAGGCGTATGCAACGGCGGGGAGGCCAGCTGCCGCGGGGTGCTGACGCCGCGCCAACTCATCGCCCACAGTAACCAGGTCGCGGCACCGCCGCTAAGCGTGCACGCCGACACGGTGACGGGACGCGCGGCCTGCAGCACCCGGCCGATCTCCCCACGCTCGCGCCGTCCCAGCGAGACCATTTTTCGGCGGAGCAGCACCTTTAACAATTGGTCGCAGTCTTGCAGGCTGCCCGGTGCGGATTGGTTGTCGTGCACGCCCAAAGGCACCTTGTGCCGTATCCTCCGGATCCTCGGAGATCGCCCAAATCCCTAGTTTTTAGTGTTTTTAGACAAAGAACGCGGTAACAATATTGCTTCGCTCCACGAGTCTCGCGCGGGTCCGGGTACACACTGAGCACGCCTGTTGAATAGACCCTTCACAACCCCTCCTCGCTTGAATGCGGGACAGTACGCAGTGTTGCGCATTTGCGCAAGTATGCAATATACGAACGGCAATCAGAGTTTGTACCTAGTCCGCTGCAGTGAACCTGCCCCACTCTCTCTCCCACCTAATTCACTGATTTCTGCGTCTCGCGTCGTTCGACGGCGGCCTTTTTGTCCACGTTCCAGGCCCATTGGGAGCGAAGCTACAATCCGGCGCCATTTCACACTGAAACGTTCACAAGCCTTGTGAAACAGCCGTTTACGCGTGATCTTCTGAAAACGACCGTTTTTGATATGCACAGGTATCACGATCACAATCGCCAAAAAGTGGCGCGATCCGGCTTTCGAAATAGTCTCTCGAAATGACTTCTTGAAAGGTTGCCAATGAAAACGCGTTTCGAGAACTTAAATGGACGGAAAATGTAGTTTCGCTCCCAATGGGCCGCATACTAAGCCGCGTGCGCGGAGTCCGCCGACAAGGTGCGCTGCCGTACAGAGTCGCGGGTGAACATTCCCTAAGATGGAAGCAAGTATCACGAGTGCTGTCGTGTTGGACACCACTCCTCATCGCGAGGATGTCCGGCGGATGCTTGCGTTTGCAAGGTGTGTGATGGAGAAAGCCCGTGCCTTATTGTTTGTGTCCTACGCGTCTGACTTCTCTATTCGGTCTGGCACTTGTCATCGCCGGCTGCGGTGTAACCCCAGTAAAAGATGCCGCTCCCAAAGCAGTCGCCGCTTAAACGGGCTTCGCTATCCGAGCCCTGATGCGCAATTAGGCGAGCATCTGTACCCTGACGAAAAGACGATCGGAGATAAGTTGTCGGTCGTGATCGAAGAATCCATCCGTAAGCAATACTCCGCCGGCACCGCGCGACGTGATGCCCATCCGAAAGCCCACGGGTGTGTGAAAGCTGAAATCCGTATCGTTGACACGTTACCCGCGGCGCTCTCCAAAGGGATGTTCATTCCCGGTAAAACGTACCAGGCATGGATTCGCTTCTCAAACGGTTCCGCTGACCCGACGCGTGCCGACATCAAAGGCGATGCGCGTGGCATGGCAATTAAAGTGTTAGGAATACCCGGACAGAAGCTGCTCGAGGATGAAGCGGAAGCGACGACGCAAGATTTCATCATGATCAATCATCCAGTTTTCTTCGCCACCGACCCTGCGCGGTATCTGTCGTTTATGGACGATGCGAACAGCGATCACTTCTACCGCAAGCTGCTCACCCCTTTCGATCTTGGGGCTAAAGGCACGCTGATTGCGTTAAAGACCGGCAGCTCGAAGATTTCTAACCCCGTGCAAGCCCGCTATTGGTCAATGGTGCCGTATCAGTTAGGCGCCGGTGATGACCGGCAGGCCGTGAAATATTCCGCGAGAAGTTGTTCTGCAACGACGGATCCCGTGCCAAAGAATCCTGAGCGTGATTTTTTGCGAGATGCTCTTCGACACACCCTGCAAAGCGGCGATGCGTGCATGGAGTTCTTGGTGCAACCGCGAACTTCCGACAGCATGGACGTCGAGGATTCAAGGATTGAGTGGAAGGAAGCAGCGGCTCCTTTCTACAAGCTAGCGACGATTCGTATTCCGCAGCAAACTTTCGATACTCCGGAACAAAACACGTTTTGCGAAAATCTTTCCTTCACTCCCTGGCATGCGCTGCCGGAGCACAAGCCACTCGGCGTTACGAATCGGCTGCGCAAAGTCATCTATGACCATATCAGTCGAGTACGACATGAAATGAATGATGCCAAGCGCGAAGAACCTCAGGCAGCAGCCGATGCACATTGAAACGCTCTATGCGCCCCGGCGATCAACCCTGATTCGCTTCGTCGCGACAGTACTGTTGCTGACTGTCGCGGCTTGTAGCCAATTGAGCAATGCCAGAAAGCCCACTCCGAACAAGAGCACGCCACGCGCGCAGCTGTCCATTGGCTACAGCCTGCTTTATCAAGAGGCCGATGGGATTCCTAAGCTAAAGTGGATTTTCATGTTTAAGGACAAACCTGAAGAAATGGGGCGGGTCACCAATGAGCTGGTCAGCTATTACCAGCACCTGGCCGACACCCTGCAGAGTCTATCCAAGCAATATCCCGCCATGCGCATCGACGTGACCGCTATGTCCGAGATCGAGGGCGACGAGCGTAAAGCCATTGGCGAGGACCTAGCCAAAGACTTCGCCCCGCTCGTCGGTAAGACCGGCGTCAAATTCGAGCGGGAGGCACTGCTCATGTTTTACAACACGCTCAACGAGCAACGCCACCTGACCGGGGTGATGGTCGGGCTCGAAACTGACCCAGGCCTCAGGAAGTTCTTGGAGACGACAAGGGCCCAGTTGGAGGAACGCTACGCGAAAGTCAAGGCGCTATTGGACCGCCGCTATTTCACGCAGTAAATTTCGCCGTCAGTCATGAAGTCCGGATCGATTCCTGATGCGCAATGCGGGTGGATCGGGAAGGGCCGTTTCGCGAGCTCGCCGTCGCCGGCATCATCGGGCCGCCGCGCTCGGTCACAAACAAGTAGGCCCATCAGGATGGGGCGTCTGGTGGGCTACCCGGTGTGACGTGAGGCGGGTCCCGCAGGTTGCTGCCATCCGGATTGATGATCGTTTGGCCGCTCAACGCGGAGATCGATCCGTTGGGTAGCATATTTACCGAGAACTTGCGTCAAAACATTGATTAGAATGGGTTGGGATAACACCACCTGATCGAGTGGCGGAGATTTGTATCGCTACGTCGCCGACTTCACGGGAAGCAGGCGGTTATATTCCGCTTTGACCACACTCGCAGCTACGTTTTTCCAACCCCGGGCGGTCGAGCACCGTGATGCGTCCACGAGAATATTTGGTCAATCCGCTCTGCTGCAGTTTCAGTGCGCCTTCCGTCACGCCTTCACGACGCACCCACAGCATATTGGCAATGAGCTCTTGCGTCATCACGAGCTCGTTGTTGTCCAGACGATCCAAGCTCCGCAGCAGCCAACGGCAAAGCTGCTGATCAAGCGAGTGGTGACGGTTGCATACCGCGGTTTGGGCCATTTGTGTAATGGGCGCCTGGGTGTAGCGCAACAACAGATGGAGGACCACATCCGCCCGGTTGAATTCGTCTTTCATTGCCTGCGCTTTCAGGCGAAAACCCACGCCGGCGCTTTGCACTACGGCCCGGCTAGGAGTGGATTCGCCCCCCATGAACAGGGATATGCCGACGATGCCCTCATTCCCGACGACGGCAATTTCGGCGGAAGCACCATTTTCCAGAACCGACAGCAGCGAGACGATAGCGGTCGCCGGGAAGTAGACGTGGCTCAGAGTGACACGCGGTTCGTAGAGGACGGCTCCCAGCGGCATTTCGACCGGCTCGAGAAGCGGGAGCCAGCGCTGCAACTCGGCTCGCGGCAGTGCCGCAATTAAGTGATTTCTCAACATCCCCTGCCCCTGCACAGCGTTCATCTATGTGCACTGCCGCAAAGACAGGGTACGGTTCGCCGCTGGATGCTCTACTGATATAGTCAAAATTCACAGACATCGTGAGGACGGGTGGTCGAGGTGACGGGCACAACCCCCGCTCTGGCAAGACTATGTTCGGCACCGGACAGATGGAAGCTATCGAGCTCGATAGTCTCCACAAAGTGCGGTGTTGCGCGAGGGTGATCCGTAGGCGGAGATTTTACCCTCAGTCCTCTCCAATTCTGCATCAACCCAAGGCCGCCAGGAGGCGCGATACGTTATGGAAGCGATACTGCAGGACGTCACGAAGGCGGTGGCAGCATTCGGCCGGCTCGATGTCGTGCCTACGCTGCTCGCCGTGTTGCGCGAGATCACCGGAATGCGATTCGCGGCGGTGGCACGAGTCACGGAGAAAGTCTGGACCGTTTGCGCGGTTCAAGATGGGCTTCAGCTGGGGATCGAGGTCGGTGCTCCCTTCGTTTTGAGAACGAATCTGGCTTTCCAATCGCAGTCTACGCGTGCGCCGATCATCGTGGAGCAGGCGAGCACCGATCCGAGGTACCGTACCGACGCCGGGTCAACAGTTTATCCGGTCGAAAGCTACATATCCGTTCCGATCTTCCTGCCGAACGCCCGGTATTTCGGGAACTTGTGCGCATTCGATCCCCGTCCGATGAGTATTTCGGGCCCGCAGGTCGTATCCATGTTTACTCGCTTTGCCGCGTTGATCGCCTCCCAACTCGAACATCACGTGGAGCTTGAGCACGAACATAGGGAGTTGCTCGATGAGCGTGCCACGAGTGAGCTTCGGGAGCAATTCATTGCGATTTTAGGTCACGATCTACGCAATCCTCTGCACGCCGTCTACGCGAGCAGCGACAAGCTGCAGCGGAAGCTTACTGATCCCGACTTGTTGCTGTTGGCCGCCCGGATCCAAACCAACGTGAAGCGGATGTCCGCGTTGATCGACGATGTTCTCGACTTTGCGCGAGGGCGCCTCGGAGCCGGGATCGAGGTCGAATTGACGGAAGTTCACGACATCACCACGGGACTAACTACGGTTGTTCAGGAGCTTCAGGATGCGCAGCCCGGGTGCAAGATCATCTCCAGCATCGATGTAAACCGCTCGGTGCGCTGTGATTTGGGTCGGCTCCAGCAAGCGGCATCCAATTTGTTGGCAAACGCACTCACTCATGGTCGGCCGGACACGCCCGTGAAATTCACTGTCCACGCGAATGAGACGGATTTAGTCTTGGAAGTATGGAATGCCGGCGAGCCGATTCCTCCAGAGAGTATTGGTAAGATCTTTGCGCCGTTTTGGCGCCACTCCGTGTCCGCCAGCCGCAATGGCTTGGGGTTGGGGTTGCACATTTGTTCGCAGATCGCGCGTGCTCACGGGGGCCAGATCTCCGTCTCATCGAGCGCGGCGCACGGCACCCTGTTCACCGCGCGTCTGCCATTGGGTACGTTACCGAAAGTGAAGCAATCTTCGATGGAGAAATTACCCGACGCGGTGTTGTCACACGAGCGGCAGGTCATCAGCCCTGCAAACTATGCGTAGGGGAAGCAGCAAGATAGACGATGGGCATCTTCGGGAGCTTTTGAGTTAGTGGCCATTCTATTGATCGTCGGTGGGGGAATCGCCCTCTCCTACGGCGGGTTCAGCTATACGAACGAGACCCACACTGCCGACATTGGGGACGTGCATCTGGCCGTGCATGAGAAGCAGCGGGTAAACATTCCGGTGTGGGCGGCACTGGGTGCCGTGGTCGGCTGAATCCTGCTGCTCGTAACTTCGAGAAAGACGTGAGAGCTGCTGCCATCGCAGCGGGATCCAGTTCGGCATCCTGGTGGTCGGTGTGGCGCCCGACTCTTCGCCTGTGCTAGCCGCGCCGGCAGCCACAGAACCCTCTCCGGTACCCCGAAGCAATCAGGACTGCCAATCCAGCATTGAGTAGGTATTTTCCGAACTTGCCCGCTGTCGATGGATGCCGCAGTATTGCAATCGCGATGAGCAATAGATTGCCGAGGGCGATACGAGACAACGCATCGGCGCAATCTTGAGGAAACCAATCATGGGCACTGCTGACAGGATCAAAGACATTGGACCACAGCCGCAATCGTTCGACATTGAACGCGCGACGAAGGAAAATAAAAATTACCGTTCAGTCGCCTGGAGCGGGCGCTATATGCAAGTGACTCTGATGTCGATCCCCGCGGGCGGCGACATTGGCCTTGAAGCACATCCGGAGACCGATCAGTTCCTGCGCCTCGACGCTGGTAGCGGCCGAGTTCAGATGGGAGCCGCGAAGGACAAACTGACTTTTGACAAGGAAGTTTCAAACGGTTGGTGCGTCCTCGTTCCGGCGGGGACTTGGCACAACATCACCAATATCGGGGCGACGCCAATGCAGGTCTATGCGATCTACGCGCCCGCCCACCACACGCCCGGCAAGGTGCAGGCGACGGCGGCAGCGGCCGAAGCCGACAGAGACGACGAGCCAGCGGCTTGGTCAGTGCAGCCAAAACATGCGCCCGATAAACACGGGTGACCCGATTGATCTGCAAGACCCGGAGCATGTCAGCTAATCGCGCGGCCGGGTCGCGATGTGCCGGACCGACCTCTCTCGCTGCCCAGCAGACGTTAAAGTAAGCACTCCGGCAAGCACGTCTTTTCCGCGATGAGCTGACCGGGCGAAGCTGTCCACCGCGGCGCTGTTGCCGCTGAGGTGGGGAATGCGATGCCGAAGTGGAACCTGGAAGCGTTGAATGAGCGTGAGCGAGCGTGCTTGGGCCACTTGGAGCAGGCCAAGAAACTGGGCGTGAGCTTTTCACGGTACTGCCGGGAGAAGGAACTGAGTCTGCACCAGTGGGCATGGGTCAAGCGGGTCTTGGTCCGCAAAGGGGTGATCAGTG
>Ga0224557_1000969_pt1 | contig 29310 bp, 24 predicted proteins | sample 714S31014metaG_FD_180677 | JGI IMG/M metagenome (GOLD analysis project Ga0224557, IMG submission 180677) | Peat soil microbial communities from Stordalen Mire, Sweden - 717 S3 10-14 | ecosystem: Environmental > Terrestrial > Soil > Wetlands > Peat | place: Sweden: Norrbotten County, Stordalen... | reverse complement strand
GCACGGACAGTGTCGGCGACGGAATCGCGAATTGGTGGCGTCTGCAGTATTTCGGAAACGGTTCCATGACCGGGGCCACCACCTGCGCCACCTGTGACTACGATAACACCGGCCAGAATAACCTGTTTAAGTACGTGGCCGGGCTGGACCCGACCGATCCCACGTCGGTATTCTTCCTGCAGATCGCCAGCGTCACCAACCAAACAGCGCAGGAGAACCTGCTGTTCAACCCATTGGCGTCGGGCCGCACCTACCAACCTCAGTTCAGCACCGATCTTGTCGGCGGGGTCTGGCTGCCGCTCCCGGCTTATACCGGCCCATTGACGAACGGCAATCAGGTCACGATTACCGACACGAACGCTCTGGGGCCCCAGGAATTCTACCGCATTGACATCTCGCTGCCATGAATTCAAGAGCGCAGTCGTGAGGACCAAACGGCAACGAAACAACCAAGCCGCGTTCACGACTCGGTGAACCATCCCCGGCTGCGCTCTTCCTCATCGTCTCGCGGCAACGGGCCAGTCTCATCGGCGAAGCCGATCTCCTAAATTCTCGCGTCGGGCGGTCGCTTCCACTAGAAGTATTCCGGCAATGGACTGGTCCCAGACGATCTCGAAGTTTTGGCCGCATTTGGTCGCGGGTTTTGGCTCCCTGGCCGCGCTACTCGCCTCGATTCACGTCCTGCTGCGCAAGCGCGATTCGCGCGCCGCGGCGCTCTGGATCGGTCTCATCTGGCTTCTGCCATTGCTTGGGCCGGTGGTTTATCTGGTGTTCGGCGTCAATCGCATCCGCCCCCGCGCCGTTTCGCTCGGCATGCATAAAATCAGCAGCCGGCCCATTCCGGAAGATTGGGGTGAAACTCAACCCGTGGAAGCGAAACATCTGCAACAGCTCGCCCGCGTCGTCGGTCACGTCGTCGGGCAGCCACTGACGCCCGGCAACCACGTTCAAGCACTGGTCAATGGCGACGAAGCGTTTCCCGCGATGGTCGCCGCGATTGAGTCCGCCACGAAATCCATTGCGCTCATGACCTACATTTTCGACAACGACGCGAGCGGGAAACAGTTTGTCGACGCGTTGGGTCGCGCGGTCAGACGCGGCGTGGCTGTACGCGTATTGCTTGATGCCGCCGGCACACGCTACTCGTGGCCATCCATTACCCACCGGCTGAGACACGCGCACATTCCGTTTGCGAAATTCCTGCCGGCTTCGTTGTTCACGCCGTGGCACGTGACGACGATCAACCTGCGCAATCATCGCAAACTTCTCGTCGTGGACGGCCAGACGGCATTTACCGGCGGCATGAACATCCGTCATGGCAACGTGCTTGCCGTCCACCCCCGACACGCCGTACAGGATTTACAATTTCGCGTCGAGGGTCCGGTGGTGACGCGGTTGCAGGAGGCGTTTGTGAATGATTGGGCCTTCACTACCGGCGAAACGCTCGACGACGACATCTGGTTCCCGGAATTGAAAGAATGCGGGAAAGTCATCACACGTGTCATTACGGACGGGCCGGATGAGGATTTTGAAAAGTTCCGCTGGACGCTGCTCGCGGCACTGGCTGAGGCGCAAACATCCGTGCAAATTGTTACGCCGTATTTTTTGCCGGATACGACGCTCGTCACCGCGCTGAATCTGGCGGCGCTGCGGGGCGTGCGCGTGGACATCCTGTTGTCGACGAAAAACAACCTGCCGTTCGTGCAGTGGGCGTCGCGCGCCATGTGGTGGCAGGTGCTCGAACGCGGCTGTCACCTCTGGCTGACCCCACCGCCCTTCGACCACTCCAAATTGATGGTCGTGGATGCCCACTGGGTCCTGCTCGGCTCGGCGAATTGGGACGCGCGCAGCCTGCGGTTGAATTTTGAATTGAACCTCGAATGTTATGGGCACGACTTTGCCGGTGAAATGGAAGCGGTGATTCAACGGAAACTTCACGGCGCGCACGAAGTTACGTTGGCGGAAGTGACCGCGCGACCGCTACCCGCGCAATTGCGCGACGCCATCGCCCGTCTATTTTCACCTTATTTGTGAGCTGCGAGGCTGGTTAAGAATTCCCACTTAGGCCGTCTGGATCACGAGTGCGGTTGTGTTGTCACGGCCATCTTTCTTCAGGGACTCTTCCACCAGGCGGCGCGCCGGGTTGGCGTTCGCTCCGGCGGATACAAGCGGGCGCAAAAGTTCGAAGAGATGATTGTCGTAAAGCCCTTCCACCAAGCCATCCGTGCAGAGCAGAAAGATGTCCCCGACCTCGTAGGCCACGGCGCCGAGCTGCGGGTCAACAAACTGGTTATCGCCGCCGAGGGCTTTTTGGAGCACATTGCGTCGGGGGTGGGAACGGGCCTCGCGTTCATTGATCTGTCCATTGCGAAATAGCCAGTCAACGTGTGTGTCATCCTGGCTGAGTTGTTTAATCCCGGCTTCCCGCGCCGGCAAATAATAAATCCGGCTGTCGCCGATATGGGCGAAATACATCCAGCGCGGAGTGAACCAGCACAGGCTCAACGTGGCTTCCATCCCGTCGCACTCCTGGTAACTGCTCCCCACATACGTAAGTGCCTCGTGGATTTCATTGAATAGCTCCGTCAACACATCGTCGACCCCGGCTGTCAACCCCGCAGCGGAGAGTTGGAACGAGCGCGGGAGTAGCGTCGTGATTTTTTCAATTGTAATCCGGCTGGCGTATTCCCCGGCCTTCGCTCCGCCCATCCCATCGCTCACCGCAAAAACGAAATCCGTGCTCTTTGTCGATGCCTCCCCATGCTTGCCCAGGTGATGAACTTCTTTGGAGTCAAACTGGAGACCCAGGAAGGCATCCTCATTATTGGACCGGACATTGCCACGGTCGGTCTCGCCGAACCATTTAAGGTGTTTTGCCGATGGGACTTTGCGTTGATGATCCATGGCAGCGCAGGCTACTCGAAGCCCGGGAGGATGGTAGCCAGTTCAAAATCGATCAGGCAAAAACGCCCGTCGGATTGACGGTAAGTCACGTTACGCATATCGGGATCGTCGTGGCGTACACCGAAAGGCTCGAGCTCGGCAAACAATTCCCGCAAGCGTTTCGCGTCCATGTGCTCGACCCGGTTGCCACAGTTCGTGGTGATGATCCGGAGTCGTTTGGGATCGGCTTCGAGCAGCCTGGGCACGAATTTACATCCCCGAGCTTCGAGATGGCGCAGCACCCGCATCTCTTGGGTGAAACGCGCCTTGGCGTCTGGGCCATGGTAAGCCTTGTACACCCGGCCATCGAAACTGAGTTTGACCGTCGCCCTGAGAGTATCCTTCACTTGCAGCATTTGACTTACAACTATGGCTCATTTCATCCTCTTGGGAAAGCCACTTTGTAGGTAGTAAAATCGCGCAGTAAGAGCAAAAAAATACAGTTTTCCTTCAAAGAGGCTTTTACAGGATACAAATAGCAATTGAGAGGAAACGCTCTGCCAGAGGCCTTATTCACGCCCTCTCGGCGATAGCAGCGCAAGTTTTTTCGTAAATGGCATTTCCCCTGCTAGACCGGCCATCGCCGTTACGGCTGGCGAGTTTGGTGCCCGAAAATCAAAACAAGAACATCCGGAGTCCACGCACATGGCAAAATACAAATTGGAATATATCTGGCTCGACGGTTATCAACCCGTCGCCAACCTTCGCGGCAAAACCCAGGTCAAAGAATTTGACACCTTTCCGGATCTCGGAGAACTCCCGATGTGGGGCTTTGACGGGAGTTCGACCCGGCAAGCGGAAGGGCATAATTCCGATTGCATGCTCAAGCCCGTCGCCGTCTTCCCCGATTCCACCAAGAAGAATGGCGTCCTCGTCATGTGCGAGGTCATGATGCCTGATGGCAAGACCCCGCACCCGAGCAATGGTCGTGCGACAATCCACGATGATCCGGGTGCCTGGTTTGGGTTCGAGCAGGAATATTTTCTCTACAAAGACGGCGCTCCACTGGGCTTCCCGCAAGGCGGCGGCTTCCCGCCCCCGCAAGGCGAATACTATACCGGCGTCGGCTACCGGAATGTCGGTTGTATCGCCCGTGAGATCGTAGACACCCATCTCGACCTCTGCTTGGACGCCGGCATCAACCACGAAGGCATCAACTCTGAAGTGGCGAAGGGCCAGTGGGAATTCCAAGTCTTTGGCAAAGGTTCCAAGACCGCCGCTGACCAGGTCTGGATGACCCGCTACCTCTTACTGCGCCTTTGCGAAAAATACGGTGTGGACGTCAACTTCTACTGCAAACCGCTCGGCAAGGATGTGGACTGGAACGGCTCGGGCATGCATACGAACTTCTCGACGAAGTACATGCGTGAAGTCGGCGGCAAAAAGTACTTCGAGAAGCTCATGGCGGCCTTCGATAAATACAAGAACGAGCACATCGCCGTTTACGGCCCTGACAATCACCTGCGCCTGACCGGCCTGCACGAGACCCAGTCCATCGACAAGTTCAACTACGGCATCGCGAACCGCGGCGCATCCGTCCGTGTGCCCCATAGCTTCGTCAACGCCGGTTACAAGGGCTACCTGGAAGACCGCCGTCCGAATTCGCAGGGCGATCCCTACAAGATCGCGAGCCGCATCCTCCAGACGATCGCCACAGTGCCAAAGAAGTAAGGCTTCAGGCCTTCAGCCGAGCCCGGTAATTCATACAAAGGCCGCGCGCTTTGGCGCGCGGCCTTTGTGCTTTGCTTGCGGTTTCCTTGGAGGTCTACTACGGTTCGCCAGACCGATCAATGGAGAGGGGATCGTATTGTAAATGAAGCAGATCGCATGATGAACGCCAGGCCACGTGCTTTCGCATTGTGGGTTCTAGCTATGTTCTTCGTTCTGGCCGGCGCGAATCACTTCCTGAATCCCGGCCCTTATCTCGCCATGACGCCACCGTTTCTTCCATGGCACGAGGGGTTGATCATTGTTAGCGGCGTTGCGGAAATTGCCGGGGGACTGGGCATCCTCATCTCCAAAGCGCGACGGCTTGCCGGCTGGGGTCTGATCGCCCTGCTGGCGGCAGTCTTCCCGGCCAACGTGCAGGTGGCGCTGCATGGCTGGGCTGGCGTACAGATACCGCAATGGGCGTTATGGGCGCGTCTTCCCCTTCAGGGTGTATTGATTGCCTGGGTGTACTGGGTTTGTGGTAATGATAGATCAGGCATCGGGATTGCTGAATCACTACGCAACGGATAGAATGGAAACAGGATGCGCGTCGGCAGAACAGGCTCGTGGTTGATTCTGGGATTTCTCCTGACCCAAGGCCTGGTCGGTTTACGGGCGGCAGATCCGTTGCCTGCGCCCCCGATCAAATTTCCACCAGAGGATGCGAAGTTCGCGGCCATGGCGAGGAATCTTCAAGCGCGCAACTGGAGCTTTGACGATATCTTCGCCAAACTCTGCCGCGCCGCCCTGACCAATGCGCAAGCCGACCCCCGCCTTTCCATCCAGGATGAGGCCCGTTCGATATGGGGTGGCATGTGGCTGTGGACGTGCAAGGCCGTCGAGCCGTTGCCGCTATTCCATGCCGGAGGATTCGGTCCCTTGCATGCCACAGCCGACGGAAAATACGATCACGGGTATGATCTCGTGACACTTCAGAAACATTACGCGCAGCACTTCATCGCGGGCGGCATGTTCGAGGCCTATTTTGATATGGGACGGAAGGCCGGGGTTCAAAAGGAACGTCTTAACTCGGTCACCGGAGACTACTTCGATTACAATAAGGTGGCCGTGACCACGATGGGTGCGCGCTGGGTAGACGTGGCGGTTGAGGGCGATGCCCAGCATGCCAAACGCTGGCTGGAAGTTTGGGCGAGCGGCCGGTATACATTGAGCAAGTCGATGCCCAAACTGCATTGGGAAAGCCTGCCGCCCTTTGTCGACTCAACACCGGAAAGAGTGAAAGCCGTCGAGGACGAAGTTGCGGCTGCCATCACGTTCACTGACGACACGAGTGTCCCGCCCGTCACCCAGTCACATTGACGCGCGTTGCGTACTGCCCGTTCAGGGCAGGTTCGCGTTGACGGACGACAACGTATTATTGACCTTGCCGCCGAGCCCTTGAAGAACCAGGATCGCCACAACCGCGATCAACGCCAGAATCAACGCGTACTCTACCAAACTCTGACCGGATTGCTTCCTGACCACGCTAACAAGTTTTTGCAGATGCCGTTTCATAATTGCTTCTCCTCGCACGATTAAGTTAACCCGCAACGGGCGCGATGTTGCCATACAAAGCAGGAAAAGCAACGCTTTTCGGGGTGGCCAACCTATTGAAAGCCGGGTTGGAATTCGATACCCGAAGAAGGCGTGGAATGCCGCCGCTGGCGTCCATGAAGATGGTTGGGGGATCTGAGAAGAGTACGGTTCCGAGTCAGCCAACGGAAAGAACGGGTTCCTTTGGAGTGGCAAGATGATTGCACTTAGCAAGTTAGTACGACTGAATCGCGGTTGCTCCTCCAAGACCTAGCCAGTAGAAACTTTCTAACAGTTTCGTTTTTAACCAGTTACGTAACTCATATGGCAAAAGAGTAGGGTAGCACAAGACAAACGGTTCCCATGATGAATAATTGATCAAGTAGGTGAGAGGCGGTGCGCAATACAGTGGGGTAGTAACGCTTAGAGAAGCTTGAAATTCACAAAAGAAAACGCTTGCATTAGCGTTTCGGTTTTGTATGATAGGGCCCGGAGAAGCAAAAAGCTTGTCGATGGAGCGAGGAACCAGTAAACGGTAGAAAGGCGAGGGATGGATTTTATGCAAACGTTCACATTCAAGCGTGCGTTTCTTTGCGGGAGTGTCATGGCGGTTTTCTGTTTCATTTCCACTTTTTCAGCGTCGGCCCAAACCAACTTTGTGACCGATCCAGGTTTCGAACTTGGTACATCGGCAGCCAATGGCGGTTGGACCGCTTTCAACGGCGCGATTCTCAATTCGACCGGCGAACATCACACCGGTGGAAAGGCTGTAAGATTGCCAGGGGGAAACGGTGTGGGTGCCTACGAAACTATTAGCAACGCGGCGTTCACGGCTGGCACACAGTTTGACCTGACGGCTTGGGGTTTTATCACCAACTCCTTGCCTTGGACTGGCTATATTGGCATCCAAGCCACATTCTACAACGTCACGGGCACCACTACACAGAATTTGGGCACTGTCGAGTCAGGTCCTGGCGCTGCCATATTCTCGAACCATATTACCTCTAACAGCGTCGTAAACACGTGGATTCCGTTGGATACGGGCGTGTTCACGGCGCCTTCCACGCTTCCCATCTCATACATGCAGGTGTATCCGATCAACGTCAACGTCACTCCTACCGGCAACAGTAACAGTTCTTGGATTGATGACTTTGACTTGGTGATTGTTCCCGAGCCTTCGACGATCGCGCTTGGGGCTATGGGAATTGGTTTGCCACTGCTGATGATGCGTCGTCGTCGCAGTCGCTAGGGTTGAGTTGTTTTGCGGGGTCAAGGTCCCGCTTCCTCACACACGTCGCGACTGCGGCGTGTGTGAGTTTTTTTGTCTATGTGTGCCGTGTCCTGATGGATTGAAAGTTGCTCTGGATTTGGGATATAATTTTTTCTGCAGCCCCGTACGTGAAGGAAGGTTCCGATGAATCCGATGAAAGTGTTCTCTCTTAAAGCACTCTTGACGGCCTTTTTAGTCGCTGGCTGGGGGGGCGTGGCGAACGCTCAGACATACACCCCGCCAACCAGCAACCGGTCCGATCTCATTCTGGATGACAGTTGGAAGTTCATTCTTTCAGACGTCCCCGCCGCGACGAACGTCGTGTTTGACGATTCCTCTTGGACTTCGATCACGCTCCCGCACACGTGGAACAACCTCGACGGTCAGGATGGCGGCGGCAACTACTTCCGCGGGATTGGTTGGTACCGACGACACTACACGGTCGATGGTTCTTACACCAACCGCGAGATCTTCCTGAAATTCGATGGCGCGAACATCGTCGCCGACGTCTACGTGAACGGCACGTTTCTGGGCGAGCACCAGGGCGGGTTTTCCGCGTTCGTGTATGACGTCACGCCCTATATCAACGTCGGGACCGACAACGTCATCGCGGTAAAGATGAACAACGCCTTCAATGCCGATATCCCGCCACTGGACGCCGACTTCACTTTCTTCGGCGGAATCTACCGTGACGTTCATCTGCTCGTGACAGACAAGCTGCACATCACGCCGCTCGACTACGGTTCGCCAGGCGTTTACCTGCAGCAGACCAGTGTGAGCAGCAACTCCGCCAATCTTCAGGTCACGGCGAAGCTCCGCAATGACACGGCCGGCAGTTCCAACGTGACGGTCACCGCGGTAATCGTGGACGCAACGTCTAACGTCGTGGCCACTTTAACCACCAATCAGGTGCTTAACGCGGGCAGCGATCTGGCCATTGTCCAGTCCACAACCCTTGCCAACCCGCACCTGTGGAACGGTCGGGCCGATCCCTACCTCTATCAGGTGTACATCCAGGTCAGCGATGGCAGTACGAACAATGACCTCGTCCAGCAACCACTCGGCTTTCGCTATTTCAGCGTCGACATCAACACCGGGTTCCACCTCAACGGCCAGTATCTCGATCTGCACGGAGTTGATTTTCATCAGGACCGGCTAAATGAGGGCTGGGCCATTAGCCAGTCCGACATGACGCAGGATGTCGGCTTCGTGGTGGAAATGGGCTGCACAGCCGTTCGCCTTTCGCATTATCAACATCCCCAAACCGAATACAATCTGTTGGACCAGGACGGGATCGTCGCCTGGAGTGAGATTCCCCTGATCGACTACATTACGTCGGACATAAACTTCTCCAACAACGCGAGCCAGCAGTTGATTGAGACCATTCGCCAGAACTACAACCATCCGTCTATTTGCTTCTGGGGAGTCTACAACGAGATCATACTGGATAGCGGCCCCGATCCACGCCCACTGGTGCAGTCCCTGAACCAATTGGCCCACAGTGAAGACCCGACACGCCTCACGACAGCCGCCTCCTGTTGCGCGGACAACTATGATCCGATCAACTTTTACACGGATGTCATCGGCTTCAACGAGTATTACGGCTGGTACACCGGCGCGTACACAGATTTCGGCGCGGCAATGGACACGAAGTTTCCCACCGTCTCGAGGCCCATGGGGATCAGTGAATATGGCGCGGGCGGCAGCATTTACCAGCATATGGAGAATCCGCCCGAACCGGCAAATCCCAGCAGCCCGGGCGTCCCCCATTATGAGGAGTACGAAAACCTCCTGCACGAATCCACCTGGCAACAGATGCAGGCGCGCCCGTATCTGTGGCTCAAGTCGGTCTGGAACATGTTCGATTTTGCCTCGGACGCGCGCAATGAAGGCGATACCCCCGGCCGCAATGACAAGGGACTTGTGACCTACGACCGTCAAACGCGCAAAGATTCCTTCTATTGGTACAAGGCGAATTGGACGACCAACGGTTTTGTTTACATCTCCAGCCGGCGTTTCACGCCACGCGTGACGACGGTCGTGGAGGTCAAGGCCTACTCCAACTGCGACAGCGTTCAATTGCTGATCAATGGAAATTCAGAGGGATCGCTCACCAGCACCAATCACATCTATGAATGGGACGGCCAGGCCTTGGGCAGTGGCACGAATACGCTCGTTACCATTGGCACGCAGGGCAGCCAGACGTATACAGACACGGTCATCTGGGTTGTGGCCAATGCGGTCAACTGCGGTGGCAACCCGGTGGGCATATTCGCCGGCGACTCCTATTTTACGGGAGGCGCAGTCTCTTCGAGCACCACCAATACGATCGACACCAGCTTCGTCACCAATGCCGCGCCACAAGCGGTCTACCAAACCTCGCGCTTTGGCAATTTCTCGTACGTATTCCCCGGGCTGGTGCTCTCATCGAACTATCTCGTGCGCCTGCATTTCGCGGAATATTATTGGAGCGCGCCCGGGCAGCGCACCTTCAATGTGTCCATCAATGGCACTCAGGTCCTGTCGAACTTTGATATCATTGCCACCGCAGGCGCGCCAAACCGGGCGAACATTCAACAGTTTTACGCCATTCCTGATAACACGGGTCAGGTGACAGTCCAGTTTGCGACCATCGTCAACAACGCACAAGTGAACGGCATCGAGATAATCCCCAATGGGCTGGTGTCCAACCGGCCTCCGTCCATCGTGCTCAACACGCCGGTCGGTGGTTCCGCCACGCTCAACGATACAAGTTCCGCGCTGGTACTCAACGCCACTGTAACCGATGTTGGATTTCCCGTGGCGCCGCCGGTCACCGTGGCGTGGACGCAGATCGGTGGTCCCGCCGGCGTCGTTTTCGGTTTGTCCAACGCGCCGGTCACCACCGCCACATTCCCGCAATCGGGAGCGTACATCCTCCAGCTCGCCGCGACGGCCGGCCAGTTGCAGACGATCCAGAATGTATACGTCACTGTCAATCCGGCCACGGTCTATGCGTCGGGCCTCATCGCCTACTGGAAATTCGATGAGACCAGTGGCACCACCGCGTTCGATTCCTCCGGCAACGGGTTAAATGCTACCGCGTCCAGCGCCGCGTTGTGGACACCCAACGGATATATTAGCGGGGCGGTGAACATCAACAACACGGGCGCCAACAACGTCAATGCCGGTCATCCAACCGCGTTGAATAACCTGTTCAGTACGGGCGCGACGGTGAGCGCATACATCAATACCGCGAGCCTCGGTGGCGGCAGCCTCGGTCGGATTATGGACAAGAGCGGCACCGGCTGGATTCTCTACACGCAGAATTCATTCATCAGTGGTCAGTACCAAATACAATTCGAGCAGGCGTTCACGAACAATCGAACGAACAAGTGGCAAACCGGGCACATTATCACCACCAGCACCTGGGCGCATGTGGCCATTTCCTACAGTAGCAGTTCCCAGTCGAACATCCCCGGCTTCTACATCAACGGCGTGGCCCAGAGCATTACCGACGTGAGCACCGGGTCAGGAGGCCTGGGTGAGACTCCTTTGAATGATTCCGCAAGCAACTTGATGATTGGCAACCGCGCCGACGCCGCGCGGCCTTTTGGCGGCCGGATTGATGATGTGCGAATCTACAGCCGCGCCCTATCCGCCGCAGAGGTCTTCGGGCTCGCGACGTTGCCAACGGGCGACCGCGCGCCGTCGGTGAACGCCGGCACGAACCAGATTACCTACGTCGGTGCGGCAATCTCGTTGGCCGGAACAGCAACTGACGACGGGCTGCCCAACCCGCCCGGAATGCTCACGACGACCTGGAGCCTGGTCAGTGGGCCGGGCAATGCCACGTTCGGCAATTCGAACACGTTGAGCACGACCGCCAGCTTCGATACGGCCGGCACGTACGTCCTGCAGTTGGTTGCGAATGACAGCCAGGCGCAAACAGTGAGCGATGTGACGATCACCGTTCTGACACCGACTCCATTCCAATCGTGGCAACTGCAGTATTTTCAGTGTGTCGACTGCCCACGGTCCGTGGCCAATGCCGATCCACTGGGCAAGGGGATGAGCAACTTCAACCAGTTCCTGGCGGGTATCAATCCGACCAACCCGGCTTCGGCATTCCGGATTACCTCCGTGGCGCGGCAGGGCAGCGACGTGCTGGTGATCTGGACGACTGTCGGCGGTTTGAGCTACGTAGTCCAGGATTCCGCGACCGGTGGCTACAGCAGTAATAGCTTCGTGGACATCAGTCCATTGATCTCCATTCCCGGCACCGGCGAATCCACGACAAACTATCTCGATGCGGGCGCAGTCACCAATGGGCCCAGCCGCTACTACCGCGTTCGCTTGGGGCCGTAAGATTCAAATCGCGCTCCGAATGAGGGCGGCGTTACCGGGCTTTCTTGCGGCGCGTAAGTGCGAGCAATCCAAGACCCGCGGCCACCAGCATGATGGGGGTGGGTTCCGGAATGACGGTCACACCAGTGAGTTCTGGTTGTTTGAGGCTCGTGCCGTATTGGAAAGTGATGCCGGAGATATCCGCGAGTGCGAACCCCTCCGACAACCCGGAGAAAGTGAATACAGCCGAGTTCTCGATCAAACTCTGGTTCTTGATATTGCTCCGGTCATTCCCCGGGGAATCGAAGAGGGTGGTAAGTCCGAAGGCTACGCCGTTGAGCGAGCCGGCTCCAGGGATGTTTCTGCCTGGGAAAAGATTCTTCTTCCCAAACCATTTCAAATCAGTGCTGGAGACACCTTCATTTGCCCCGAGTGGGGCGCCGGTCAAGCTGTTTCGATAGGCCCACTCACTGCCAACGTCGCCCGTAAAACCGGATAGCGGTCGATGGTCAATCATGAGACTCCCAGGTCCCACCATCGCGGAAACAGGCGTTAGCGCCGGGTCTCCTTCGATCGCGAAGAAAACCCCGGTGAGAATGTCGGGAGCATCGTTGGGATCGAATGTGGCGTCATTTGAGAGCGTGACGACCAGGTCCAGATTGGAAACAACGAATGTCGCCGACGCTTGCAACGTTTGACCGGGGTTGTTGCCGGGACCTGCGCCGGTGAAGGTTAGAGCGTATGTGTCGGAATCGACAATCAGCGCTGCAAGAGCAACGCAACCCAGAATGACGTTTTTAGCCCTGAATCCCATCGTCAGGGCTATGATTTAAGCAGCAATCACACCAGTTTCACCTAGAGAGCACGACCATATAAATCCTTGCAGCTCAATATTACTATGGGCTGCAAGGTGTTTTTGTTTTTGAAAACCGGATCGAATTCTCTCATTTCGAAGACCCCGGCCCCCACTTTTGGGATACCTCGCTTGTTAACTATAATCACTACCTTTTACATATGGCATCCGGGGCATCCATGTCGCGCTCTGCAAACGAAATCTCACATCTGAGTTTTACCTGTAACGCCCTGTATTGGCCTATTTTGCCTTTGTATCTCATTCTGGCGGTTTGGCCTGCAATGAAAACGTTATCATCCATCTTTGGGATTGCAGTTTACAGGTAAATTAGCGTACTATAGAAAAAGTAACACGGGAACAGTTCACGATGACTGCACTAAGGGTTTTTGCTTCTTCTTCAATTCGAACCAAACACTTGTCGTGGCCTCTGGCCGTCGGCATGCTGATGCTTTCCGGATTACTGGGGCTCTGGGTACCAACGACGTACAGCCAAACCTTGTCGCTGGTCTGGAGCGACGAGTTCAACAGCGCCACCAGTTCCAATGTGGATAACACCAAGTGGACGTATGATATTGGCAACGGCGGCTGGGGCAACGCTGAATTGGAGACATATACCAGCAAGACCAACAACGCTTACGTTGCGGGCGGCTTGCTCCATATCCGAGCCCAACAAGAGGCCACCACCCCCATTACTATAAGCTCCGCGCGTATGAAAACCCAGGGCCTTTTCTGGACGCTGTATGGGCGCATCGAGTGGCGCGCCAAATTGCCCGCCGGCACAGGCATGTGGCCGGCACTCTGGATGTTGGGAACCAACATTAACAACACCCCCTGGCCGGGTTGCGGTGAAATCGATGTCGTGGAGAATAATGGAGCCACCATCACATTCGAGCAGGGAAGCATCCACTCCGGAAGCGATGCGACCAAAGTTTTCAATTTCACGGGTGGCGACTCCGTCACCAACTTCCATGTGTACGACTTGGACTGGACGTCTAACTCGATCACGTGGTCGGTCGATGGCACGGCTTACGAGACGCAAACCAGTTGGTCGAGTTCCACGACGAACGCTTATCCATTTCCCTTTAACAAGCCATTTTTCCTGCTCATGAACCTCGCTACCGGCGGCAGCTACGTTGGCAATCCGGCTACCAACACTGTCCTTGCCAGCCTGCCCCAGGAAATGCAGGTGGATTACGTCCGTGTTTACAATGTCCTTCCGCCGACAGTGATTCCGTCAACAGTCACGGGATTGACGGCGACTGCGGGTATCTCGTCGGTCACATTGAATTGGAATACCGCGTCCAATGCCACGAGCTACAATGTGAAGCGGGCGACGGTCAGTGGTGGACCGTATACGACGAACGCCAATACCACGGCGACCAGCTTCACCGATACCAACGTCGCCAACTGTACGACTTATTATTACGTGGTCTCCGGTGTGAATGCCATTGGCGAAGGCACCAATTCCAACGAGGCCGCTGCCAAAGTGGTGGGCTCCAGCTATTATTTTGCCGTGAATTCAGGAGGCAGCGCGGCCAGCCCATTTGTCGCCGACACGGACGTGACGGGCGGGACGATCGCTGCGACGAGCACCGCGACGATTGTCACCAGCAGCGTGACCAACCCTGCGCCCCAGGCCGTATACAAAACCGAGCGATATGGCAATTTTATGTACACGTTTAGCGGTCTAACGACGGGCACCAGCTACACGGTGCGCCTGCACGAGGCTGAGATTTACTGGACCGGCACTGGGCAGAGGGAGTTCAATGTCTTCATCAACGGCAAACAGGTGCTGACGAACTTTGATATCTTCGCCAGGGCCGGAGGGGAGAACATTGCAGTGATTGAGCAGTACGCGGTCACACCCACGGCTAATGGACAGATTTCCATTACGTATTCGAATGGTGCCGTGGACGACGCCAAATCCAGTGGGATCGAAATCATCCTGCCGGCACCCGCTGCACCTGTGGGGGTGACTGCGACCGGTGAGGTCGGCCAGGTGGCTTTGGCTTGGAACGCCGTCTCGGGAGCCACCAGCTACGACATTGGGCGCTCAATAACACAAGGCGGCCCGTACACGAACCTGATCGTCACCGGGATTACGGCGACCAACTACACCGATACCGGTTTGGCGAGCGGGACGACTTATTATTACGTGGTCTCGGCGGTCGCGGCCGTCTGCGACCAAGGCACCAACTCCGCCGAGGTCAGCGCGACGACGGCGGCATCCGCCCTGTCATATTCCCAGTGGCAACTCCAATACTTCACGTGCACCAACTGTCCACAAGCCGCCCCGGCATTCGATTTCGATGGCACTGGCCAGAATAACCAATTCAAGTTTGTCGCCGGTCTTGACCCGACCAACCCGGCCTCGGTGTTCGTGCTGACTATCGCCAGCGTGACCGGCCAGCCGGCCCAGGTCAACCTGATCTTCAATCCTGTGGCCAGTGGGCGCACCTACACGCCGCAGTTCGCCACCGACATGGTCAGTGGTGTTTGGACGCAACTGACCGGCTATGCGGGTCCCGTGATCAACGGCAACCAGGCCACGATTACCGATCTGAATGCAGTGCTGTCGAATGAGTTTTACCGCATCGACATCAGCGTGCCCACCTCGCCGTAACGGACCATCGATTCCAATCAACGACGGAAGAGGATGTAGTCGCGGGCTCGGGGTAGGATCGGATTGGGGATGAACAATCCGGAAAGGCTCTAGGAGCCTTCACGGAAACTGCCCATTGTCGACGCAATGATGTGCCGTAGTGTCTTTTCGTACGGGGTCAAGTTGTCGGCATGCGCCAACCGATCGAACTGTGATTCGAGTTCCGCAAGGGTAGCCAGTTTCTGATCCACATAGGACATATAGTCAGTGTCTGCTGACTCGTATCTGACTCGCGAGGGTAGGCGCTCGCGGATCTCTTGATCAAGTTCGTCGCTGAGTTGCTGGATCGTCTTCGGATGCTGCGCCTCCCGGACCAGGGCCTGTAGATTTCCGTGGGGCTGGGAAATAAATCCCCGCACGTAAGCGGCTACTTCGGCTTCCACCCGGAGCGGATTACCGTTTGGGGAGGGGTTTATCTCCGCAAAAGGGTGCTCCGGATTCCCAACCAATTTTGTCACGGGGCTGCTGGAGACCGGGGCGACCGATCCGTGCGACTGTTCCCCGAAGCTCGCTGGCGGTGCCTGGCCATTCTGCGGAGCGAATCGGGTAAAATAATAGACGGCCATTTCGGCAGCAGCATCGGGGCGGAGAAGTCGGTTCCGAATTGCGATGGTAACGAAGCTCATGTAACCCAAGATCAGGAGTACGGTGATGAGGCAAAAAGTGCGGGTTCGGCGCAGCGATCGCCGGGCCTTCCCGAGTTGCTCGTCAATGTAACGAATGGCAACCTGTTCCGCGGGGAAAGAGAGCGTGTCCTCTTTGCCCCGGTCGGCTCCGCATCCGGCTTCGGGTCGAGCGGGGGATGAGATCATCGGGCGTCTTTCGAAGAGCTTGGGTCAACCGGCGGGTTGTAATCCTCAAGTGATGGCTTCGGCAGTCCTTCTTGCACGCGATTAACAAACAGAGTGGCTACCGCGACGGCGGACAACCCGGCATGGGTGTCATTTCCCTCCCTGCCACGAATGGCGGCGAGATCGCTGACAATCTTGGTCACTGTAGCCTGGTACTCCGACACCGCCTGCTCGCGAAAACGTCCCAGGGGCTTCTGCGGATCGTCCGCGCCGCCGCAACCCTCCACGATTGTTTTTTCCCCGCTTATCGTGGATGGCGATTCCTTCATCCGGGACGACGGCCCATGAACCTCGTCCGTTCCACCTTGAGGTGGAGAGGAGTGATGGTGGGTGATCGGCGAAACCGTATCCGGCAAGGGAAGTGTTCCGTAAGACGCTTGAATGCCGAATCCGTCCATCTGCGGCAAGACCTGCTTGGTAATCTGTCGGGTGAGATCGGCGATAAATTCGTCGTGCGTAGGGCCATCCTGTAGCAAACTCACGGCGGCATTCCGGGTGATCAGCAGGCAAACGGTCATGATGCCCAGAGCACAAAGGCTCGTACCCGCGAGCCATTTGCGCCGTCGCGATCGCATCACCTTTAGTTCCTCAATCTTCTTCTTGGTTTCCTGAACACTCAAGTCGAACGGGCTCCAGTCTGACATCTGAACTTCTGTCGGTGCCTCGGACATCCGAATAAGCAGCAATCCTGCCAAGCGGCGGCTTCTGTATCTCATTTGCAGCCATGGAGTTCTCCTCATTGATCCCTTTTGGAAGGCGGGGAATGCGGGAGCCGGATTTGCCAGGACTTCCGATCGTCACCGAATTGTTGCCTCGTTGGCGGCAAATCCGCACAGATTGGCTCTCCTACTACTCACCATGCAATTCTCTCCCGTAAAGCGCTGCGTTCGCGCGATTCTCTGTTGCTGTTTGCTCCCCATCTCGGTGGTGCTAGCGGCGGGTGACGCTGCCTTTGACCCCAATCTGCCAGCGCACTCGATGTGCACTGTGGAGATAGCGATCCTTCGTCCCACCCAGTCGGCCGTGGGGATGAAGGAGGTGGAAATCCGCGCTAAAAAAATCGGCAAGATGACGGCGAAAGAACTGGAACATTACCTGCGTAAACACATGGCGCCGATCGCGATTGGTCCGGGCGGCGTTCCGTACCTGTTGGATCATCAGCATCTGGCGCGCGCGCTCCTGCAAGCGCACGCAGGCAAGAACCTGTATGCCAAAGTGAAGGAGAACTGGTCGAAACTTCCCGAGCCGGAATTCTGGGCAAAGATGCAGGCACATGATTGGGTCTACCTGCATGATGAAACGGGGAACCCCCTGTCCGATCCAACCCGCCTCCCGCGGACAATCGGAAACATGCGCGACGATCCCTATCGCAGTTTGGCGTGGCTTGTGCGCGAAAAAAGCGGGTATTCGCAGACAGAAAGCCCCTACGCGGATTTCCACTGGGCGGATTTCTTCCGTGCGCGCGTCCATCTGGGGGATGGCACGAATGCATTCGACGAGGCCACGCTGGAGGCCATGAAGGTCGCGCATTCTCCCGAAGCGCAAGACCTGCCCGGATATATCATTCTGACCGATAGAATGAGCCACTGATCACTGCCGCGGCCAGACAAGGCAACTGCTGTCTGGTTGTTTGATGGGCGCTTCGTTATCATCCAGCTTCCATTGGTATAAGGAGACAACCCATGCGTCCACTGATACAAATCCTGGTTTTTCTGGCGATCGCAAGCGTGACCACGGCCCAATCAACCCGCACCGAGCTGACCAACGCCCCCATGCCGGGGGAAGATTCAAGGCCGAACAGCAGCGCCGTGCCGGACGTGTACGCGTTGAACGGGCAATTTGAACGGGTTGTAGTGCTGCGGTTCAAATACCAGACCGACCTCCTGTCTGGCCTCGAGCGCATCGTGAAAGAGCAGAAGATCCACAACGCCGTGATCCTGGCAGGCATTGGGTCGGTTCGCGGCTATCACGTTCACACCGTCAGCAATGGAACCTTTCCTTCCAAGAACATCCACGTGAAGAACCCCACAGGCCCCGCTGACATCGCGAGCATGAACGGTTATGTGATCGATGGCCGCGTTCACGCCCACCTCACCCTGGCTGATGCGGACAAGGCTTTTGGCGGGCACTTGGAGCCCCGTACCACCGTGTTCACGTTCGCGGTCGTGACGGTCGGGGTTTTCAAGGACGGAATTGACCTCAGCCGCATCGACGACAAGAACTATCGGTAGAGAACGGTATCCGGGGCCCGAGTAACGTTCTTGGTAGTCCTAGATGCTGACGGAGGCCGCTAGTTGCACGGCTTCGGCGGTCAGGGTGCGGATGGTTGACCAATTTTTCTCCGCGATCAGCTTGCGTTCAACCATCCAGGAACCACCGATGGCTGCGACAATCGGCAGGGTGAGGTAATCGCGGGCATTGCTGGCGTTGACGCCGCCCAGGGGGATGAATTTTATCCCGGTGTGGGCATAGGGTCCGGCCAGAGCCTTGAGCATGTTCACGCCGCCCGCGACTTCGGCGGGGAAGAACTTCTGAAGCTTGCAGCCCAGTGCCAACCCGCGCTCGACGTCGGAGGGTGTCATGACACCCGGCACGAACGGTAGATTTAATGCGTACGATTTTTTTACAACCGCTTCGCTCACGCCAGGTGCGACCCCAAATTGCGCACCGGCATCGACTGCGTATTGTAATTGGTCTGTGTCCAGGATCGTGCCGGCGCCCACCAGCATTTTGGGAAACGCCTGGCGAACGTTGCGGATGGATGGCTCGGCGGCGGGCGTGCGGAAAGTGATCTCCATGATGTTGAGGCCGCCCGCGAGGAGCGCCTCGGCGAGCGGGACGGCGTCTTCCGCGCGGTCAATGACCACGACGGGCACGACTCGTACTTTTGAAATACGTTCCATCGTCATTCCGTTTTCTGGCCGTAGTACGCACGTGGACCGTGTTTGCGCAGGAAGTGTTTGCCAAGTAGCGCGGTGGATATCGGTTTGATTGACGGCTTCACGCGCAGCGTCTCGGACGCCAGACGCGCCAGATGTTCGAGGACGACGGCGTTCTCCACCGCGTCTTCAACCGTCACACCCCACGCAAACGGCGCATGGCTGGCCACAAGCGCACCGGGAAAATGCAGCGGATTGCGCTTTTTGAATCGCTCGACGATGACGTACCCCGTGTTCACTTCGTAGTCGTTCTTGATTTCTTTCGCAGTAAGCAAGCGGGTGCAGGGGACCGGCCCGTGAAAATAATCCGCGTGCGTCGTGCCGAGCGCCGGAATCTCCCGCCGGGCCTGCGCCCACGCGGTGGCGTAAAGGCTGTGGGTATGCGCGATTCCGCCAATTTCCTTGAAGGCGCGATACAGGATCAAATGGGTCGGGGTATCGGAACTTGGTTTGAGATCACCTTCAACCAACTTGCCGGTAGCGAGCGACACGACAACCATGTGCTCCGGCCGCATTCCGTCGTATGACACGCCTGATGGCTTGATCACGACGTTGCCGTTGGTGCGATCCACGCCGCTGACGTTGCCCCAGGTCTGGATGACCAGGCCGGCGGCTACCAGTTGCAGGTTCGCTTCGCAAACTTGTCGTTTCAGTTTTTCGAGCATGATCAGTTCCTTGCCTTCGCGCGAATTTCGAGCAACCGCTTCATCACGTCGTGCAAGTTGCCATTCCACTCCCGCGTGCCGAAGGCATCATGCAGTTTGTGGTAGAGCGCGTAAAGCTCCTTGTAGACGGCATACGCCCGCGGATTGGGGATGAACACCTTCTTCTTTACGCCGGTCATTGCCTTCTGAGCGGTCGGATAATTCGGGTGCGCACCGGCCACGACCGCGCCTGCGATGGCCGCGCCGAGTGCGCAGGTTTGCACCGACCGCGAGATTTTCATTGGACGACCGGTTACGTCTGCGTAGATCTGCATGGCTACCGGGTTTTTCTCGGCGATGCCACCGCAATTGACGATCTGTTCGACCTTCACGCCGTATTCCTCGAAACGATTGATGATCGTCAGTGCTCCAAAGGCTGTCGCTTCGATCAACGCGCGGTAAATCTCGGCGGGGTTTGTGTAGAGCGTCTGGCCCAGTAGTAGGCCCGTGAGCCGGTGGTCTACGAGGATCGTGCGGTTGCCGTTATTCCAATCGAGCGCGAGCAAGCCGCTGGCGCCGGGTTTCAGTTTGGCGGCGGCCTTGGTGAGGTCTTCGTGGCTGCCGGCGTGGAGGTAGTTGACGAACCAGTTGAAGATGTCGCCGACGGCGGACTGTCCCGCTTCCAATCCGTAGTAGCCCGGCAGGACGCTGCCGTTGACGATGCCACACAGGCCGGGGATATCGGCCAATTCTTCATCGACTGGTGCGATGACGATGTCGCACGTGCTGGTGCCAATGATCTTTACGAGAGTGCCCGGCGCGATGCCGCAACCGACGCCGCCGAGATGTGCGTCGAACGCACCGACGGCGACGGGAATGCCGGTGGGCAAGCCGGTGCGTTTCGCCCAATCGGCGGTCAGTCCGCCGACGGCGCGATCGATCATCCGGGCTTGCGGACGAAGTCGCGAACGGAGTACGCCGAGCGCTGGATGAAGTTGGCTGAGGAATTCAGCGTCGGGATAGCCGCCCCAGGTTTCGTTATACATGGCCTTGTGGCCGGCCGCGCAGATGCCGACGGTAAGTTTATCCGGTGCTTCCGTGCCGGTCAGCGTGGCGGGAATCCAGTCGGCAATCTCGACCCAGGTGTAGGCGGCTTCGAACACTTCAGGGGCGGCGTCGAGGCAACACAGGATTTTGCTGAAGAACCATTCGCTGGAATAGATTCCACCGCACTTGGCGAGATAGTGCGGGCGAATCTCCATCGCCAGCTCCGTGATCTCCGCCGCCTCGACCACGCCGGTGTGGTCTTTCCAGAGCCACGCCATCGCGGCGGGGCTTTTGGCAAAGCGCTTGTCGAACGCCAGTGCCCGACCATTGGCGTCGACCGGCATGGGTGTGCTGCCGGTCGTGTCCACACCGATGCCGATGACCTGTTCTGGCTGGAAACCGCGCACGGCGCGCTTCGCCTGGGCCAGGGCCTTCTTGATTGTGATCTCCGCGCCGGTGAGATAATCGGCAGGATGTTGCCGGGCCAGGTTGGGATCACGGGAGAGAATCACACCATGCGTCCCGTGCGCATACTCCCAAACCGCCGTGCCGACCTCTTTGCCGTTGGCGACGTTGACGATGAGGGCGCGAACGGAGTTCGTGCCGTAGTCCAAACCGATGCTGTAACGAGCGCTCACGTGTCGTCCCTGCTAATAAGTTATGACCGCCTTTACTACCTTGTCCTGATAATCCGCGCACAGCGCCAACGCTTTGGCGGTGCGGCGCAGCGGAAACCGATGCGTCACCAGCGACGCCAAATCCACGCGGCCGGAGGACACGAGCTGGATGGCGCGCGGGTACGTGTGTTTCATGCGCCGGCTGAAAAGGACCGTCAAACCTTTTCGACGCGCGGTCGAGTGCTTGAAGGCGCAGCGGTCTTCGGACGGGATGCCGACCAGCACGACGCGACCGGCGGGTCGCACGATCTCGATTGATTGCGCAATGGCTTCGCCGCCCCACGCGGCTTCGAGGACGACGTCCACTTCGGTTTTGTCCGGCAGCGGTTGCGCGCCGAACTTGCGAGCCAGTGTGACGCGCCACGCGTGCGGGTCGCTCACGAAAACTTCGCTGGCACCGGCAAGTTTGGCGGTCTGGATGAGCAACAGGCCGATGGGACCGGCCCCGAGTACGGCGACGCGGTCGCCGTCGTGAATCTTGGCGAGAGTGGTGGCATGCAGCGCCACGCCCAAAGGCTCCAGCAGAGCTGCTTCGATATCATCAATTGTCTTGGGCACGGGGAAACAGGTCTTGGCTGGCACGCGGATGAACTCGGCGAGGCTGCCGTCGTCCGGGTACAAACCGCAGAAGTGCAGACGGCGGCAGAGGTGGGGATGACCGCGCTCGCAGAGGTCGCAGCGGTGACAGGGTTGCGCGGGGTCAACGGCCACTCGCGTGCCGGGGCGCAGATTCTTCACGTTTTTGCCGACGGCCTCGATGATGCCGGCGAACTCATGTCCGAGAATCAGCGGCGCTTTGAGAACGGTGTCGCTGATGCGACCGTCGAGATACGTGTGCAGATCGCTGCCGCAGATACCGGTCGCGGTGATGTGAATCAGGACTTCGCCCGGGCCGGGTTTACCGGGGTGGGGGACACGTTCGATGCGGATATCACGCGGGCCGTGAAGACGGGCGGCGAGCATGGTTGGTCGCGCCTTCATTTCATTTGGTCGCGATTGCGTCTGTCACAGCCGTCCCAGGCCGGGGGCGAGGTGGTAGTAGAGTTCGTTGTTGCGGAGCTGTTGCTGGAAGGCACGCAATTTCGTGTCGCGATCGATGATGGCCAATTCGACACCGGCGATTTCGGCGAAGTCTTCCATGTGCTCGGTGGTGACGGCGTAGCTAAAGCCGGTGTGGTGCGCGCCGCCGGCGTGAATCCACGCGGCGCAGGCGGTCTTGAAATCGGGGCGGCATTTCCAGATGGCGCGGGCGACGGGGAGCTTCGGGAGCGGCTCGGGCGGCTTGATCGCGTCCACTTCATTGACGACCAGGCGGAAGCGGTTGCCGAGATCGATGATGGAAGCGTTGATGGCGGGACCGGCGGGCGCGTTGAACACGAGACGCACGGGATCTTCCTTACCACCGATGCCGAGCGGATGAATTTCGAGGGACGGCTTGCTGGCGGCGATGGATTCGCAGATTTCGAGCATGTGCGCGCCGAGGACGAGGGGGCCATCGGGGTGGAGGTGATAGGTGTAATCCTCCATGAATGACGTGCCGCCTTTGAGTTCGGCAGCCATGACCTTCATCGCGCGGAGCAGGGCGCAGGTCTTCCAGTCACCTTCCGCGCCGAACCCGTAGCCATCAGCCATCAGGCGCTGAACGGCGAGGCCGGGCAATTGTTTCAAGCCATGCAAATCTTCGAACGTGGTGGTGAAACCCTTGAATCCGCCGGCTTTCAAGAAGGCACGCAGGCCGAGTTCGATGCGCGCGCCGTCGCGGAGCGATTCGTGACGCGTCCCGCCTTTGCGGAGTTCCTTCGCCACGGTGTAGAGTTGTTCGTACTCGTCGCAGAGGCGGTCGACGGCTTTATCGCTGACGGCATTGATGGACTTCACCAGATCGCCGACACCGTAACCGTTGACCGCGTAACCCAGCTTCGCCTCGGCGGCGACTTTGTCGCCTTCGGTCACGCCGACCTGGCGCATGTTATCGCCGAAACGGCAGAACTTCGCACGCTGCCAATCGTGCCACGCGCGAGCCGCACCCATCCATGTAGCGAGGCGCTCCTGAACTTCGGGATCGGACCAGTGGCCGACGACGACTTTGCGATTCAGGCGCAAGCGCGTGTGCAGGAAGCCGGCTTCGCGGTCGCCATGGGCGGACTGGTTGAGGTTCATGAAATCCATGTCGATATCGGCCCAGGGCAGGTCGCGATTGAATTGCGTGTGCAGGTGTAGGAACGGCTTTTTCAAGGCGGTCAGGCCGCCGATCCACATCTTGGAGGGCGAAAAGGTATGCATCCAGAGAACCAGCCCGGCGCACTTCGGCGCGCTGTTCGCTTCCAGGCAAAGCTGGCGGATCTGATCGGGCGTGGTGAGCACCGGCTTGAAGACAATCTTGAGCGGCAGGCGTTTCGATGCGTTCAGGACCTCTACGATTTTGCGGGAATTCGTGGCGACCTGTTTCAGCGCTGCCTCACCGTAGAGGTGCTGGCTGCCCGTGATGTACCAGATTTCGGCGGAATCGAGGTTCTTCATATGAACTCGTTGATGAGGTTTTCCAACATTTCCTGCCGGCCGCTCGTGTTTGCGTCGGCCTCGCCTTTCTTGAGCATGTACGCTTCCAATTCTTTGAGACCGAGTTTGCTCTTTTCAATGTCTTCGCCGAGGCCGTGGTCCCACGAGGCGTAACGCTCTTTCACGAACGTAGCGAGGCGGCCATCTTTGCGGATGGCCGCGGCGATCTTCAGTCCGCGCGCGAACGCGTCCATGCCGCCGATGTGCGCGTGGAACAGGTCCACCGGCTCGAAGCTTTCGCGGCGGACTTTGGCGTCGAAGTTGAGCCCGCCCGCTCTGAAGCCGCCCATGCCGAGCACGACGAGCATGATTTGCGTCGTCAGGTAGATGTCGGTCGGGAACTGGTCGGTGTCCCACCCGAGAAGTTCGTCACCGCGGTTGGCGTCGATCGAACCGAGACGGCCGGCGGCTGCTGCGACGGTGAGTTCGTGTTGCATCGTGTGGCCGGCCAGCGTGGCGTGGTTGGTTTCGAGATTGAGTTGAAAGTCGTCGAACAGGTCGAACTCGCGCAGGAAGTTCAAGCAGGCCGCCGCGTCGGAGTCGTACTGATGCTTCGTCGGCTCTTTCGGCTTCGGTTCAATGAAAAACTGGCCTTTGAAGCCGATGGCCTTCTTGTAGTCCACGGCGAGATGCAGGAATTTCGCGAGATGTTCCTGTTCCCGCTTGAGGTCGGTATTGAGCAAGGTCGAGTAGCCTTCGCGCCCACCCCAGAAAACGTAGCCCGCGCCGCCGAGTTCGTGCGTGACCTCGAGGGCCTTTTTTACCTGGGCGGCGGCGAACGCGAACACGTCGGCGTTGCAACTTGTCGCCGCGCCGTGAACGTAACGCGGGTTGGAAAAGAGGTTGGCGGTGCCCCAAAGCAGTTTGATGCCGGTGCGCTGCTGCTCTTCCTTGAGCACCTTCACGATGGCGTCCAGATTCTTGTTGGTCTCGCGAAGATCCTTACCCTCGGGCGCCACGTCGCGGTCGTGGAAACAATAGAACGGCGCGCCGAGTTTTTCGATGAACTCGAAGGCCACGCGCGCGCGATGTTGGGCGTTCGCGACGGAGTTTGAACCGTCATCCCACGGGCGGAGGGCCGTGCCGGGCCCGAATGGATCGCTCAATGGGTTACGAAACGTGTGCCAATAGCAGACCGCAAAGCGCAAATGGTCGCGCAGCGTTTTGTCATCGAGTTTCTCGGTCGCGTGGTAATGCTTGAACACGAGCGGATTCTTCGACTTTGGGCCCTCGTATTCGATTCGCGTGATGTCGGGAAATGCTGGTGTCGCCATAGTTAATGACCTCCGCTGGCCGTCGGGTTCGCGGACGGTGTGACTCGCAACGGTTTGACCATTCTTAGTGCCACAGCCAAGCCCCGGAGGGCAACAGGTTTTTTGAAGGGAGGGGGGTCGCCTCTCTTATGAGGCAAAGACCTGTCAAACTCGGACGTAAGCCATTTATAGAAAGAAGAGACCTGACCCCATTTCCGGAAGCACTATTTAGGCAAAGGACATCCCAAGAATTCCTCAATTGCGGTTTTTGAGAAAAGCGACTCTGTGTATTGATTCATGTAGCACAACTGGTTCGCAAACCATTTGAATTTTTCGAGAGTAAAAATGTTTACATGCGACAGGGTAAAGCAGAAGTTTTTATGCTCTTTAGCATGGTCACATTGATAAGACTTTCCGACGTAGATACAGGATTCGGTGGCTTCTGTTGGGCCTCCCTGCCTGGTTCCATCCTCTTTGTAAAGTACCTGCCATAAAGTTCCATCAGGAACCACTAGAAACTACATAGGTTACCACTCCACCAAGCACCACGCCGATAACTGTGAAGAGCAACTCTTGCATCGGAATCAAGATATACCAGAAACGAACCGTCTCTGTCCATAATTCGACTCCTCCGAGACCACCTCGAAGGATAAGCCCGTATATCGTTAGGCGATAATTTTTGCTCGACAGGATGTTGGGGGATGGGTATAGTTGGCGGGTGAATCATGGACCCTACTTCGCGAGGATGCTTCCTCCGTCGCCAAGGCTTCCTCCTTCGCGAAACCACTACGGCGGACGAGATGGAGGACAAGAAAGGGGGCCTATATACGATTCTGCGAAACGAACCCACCGTTTTGGAGGGCGAGTTTCTATATATCCGTCGTATTTTAAGGTACTTAGGTCGTTTGCAGGCCCGGTTTGCAGGTGGGTTCGTTTTGGAAAACGAACCCAAAAGAGGGGGTCTAAGAGGTTGTTTTCATTGAAAAGTGGGTTCGTTTCCGGAGAACGAAGCCACTTCGGGGTGGCGGCAAATCTTCCTACTGCGAGGGATTCCTCACGGAGTACGATCATCGGCAACGGGACCCGTTGCCGGCAGATCGACTTGGAAGCCCAGCTCTCGCAGTCGGTGGACCTTGTACAACAGCGCTCGACGGCTGAGGCCCAGCGCCTTGGCAGCTTCCGTGCGGTTAAAACTGTGTTCGCGCAAGGCGAGGAGGATGGCGTCTCGTTCGAGGTCTTCCAAGCGGCTCGCTTGAAGGGTCAGCCTTTCCGCGGACTTCGTCGAGTCCTCCTGGACGCGGGCGGGGAAGTGTTCCGGCAGAATCAGGTTGCCATGCGACATCAGCACGGCACGTTCGATCGCATTGCGCAGTTCTCGCACATTGCCGGGCCATTTGTAGGCCTCCAGAAAACGGGCGACACCCGGCGAGAACTTGGCCTTGTTGTCGGTAAACTGCGCGAGAAAGAGGGTGGCCAGGGGCAGGATGTCCTCGGGACGTTCGCGAAGTGGCGGAACAAAAATTTCCATTACATTGAGCCGGTAGTACAAATCCTCGCGGAACTGCCCATTGGCGACGACTTCCTCCAGGTCGCGGTTGGTGGCCGCGAGAATGCGCGCGTCCGTGTGCAATTCCTTGTTGGAGCCCACTCGTTGAAATCGTCCGTCCTGGAGGACGCGCAGCAATTTTGCCTGCAAGGTAGGAGACATTTCGACGATTTCATCGAGAAAAATGGTTCCTTGATTGGCTTCTTCGAAGCGCCCGATGCGCTGGGTGTAGGCGCCCGTGAAGGCGCCCTTCTCGTGGCCGAAGAGTTCGCTTTCCAGGAGGGTTTCCGGAATGGCCGCGCAGTTCACTTTGACGAATGGACCGGCGGATCGGGTACTCCACGCATGGATGACCTCGGCGATCACTTCCTTGCCAACGCCACTCTCACCGGTGAGCAGGATCCGGGTTTCCGACGAAGCGACCAGCGACGTGTCGCGAAAAACGGCTTGCATGAGACGGCTGCTGGCCACGACGCCTTTCGGCAGCGGTCGGTCTTCCGTCAGTTTGGGAGCGACCGCGCCTTCGAGGCCGACGGCGGTCCGAACGGAGGCCAGCAATTCGTCCAAATCGATCGGCTTCTCCAGATAATTCACCGCGCCGTCGCGCATCGCCACGACCGCGTCGCGGATGTCCGCATAAGCGGTGACGAGCAGGACGGGCAGGGCGGGTCGCACTTTTCGCAAGCGTCGCAGCGTCTCGAGGCCGGAGATGCCGGGCATTCGCACGTCGGAAATCATCATGGCGAATTCGTGTTCGCCGAGGACTTTGAGCGCGCGTTCGCCCGAGGAGACCGGCACGGTCTCGAATCCCTGGCCGTTCAGAAACGAACTCAGGAGGCTGCGCTGGCCGGCATCGTCATCGACGATCAGGATGCGGGTCGCGCTGGAGGATGGATGATTGGTTTTTGGTGGCATGCCGCTTTCGGGTCCTCAGCCTGCTTTTACCAAGAGTTTCAGGCGACTGAGACGAAAAATCGCTCCCTTCGGTTCCTTGGGGATATATTGGATCTCCCACCCGTGCGCCAGAACAATTTGCTGGACCACCGCCAACCCCAATCCCGTCCCCTTCGGACGGGTGGTGAAGTACGGTTTGAAGATTTCATTGCGATGCTCGAGAGAAACGCCGGGGCCATTGTCCCGAACGTCGAGCTGCGCTTCGGTGGCGCTGGACTTGCGGGAAACAATTTGGATTTCCCCGTGCGCCGGGATGGCCTGGATGCTATTGATCAGCAGGTTGAAGATAACCTGGCGAAGCAACTGCGCGTCCGCCTCCACGGTGAGATCCTCCTCGTCGATCGTCAGTTGGATGGCTTTATCATCGATGTCGCTTTGGAGCGCGCGGACGACATCGCGAATCACCGAACCGAGGGCGACGGCCGACCGCCGCACTTCTCGGGGCCGGGAATAGTTGATGAATTCGTTCAATTGGGCGGTCACGCGGTCCACCTCGTCCGCGATCTGGAGCGACTTACCGCGGATTTCCTCTGGCGCGCCGGGCTCCTTGGAAATCATTTGGGCCAAGCCGCGAACGATATTCAGTGGATTGCGCGTCTCATGGGCGAGTCCGGCGGCGGCCACGTTCATCTCGCGCAAGTGGGAGTTCAGTTCGCTGGCGCGGAGCAGGTACACCTGCAATTCCGAGGTCCTGACGAGATTCTGCCACGCCAGCCCGATACCGACGACGGAAACCGTTGTCAGAAAGCCGATGATAAACCGCAGCCAGAGATCCCGCAGGGATGCGGTGCGAAAGGACTCGGTGGACATGGCGATCACCAAACCATGCAGCCCGCGGGTTTTGCTCAACCGCTGGTATTCTTTTTCATCCATCCAGAATGGGCGTCCGAAACGTGGTCGGCCTCCGCGGTCCCTTGGGCTTTCGGCCTGCTCGACTGTGTTCGTCGTCGCGTTGTTTGTGACCGCGCTGTCGGGAGGACGTTGGAAACCCGGATCATCCGGCCGCGGCTCGCCACGTTCGAATCCCCGCTCGACATTGCGGACGACATTTGTTGTGTCCCGCCGCGGCAGAATGATTGTCGGGCGATTGGTTTCGCCTACTGGCGTCGCACTTGCGCCCAGATCGATCAGGTTCACCAGGGTGACGCTCCGGTCGCTCCACCGTTCATCCTGCTGTGTCGCATCCGTTGTTTCGAAATCAAGGGGTTTGCCCGCGAAGGCCACGACATAGCCCGAGGCATTCAAGAGCGCGACCGAGATGAGTTCGCCGGATTTTGCGAGTTCGTTCAATGCGGATTCCAGTCGTTCCTGGGAGACAATTCCCCCGAAGCGCCGCTGGGACCGAATAACTATGCTCAGCGTGGTGGCGATGTCTCGGGATCGATTGATCAGTGCGGTCCTCGCGGATTCTTTGAACCAGCGATACTCCAGGACCTGCCAGATGATGATCGTGGCCCAGACTGCCAGCAGAAAACCGTAGACGAGCGGAGTCCGCCGCCGGATGCGCGAGGTAAAAGTCGCTTCGGATTCGGCCATCTATTGC
>Ga0224557_1000968_pt1 | contig 29324 bp, 28 predicted proteins | sample 714S31014metaG_FD_180677 | JGI IMG/M metagenome (GOLD analysis project Ga0224557, IMG submission 180677) | Peat soil microbial communities from Stordalen Mire, Sweden - 717 S3 10-14 | ecosystem: Environmental > Terrestrial > Soil > Wetlands > Peat | place: Sweden: Norrbotten County, Stordalen... | reverse complement strand
TGGGTGATGGTCGGCATGGGCCTCGGACTATTCCTCAGCGGATTGCGATCGCGCCGCCGCTCGTCCTAATTTGCTCACCACTTCGCCCGCCACCTTGCCGCCGCCTTTGGCCTTGCCTACTCGCTTAGGGATTTGTCGCCGAGTCTCGTGGCGGGATAACGTGGGGCCCGGAGCTATCGCTCCGCCAATCGTTCGGGGTGCCGGCCGTGCTCTTCACCGGATCGAGGCCATTGTCTTTTTGGGGCGGAATTTGCCCGCTACTGCTACTGGTAGTCGTTGCATCGCTGCCACGGATGATCCTAACCGGGCGGTTCGTGGTAGTGGTCGAAGTGTTGCTGACGCTGTTCGAAGTCGTCGCGGAAGACGGCAAGTTGGTTGAACTCGCTCCATTGGTTTGGTTCGTGACAGTAGGTTGTTGCGGGCGAGACGGGTCAGGGAGAGCGGCCGGCTGCTGCACTTGATTCGTTTGCGCCGGAGTGATCATAATGGGATCTTGGGCGACGGCAAGCGAGCTCGCCGCCAAAACACCGGCAAAGATAATGGTCAATTTCATCGTTAAACCTCCATGTGTTAAAGTCACAATACCTCTTTCCTTCCCTTTTCACAATTAGGGAAAACTTTGGGATGGAAAAGGGGTCGATTCGTTTTTCGTAATCACACTGCTTCATAAATGTGGCCAGCGCCTCACTATTTACACATTCGCCACCGCCCCCCCCCCTCCACCACACCAAACAGCACTTCCGCCTCGCCGCCCACTTCCCTCGCCACCTTGCCGATGCCTTTGGCCTTCGCGATCTCGCCCCGCGCGCGTCCACCTTGGCAATCTCAAACCGCAACGTTCCCAAACCGTCCAACGCGGGGACGATAATTTGTGCTTGCCTCGCATTTCTCGCGGGATTCTAAATAGGAGGTGCAGGTTTGATTGGTGTGTTATGAAAATCTCAACGCTCTGTTCTTCGTGATCCTCGCGACGGCGGCCAACGCAGCGGATCGTCCTTACAATGAGACCGCCGATGCCAAACTCGACATCAAACAGGCGTTGACGCAGGCCGCCACTGCAAAGATCCCGGTCATCGTTGTCTTCGGAGCCAATTGGTGCGGAGACTGCCGAGCGTTGGACACGGCCATAAAGAACGGGGCCAGCGCAGCGCTCCTGTCGCGCGACTTCAGCATCGTCAAGGTCGACGTCGGTCAGATGGACAAGAACCTTGATGTCGCCAAGTCGTATGGAGTGCCCTTGGAAAAGGGTATCCCTGCCGTGGCCATCATCTCAACGAATAACGAGGTGCTGTATGCCACACGGGCCGGAGAACTCGCCGACGCACGGAAAATGGGGGACAACGGAATTTACGAGTTCTTCAAACGCGTGACCGCACCGGCGGCGGCAAAGAAGTGAAAATATTTGATCCCACGTGGCTCAGCTTTCTGGCGGTTCTTGACGGGCTTGTGGTTCTTGGTCCTTTACCATCTAAAAACAAGTTGTGAATTGTTCCAAACTGGTTTGGGATCGTTTTGATGGTCTTGAGAATCGATAACAAATCTAACCTTATGCCTTGTACGAAGAGCCCTGGCCCGAACGGTCGATGGATTCCAATTCCCCAAATCATCCTTGTGTTCAAATAGAACTGTCAACGTTTCTGGGACAGCCCCTGTGTTGTGCGGATGACGCCATAGTAAAGCATGGGCTTGAGATTTCCTGGCTTGCTTCTCCAATACCCCGGCAATGTTGCTTGTAACCGTTATGCGTTGGCTCCATCCTGCGTCCATACGCCACTCAATGATATATTGAGTATTGGCGGGAACCACAACAGTTGCTATCCCAGCCCCTGGGTCTACTGAAACAGTGCCGCTTCCCATTGGGGTAACAGTAGAGACTGTTTCAACGGGAGCGACATCTTCCTCAGAAGTTGAGGTCTGGCATCCGCTGAGGTTCATTGCGATTACCGGCAGCAGAACTACAAGTAACGTCTTCATATGCAAAAATGTCTGACAATCCTCCATGCTAATCGGCAAGTACAGTATCTCCCTGGTTTTTCCTGCGCGCAGAACTGCCGAGCCAGATTAAACATACACGATTTCGCCATTGCTAGCCACGCAGAAAAAGGGGTCAGCGCCTCACCGTGCACACATTCGCCACCCGCCCTCTACCCCTCCCCCGCACCAAACATCACTTCCGTCTCACTCACCACTTCGCCCGCCACCTCGCCGACGCCTTTAGACTATCGTGAACACTATCCTTTCACAGCGCCAACCAGTTCTATCAACTTGGGTGCTATTTGGTCCAAGGGCAGGATAAAATCAACATCGCCAGTCTCGATGGAAGTCTTCGGCATGCTGAAATCTTGCGACGTGGGCCGGTCTTGAGCGATGACCTTGCCCCCGTTCTCCTTGATGATCTGCACTCCGAAGGAACCGTCACCATCTCCTCCCGTAAGGACTGCGGCAATGGCATTCCGCTTGTAAACCTCCGCCACCGAAGCAAACAACGGCTCGGCGGAGGGACGGGCATAATGAATCTTGTTCGCAGTGGAAGAGGAAAGCCGAAGGCGGCCGCCTTTGGCCACAAACAGATGGTGGTTGGGCGGCGCCACAAAAACACGCGAATGGCAGAGGACGTCGCCAGTCTCTGCCTGTTTGACCTCCAAAGGAGAGCGCCGGTTTAAAAGCTCAGCGAGGATACTCTCATGGTCGGGTTCAAGGTGCATCACGATGGCAATGGCGGCCGGGAAATCCGCCGGCAAGTCGCCAAGAATGACCGACAAAGCCTTCAAGCCGCCCACCGAGGCCGCCATGGCGATGACGCAACGAGCCGGATCACATTCAGTAGCATGCATGAGTAATCAGCATGATGACAGTATGCTGGAAAATCCTACATCCACTATGGGGTGTTCGCCCCATCTGCGATTTTCGCGTGTCCGCCATAGCTTTAGCGACGGCGGGTGACTTCGTGTTGAACTACCCCTCCACCACGCTGAACATCACTTCCGCTTCGCTGACCACTTCGCCTGCCACCTTGCAGACGCCCTTCGCCTTGGCGATCTTGCCGCGAGCGCGGGCCATTTCGATTTCGATAATGAGTTGATCACCGGGACGGACCGGTTTGCGCCATTTCACATTGTTCGCGCTCATGAAATACGCGACCTTGCCGGCATTCTCACCTGACCGCAGCATCAACACCCCCGCCACCTGCGCCATCGCTTCCAATTGCAGGACGCCGGGCATGATCGGATGACCGGGGAAATGTCCCTGGAAAAATGGTTCGTTGATCGTCACGTTCTTGAGTCCGACAATTCTTTCTTCGCCCTCGATCTTGATGATGCGGTCAACCAGCAAAAACGGATAACGATGCGGCAGGACATTCAACAATTGCGTGGTGTCCATCGCCTGCTCCACCGGCGTACCCGCCGCCATGGGTGGCGCGAAGGAAACCGGCGCAGGCTGCTCTTTCTCCATCACCTTCGCCAACGCTTTCGTCAGCGCCGCATTGCAGGAATGCCCCGGCCGAATGGTAATAATGTGCGCCGCCAGCGGGCGCCCGAGCAACACGATGTCGCCGAGCACATCCAGAATCTTGTGCCGCACGAATTCGTCCCGGAACCGCAGGGGTTCGGTCGCCAGAATGGTCTCATTGCGTATCAACACCGCGTTTTCAAGGCTGCCGCCCTTGATCAACCCGTGGTCGACGAGATGCTGGATCTCTTCGTAGAGCGCAAACGTCCGCGCCGGCGAAATCTGCGTCTCAAATGTCTCCGGTTCAATGGCGAGACTCAAAAATTGCGCGTCGAGCCCGGGTTTGCCGTAATGAATCGTGCAACTGATGCGCAATGTGTCGCTCGGCACCACCACCGCCAACGAGTCTCCCACCTCGACGTGCACCATCTCCTGTGGCCGAAAAATCTCGCGCTTGCCTTCCTGCGGCTGGATGCCCGCCTGCTTGACCAATTTGACGTACGGCAACGCGCTGCCGTCGCCAACGGGCGGCTCGCTCGCATCCAACTCAATAATCAAATTATCGATCCCGTACCCATTCAGCGTCGCCAGCACGTGCTCTACCGTGTGAACAACCGTCCCATTCGTCCCGATGGTCGTCCAGCGTGTCGTGTCGCCGATGTTGCGGATATTCGGGTCGATTTCCGGTTTGCCGTCGAGATCAACGCGGACAAACCGGATGCCATGGTCCACCGGCGCGGGTTTCCAGGTCATGTTGACCTGCGAACCCGTGTGGATGCCAATGCCGGAAAACGACACGGGATGTTTGATCGTCTGCTGCTGTTTCAGCATGTGCGCCGCCCTTCTAACACCCCCCATACCAATTGGCAAGCCAGCGGTTTCCTGTATAATCGCAACGTTGTGACCGTTGCACGTCGAAGTCCGATGAAATTGCGCCCATTAATTCTCCTACTGCCTTTCGCTGTCACGACAGCGTTCGCCGACCCACTCACCATTCAGGGCCCAGAGCAATCACAGATCGACACGAACCGGCCCGACGGCGGCCTGCCACCGGCCATTGGCGTTAGAAATATCCAAGTCTTCCGCGCCTCACGCGATAAACCTGACCTGACCGACGGCAGAGGCTGGACGTACAATCACCACGTCGATATGGCTTGCTGGAAGGGCCGCTTGTACGTCGCCTGGAGTTCCGGCGAAAAAGACGAGGACACCTGGCCCTGGCGAGAAGTGTACAGCACCTCCTCTGACGGCATTAACTGGTCGGCTCCCGCCGAACTGTTCCCACAAGGCGTCTCGAATCCGCTGCGGGTGCATTTCTTTCACGCCCCGAACGGTCGGATGCTCGCCATCGACGGACTCCGCCGTGGCGAAGTCAAACTGACCGACAAGAACCGGGATACATTGGTCGTCCGCGAGATCCTCGCCGATCACGCTCTCGGCCCTTGCTTCACACTCCTGACGCCAACGCCTGTGCTTGGGAGCGAGTTCTTCACGAATTCCGCCGACAAAGGTTTCGTCGAGGCCTGCAACCAATTGCTCGCCAATCGTCCCTTTCTCGAACAGCAAGACTACGGTGCGCTCTTGGGCGACCGCCGCATGAAGTGGCACGAATCCGACGACAAGAACATGACATTTAAAGCGTTCTCCTTTTTCCATCGCAAAGACGGCGCACTCGTCGGCATTTGCAAGAAAGGTTGGGTCACAATCTCAACAAACGACGGCGACACGTGGTCGAAACCGGTCGTCCCGCAATCACTGGTCACCGGCACCGGCAAGGTCTGGGGACAGCGCACCCCCGACGGACGCTATGCCCTGGTCTACAATCCCGACCATAAAAACCGGTTCCCACTGGTAATAGTCACGAGCGACGATGGCCTCGCCTTCCACGACATGCGCGTGGTTCACGGCGAATTGCCGTTACAGCGCTATGTCGGTCTGAACAAGAACGTCGGCCCACAATACGTTCGCGGCATTTCGGAATGGTCAAACGATGGTTCGTGGAAGGACGACGCCGTGTGGGTCGCCTACAGCGTCAACAAAGAGGACATCTGGATCAGCCGCATCCCGCTTACCAATAGCGCCGACGCCTGGAACACCTACAGTCCGAAATGGGCGCCGGTAAGTCTAACCAAAACCGAGGGAGTCACTCTGGAAGACCAGGACCCGTACGATTACGCACGCGCGTTTCAAGTCTTCCCGGCAAAGACGAAAGTTACCGTGTCCTTCGACGTGTTCACCAGTGAAGCCGGCAACGCTCCGCTCGAAATCGAACTGCTCAGAGGATCAACCAGCCGCTGCCCCGTCCGTTGGGAATTGACGAGCAAGGACTTCACCGGTAACCGCCTTCCTTGCCGAATCGAAGCCGACACCCAGACCGGCAAATTCACGCTCTTCCTGTCCGGCGCGCCGGCCGTCAGGAACGCGCCATTTTCAGGGCCGACGGCCGCCTTTACCGGCATCTCCTTCCGAACCGGCCCGCCGCGGCCAATCATCGACCGCGCAAAGACCTCCGTCACCAACGATTCTCCAACCACGCTGACCAGCTTCACCATTCAACGGCTGAAGATACAGTAGACACGACCATGAGAACGAGCGCATACCATTCACTGCAATGATCGTTGGCATGTACATGAAACGAGACGTCGAGGTCATCTCGCCCACCGCGTCTCTTGTGGAAGGGATCAAAAAGATGTCGACGCGTCGGATCCGTCGCCTCGTCGTCATGCAAGGATCGTCCATCCGCGGGATCGTCACCCAACGGGACATCGTGGAAGCGTTTCCGCCGCACATCAACCCCTTCTCGGTGCTCGGGGTTGAGCAAACGACGGTCAGTGCCACCATCGAGTCCATCATGAAACGTGCCGTCGTTACCATCAACGAGCGAGAGCCGATCGAGTACGCCGCCGAGTTGATGACACGCCATCGCATCGGCTGCCTGCCGGTCACGCAGGATGGCCTGCTGGTCGGCATCATCACCGAGTCGGACATTTTTCGGGCCTTCACTGGATTGCTGGCGGATCATGATGGCGCGGTCAGGATTACCTTCGATCTGACCGAACGTGAGAAAGTCCTGACGTTCCTCGAGGAAACCGCGCACACCCTCGATCTGGAACTGCTGAGTTTCCTGACATTTCACGAAAACAATCGGCGATTTGCCGTCGCCCGCGTGCAAGGCCCACAAGTCGATAAGCTCATCGACAAACTTTGGGAATCAGGTCATTCCGTAGTGAATGTTCTTCGGCCGGAAGAACGTAACGAATCGTAGCTGGATCCGCGCGGTGGCGTTTGGCATTGCAGGCCTGCCTCGTTTGTGACACAAAACCCCTATGAAACGATTGGTCCTCTCGCTTTGTCTCGGCGTCCTGGCAATAACCTGTTCCGCGGCCCTCGGCGCCGATTCACAGGTCATTAAAATCGTCTCCAGCCTGCCGCGCACAGGCAGCGCTAACGCACAAAGCACTACCCTGGTCAACGGCATCAGGATCGCGATCGACGAGGTCGGCGGCAAGATTGGCGATTACACTCTAGCCTACGAAGATTGGGACGACGCCTCGCCCGAGCGCGGCCAGTGGGATCCCGCCGTCGAGGCGGAGAACGCGCAAAAGGCCGTCAAAGACCCCGACATCATGGCCTACATTGGCACGTACAACTCGGGTGCCGCAAAAATCGCGATGCCGATTCTCAACGAGGCTTCCCTCGTCATGGTCAGCCCCGCCAACACCTACCCCGGGCTTACGAAACCCGGCATGGGCGAAGCGAACGAGCCCGCCGTGTACCGCCCTACCGGCAAAATCAATTTCTTCCGTGTCGTACCCGCCGACGATATCCAGGGTGAAGTCGCCGCGCAGTGGGCCAAGGAACTCGGCATCAAGAAAGTCTTCATCCTCCACGACCGCGAACTCTACGGCAAAGGCGTGGCCGATGTGTTCAAGCGCTCCTGCATCAAACTCGGCATCACCGTCGTCGGCTACGAAGGCATCGACCCGAAAGCCGCGAATTATCGCTCGCTCATGACGAAGGTCAAAGGCACCGACGCCGACATGGTGTACTTCGGCGGTACGACGCAGACGAACGCGGGCCAGTTGGCCAAGGACCTCGTGTCCGTCGGCGCGCGCGCGAAGTTCATGGTCCCCGACGGTTGTCGCGAGCAGGCCCTCATCGAGTCCGCCGGCAAAGACAACCTCGACGACCGCACCTACGTCACCTTCGGCGGCCTCCCGCCCAGCCAGTTGAAAGGCCGTGGCCGCGAGTTCTACGACAACTACAAAAAGAAATTCAACGCCGAGCCCGAAGCCTATGCCGTCTACGGCTACGAATCCGCCCGCGTTGTTCTCGAAGGCATCAAACGCGCCGGCAAAAAAGACCGCGCCGCCATCACCGAAGCCATCACCAACCTCCGCGACTTCGACGGCGTATTAGGCAAATGGTCCTTCGACCAAAACGGCGACACCAGCCTGAAAGTCATGGCCGTAGAAGAAATCAAAGACGGCAAATTCACCCCCGTGAAGATTGTGGGGATGTAGAATGAATCCCGTGAATGCAGGTCGAACGACAGCCGGATCGAAAGCCCTCTTTATTACAGGGTTGCTACTTTTCTTGGCCGGATTGATTATTTTGCTATTCACTCGATTCTACATTCGTGCCCTCACACATCATTCTGTTTGGTTCCTCCAGAGGTTTTATGCGCCCGGGAGATCAGAGCAATTGGATTACGATCAGCTCTTTCAGTATGCTCGTGACATTACAAATCATCGTAATGCGCTTGCTGTAAGCTTGTACTCCACTGTTGGCATCTTGACCGTGGCATTAGGGTTCGTCGTGATCTTGTGGTCTCGTGATCGCAAGCGTTCGTCATAATGTTTACGATTGCTCCGCATCCACTGCATCGCTAGAGTCTCGCCGATATGTCGGGCGGTGAAATCTTGCCCGCGGTAGGAATTAAAATGACAAAAGAGGAATTGATCGAATTGGAAGAAGGCAACCGGCTCAAGCTGGATTTCAGCAAGCTGGCCAAGGTGGCCGCGCGTTGCCCCGACGTGATTCCTGTTGCCGTGCAAAACGCCGACACCAAGGAAGTCATCCTAATTGCCTACGCGAATGAGGAAGCGCTCAAGAAAAGCATCGAAACCCGCATCGCCACCTTTTGGAGCACTTCCCGCAACGAGCTGTGGATCAAGGGCAAAACTTCCGGCCACTATTTTGAACTCGTCGAGATCCGCGTGAATTGCGAACAAAACTCCGTCGTCTATTTCGTCCGCTCCAAAGGCGAAGCGATCTGCCACACAAAAAACAAGCAGGGCAAACCCCGGAATTGCTATTACCGCAAACTGGATTTGGCCAGCGGCACTCTCAACAATACCGATCCGTAGCATTACACCATAACCGGGTGTCGAATCTCCGTGAGATTGAAATTCTCCCAACTTTGAGGTAAATACTGGCTATGTCAAAAACGTTGCCGCTACATGAAATGACGCTTCAGGAGAAACTCGCGGTCATGGAGTCCATTTGGGAAGATCTTCGCAGTTCTCCACGTGCGGTTCAGTCCCCCTCTTGGCATAAGAAGCTGCTTGATCGACGGCGCCAGCGAGTGAAGACGGGCAACGCTAGATTCTTGGATTGGGAGACAGCTAAAGCGGGAATCCGCAAAAAGCTGACATGAAAATCCAAATCCTTGACGAGGCGCAGGACGATCTCGTCGAGGGCTTTCAGTTTTACGAGCGGCAAGATGCGGGGCTTGGGGCGTACTTCCTCGATTCATTGTTCTCGGATGTTGACTCTCTTCTCGTCTATGGCGGGATTCATCAGGTGATATTCGGCTATCACCGTTGTTTAGCCAAACGGTTTCCGTTTGCAATTTACTACACTGTCGAAACTGACTTGATACGCGTTTACGCCGTCTTGGATTGTCGCAGAAACCCATCGTGGACCAGGAAACGACTGCGGCGCTGACAGATTGCCACTCGTGTTTCCCGTGGATGTTTACGATTGCTCCCTCTGCGCACCACCGCTAGAGTCACGCCGATATGTCGGGCAGTGAGATTTTCCTGCAACAACTGATCATCGGATTGTCCAACGGGATGATCATCGCCCTCATCGCCCTGGGCTACACGATGGTCTACGGTATCATCGAACTCATCAACTTCGCCCACGGCGACCTCTTCATGCTCGGCAGTTTCGCGGCGCTCACCGTCGTGGGAGTTCTCGGACTCGACCACCTCGCCGCCGGCGCGCCGGGTATGTGGCTTGGTCTGTTTCTGATGCTCCTGATCGTGCCAGTTTTTTGCGGCGGCCTGAATTGGCTCGCTGATCGGTTCGCCTACCGACACCTCCGCGACTCCACCAAACTCGCTCCCCTCGTCTCGGCAATCGGTCTCTCATTCGTGTTCATGAACATCGGCCTGCTCTGGGGCGGCGTACCGATGAACGTCTTCAGCTTGGGACGCTCCGCTGCCTCACCGAAGGATTTTCCCGCTCTCGTCTCGAACGCCAACCTGCTCGGCCAAAGCGCCGTCGAGTTTACCACCAAAGATCTCATGGTTTTCGTGGTGACGTTGCCACTAATGGTCTTGCTGACGTGGTTCGTGAAAGGCACACGCTCAGGCAAAGCCATGCGCGCGGTCGCTCAGGACCGTTTGGCAGCGCGATTGATGGGCATTCCCGTGGATCGAGTCATCGGTCAGACATTTCTCATTGGCGGCGCTCTGGCTGGTGTCGCCAGCGTCGTGTCATCCGTCTACAACAACACGATCTACTTTCAGATGGGCTATCGGGCGGGCATGGACGCCTTTACCGCCGCCGTCCTAGGCGGCATCGGCAGCCTGCCGGGCGCGGTGCTGGGCGGACTGGTCATCGGCTTGGCACGCGCCATGTGCGATCAGTATCTAGAGACACGTTGGACGAATGTGCTGGTCTTCACCGTTCTGATTCTCGTGCTCGTATTTCGTCCGCAAGGCTTACTCGGCTCCCGCGCCAAGGAGAAAGTCTAATGGCCGCGCGCCCCAGAATCCTTTTTCATTGGTCGTTTCTCATCGTCGCGGCGCTGATTCCGCTGATCGAATTGCTATTGCCGGGACATCCGCACGTCGGCGATCTTCTCCGACCAATTTTCATCATGGCGATGCTCGGGCTCGGTTTGAACATCCTCACCGGCTTTACCGGTCAACTCAATCTCGGCGTGGCCGCGTTCATGGCTGTCGGCGCGTACAGCTATGCTATTTTGACATGCGACATTTATCCCTTCCGCCTCGGCTTTTGGTCGGCAACTGCATTGACAGTTCTCGTGGGTTTAACCGTTGGCCTGTTCCTCGGCCTGCCCACAATCCGTCTGCGTGGCGACTATCTCGCCATCGTGACGCTGGGGTTTGGGGAAATCGTCGAGGACGTCCTCAAGAACCTCGATTCCATCACCAAGGGCACGCAAGGCATTAATCCCTTGCCGTCGCCCTCATGGTTCGGCTACCACTTCCGCGCGGAGACCTACCAACCCTGGTACTACCTCTTTCTCGCTTTCCTTGCCGTCCTCGTGCTCCTCAACCGCAACCTCCAACGCTCTCGCGTCGGCCGCGCCTGGATTTCCATCCGCGAAGATGAACTCGCCTCTTCTTGCATGGGCGTCAACCCGATGAAGATGAAGCTGCTGGCCTTCGCCCTCGGCGCAGCGCAATGCAGCCTCGCCGGCGCGTTGTGGGCCAGCTATCTCGGCTCCAGCGGCGAACCGGGCAATTACGACTTTCAGGTTTCAATCATCGCCCTGTGTATCGTAATCGTCGGCGGCATGGGCAACATCGGCGGCGTGCTCCTCGGCGCCCTCGTAATCATGGGCTTCAATTCGATCGTGCTGGAAACCGTCACCAATTTTCTGAAGGCACACCAAATAATCAGCAGCTCAAACGTGTTCACCTCGCCCGGCAGTTGGAAATACATGATGTATGGACTGGCCCTCATCCTGATGATGCGCTTTCGACCCGAAGGCCTCCTGCCGTCCCGGCAGTTCAAAGCCGAGGCTCATCCAGACCAACCCCATTCTCCTCCAACCTCATGAACATTCTCGAAATCTCCGACCTCACAGTGCGTTTCGGCGGTCTTACAGCCGTCAATGCCGTGTCGCTCGATATTCCCGCGAAAGAAATTGTTTCGGTCATTGGCCCCAACGGTGCGGGTAAGACCACACTCTTCAATGCAATCACGGGCATCTACGATCCCACCAGCGGCGCCATTCGCTTCAATGGCCAGGAAGCGCGCCGCCCATTCCGCTGGACTACCGCACTCGCGCTGGCGCTCATCGGCTTCGTATCGGGTCTCAGCCTGGTGCTGATCGCAAACGTTGAACCCCTTTGGGACACATCCATCACCTCGAATTACGTTTATGAGCAGGCATTCCTGTGGTCGAAAGCATTCAGCGCAGCCTCCGGTTACTTCAGCGAATCGCCGGGCCAACACTTTGCGGTTCCCTTTCTGATCGGCGGCCTGATCGGACTGGCCGGCGCCTTTGCAATCTGGCAGCGAACACGTCGTGCTCCCGAAGTGGCCGCGCGCGCCGGCATCGCGCGAACGTTCCAAAACATCCGCCTCTTCAATCAAATGACTGCCCTCGACAACGTGTTACTGGGAATGGACAGTCAATTGCGCACCCGCGTGTGGCATGCCGCGCTACGCCTGCCGTTATACTGGCGAGAGCGCGACGAATCAGCGCGGCAGGCGATGGACATCCTGCGGTTCGTTGATCTGGATCGTGAGGCCAACCAATTGGCGGAGAATCTTTCCTACGGCCACCAGCGACGGCTCGAAATCGCCCGCGCGCTGGCGATGCAACCACGCCTCCTGCTGCTCGATGAACCCGCCGCTGGCATGAACCCCGCCGAGACGCAGGAGTTGATGAAATTGATCCATGACATTCGCGAGCGCGGTATCACGGTGCTACTGATTGAGCACCACATGCAAGTCGTGATGGGAATTTCTGATCGCATCGCGGTTCTTGATCACGGGGAAAAGATCGCGGCGGGAACCCCGCCGGAAGTCCGAAATAATCCGCGCGTCGTTGAAGCATATCTCGGCAAGACCTATGAAGACCCTCCTCCAACTTGAAAATGTACACGCTGGTTATGGGCCGATTGAGGTCTTGAAGGGCCTCAATCTCTCCGTCGCCGAGGGCGAAATTGTGGCGGTGCTCGGGGCCAACGGCGCGGGCAAATCGACCACGCTCATGACAATCAGTGGCATCAATCAATGCCGCCAGGGCCGTATCCTCTTCGGGAATGAGCCAATTCAGAATCTGCCAGCGCATGAGATCGTTCGCCACGGGATTTCGCAGTCCCCGGAAGGCCGCCGCATCTTCCCCCGGCTGACGGTACGGGAAAATCTGGAAATGGGCGCATTTCAGCGCGTCGATGACGGGGCTTTGCGCGCGGATGTCGAGCAGGTGTTCGCAACGTTCCCAATCTTGAAAGAACGGCAAACACAACTCGGCGGCACGCTCAGCGGTGGCGAACAGCAGATGCTGGCAATTTCGCGCGCATTGATGGCCCAGCCGAAACTGCTCCTGCTGGACGAACCGTCACTCGGCCTCGCGCCCATGATCGTGGCAAAAATCTTCGACATCATCCGTGAGATTAATCGCCAGGGAACGACAATTCTGCTCGTCGAGCAGAACGCGAACATGGCCCTGCATGTCGCGCAGCGTGGGTACGTGCTGGAGACAGGAAGAATTGTGTTGGAAGACACGGCGGAAAACCTGATAAAGAATGAGCAAGTGAAGAAATCGTATTTGGGAGGCTGAAGCAAGAATGAGCAAACCAACCGTGGCGATCATCGGGGCGTCGGTCGACCAGAATAAATTTAGCAACAAATCCATCCACGCCCATCTGCGGGCCGGCTACGACGTTTATCCTGTCAACCCGAAGGAAGAGATGATCGAGGGTTTGAAATGCTACAAGTCCATTGCCGAGATTCCCGTGGCGCTCGACCGCGTCAGCCTGTATCTACCGCCGCCCGTTGGCGTAAAGATCCTCGATGACATTGCGAAAAAAGGCTGCCAGGAACTGTGGGTGAACCCGGGTGCCGACAGCCCTGAACTTATCGAGAAAGCGCAGACTCTCGGCCTCAACCCCATCGTTGCCTGCTCCTTCATGGATGCATCGGCGCATCACAGCTAACCGATTACGGAGATCACCATGACAACACGAACAGAACTTTCCATCATCCTGCCCAATCGTCCGGGCACGCTCGGCGAGGTCACCAACGCTCTCGCCAAGGCAAAAGTGAACCTGCTCGCCATCGACGCCTCCGGCGGCTTCGAGTACAACATCGTTCGCATCGTGCCGGATAAAGCGGCCAAGGCGCGGGCCGTTCTGCGCCGCAAAGGCCTCGACGTTGGTGAGACGAAAGTGCTCTGTATCCCCGCGCAGGATAAACCCGGCGCGCTGGCGGATGTTGCCGACGCGCTCGGCGGTGCGAAAGTGAACATTGATTACCTCTACGCCACAGCGGGCAGTCCGCAGTCAGAAACACTGATTATCGTGCATGTTTCCGATACGCGTAAAGCCATCAAAGCCTTGCGCTAATCGGCTGCGTTGAGCAATCGCCTTGCACGGACAAACACAGCGTCGAACATCGGCTCGGTTAACTTGCCGGTATTCGTATTCTGCCGACTTGGATGATACGAGGCAACGAGCGCCGACCGATTGTCACCAAGCTGATAAACTGTGTTGTGCGCGAAACGGGGCAGCGGCCTCGGCAACGCCACGCCCAGTCGGCGCAGTCCCTTAAGATAATTGTCGAAGGCAATCTTTCCCAGCACGATCACGACGCGCACATATTTGAGACGATCTAACTCCTCATCGAGGTAAACGCTGCAATTCTCAATCTCCTTGGGCAATGGTTTGTTGTCCGGCGGCGCGCAGTGGCACACCGCGGTAATGTAGGAATCGACGAGCTTTAACCCATCATCGCGGAGTTGCCAGCTCGACTGGTTGGCAAATCCAGCCTTGTGCAGTGCGCGGAACAGCCACCGCCCGGAAGAGTCACCGGTAAACATACGCCCCGTGCGATTTGCCCCGTGCGCCGCGGGGGCCAGGCCGACGATCAGCAGTCGCGCCTGTGGATTGCCCAGGCTCGGCAAGGGCTTCGCCCAATAATCCCAGTCGCGGAACTCGCGCTTCTTCTCGCGACCGATTCGCTCCCGATACGGCACGAGACGCGAACAAAGTTGGCAGCGAACAATCCGTTGATTTAACTTGTCGTGCCAGTCCATGCCAGTTCAGACCTTGTACGCTATCCATTCGTCGCGAAACTGCTGGATGCGTTGTTGTGATTCAAAAAGCCGTGGAAAGCTGATGCGTCCCGACTCAATCGCCTTGGTCAGTGCCTCGTGCGCCGCGAGAACTCTTTCAGCCGTATGGCAGACGAGCAGCATGTCTGCCCCTGCCTGAAATGCCTCGACCACCGAATCCCCGAAGGAACTCATCTCCGAGATCGCGCCCATTTCCATATCGTCCGTGAGGACGAGTCCCGTGAAGCCGAGTTGATTCCGCAACAAGCCCGTGATGATGGTTGACGAAAGTGATGCCGGTTGCGGCTTCGCTCCATCGAACGCGGGGTAATGTCCGTGGCCAACCATAATGGCGGTGAGCCGCCGCATAAACCGGGCATAGGGCGCGATGTCTTCAGCCAGCAAGGTTTCGCGTGTGCGCAGAATGGTCGGTAATTTTTCATGGGAATCGAGCGTCGCGCCGCCGAGACCCGGGAAATGCTTGGGGCAGGCGGCGACGCCTTCGCGTTCCAGTCCTTCCAAAAACGCGCCTGCCCAGCGAATCACTTCATCCGCAGTCTTGCCCCAACAACGCTCCCGCAATGCGTTGTCCGTCTTTGCGTCGAATAGTTCGAGATCGAAAACCGGTGCGAAATTAATGTCGATGCAGAACTGATGCAACCAGCGTCCAGTGGTGCGCCCAAAATCCTCGGCTTTCTCGGCATTGCCTTCCTTCTTCATGTCGGCAATCGTCAGTGTTTCCCCGATGATATTGCGCAGGCGATTGACGCGGTTGTGCTCCTGGTCGATGGCCACGAGGGGACGGTAGGAAAACTCCGTGCGCAGTGCGCGTCCGAGCGCGCGCAATTCGGAGGCGGTGTCGACATTCCGAGCAAATAAGATGACGCCTCCTGGCTGCACCGTATTCAGCAGACGGCGAGTGTCAGCGGTCAACTGGGCGCCCGTAAACCCAATGAACAGGTGTTGCCCAACATGTGTGTGCTGGAGGGATGCCATGTGAATGCTTGGTTCAGGCGCGGCTCACTTGTAGCATTTTGACAGACAGGTGGTCAAACGCCCCGCAATCACAGTCGAGGATCCACCGGTTCGCTTTCCAACGCGAGCACGCCGAAAACACATTCATGGTCTCGCCGCAGCGGCTCGCGACGGACGAATCGTTGCAGCGCTTCGATACCCAATGCGAACTCGCGTAACGCCAATGAACGTTTTGCCGAAAGGCCGCGCCTGCGAAGGCGCTCGATGTTTTCGGGTTCCGTATACTCAGGACCGTAGATGATGCGTAGATACTCCCGGCCGCGGCATTTAATCGCAGGCTGCGCAAGACCGTGACGACCTTTGGCAATGAAGTCCCGAGGTTTGACGACCATTCCTTCTCCGCCACGCGCTGTCAGTTCTTCCCACCAATGCACGCCTTCATCGACACTCGACGGGTCAGTGACATCCACGACCTTATACGGTGTCGCCAAAAACACCTCTTGATCCGCACAGCATATTTTCGTCAGAGTGTCCATGTGCCAGATATGGTCACGGGCAATGTGCACTGCACCCTCGCTCGCCAGCAAGTGGAACGGCGCCAGTTTCAGATCGGCGATGGACCTGACCGGCCAGCAGTATCGACGGTAAGCCGCAACAAAGTACTCGGCGTCATCGCGACGCGAACGCCACCGACTCAGCAAACCCGCTGTGGCAGACGATTTCTCCAGAGCCGCTACTTCGTCCGCCAGTGCTGTACACGCGGCAACACCGACGGCGGAGTATTGCTGGCGCAGTAATTCCTGCGCCTTCGCTGACCACGGCCTCAGTTCGAAATCGAGGCATACCCAATCCGTTTTCAATTCGTCCCAATCGAGTGACTTACGAGTGCGCTCCAACAGTTCGGCTTCCAGGATGCGATCCTCGAAGAACCGTCGTCCTGTACGCGTATAACAAATGCCGATCCCCTCACCCATCACGCCGAAGCGGCGCCGCGCCGCGTCCTCGTCATGGCACACGATGACGATAGCGCGCGAACCCATGTGTTTTTCCTCGCATATCACCTTTGGCACACCCTCGTGCCGATAATACGCAAATGCCTCGGCAGGATGCTCCAGCAGCGTTGGTTCTTTGCTCGTTTCGCAGGGCGACATCGTCGGCGGTAGATGGATAAGCCATTTCGGGTTCGCAGCGAACCGACTCATTATCTCCAGCGCCGCCAGCCCGTTTTCTTCGCGTATGGTGACGCTATGATGCAGACGCGTAGTAACGATGCGCTTGCCTAGGACATCGGCGAGATCAAGCAAATCATCCTGCTGTTGCTGCGTCGTAAGCGCCGGGGCTTGTTGTTCGACTCGCAGAAATGGACGGGCCGGCTCGCAGTACATGTGTTGCGCCGGCACATTAACCAGCTCCCGTTCGGGATAACGTAGCGCCGTAAGTTTCCCGCCGAAAACGCAGCCGGTGTCGATATTGATAGTGCGATTCAGCCACTCTGGATCTGGCACGGGAGTATGCCCATAAACCACCATCGCGCTTCCGCGATACTCCGCCGCCCAGTTGTACCTAATAGGCATACCGAAGTCATCTGTCTCGCCCGTTGTCTCGCCGTACAGCGCAAACTCCCGGACTTTGCCCGAACCGCGGCCTTGCATCTCCTCCTTCATGCCAGCGAGCGCGACGACCAGATTTTCATCGTCGTGCACGTAGTGACTGACGAGGTCATCAAAAAACTCCGCCGCCACACGATTGAATCCACGATAGAACTTCTCGTATATTTCAAACTGCTGCAACGAATCCGCCACGCCATGCGTGATCTGGACATTCTTCCCCCACACTGCGCGCATGAATTTGACGTCATGATTACCGGGAACGCAGAGTGCGTAACCAGCTTTCTTCATGTCCATGACGAGCCGCACAACTTCTGGAATCTTCGGGCCACGATCGACCAAGTCGCCGAGAAACACCGCCTTTCGCCCTGTGGGCGGTTGGTAAATGCCACCGTCTTGCAGTTGGTACCCAAGTGTTGCTAGCAATTCCACGAGCTCATCAAAACATCCGTGAACATCACCGATGATGTCGAACGGGCCGTGCTCGTGTTTCAAATTGTTCCACAGCGGTTGCCGCTCAATTTGAACCGCGTTCACATCCTCTTCGCTCTCCAACATGAACACGTGTCGAAACCCTTCGCGCTCCAGTCCGCGAAATGAACGCCGCATCTGCTGCTGTTGCTGGCGTATCACATGCCCGCCGAAATTCCGATCCGGTCGCTTCTGATTGCGGTCTTCGCAGAGTCGCGTTGGCAAATTGAATGCGATCGCGACGGGCAAACAATGATACTGCCGTGCGAGTTCCACCAGTGGCTTTCGGGCTTCAGGCTGCACATTCGTCGCGTCCACAACGGTGAGCTTCCCGGCGGCGAGGCGCTTCGCCGCGATGAAATGCAACACCTCAAAGGCGACCTTCGTCGCAGCCTGGGAATTCTCATCGTCGGATACTAGTCCGCGGCAGAAATCAGAGGACAGCACTTCGGTCGGTTTGAAATGTGTACGCGTAAACGTCGATTTGCCGGAACCAGAGGGTCCAATCAAGACCACCAAGGATAGTTCTGGAATGGTGATCTTCATCGCGTAAACACGCCCATCTGCGTCGGGGAACCGACGGTTACATCTTCAGGGCCGACAGGCAGCAAACGCACGGTATAACCGAAGCGTTCGGCCACGGTTCGCGTCCAGGCTGCAAACTCGGGGCGAGTCCACTCAAAACGGTGGTCGCGATGGCGAAATCGGCCTGCCGGTAACGTTTCGAATTTCACGTTGTACTCCACATTCGGCGTTGTCAGCACAACGGTAGCTGGCCGGGCACATTCAAAAATGACACGCTCGAATGCCGCCAAACGAGGCGGGTCGAGATGTTCGATTACTTCCAGCACCGCCGCCGCATCGAAGCCAGCGAGGCGCTGATCGCGGTACGTCAATGAGCCATGCAAGAGTTGAATTCGCTGTCGTTGCCGTTCGGGTAGACGATCGAGTTGTAATCGATCCGCCGCTATCTGCAGCGCGCGATGCGACACATCAATACCGACGATCTCTGTGAAGTCACGGTCTTCCAGCAAACGCCGCAGAAGCTTTCCCTCGCCACATCCCAAATCGAGGACACGCTTCGCACCACTGTTCTTCAGCGCGGCAAATACAGCGCCAAGCCGCTGCTCATTCAGGCTGGCGGATTCCTCCGCTATCGGTGGCCGCGATTCTTCCGCCATTTCCGTATCAGGCTGGTCTTCCTCCAGCAAACGCGCGAGGGCTTCGTTGGTAAGGTGTCGCTGGTGCTTTAGGTAACGCGTCACTATGAATTCGCGTTCCGGATGTATCGCCAGCCAATCGCCGCCCCGCCGCAAGAGTTTCTCCACCTCGTCATCGCTTATCCAGTAGTGCTTATCGTTGTCGAGAACAGGAATCAACACGTACAGGTGGGTCAACAAATCACGTAATCGAATCTCCGCACGCAGGGACACGGTGAAGTAGGAACTGTCACCCCATTCAGGAAACTTCTCGTCGAGCGCATGGCCTTGCGCGGTCACCGTGTACCCAAGGGGCTCAAACAAGCGTCGCAATACTTCCTGACCACCTCGACACGGTAACGCGGAAATGTGCACCTCCAATGGCAAAACTGAGTCAGACAATTCTTGGCGCTCTCTGCTACGCCCCGACAATGCGGTCCCGAATACCTGTCCCAATGCGACGCTCAAAAACGAGGATGCCGCATACGGGCGGTCATTGACGTATTGTTCCAAAGCTCTCCCCTCGCCTGTGGGGCCACGACGATTACGCACAAGAGCAATTGGATCAACTTCAACAAGTAGCGCTGCAGTGCAACAATCCTCACGAGCTTCAGTGTAGAAGACGTGCGCTTGGCCAAATGACAATTCGAGCGTGTGCAGGCGTGCCGGGTTCTTATGCAGGAGGTACCCGAGATCCGTTGCCGGCAATCGCCGGTTGGTAATGGTAAGCAGCATAGTGGCAACGCTACCACAGCGTTGTCACGACCGGCAACGAGCGGTTCAACCCCGACCGAACTTGATCGTTGGCGCGGGATGCTCCTGGCAGGCGGCATTCGTGGGGACGTCGGTGGCCGTCGTGCTCGGCTTGACGTAGCCGTTTTCGATAAGCCAGCCTTCTACTTCTTCACCACTCACGTCGGGAAGAATGTGGCCGTCGATTTCGAGCGTCGGCTGCAGCGGTTGGCCGCTCCTCGTCACCATCTCCTGATAGTATTCGGCATTGTTGATGACGTCGCGGTCATCGAACGGAAGCTCGTACTTCCTCAGCACGGCGCGCACGCCGTTGCTCCATCCGCAGCTCGGTTTCAACCACGCAGTAATTTTCGGTTTGCTCATAAAGTCCTCACATCCGCACGGTATTCTATGCACGAAGAACGGGCAGAATGCAAGCGACCGACGTGCGGGACTTGCTTTACCTGCCTTCCGCGTCGACTGCGAGTGGCACCTAAGCTGCTTATTACATGGATGATGACTCTGCTTGGCGAAATCCAAATTCTACTGGAGCGCACTTACGGCCCCACGGGCATAAATTTCGAGGATTTCCTGCTCAGCCAGGGGCGCTGTCGCGCGTTGTCGGAAATGGCCGGCCCCAGTGCCGCGCAGATTTCGGATTTGGGACGCGTTTTCCTGCGGATTGTGGACGGCAAACTGCGCCTGGGAATCCACTATGATCCTGGCGTCGTGGAAGTCCTGGAGAAGAACAACCCCGCCTGCGGCTTAAATGACGAAAATATCCTGCCCTTTATGGTATTCCTCGAGGAACTTGATCACGCCGTTCACGCCGCGCTGAAATTCCACGAGGGTGTGCTGAACATCCATAGCGAAGCCTTCGTGCGCGACCTCGAACTGCAAGCAAAGGTTGATACCTACTTGGTTCTCCAAAAGTATTGCGCGTTTTTTAATAAACCGCAGCGGCTGACAGATACGGATCGCCGTTGGCTGAAGGCCTGCGTCTTCGATCGGGAACGCTCGGCCTTTGAAGAGCCACTGCTGGCCGAACGCTATCACGAGACAAATCGGCTGGCGCGTCGCTACGTTCGTCATCTCGACGGTCTCTCTCGCAGCCGCCGTACGACGGAGATTCGCCGCTTTCGCAAGCTCTCCTACGGCCAAAAGCGCGACCGCGTCGCGGTTGTCTGTGCCCGCTAGAGCAACCCCGGGCGGTTACAGCATTACGTCGCGCAAGAAACTTCTGGCATTCTGCCCCGCATTCTAATAACACCGTACCTGCATCCATGAACATTTTGCTGCGGCTTTTCACGTCCTCGCTCGGGAAGAAGTTTTTGATGGCCCTCACGGGTGCCGGGCTTTTCGTTTTCGTGATCGGTCATCTGGTCGGAAACCTGCAAATCTTCCTTGGCCCGGAATCGATCAATCGCTATGGTCACTTCCTCCAAACGACGCCGGAGATTCTCTGGCCGGCGCGCATCGGATTGCTGGCGTTCGTGATTATCCACATTTGGGCCTCGATCTCCTTGACCATCGAAAATCGCGCTGCGCGCGCTACGGTATATGAAGTAAAAGAATTGGTGGCGACCAGTACCGCTTCGCGGACCATGATCTGGAGCGGCCTGATTATTTTCGCGTTTGTGTGCTTTCACCTGGCGCACTACACCTTGCAGGTCGTTCACCCGGAGTTTCGCAACCTGCAGGACACTCAGGGCCAGCATGACATTTATCGGATGTTGGTTCTCGGTTTCTCGAACTGCTGGGTCTCAGGGTTTTATGTCTTGAGTATCGGATTGCTCTGCGTACATCTGAGTCACGGGACCAGCGCGATGTTTCAGTCGCTTGGTCTGAAAAACGCTGCGTACGCAGGCATGATCGACCGCCTGGCCAAGGTTGTGGCGGTCCTGATTTTTCTCGGTTACATCTCAATTCCAATCGCGGTGCTGGTCGGGGTGGTGAAATAATATGAAACTTGACGCCAGAATCCCCGAGGGACCGCTCCCGCAGAAGTGGGACAAGCACAAGTCCAGCATCAAGCTGGTCAACCCATCCAACAAACGGAAGTATGAGATCATAGTCGTTGGAACCGGGCTGGCCGGGGCTTCGGCGGCAGCCTCGCTCGCGGAGCTTGGTTACTGCGTCAAATCGTTCTGCATCCAGGACAGCCCTCGTCGCGCGCATAGCGTCGCCGCGCAAGGCGGCATCAACGCGGCGAAGAATTATCAGAACGACGGCGATAGCGTCTTTCGCCTCTTTTACGACACGATCAAGGGTGGCGACTTCCGCTCGCGCGAAGCCAACGTCCACCGCCTCGCGGAAGTCAGTGTCAACATCATCGACCAGTGCGTCGCGCAGGGTGTGCCGTTTGCCCGTGAATATGGCGGCTCTTTGGCGAACCGCTCATTTGGTGGCGCCCAGGTCTCGCGGACGTTCTACGCGCGCGGTCAAACCGGCCAACAACTTCTTCTCGGGGCCTATCAAGCACTGATGCGGCAGGTTGGACTCGGGCAGGTCAAGCTGCTCCCCCGCTCCGAGATGCTGGATCTGGTGGTCGTCAATGGTCACGCCAAGGGTATCGTGGTGCGGGACATGATCACGGGCAGGATTTCGTCACACTCTGCCGACGCTGTCGTCCTGGCCACCGGCGGCTACGGCAACGCCTATTACCTTTCGACCTACGGTCGCGGTTCCAATGCCACCGCGATCTGGCGTGCCTATAAGAAAGGCGCGACTTTCGCTAACCCCTGCTTCACGCAGATTCATCCGACCTGTATCCCGGTTACCGGCGATTACCAGTCGAAGCTTACGCTGATGAGCGAGTCCTTGCGCAACGACGGGCGCGTCTGGGTGCCGAAGCAGAAAGGCGACAAGCGTTCCCCGGGTGAGATCTCCGAAAGTGAACGCGACTATTATCTGGAGCGCAAATATCCCAGTTACGGCAACCTGGCGCCCCGCGACATATCCTCGCGCGCGGCGAAACAGGTCTGCGACGAAGGTCGCGGTGTTGGCGAGAGCGGCCTCGGGGTCTATCTCGATTTCGCCGACGCGATCCAACGGCTGGGCATCGACAAGATTCGTGAACGCTACGGCAATCTCTTCGACATGTACCACGAGATCACCCACGAGGACGCTTACCAGACCCCGATGCGCATTTTCCCCGCGATGCACTACGCGATGGGTGGATTGTGGGTCGACTACAATTTGATGAGCAATTTGCCGGGCCTTTTCGTCATTGGCGAAGCGAATTTCTCCGACCACGGCGCGAACCGACTCGGTGCCAGCGCTCTGATGCAGGGTTTGGCGGACGGCTATTTCGTGCTCCCCTACACCATCGGCGATTATCTGGCTTCGCAAAAGATCGGCTCGCGTCCGAAGGCGGATGCCGCCGAGTTCAAGCGGGCCGAGCAAGAGACGAATGACCGCATTCAGAAGCTACTTTCGATTCGCGGCCAGAAAACCGTGACAGACTTTCACAAGGAGCTGGGCAGGATTCTATGGGGGCATTGCGGCATGGCCCGTAACGAAAAGAGCCTGAAGGAGGCCCTGACCTTGATTCCCGTGCTACGGGATGAGTTCTGGAAAAACGTGAACGTGCCCGGCAATGGTGAAGATCTCAACCAATCTCTGGAACGTGCCGGTCGCGTGGCCGATTACCTTGAGTTGGCGGAGTTGCTCGTCTATGACGCGTTGATGCGCGATGAATCCTGCGGCTGCCATTTCCGCGAGGAACACCAAACGGAGGACGGCGAGTGCCAGCGCAACGACGAACAGTACGCTTACGTCGCGGCCTGGGAGTTCACTGGCGTCGGCAAGACGCCCACGCTGAACAAGGAACCGCTCGTTTACGAGGAAGTGCACCTGGCGCAGAGGAGTTACAAGTAATGAACGTCAAACTGCGAGTGTGGCGGCAGAAAGACCGGCAACGCGCCGGCCGTTTCATCGCGTACGAGGCGAAAGACATCAATCCCAACATGTCATTCCTCGAAATGCTCGACGTGGTCAACGAAGAGTTGACGAAACGCGGCGAAGAGCCGATCGCATTCGACCATGATTGCCGCGAGGGCATTTGCGGTATGTGCTCCTGTGTCATCAATGGCGAACCGCATGGCCCGGAGTATAAGGTCGCGACCTGCCAGACCTACATGCGCAGTTTCCACGATGGCGAAACCATCACCGTCGAGCCATTCCGCGCGAAAGCATTTCCGCTAATCAAGGATTTGGTGGTGGATCGCACCGCATTCGACCGGGTCATCCAGGCGGGAGGGTTCGTTTCCGTCTCAACCGGCTGCGCGCCCGACGGCAACGCGATTCCCGTGCCGAAACCGGACGCTGACCTGGCGATGGACGCCGCGGCCTGCATTGGCTGTGGCGCGTGTGTAGCGGCCTGCAAGAACGCCAGCGCGATGCTGTTTGTCGCCGCCAAAGTCTCGCACCTGAATCTCCTGCCGCAAGGCAAACCCGAGAAAGACCGTCGCGTTCTGGCCATGGTAACGCAAATGGATGAAGAAGGTTTCGGCGCTTGCACCGTCACGGGTTCGTGCGAAGCCGTCTGCCCGAAGGGAATCAGCCTGAACTTCATCGCGAAGATGAACCGGGATTATTTAGGAGCGCTGTTCAAGACTGGACCGAAACCCGTGGCTGTCACCGAGGGGTAAAGCCTACGTCGGGTTGTTGAAGTGCCCGAGCGCGCGTTGTTTCTTCATGACGAGCAACATCGCAATCCCGCCAATGATTCCAAAGCCCGCCATCGTCGGGTACCACACACCCCAGCCAAATTTGTCGATCAGCCAGCCGGTTGCGGGCAGAAAAATTGTCATACCGAAATACTGAAAGGAATCGATTACGCCGGAAGCAAAACCAGCCATTTTCCGGCCACCGATATCCATGGGTGCTGCGGCACCCACCAACGAATGCGTTGAGTTGACCATCAGCGAAATCAGAATCAGGAAAAGGCAGCCGAGAAAAATGCCGCCCCGTGTGGGACCCACCACCCCGGAATAAATCACCACGGCTGCCAGTCCGATCACGACCGCCTGGAGGAAATATAATCCCATGGCGACTGGCGAACGATGTCCCTTAAAGAACCGGTCGGAGACGATTCCCGAGATCAGCGAGCCGACGACCGCAACCATGGGCACCGCGAATCCCAAGGTCCAAACCAGCGCACGCGGTTTGTCCTCCGTGTTCAACTTCAGCACATCGTGAAAATACAGGACTGCCAACTGGTCGGAACTGCTGCGCACGGCTCCTGTACACGCGTAGGCGATAGCATAAAACCACACCAGCGGATGCGTGAAGACGGTCGTAAAACATTTACCAATACTGATTCGCGCGCCACCGCTCGAGTCAACCTCGTCGTGAATGAGGCCCGGCCACCCGGCTTCTTCGGGAGTCTCTTTCGCGCAGAAAGCCATGATAATTGCGCATACCGCCGTGATGAGGGGTGGAATACGAAATAGCCAGCGCCAGTCACCCTTGGCCACGGTCCAGGTGCCAATCGTGAAGCCTGCCAGAATGAGAGGCGCAAGAGCGCCGATTGATACCTGGCCCAGCTGAATCATGAAGCCGAAGATCCCCGCGAAAGTTCCACGCTCGTTGCGATTAAACCACGCCGCGTTGATCTTGATCATGCCCGGCGCGCCAAATGACTGGAAATAGCCGTTCATCAGCCAGATGAGCGCGAAGGTCGTGAAAGTTCCGGCGAACGATGCGAAACCGTAGATCAAATTAATGATGATCGTACCGGCTGCGCCGATCAACATTGCGGCGCGTCCGCCGATACGATCCGTGATTAGGCCGTTGACGAGTTGGCCAATTCCGTAGGCCAGCGACCACGCGCTCAGAATCCCCGTGATCTGGAACGTATTAAATCCAAACTCATGAACCATGCCCGTGGTCGCGAATCGGAAATTGTAGCGGCAGACGTAGTAAGAGGCGTACATCAGCCCCAAACTCACCCAGTTCAAGCCGCGGCGGGGCCGAAAGCCTGCGGGGTATTTGGAGCGACCGCTGGGAGAAGGCGAAGTCTGTTCCATGAATTCTTTTGCGAAGGCCTGCCTCAAATCGTGTCGAGACGTTAAACGGACTGGCTCTGTAATGTCAAAGAAAATTTCCCTTTGACCCACACGGCAGAAGGTTTATCGCCGAGGGCTATATTCGAAGCGAGGAGACCGACAGTGGTCGCTAACGCCGGTTTCTATTCAGTAGCACAAGCTGGAGTAATTGAGCCGCCGCCGCAATCAGCGCCGCCACATAGGTCAGTGCCGCGGCGTTGAGAACGCGATTGACACCCGGCATTTCGTCGCGCGCAATGAGTCCGCCCTTCTGAAGAATCAGTTTGGCACGCGAACTGGCATTGAACTCGACGGGAAGCGTAATCAACTGGAACAACACAATCACCGCGTACACGATGATACCCAGGGTGATCAACGCCGAAATGCGAAACCAGAAGCCACCGATGATGATCAAGGGCATGAAGCGTGAGACAAACATCGTGGTCGGCACGACCGCCATCCGCACCTGCAAGGGCGCATAGAAGTGCTGGTGCTGAATCGCATGACCTGTCTCGTGCGCCGCAATGCCCAGCGCAGCAATCGAGCGCCCGTCATACACTGCGGGTGACAAGGCAAGCGTCTTCGTTCGCGGATCGTAATGGTCACCTAGGAAGCTGTCCGTGCGGGTGATCTGAACGTCGTGGATTCCCACATCGTCCATCAATTCAGCAGCGGCTTCCGCGCCGGAGCGTCCCGAGCGTGCCGGTACGCGCGAATACTTATTCAATGCCACTCGCACACTGATCTGGGCGATAATTCCCGGCACCAGGATCAGGAACAACAATAAAAGCCATATTCCCATTGGTCAAAGTACCTTCAACACCCCCAAACCTAGCGCGAAGCGTTCAAATTTCAAGTATCTTTGGAAAACGCGCGAGATTGCGCGCGCCATTCCGCTGGACCACCACAACATCCTCCAGACGCACACCACCCACCCCCCAATAATACAGGCCCGGTTCAACGGTCACAACCTGGCCGGCTCGCAGCACTTCCGAGACGGCGCTGACGCGTGGCCGCTCGTGGACTTCCAACCCCAGCCCGTGGCCCGTGCCATGAAAAAATCCCTGCATTCGACCGCGTACACGACTGGTCTCGTAGCCTTCATCGATAAAGAGCTTCTGAATCCCGCTGTGAACATCCTGCCCGTTCACGCCGGCGCGCAGCTTGTGGAACGCAAGCTGTTGGGCCATGCCGACCACCGCATAAAGTTTCTTCACAGCCTCGCTGGCGTGCCCGCGCACGACCGTTCGTGTGATGTCGCCGCAATAGCCGGTGTGCGTGTCGCGCGGAAAGATGTCGAGGATGATCGTCGTGTGCGCACGGAGCGGGCCGTGGCCGCCTTCGTGCGGGTCGCAACCCTGATTCCCGCAGGCGACGATCGTATGCGACGCGATTCCTCCCAAGCCGGCGATAGTCGCGTTGATGACGCCCTGGACATCCTCGGCTGTTAATTTCTTCCCGCGCCAGTAAAGGAAGCCGTCCCGGCCGATACGGCTCTTCCGCAGCACGTTCACAGCGGATTGCATCCCTTCCTCCGCAAGGCGCATCGCATCCGCCAGTTTGCCTACTTCTGCAGGCGTCTTGATTTCGCGCTCGGGGAAAAACGGATCGGCCTTCACAGTGAGGCGAACGCCGCGCAATTGCTTTGCGAGTCCAATCGGAAAAGACGTCGGTACTTCCACGTTGCGAATACGGAATTCACGGAGAATAAGGTTGAGGATATCGCTGAAACGCGGCTGTTTGGCACCGCCCAGTTTCAGTTGTTTCTGATAGGCCGCCAGGGAAAGTATACGGTCCACGTGCGCTTGTTTGCGGGCACGGTCGATCTCCAGATCGCTCATCACCGCGTAGGTCCGACCGCGCACCTCGAGCCAAATGAATGGGTCGGGCACGAACAAACGCGTGGCGTATAGCATATTCGCGTCTCGTTCGCTATCGGCCACCATCAAGCGCGCTGTCATCCAATACCTCCTGCTCCCAACCCCATGGACGGGGCGACCTCCAACGAAAAGTCGCTCCGTTTACCGGACTGGAGTTTATAGTATGCCAGCGCCGCGATCATCGCTGCATTATCGGTGCACAACCTTGGCGGCGCGAGCAACAATTGCAGGCCATGGTCAGCGCACCCAATGGTCAATGCCTTCCGGAAACGTCCATTCACCGAAACACCTCCCGCGGCACTCACCGTTTTCACCCGCCGTTGGACGGCGGCGCGCAAGGTCTTGCCAACGAGCACGTCCACGACCGCCTCCTGAAAGCTGGCGCAGACATTCTCGACGTGAGGTTGTGGGTTCTTGCGCAGGAAGTAAAGCACAGCCGTTTTCAGCCCGCTAAAGCTGAAATTGTAGCTCCCATCGTGCAACATGCTCCGCGGAAATTCGATGGCGGCGGGATTTCCCTGTTCGGCGTGCTTCTCAACTTCGGGGCCGCCGGGGTAATCCAGACCCAACAGTTTGGCGACCTTGTCGAAGGCCTCGCCAGCTGCGTCGTCAACGGTCTGCCCCAGGATATCATGTTCTCCAATGGCCGTTGCGAGAGCGAGAATGGTGTGGCCGCCCGAGACAATGAGCGAAACCATCGGCAACGCATCGAGCGCGGTGTTTGCCAGCAGAGGCGAGTAAAGATGCGCCTCGATATGGTTAATGCCGATGAACGGCTTTCCGGTAGCGAAAGCGATGCCCTTGGCTGTGTTGAGACCAATCAGCAGCGACGAGGCAAGTCCGGGGCCATACGTGGCCGCGATGGCGTCGATTTGTTCCATGGATATCCCGGCTTCTGCCAGTGCTTCCTCGATCACCGAGCCGATTAATCGAAGATGGTTGCGCGAAGCGAGTTCGGGCACGACGCCACCGTATGGGCGGTGCAACGCGATCTGGGAACTGACGACGTTGGACAGAATCTCCCCACCGTCGCGCACGACTGCGGCAGAGGTCTCGTCGCAGGAGGTCTCGACACCGAGCACTTTCACAGTTTTGCGACCGGCAAATGTACCGCCAACGTCTTTATTCCGTCGCCGTCGTGGCGGCAGTGGTCGGGGTGGCTTTCACATTCTGTTTGGCTACCTTCGCCTGTTTGGCGAAGAGTTTTACGCCCTTGATCACGTCGATGGCCCTGTCCAACTGGATGTCCGCAATGGGTGCGATCTTTTCTGCGGAGTCCGTCTGGGGCAGACTGGCGACAGCGCGTTGCTCAAGAAGCTTGCGCTCGTCCTCCTCGGAAACTGGCACCATGATGTCCGGGGTTACGCCATGCTCATGAATGACCTTGTGACTCGGCGTGTAGTATTTGGCCGTCGTCAAGCGCACCGCTGATCCGTCCTTGAGTTGGAGGATGCTCTGGACCGAACCCTTGCCGAAGGTCGTCTCGCCCACCAGCACTGCGCGGCGCAGGTCTTGCAGCGCGCCCGCCACGATTTCACTGCCGCTGGCGCTGCCGGCATTGACAAGGAGCACGACAGGATAGGTCAGCCGCTTCTTGCCGTGTTCGGAACGGTAAACGACCTTCTGCGCGGGATCGCGTCCTTCTGTGGACACAATCAATTCCCCCGCCGGGATGAACTCACTCGCGATCCTCA
>Ga0224557_1000967_pt1 | contig 29331 bp, 26 predicted proteins | sample 714S31014metaG_FD_180677 | JGI IMG/M metagenome (GOLD analysis project Ga0224557, IMG submission 180677) | Peat soil microbial communities from Stordalen Mire, Sweden - 717 S3 10-14 | ecosystem: Environmental > Terrestrial > Soil > Wetlands > Peat | place: Sweden: Norrbotten County, Stordalen... | reverse complement strand
CGATGGACGACCACGTCCCGAAGGTGCGCAACGTCTGCGCGTGGCTCGCCACCGCTCCCTTGGGGTGGCCCGTGGTGCCCGAGGTGAAGATGAGGTCGGACACGTCGCCGGGCCGTACCGCAGCGGAGCGGTCGGCCGTCACCGCGGGATCCACCCCGTCGCCCGCGCGCAGGAGCTCGCCCAGCGCGACGACGGGGACCCCGTCGGGCCCGGGTCCGGCATCGCCCTCGTCCCGCAGCACGACGACCCGGGTGAGTGCGCCGGTGTCCTCCCCCGCCAACAGGGCGGGGTAATCGGTGCCCAGGAACCCCCGGACGGTGACCAGCGTCGTCACTCCCGCGTTCCGCACGATGTACGCCGCCTCGCCCCCCTTGAACCGCGTGTTGAGCGGCACCAGCACGGCTCCGGCGCGCAGTGCGCCCAGCGCGGCGAGCATCCACTCGGCGCAGTTGGGCGCCCACATCGCCACCCTCTCACCCGCGCCGACGCCCGCGGCGGCGAAACCGCGCGCGTACCGGTCCACCTCGGGCGCCAGCTGGGCGTAGGTCAGACGCAGGTCGCCGTCCACCAGGGCCTCCGTCCCACCGTGGCGCTCCGCCGCGTCCTCGACCAGCCGAGGCACCGTGCCCCAGATCAGGTCCGCCCGCGGGTCCTCCTGCTCGGGGGGCACGCCCCCGATTCCCCCGCTCACGGGTGCTGGCTGCTGACGGAGATGGTCTCTCCGGACAGGTAGGACGAGTAGTCGCTGGCCAGGAAGACGATCACGTTGGCCACCTCCCACGTCTCGGCCCCACGCCCGAACAGCTCGCGTCGGCGCAGCACCGCCAGATCCTCGTCGGGAATCGCCCGGTTGAGGAAGGGGTGCTCGGCCAGGCTGGGCGACACCGCGTTGACCCGCACCCCCGACGGCGCCGCTTCGGCGGCGGCGCACCGAGTGAGCGCCATGACGCCGGCCTTGGCCGCGGCGTAGTGCGCCTGGCCCGGCTGGGCTCGCCAGCCGAGCACCGACGCGTTGTTGACGATGACCCCGCTCTTCTGGGGGAGCAGGTGCCTCAGCGCGGCCCGCGTGCAGCGGAAGGTTCCCGTGAGGGTGATGTCGAGGACGTTCGACCATTGCTCGTCCGTCATCTCCACCAGCGGCACCGTGCCACCGAGCCCCGCGTTGTGCACGGCCACGTCGATGCGACCGAAGCGCGCCACCGTTCCGTCATAGAGCGCGCCCACCTGTGCCTCGTCGCGCACGTCGCAGGTGAGCGCGTGCACCCGGTCCGGCTCACCCAGCTCCGAGGCCAGCTGCTCGGAGGTCTCGTGCAGGCGACGCTCGTGCGCGTCGGAGAGCACCACCGCGGCACCCTCTTCGAGGCACCGCCGCGCCGTGGCCGACCCGATGCCGGTGCCGGCCGCCGCGGTCACGACGACGACCTTGCCCACCAGGAGCCCGTGGCCTCCCGGTGGGGGCGGAGGCGGCGGCGGTTCGAAGGACGCGTCCAGGCTCGTGCTCACGTCGCCCCTTTCGGTTCCGGCGGGAGGCCGAGGACCCGCTCGCCGATGATGTTGCGCTGGATCTGGTTCGACCCACCGTAAATGGTCTCGGAGCGGGCGAAGAGGAAGGAGCGCTGGAGCTCGCCCAGGCCGTAGCCCCCGTTCTCCGGCAGGGGCTGCCCGTCGAGGACCGTTGCCGCCGTCCCGAGGACGCCCATCGCCAGCTCGCCCAGGCGGCGGTGCCAGCTGCCCCAGTACAGCTTCGCGATGGAAGCCTCCGGCGGGGCCACCGGCCCGTCGACCACCGAGAGGCTGCGGAGGATGTTGTAGCGCATGATCGTCAGCTCAATGTGGGCCTGGGCCAGCTGTTGCCGCAACACCGGTTGGCGCGACCGCCCGTTCTCCTCGGCCAGCGCCACAATGCGATCGAGCTCGCGCCGGAAGCCGAGCTGGTGTCCGAGCAGCGCGACACCGCGCTCGAAGGCCAGGGTGGCGAGCGCGACCCGCCAACCATCGCCCGGCTCGCCCACCACGTTGTCCGCATGGGTGCGGGCACCGTCGAAGAACACCTCGTTGAACTCGCTGGTCCGGGTGAGCTGCGTGATCGGGCGCACCTCGACCCCGGGCTGGTCCATCGGCACCAGGAGATAGGACAGTCCCTTGTGGCGCACCGACTCGGGCTCGGTCCGGCAGACGACGAAGCACCAGTCCGCCTGGTGGGCCAGCGAGGTCCACACCTTCTGCCCGGTGACCACCCACTCGTCGCCGTCGCGCACCGCGCGCGTGGTGACGTTGGCCAGGTCGCTCCCGGCGTCCGGCTCCGAGTAGCCCTGACACCACAGCTCGGAGCCCTCCCTGATCGGCGGCAGGAAGCGGTCCTTCTGCCCGGGTGTCCCGTAGTGGATCAGGGTGGGTCCCAGCAGCCCCTCCCCCATGACGTTGACCCTGCCCGGCGCGGCGGCGCGGGCGTACTCCTCGTTGAAGATGACCTGCTCGGTCATGGTGGCCCCCCGGCCCCCGAACTCGGCCGGCCAGCCCAGGCAGGTCCATCCCCCCTCGGCCAGCACCCTCTCCCAGCGCCGCCGCACCTCGAAGCCGAACGTCTCGTCGCCCGAGCCTCCCCGGCCTCCGAGCTCGGCGAACTCGCCCACCAGGTGGTCGTCGAGGAAGCCGCGGACCTCCCGGCGGAACGCCACGTCCTCGGGGCGGTCTCGCAGATCCATCGCCCGAGGAGCGTAGCCAAGGCCGGACCCCCGACCTGACGGGGCGTCAGATCGCTCCCCACTGGTGCCCCGCTCCTGGAATACTCGGGACCGCAGCGCTGCGGGAGCGGTGCGCGAAAGGGGGTCAGATGCCCTACTCCGAGGGGCGGGTCGTCCACGACGCAGACGCCCACATCATGGAGACGCCGACCTGGCTGCGCGACCACGCCGAGGCGGCCTTCCGGGACCGCCTGCCGGTGCTGAGCTACTCGGGCGGCAACGAGCTGCGCCAGACCGGCGATCCCGCAGAGCAGCAGCGCGACCTCTCGACGTCCTTCGACCGGCTCCGCGCCAGGCACGCGTCACCCGAGTACCGGGCCGACGAGGAGGCCGAGATCATGGCGCGCAAGAACTTCGCGGCCACCGGGTCCTTCATTGCCGAGGACCGCCCGCGCGCCCTCGACCTGCTCGGGTTCTCGAGCCAGCTCGTCTTCAACACCTTCCACAACGGCCGCCTGCACGACCTGGAGCACGGCGCCGACCCCGCACTCGCCTACGCCGCGGCGCGGGCCCACAACCGGGGCATGCTCGAGTTCTGCTCCGTCGACCCGCGTCTCCTGCCCTCGCTCTACGTCCCCCTGGTCGAGCCCGAGCAGGCGGTCGCGGCCACCCGTGACGCACTCGAAGAGGGCGCCGCGGCGATTCTCGTGGCCTCGGGCTGCCCGCCGCGGTTCTCCCCCAGCCACCACGACCTCTTCGGCGTGTGGGCGCAGGCGGAGGAGGCGGGGATCCCGGTCGTCTTCCACGTCGGCGGTACCGGGACGCTGGTCGACCCCAACTACTTCGTGAACGGAAAACCGGTCCCGCCCGACTTCCACGGCGGGGAGGAGAACTTCCGCTCGGTGGACTACATGGGAATCCCGGTCCCGCCCGCCCAGACGCTCGCGACCCTGATCTTCGACGGCGTCCTCGAGAGGTTCCCCGGCTTGCGCATCGGCGTGATCGAGCAGGGCGCCATCTGGGTGCCGTCGTGGCTGCGGCAGATGGAATCCGCCTTCGAGGCCTTCCACCGCCACGAGGAGCGCCTGCAGGCGCTCTCGCTGCGACCGAGTGACTACGTGCACCGTCAGGTCCGCTTCACCCCCTACCCGACGGAGGATGTGGGCTGGATCGTGGAGCAGGCCGGGCCCGACCTCGTGCTGTTCTCGTCCGACTACCCCCACGTCGAGGGTGGCCGCAGGCCCCTGGAACGCTTCGAGTCCTCGCTCGCCGGTGCGGGCGAGGACGTGCGCCGGAGGTTCTACTCGGACAACTTCCTCTTCCTCATGGGGACCGCGGCAGCCCGGCTGGCCGCTTGAGCACGACACCCGCCGGCCGCAGCGGAAATACTCCGGACGTCGGACCGGTTTGACCCTGGCGAGAGAGGTGCGCCATGTTCACGCGCAAGAAGCACGACGAGACGGCCTACGAGGTCACCAAGACGGATGAGGAGTGGCGGGAGCAGCTGTCCCGGGACCGCTACGCGGTGCTGCGCCGCGCCGGGACCGAGCCGCCCTGGTCCGGTGCGTTGCTGCATGTGGAGGGGGAAGGCGTCTTCCGCTGTGCCGGCTGCGGTGCGGAGCTGTTCGACACCGACGCGAAATTCGAGTCCGGGACAGGCTGGCCCAGCTTCGACCGGGCCAGCTCGGCGGGGACCGTCACCGAGCGGTCCGACCGTGGCTTGGGCATGACCCGCACCGAGATCCTGTGCGCCCGGTGCGGTGGGCACCTGGGGCATGTGTTCCCCGACGGCCCCACCGACACCGGGCTGCGCTACTGCGTCAACTCGCTCTCACTCACCTACGAGCCCGACGCCGGGGAGAGCGCCGCCGCGGACTGAGCCTCGGCCAGTCGCTCCTCCACCGCGCCGAACAGCGCCTCGAGGCGAGCCGCCTCGGCACCCAGGCCGAGGCGGCGCAGCAACGAGCCGCCCAACGCGAGCGCGCCGCAGATCTCGACGACCTCGTCTCTCAAGAAGTCGATCGGCGGCCCGGGCGCGCCCGGGAGCGGAGCCGCAACAGCACCCCGCATCCAACAGCCAGTGCCGTCGAGACCACGATCGCATCGGTCAGGGGATGTGCCGCGGCACGCGCCATCAGGGCCCCCAGGGCGGACGCGTGCGCCGGCCACCCCACGGTGACGATCAGCCAAGGCGACACTCACGCCTCGACCGGCAGCGCGTCCGTCACGGCCCCACTCTCGCCGTCAGGCGTGATTGCGCCCCGGCGCTCCACCCGCTGCACGTCGGCCGTGGCGAAGCGGAGGCTCGGTCCGACCTCGTCCGCCGTGATCTCCACCTTCGACCGGTGCTCACCCTCCTCGGTCTCCCAGCTGCGCTGCTCCAGGCGCCCCGTGACCACGACCCGCATGCCCTTGGTCAGGCTGAGTGCCACGTTCTCGGCCAGGTCACGCCAGCAGATCACATCGAAGAAGGAGGTCGACTCCTGCCACTCCTGGGTGGTCCGGTCCTGCCAGCGGCGGTTGACCGCGACACCGAGCTGGGCCGTCGCCTGCCCTTCCCGGGTGTAGCGGATCTCCGGCTCGCGGGTGAGGTTCCCGGTGATCGTCGTCGTGTTAGCCATCTGATTCCTCGCTTTCGTCACGCCCCTCGCTCCGAGGGTCGTGACGCAGCGTGGCGGCGCCTGGTTGCCGCGAACCTTGCTGAGGACTTCGCAGCAGGCGAATCCCCACACCGGGCGCGGCGACGACTACGGCTTCGGCTTCATCCCGAGGCAACGGAGGACGAAGGCACCGAAACGGTTCGGGGTCTTCTGGTGATGATGGTCGGCCGAGTGCCCGTAGCGCGACCCGAAGGGGCCACCGCTGCTGCCGGTGAGCCCCGCAGCCGGAAAGCTGTTCGGTTCCTCGTACTTCGGCACCTTCGACAGGCGCCGCTTCGGCTTCCTCGCTTTGTCGCTCGCTCGGCCCATCGGGACAGTCTGGCGCAGATCGGCGCCGGCCCGTGGCTGGTGCCAGCCGCCGCTGGTCCCGGGCGCGCCTACCCCGGCCGATCCGCCCGCATGCGGCCACCGATCACGTACGCCGTCACGGCGACCAACAGAGATCCCAGGATGATGTAGCGCACGATCGCCGTCTCGAGCGAGGTGGGTGCGCCATTGGAGCTGATCTCGGCGAACCCCCCGCCGATGACCAACGCGGCGAACGCGACGACGAAGAAGACGAGCGAGATCTTTCGGGGCAGGTTGCAGAAGAAGCGAGACTGCGATCGGTCGGGCCCCGAGCCGTTCGAAACCGGGCCAGCACTACCGGTCATCCGTCGCCCCTTTCGGCTCCCGCGCTCGAGCCGTCTCTGTGCGCGTGCATCCGGCGCACGGACAGATACGGCACCGCAACCATATGGCACCCGGTCGCGTCCGATGGCGGGGTAGGTTGCCCTGAGTATGGGGGATGCTGTCGGGGAGCTCATGCTCCAGGCACCGGTCGCGACCGGCGACGCCCCTCCGTCGGGCGCGCCCGCCGTGCGTCGGGTGCGCTGGCAGTTCTGGCGCTCGCCGCCTGACCAGCCCGGGTGGGCCCGACCCCTTCTGCTGGCTGTGGCCGCGTTGGCCGCGCTGTCCTACGCGTGGGGCATGAACAGCGCGACGCTCGAGACGTTCTACGGCGCCGCGGTGCGCAGCATGTCCCAGAGCTGGCACAACTTCTTCTTCGGCGCGTTCGATCCGTGGGGCACCGTCACCATTGACAAGCTGCCCGGTGCGTTCTGGGTGCAGGCGCTGTCGGTCCGGCTGTTCGGCTTTCACATCTGGGCCGTCGTGCTGCCCCAGGCCGTCGAGGGCACTCTCACCGTGCTCGTGCTCTACCGTGCCGTCCGGCGCGTGGCGGGAGCAGGTGCCGGGCTCACCGCCGCCGTCGTGCTGGCCGCCACGCCCGTCACGATCCTGCTCAACCGGGGCAACATCTCGGACTCGTTGTTGATCCTCCTGCTGGTGCTCGCGGCCGACGCCACGACGGCCGCCTTCATGACGGGACGCCTGGCCCACCTGATCATGGCCGGCGCCTGGGTGGGACTGGCCTTCCAGGCGAAGATGCTCCAGGCCTGGCTCGTGCTGCCGGTGCTGCTTCTGACGTACGTGCTGGCGGCGCCGTCGCCGGTTCTCGCCCGGCGCCTGGGGCACGCCGCGCTCGCCGCGCTGGTGGCGCTGGTGGTGTCGCTGTCCTGGATGCTGGTCGTCACCGCCGTGCCCGCCCACGACCGGCCCTACGTGGACGGCAGCTGCAACAACTCGGTCTTCAGCCAGGTCTTCCTCTACAACGGCACCGACCGGCTCACGGGGGACACGCTCGACCAGCCGGGGTGCAGCCCGGCTCCCTCCCCGGTCGAGGCCAGCAGCGCACGCACCGGCACGAACACCGGCGAGGAGACGGTCGCCGTCCCGCAGGGACCCGGCCGCTTCCTCAACGGCATGTTCGGGAGGGACTCCGACTGGATGCTCGTCCCGGCCGCGGTCTCGTTCGGGGGCATCCTCGTCGCCCGCCGCCACCAGCCCCGGACCGACGCCCTGCGGGCGGCCGCGGTGCTGTGGGGCGTGTGGCTGGTCTTCACCTGGTGCTTCTTCGCGTCCTCGAACTTCATCAACTCGTACTACCTGGCGGCGTTCGCGCCGCCGATCGCCGCGCTCTGCGGCATGGGCCTGGCCCTGGCCTGGCGGCTCCGGGCGAAGCGGGCCACACGGGTGGTCGTGCTGGGCACCGTGGTGGGTGGCACCGCCTACGCCCTCTACCTGCTCCCCGCCGACGCCGGAGTGGGGCCGTGGGTGTGGGCCAGCACGCTCGCGCTCGCGCTGGCCGCGGTCGCGGTCCTCGCGTGGTCCCTTCTCTCGGAGCGCGCGACCGGGGTGGTGGCCGCCGGAGTGGCGCTGTCGGCGATCGCGCTCCTCCTGGGCTCGGCGTGGGCGTCCGGGACCGTCGTGACCGCCGGCCAGGGACCCTTCGACTCGGCCTACCAGTCCGCGGCGCTCAACGAGCAGGAGCACTCGGCCCACGCCAGCGCGGCCGCCGCCGTGCCCGGGGAGGTGCGGGCCGCAGCCAGGGTCGCACCGTCCGTCAGCGTGGTCACCAACGAGACGTCCGCCGAGTCGAGCGGGGTCATCTTCGCCACCGGGCGGGAATTCCTCCCGGTGGGCGGCTTCAGCGGGCGGGTGCCGAGCACGACGCTGGCGCAGTTCGTCGGCGACGTGCGCAGCGGTCGGGTCATGGTGGTGCTGGCCGCGATCGCGCCGCGCACCCGCAACCCCGACATGCTGTGGACCATCGCGCACTGCCCACCGGCGCGCACGCTCGCTGACCGGGTCATCGACGGGCGCTCCATGCGTTTCTACTTCTGTGCGCCGGCCGACGCCGGGGGCTGACGCTGACGCTGACGCTGACGCTGCGGACTAGACGTCGAGGAAGCGACGGATGGCGATGGCCGAGCCGATGGAACCGATCGCCATGCCCACGATCACCACGACGACGTTGGTGAGCAGGACCTCGGACCCCGTCATGTGCATCGCGGTGAAGATGTTGCTCGTCGTCCGCCCGCCTCCTTCGTGGTTGATGAACAGGTAGACGAAGTAGACCACGACGGCTGCAAGCACCGAGCCGATGAAGCCCTGCAGCAGGCCTTCGGACATGAACGGCACGCGGATGAACCAGTTGGTGGCCCCCACGAGCTTCATCACCGACACCTCTCGCCGTCGGGCGAAGATCGCCATACGGATGGTGTTCAGGATCAGGACGGCCGCGGAGATGATCAGGACGATGGCGACGGCGAGGCAGACCCACTTCGAGACGTTGATGACCGTCTCCTCGTTATGGATGGTCTGCTGGGGCTCGGTCACCGACAGGACGCCCGCGGTGCCGCTGAAGGTGCGCACGACCTGGGCGGCATCGGTCAGTGCAACGGGGGTGCACCAGTACGAGGTCGGCATCTCGGACTCGGTCGTGGCCTGGAACACGTCGGAGGGCAGGAGCCGGCGGGCCTCCGCGAAGTTGCGGGCCTTGTTCCAGTAGGCACAGGGCTGGACGACGTAGTTCAGCTGGGCCAGCTGGGTGCCGACCGCCGCGATCTCCTGGGAGTTGGCGTTGGGCACCATCCAGACCGTCACCTGGGTGCCCCGCTCGAGCGTCCCGGTCGCGTTGGCCGAGCCCTGCCGGAGCAGCAGTGCGGCACCGACGAGCGACAGCGACACCGCCACGGTCAGGACGGCGGCGATGGTCATGAGCCGGTTACGCCAGAGGTTCGACGCCGTCTCGCGGACGACGTAATCGACCGAGACCGCCATTCAGCCCATGCCCCCTGCGGCCACTTCGATCGTCTGTTGCCCCGAGCCGTCGAAGCCGTAGACGCCGCGTGCCTGGTCGCGCACCATCACACCGTTGCTCAGCTCGATGACGCGCCGGCGCATCTTGTCCACGAGCACCTCGTCGTGCGTCGCGACGACCACCGTGGTGCCCGTCCGGTTGATGCGGTCGAGGAGCTGCATGATCCCCTGGCTCGTCTGCGGGTCGAGGTTGCCGGTGGGCTCGTCGGCAAGCAAGATCAGCGGGCGGTTCACGAACGCGCGGGCGACGGCGACGCGCTGCTGCTCACCGCCGGAGAGCTCGCTCGGGAGATTGTCCCGCTTGCCGGCCAGGCCGACCAGGTCGAGCACCTGGGGAACCTGGTTGGCCACGACGTGCCGGGGCCGACCGATGACCTCGAGCGCGAAGGCCACGTTCTCGAACACGGTCTTGTTGGGCAGGAGGCGGAAGTCCTGGAAGACGCAGCCGATGTTGCGGCGCAGGTAGGGCACCCGCCACTTGGGCAGCTCGACGATGTTCCGTCCGGCTTCGAGGATCTGTCCCGAGTCGGGGAGCTCCTCCCGGAGCAGGAGGCGGATGAACGTCGTCTTACCCGAACCGGACGCGCCGACGAGGAAGACGAACTCGCCCTTCTCGATCTCGACGGTGATGTCGCGCAACGCGACGGTCGAGCCCTTGTAGGTCTTGGTGACGTTTTCGAATCGGATCATCAGTGGGAGAGTGGTCGCCCCGAGAGTGGACGGGGAACCCCCCCGATCCTACCGACTCTCCATGACCGTTTCGGGTCACCGGCTTCGGTGCAGGTCACAGACCTCCCCGCCGTCCCCCGGCGCGCGGCCGCCGACATGAGCACCGGGTGGCCCGTCGTCCGTCCCTCTGACGCGGTCGACGCCACGGCGGGAGGGGCGCGATCGCGTGGGCTCCCTAGGCCCCGACCTCGCGCTGGCGGCGCAGCTCGGCCTCCATGAACGGGTCGAGGTCCCCGTCGAGCACGGCGTCCACGTTGCCCGTCTCGTAGTTGGTGCGCAGGTCCTTCACCAGTTGGTACGGGGCCATGACGTAGGAGCGGATCTGGTTGCCCCAGGCGTTGTCGACCCGCTCGCCGCTCAGCGCGTCGAGCTCGGCCCGGCGCTCCAGGCGGGCGCGCTCAGCCAGCTTGGCCCCGAGGATCTGCATCGCCTTCGCCTTGTTCTGGTGCTGGCTGCGCTCGTTCTGGCAGGACACCACGATGCCCGTCGGCAGGTGGGTCAGGCGCACGGCGGAGTCCGTCTTGTTGACGTGCTGCCCGCCGGCACCCGACGAGCGGTAGGTGTCGATGCGGAGGTCCTTCTCGTCGATCTCCACCTCTGACGAGACGTCTTCGAGGAACGGGGTCACGTCCATGGAGGCGAAGCTCGTCTGGCGCCGGTGCTGTGAGTCGAAGGGCGACATGCGGACGAGGCGGTGCACGCCGCGCTCGGTGGCGAGCAGCCCGTAGGCGAAGCGACCGTGCACGATGAAGGTGGCCGAGAGCAGGCCCGCCTCCTGTCCCTCGGTCGCCTCGTCCACCTCGACGGTGAAGCCCCGCCGCTCGGCCCAACGCTGGTACATGCGTAGCATCACTTCGGTCCAGTCCTGCGCGTCGGTGCCGCCGGCCCCGGCGTGCACTTCGCACACCGCGTCGAGCTCGTCGTACTCACCCGAGAAGAGCGACTGCAGCTCGAGTGCCCCGAGCCGCGTGCCCACGGTGTCGACGGTCTCGACCAGCTCCGCGTCGAGCGCGGCATCGTGCTCACCCTCGGCGGCCGACTCCTCGGTCAGCTCGAGCAGGGCGTGGGCGTCGTCGAGCGCGGCGCGGAGGGCGTCGAGCTGGTCGAGATCGGCCGAGATCCGCCCCAGCTCCCTAGTGACGGAGCGCGCGTTGTCGGGGTCGTCCCATAGGTCGGGCTTGGCCGCCTCGGCCTCCAGCTCGTCCCTCCTGGCCTGGAGTTTCTCCCGGCCAAGGTACCGCTCGGCCTCGGCCAACCGCTCCCCCAGCGCTTCGAGCTCGGATGTGAAGTCGCGGGGTACCTCGGCCGCCGGGCCGTCAGGCGGCGCCATGGCAGAGCTTGAACTTCTTGCCGCTCCCGCACCAGCAAGGGTCGTTGCGTCCCAACTTCTCGTGCTGCTCCTTCACGATGGGCACGAGGGCGTTCGGGTCCGGAGGGTTGGGCCGCTTGATCTGCGCCTTGCCGTTGCCGCTGCCGTTGCCGGTGGCGGCGGGGGCGGGGGCGTTGAGGACGCTCTGCTGCGGAGCGACGTTCGCCCCCTGCTCGGCGAGGAGGGCGGAGGCGAGCGCGCTCGTCTCGGCGACGGGATCCTCGGCGGCCGCGTAGACGGCGCGGTCCAGGTCGGGCTCGGCGGCGGGCTGCTGCACCGCCTCGACGTGGAGGATGTAACGCAGGTAGTCGTTGTCGATGACTTCCAACAGCTGGCCGAACATGGAGTAGCCCTCCTGCTGCCAGGCGTTGAGGGGATCGGCCTGGACGGTCCAGCGCAGGTGGATGCCGTCCTTGAGGTTGTCCATCTCCGAGAGGTGGTCGCGCCAGCGGGCGTCCATGATCTGGAGGTACACGTCGCGCTCAATCTGGCGCATCATCTCCGCGCCGCCCGGCATGGACTCCGAGTGCTTCTCGTAGTACTCGAGCGCCTCCTCGACGATGGACTCGACCAGGTCCTCGGTCGTGGCCGCCTGCTCGAGATCGGCCACGGTGAACCCGGTCGGATAGAACTGCATCAGCCCGTCGATGAGCGACTTGAGGTCCCAGTCCTCCTCGAAGTCCGTCGGGCAGTGCTCGGCGACGAGCTTCTCGGCCGCCCCGGCCAGCAGGTCCTCGGTGTGCTCCTCGAGGTCGTCCCCGTCGATGATCTGCAGGCGGCGCTCGTAGATCACCTTGCGCTGCTGGTCCATGACCTCGTCGTACTTGAGGGCGTCCTTGCGCTGCTCCGCGTTGCGGGCCTCGACCGTGTTCTGCGCCCGCTCAATCGCCTTGGCCACCGTCTTGGACTCGATCGGCACGTCCTCGGGCAGCGTGCGACCCATGACCCAGCTCATGGCGCCCGTGGCGAAGAGGCGGAGCAGCTCGTCGTCGAGGCTCAGGTAGAAGCGGCTCTCACCCGGGTCGCCCTGGCGGCCCGAGCGGCCCCGCAGCTGATTGTCGATGCGCCGGCTCTCGTGGCGCTCGCTCCCGAGCACGTAGAGGCCGCCGAGCTTGCGCACCTCCTCGCCCTCGGCCCGGCAGCGCGCCTCAATGGAGGACTGGCGGTGCTCCAGCTCGGCCCGCCCCTCGTCGCTCTCGGGATCGATCCCCTCGGCGGCCATCTCGTGGCCGGCCAGCAGCTCGGGGTTGCCGCCCAGGATGATGTCGACGCCGCGACCGGCCATGTTGGTGGCCACCGTCACCGCGCCCTTGCGCCCGGCCTGGGCGACGACCTCGGCCTCGCGGAAGTGCTGTTTGGCGTTGAGGACGTTGTGGCGCACGCCGCGCTTGTCCAGCAGGCGCGACAGGACCTCGGACTTGGCCACCGAGGCGGTGCCGATCAGCATCGGCTGGCCCAGCTCGTGCCGCTCGACGATGTCGTCGACCACGGCGTTGAACTTCGCCTCCTCGCTCTTGAACACGAGGTCGGGCTGGTCGTTGCGAACCATCTCCTTGTTGGTCGGGATGGGGACCACCGAGAGGCCGTAGGTGGCGGCGAACTCGCCGGCCTCGGTCTCGGCCGTGCCGGTCATCCCGGACAGCTTCTCGTACATGCGGAAGTAGTTCTGGAGCGTCACCGTGGCCCAGGTGTGGTTCTCCTCCTTGATGGCCACCCGCTCCTTCGCCTCGACGGCCTGGTGGAGACCGTCGGACCACCGCCGGCCCTCCAGCGTGCGGCCGGTGAACTCGTCGATGATCTTCACCTCGCCGTCGGCGACGAGGTAATCCTTGTCCCGCTTGTACAGGTCCTTGGCCGTCAGCGCCTTGGTCAGCTGGTGCACGTAGTTGACCGAGACGGCGTCGTAGATGTTCTCGACGCCGACCGCCTTCTCGACCTTCTCGATCCCCGCCTCGAGTGGGACGACGGTCTTCTTCTCCTCGTCGACCTCGTAGTCCTCGTCGCGCTTGAGCGTCCGGGCGATGGAGGCGAACTGGTAGTAGAGCTGGGCCGCCTCGTCGGCCGGGCCCGAGATGATGAGGGGCGTCCGTGCCTCGTCGATCAGGATGGAGTCCACCTCGTCGACGATGGCGAAGACGTGCCCCCGTTGCGCCATCGTCTCGCGCGAGCGGGCCATGTTGTCGCGCAGGTAGTCGAAGCCGAACTCGTTGTTGGTCCCGTAGGTGATGTCCGCCGCGTAGGCGGCCCGCTTGCGGAAGGGGTCGTCGATGTCCGACCCGATGCGGCCGACGGAGAGCCCGAGCCAGCGGTGGACGCGGCCCATCCACTCGGAGTCACGGGTGGCGAGGTACTCGTTCACGGTCACCATGTGCACGCCGCCGCCGTCCAGGGCGTTCAGGTAGGCGGGGAGCGTGGAGACGAGCGTCTTGCCCTCACCGGTCTTCATCTCGGCGATCCAGCCGAAGTGCAGCGCCATGCCGCCCATGAGCTGGACGTCGAAGTGGCGCTGGCCGAGCACGCGCCAGGCCGCCTCGCGCACGACGGCGTAGGACTCCACGAGGAGGTCGTCGAGGCTCTCGCCCGCCTCGAGCCGCTCCTTGAACTCCACCGTCTTGTGGGCGAGCGCGTCGTCGCCCAGGCCCTGCATCTCGGGCTCGAGGGCGCCGATGAGGGGCACCAGCTCAGCCAACCGCCTGACCTTCTTGCCCTCGCCGGCGCGCAGGACCTTCGTGAACACGCTCATGGAGGTCCGATCCTACCGGTCCCGGGACCGGGTGGGCCGACAGGCGCGCCAGACGGGCAGTCGGGCTGCGTGCGGCTGACCTGGTCTTTGACCCCACACTCGCCTGCCGCGAGGGTGACGCGCCGGCACCGGCGGCACGGCGTTGCCGCCGTACCCAACGGCGCCAGGATGGCGCGCATCGCCTCGTCTCCGCCCGCCCCCGACAGCCGGGGACGCAGCGGGCAGGGCTTACCTCTAAGCCGCACCATGCTCAGCGACCACAAGTCGCCTTACGTGGGTCGTTTTGCCTGCGACTGGCCTCGACTTTCAACCACAGACCCGCACGCAGCCCAGACCCATGCTAGGGCCGCCGGCGCTCTACTGCCCCGGGACGCTGGGCCCCGCCGAGCCCGAGGCGCTGCCGGTGCCGGCCGACCCGGTGCCTCCGAGCACCGTGAGGTCGGAGACCTCCAGACGCTGCCCACCCGCCGGAGGTCGGCCGCCAGCCGGACCACGTGGGCCCGGGGCCGTGGGGATCTTGTCGCTGACGTCGGTTCGGTCGACGATGTCGTCGATCGACGCCGTCCCGGCCGCCTGATTCTCGGACTGCACCTCCAACAGGCGGATCGTCCCGTGTGACGTGAGACACCGTCTCGCGGGTGTCACCACCACCGTCCACACGCAGGTTTCGCCGGCGCCGGTTGGGGAATCGTCAACTTTGTTGACGAAAACCTCCCCAAGCTCATTCGGGGAAATTTGTTGCTGGCGCCGCTTTCAACCACCGCGGGGTCTGGACATAATGTGACCAGTCTCCTCACCGGAGGCATCACGCGCGGGGGGAGGAACCGGAACATTGGCGCTCCGCCAAGACGAGCTCACGAGCCTTTGCGACGACGTCGATCTCGATCGTGATCGTGCGTTGGTCGAGCGCTGCCAGGCCGGCGACTCCACGGCGTTCGGCAACCTCTACACGCGGTACTACGAGCGACTGCTGCGCTTCTGCATGCGGCGGCTCAACGATCGCCACGAGGCCGAGGACGCGGCGCAGGAGGCCTTCGCCCGCGCCTGGAAGGCGTTGCCACGCTTCGCCGGCGAGCGCCGCTTCTACCCGTGGCTGACCGTGATCGCCGGAAACATCTGCACCGACATGTTGCGCCGCCGTTCGCGCAGCACCCCGACCGACGACCTGGAGCTCTCCGCGCGGCATCCCCTCGGCGTGGTGGGTGAGGACACGTCCGAAGACATCGTCCTCGCTTCGGTCGACGGCGAGTTGGTGAACCGCGCGCTCGACCGTCTCTCGACGCGCCACCGACACGTGCTCGCCATGCGCGAGGGCTCGGGATGGACCTACCAGCAGATCGCCGACCACGAGGGCGTCGAGATCGGGACGATCGAGACGCTGCTGTGGCGGGCCCGCCAGGCACTCAAGCGCGAGTTCGCCGTCGTGTCCGAATCGAAGGAGGCGTTGGCCGGCTTCCTCATCGCGACCGGCGCGCTCTTCCGCCGCGCCTTCTTCCGGGTGGCACACCGCAGCGCGACCGTGCAACAGCAGGGCGCGGCCACCGGTGGCCTGCGCAACGCGGTGGCCGGTGTCGCGGTCACCGGCGCAGCCGTCGCAGCCGCGTTCATCGCGCCGCACGCGCTGTCGGGCAGCCCGAGCCGGGCGGCGGTCGGCTCGGCCGGCTCGGCGCTCGCCGCACCAGCCCTGACCCTGGGTGACCCGGTCCCCGTCGCAACCGGTGCAGGGACCACTGCCGGCGGCGGCAGTGCAACGTCGTCGGGCAGCGGCTCCGGCCCTGGCGCATCGGCCGGTCAGCCGGCGACCGCGGCCTCCTCGAGCAGCGGCGGTACGGGTCGGTCAGGCGGGTCCGGAGTCACGAGCTCGCCCATCGGCGGCGCGCCCGGAGGTGGCTCGTCGAGCGGCGGCGTTGCCGGCGGCGTCGCCGGCGGGCTGGACCAGGCTGCCGGTGGGCTGAGCGGCACGGTGAACGGCGTGACCGGCGGCCTCACCAACACGGTCAGCGGCGTGACGAGCGGTTTGAGCGGCACGGTCGGCGGCGTCACCGGTGGGGTGAGCGGCGCGGTCGGCGGCGTCACGAACACCCTGGGCCTTGGTGGCGTGCTGGGTGGCGGTGGGTCGTCGTCCTCGGGCTCGGCGACGGGATCGGGCGCCGGTGGCACGCCGGCCGCCACGACCACCACGACCACCAATCCGGTCCAGGGGGTCGTCGGCGGCGTCACCAAGACCGTCGGCTCCCTGCTCGGAGGCGGCTGAGCCGATGGGACCACCGGCTCGGCGCAAGCCGGGACCCGGGTATGGATGCTCCTCGTATGGACCCCACGAGGAGCAAGACCCGTCGCACTGGATCGCCCCCGGCGAGCCGATCACCTCCCTGCGTGGGGTCACGAAGTCGTTGGGCTCCCATCACCGTGCTCGAGGACATCACCTTCGACGTGCCCAAGGGCCGGATCACCGTCAGCCTCGGCCCGTCGCGTACGACAACATCGCCTTCCCGTGAGGAGGAAGTCTGCACAAAGAGAAACGCCGCCAGCCTCGGGTGGTGCGACCCGAAGCCGGCGGCGTTTCCGATCAGGCGTGCCTCAGTCGCCGGCGGCGGCTCCGCACACGGTCTCGACCATCAGGCCGCTCACCACATAGGGGTCCATGTTGGCGTTGGGTCGACGGTCCTCGAGCCACCCCTTCTTGTTCTTGGCCGTCTGCCACGGGATTCGGATGGAAGCCCCGCGATCGGAGGTGCCGTAGCTGAACTTGGTGAAGTGCGCCGTCTCGTGTGCGCCGGTCAGCCGGTTCTCGATACCGATGCCGTAGTTGGAGACGTGCTCGTCGACCCGCTTCCCGAGCGCCTCGCAGCCGGCGATGATGGCATCCCAGCCACCGTCCTCGCGCATGGCCTTGGTCGAGAAGTTGGTGTGCGCCCCGGCGCCGTTCCAGTCACCGAGCACCGGCTTGGGCTCGAGCGTGGCGAAGGTGTCGAAGTCCTCCGCGATGCGGAAGAGCAGCCAGCGGGCGACCCACAGCTGGTCACCGATGAGCGGTGGTGGCAGGACGCCGATCTGGAACTCCCACTGTCCCATCATCACCTCGGCGTTGGTGCCCTCGATGCCGAGGCCGGCCTTCAGGCAGGCCGAGGTGTGACGCTCGACGATCTCGCGGCCGGGCATCTTGTCGCCGCCGACGCCGCAGTAGTACGGGCCCTGCGGGGCGGGGAACCCCGCCTCGGGCCACCCCAGAGGGCGGCCGTACTGGAAGAAGGTGTACTCCTGCTCGATCCCGAACCACGGCTCCTGGTCGGCGTACTTCTCCGCCAACTCGGCCGACTTGCGCCGGGTGTTCGTGCTGTGGGGCGTCATGTCGGGGTGCAGCACCTCACACATGACCAGCTTGTCGCCCTCCGCCCGCAGGGGGTCGGGGCAGGCGAAGACCGGCTGGAGCACGCAGTCAGAGTCGCTGCCCTCGGCCTGGTTGGTGCTGGACCCGTCGAAGCCCCAGATCGGGGGCTCCTTGCCGTCCTCGACGATCTTGGTCTTGCTGCGGAGCAGCGGGGTGGGCTCCGTCCCGTCGATCCAGATGTACTCGGCCTGGTAGCTCATGAATTCTCCTGTGTTCCCCTTCTTCTCTCCGTGGACAAGGTGCGTGTCGCACTGGCTGAGCCGGGAACCCGTGGGGCACGGCGCTCCCAGTGCGGTTTCAGTCTCCTCGGACCCTATTTCGCCGCCGTATCGGTTATGTGAACCAATGATGAAATCACCCCGCCCTGGGGCGCAGCCCCATGGACCGGTCTCACAACCCACACGGGCGCCAGCTGACCCAGGACCCGATGGAAGTCCAGGTAGATGGGTAGAAGCTGTCCCTGGGCGGACTCGACGGCACCGAGCTCTCCACGACGGGGGCGTTCGGGGTCGCACGGGCCCGGACGCGGCGGAGGGCTGGATCGAATCGACCCAGCCCTCCCCATTGCCCTTTCGCTACCGCTGTGCGGGCTGACCGCCCGCCCTTCGGACTAGCAGTTTGCAGCGTTGCCCACGCAGGAGTTCGCGGAGCTGAACAGGTTGGAGATGCCCCCACCCAGTGCAGCCACCGCCACCACGGCGACGACGGCGATCAAACCGACGAGAAGTGCGTACTCCACCATGGAGGCTCCCCGCTCGGTGCGGGCCCGCTCGAACATGGTTCCGTGTGCGGTCTTCACCGTCACGAAAGCGTGCATGAACATTTCCAACATTTGGTCTCCCCTCTTGCCCCGACAAGCCTCCCTTTGGATGACTTGCCCTCTTAAGCATCTTGTATTACCTGGCGGCGATCCATAGGACTTTTTGCCCTAATGAAAGGCGCGGCATCCATCCGAAGAAACGACAGAGGGCTGGATCGGCCAAAGCCGATCCAGCCCTGCTGTCATCCCATTGGGGAAGGGGGAATATTCCCTTAGGGAATCCGTTGCCCAGCGGCTCTCTCGAGGTCCGCTAGCAGTTGGCGGCGTTACCCACGCAGGAGTTGGCTGAGCTGAACAGGTTCTTGATACCCCCGCCCAGTGCAGCGACCGCCACCACGGCGACGACGGCGATCAGACCGACGAGCAGTGCGTACTCCACCATGGAAGCGCCCCGCTCGGTGCGAGCCCGCTCGAGCAGATTGCTGTGGAAGCCACGCACCGCGAAAAACGCATTGAAGAACAACTCAGTCATCTCTACATTCCCCTCTCTTACCCCTTGCTCCCGGACCTTCTGCCCGAGCCCATTTGGAGTTCCCAGGAACATTCTCCAGGATGGCAACAGGGCACTCCATAGGCTTTATGGACCAATTGCCAGCCGAGAATCAACGGGTTCCCGCCGAGTGACAACCGGCGAACCGCGTGCCCCTATTCGATGGTGACGAGGCCCATGACGACGGCACGCACGAGGGCATGGGTGCGGTTCGTCACATCGAGCTTCTGGAAGATGGCCGCCAGATGGTTCTTGGTCGTCTTGGGGCTGATGTAGAGCCGTTGTGAGATCTCGCCATTGGTGGAGCCCTCGGCGAGGAGCTGGAGCACTTCGAGCTCCCGCTGCGTCAGCGACCACGGTCCCCACTGCCGGTCGTCCTCACGGCGCGCCGTCACCTCAGGATCGCGGTAGTCGTCGTCCGAGGTGTCGGCTTCCGGGTCCCGCGTCAGCGACGCCCGGCCCCCGCGCAGGCTCTCACTGCGGTGCACCGTCGTACTGACCGAGGGCCCTGAGACCGAGACCTGCGTGTAGAAGGTCCACTCGGCCCGGCTGTCGATCTCGACGGCCGACGCGAGCGCGCTGGGCCACAGGATCGCCGATGCTGTGTTCGACATTCCTCCCCCTCATTCTGCAACCGGATGCGTGTCCGGAGCAGCTCCACTCCCACCGAGTTCGGCGAGAAATCCCAGGTCATTGTACGCCTCGACTCTCAAACGACAGTCGCAGCCAGATTGCGGGTCGGGTGCGGGGGCACTGATGCACGCGCCGCCGAGACGGACGAGAGGCGGTCGCTCAGGCCTGGTGGAACGCGTGCATGATCGGACCCACGATGGGGCCGATGACGACGATCAGGATCGCCGGCAGGAAGCAGAGCGCCAGCGGGAAGAGGATCTTCACGGGCACCTTGGCCGCCTTCTCCCGCGCCCGCTGACGCCGCTTGTCACGCATCTCGTCGGCCTGCGCCTGCAGCACGCGTCCGATCGGCAGTCCCAGCGCATCCGCCTGGGAGAGCACCACTGCGAACGTGACGAGATCGTCGATGTCGGTGCGCAGCTTCATGTTCTCGAGGGCGTCGTGCCGCGAGAGTCCCAGTTCCATCTCCCTCAGGGTGAGGCGCAGCTCATGACAGACCGGGGACTCGAAGCGGGCGCAGGAGACCTGCATGGCCTGCTCCAGGCCGAGGCCGGCAGCCACCGAGATCGTCATCAGGTCCAGGAGGTCAGGGAGGTCGTTGGTCACCTGGTCGCGTCTCGCCTTGATGCGGTGCCGCAGCCACCAGCTGGGCGCCAGGCCACCGAGCATGGGCAGGATGAACACGATGGCCAGGCCGGTCTTGACGCTGACCACACCGCTCACCAGCGCCACGAGGCCCACGCCGATGCCGAGCATGACGGCGCCCACCTGCACCGCGACGAACTCCTCCGCACGCACCGATCCGGTCAATCCGGCCTTGAGCAGATCGGCGTGCACGCGGTCGATGTCGCTCGACGGATACAGGCGCGACAGGTTGTGACGCAGGCCACGCCTGGCCGGGCCGAACATGCGCTCGAGCAGCGGAGTCTGCACACGCTCAATGATCGGTGGCCCGGTAGCGGCGTATGCCTCCGCCTCCGCACCGAGGGAACGGATGAAGTCGAGCCGGCTCTGCGTCTTGTGTGAACGCCAGGCCGCGACGCCGACCCCGATGAGGCCGACGGCCATCAGCGTGATGCCCACCAGCGGAACGAAGTATGTGGCGTTCATGTGATCAACCCCTCGACGTCAGACCTTGATGTTGACCATGCGTCGCACGATCCAAAAGCCCAGCCCCATGAGCCCGGCCGTCCCGATCAGGACGATGAGCCCGACACCGTGGAGCATCGGCTGGAGATACCCGGGGTCCTTCATTTCGAGCGCCACCACAAGGAAGAGCGGGATGGCGAACAGCACGTATCCCGACATGCGCCCTTCGGCCGAGAGCGTCTGGACCTCCCGTCGGACCTCCTGCCGGGTGCGCATGAAGTCGGCCAGCGTGTGGAGGATCGGGGCCAGCCGCCCACCGGTGGACTGCTGAATCCGCACGGCCTCGACTGCCCACTTGAGGTCCTCGACCCCGGAGCGCTCGGCCATGTTCTCCAGCGCGACGACGAGGTCGGAGCCGACGGCCACCTCCGCCATGACCCGGTCGAGCTCGTCCGACAGAGGGGGGCGGGCGTCACGACGGTACATGTCGATGGAGCGCTGGAACGTCTGCCCTCCTTCGACCGAGGCCGCCATGAGGGCCAGCGCATCGGGGAGCTGCTCCTGCATCTGCTTGATCCGCTTGGCGGCGCGGCGTGATGGCAGGTACCAGGCGATGCTGGCCACCAGAGCGATCGCGATGACCGAGCCGATGGGCGAACCGATCATCACCCCGACCGCCACGGCCAGCATGCCGGCGATGGCCGCGGTGATCACGATGTACTCGCCTGACCGCAGCGGTATGGCGGCCCGTTCGAGGCGTTGCTCGAGTGCGCCGCTGGTGTCCATGCGGCCGAAGATGCCCGCAATGCGGACCGTGACCGCCGAGAGCTCACCCCGCTCGGGCGACTCGCTGACGACCTCCACGGGGACCTGGGCCGTTCCCATGGTGTCATCGAGGATCTCGGCCAGGGTGCGCTGCTTGGTTCGCACCCGCATGATGGCGGCCACCACGGCCAGCGCCAGGCCCCCGCCGACGAGGACCGCGGCGACGAACGCTCCGGCCTGGGTACTCAGCTGAACGGACCCGAGCAAGGTCCCGCTCACTTCCCCGCCTCGCGGCGACGGGCGAGGATCTCGTAGAGCTCATCGGATGGGGGCTCCACCACGCGACCGGGCCGGGCAGGCCGGTGGTGGCGGCCGCCGCCGTTCTCCCGCCGGGCCGAGCCGGCCAGCGCGTCGGAGTCGGCGCGAAAGATGTGGGGCGGGACCTCCACCCCCGCGAGCGACAGCTCGTCGAGGATCTTGGGCCGCAATCCGGTCGGGACCAGACGCCCCATTCCCTGCGCCGTGTCCACCCGGTGGAAGATGTCCTGGAGCAGGACGGTGTCACCCTCCATGCCCTGGATCTCGGTGATGGAGTGCACCACGCGAGGGCCCTCGGCGGTGCGCTGGAGCTGGACCAGGATGCCGACCGCCATGACGATCTGCTCCCGGATGGCCCGCTGTGGCAGCTCGACCCCGCCCATCATGACCATCGTCTCGAGTCGTCCGAGCAGCTCGCGCGGCGTGTTGGCGTGCACGGTGGTCATCGACCCGGCGTGACCGGTGTTCATGGCCTGGAGCATGTCGAGTGTCTCGGAACCACGGCACTCACCGACGATGATCCGGTCGGGCCGCATCCGCAACGAGTTGCGCACGAGGTCACGGATGCGGACCTCGCCCGTCCCTTCCGCGTTGGAAGGACGGGTCTCGAGCGTCACGACGTGGGCCCCCTGAATCTGCAGCTCGGCCGACTCCTCAATGGTGATGAGCCGTTCGCCGTCGGGGATGAAGTTGGACAGGACGTTCAGCATGGTGGTCTTTCCGGTGCCCGTCCCGCCGACGACGACCATGCTGATCTTGCCCCGGACCAGGGCTTCGAGGAAGACCGCCGAGTCCATGGTCAGCGACCCCATGTTGATGAGGTCCTGCATGAGGAAGGCGCGCTCGGGGAACTTTCGGATCGTGAGCACCGGGCCGCGCAGCGCGAGCGGCGGCACGATGGCGTTGATGCGGGAGCCGTCGGCCAGGCGGGCGTCCACCATGGGGGAGGACTCGTCGACTCGCCGGCCCACTCCGTGCACCATGCGGTCGATGATGCGCCGGTACTGATTGGGCGTGGTGAACACGACCTCGCTGCGCTCGATCCGTCCCTTGCGCTCGATCCAGACCTCGTCGTATGCGTTGCACATGATTTCGGTGATGGTGTTGTCGGCCAGCAGTGCCTCGAGCGGTCCGTACCCGAGGGAGTCCTCGAGCATCTCCTCCACGAAGCGCTGACGTTCAATGGGGGAGATGGAGATCCCGATGTCCTCACGATCGAGGATCTCGTTGACCGAGGAGCGCACCTTCTCGCGCAGCTCGTCCGGCGAGAGGTTCGCCGAGGTCGGCGCGATCTCCGCCAGCACCTTGGCCTGGACCTTCTGCTTGGACTGCTTCCAGGCCTCGTCGAGGGCCGGGCGGTCGGAAGTCCGCCGGAGCGGGTGCTTGCCCGGACCCGGGCTCGTTCCGGTTCCCCGCCTCTCGATCCCGCCGGGAGGACCTCGCCTCTCTCCGGAGGCCGCGGCTCCGTCGGCCTCGCTGGGTCGACTGGTGCGCGCCGGGGCCCCGTCGCCCGGTGGCGGTTCGGGACCGTCGGCGGCAGCGAGCTTCTCAGACAGGTTCATGGCGATCAGGCCCTCTCGAGCTCAGGCACCTTGCTGGTGCGACCCTTCCTCCTCCGCCAGAAACCACGCGCCTCGCTGATCTCCGCCGTGTTCGCGCTGGTCCCGAGGACAGGTGTGACGTCACCCGACAGGAACTGGTGCATACCCCCGGCCAGCTTCTTGCCGATTTCGGAATTGGCGGCCGAGATGAGGGCCGGGCTTCCCTTGTTGATCGACTTCATGACCTCTCTCGAATACGGGAGGATCGAGACGATCTTGTTGTCGAGCACCTCCTGCACGTCGCCGATGTTGATGCCGATGTCGTCCTCCACCTTGTTCAGTACGACGCCGATGGCGTCGCTGCTGATGCGCAACTTCTGGAGCGTGCTAAGGAAGACCCGCATGTTCCGGATGCTCGGCAGGTCCAGCGTGACCATGCACAGCACACGGGTGGAGTGGTCGAACGCCGCCAGGACGATCTCGGAGAGCTGCGCCGGCGTGTCGACCACGATGTAATCGAAGTGCCGGCGCAGCGAGCCCATCACCTTGTAGACGTCCTTCGGCGCGATCATGTCGGCGTCAGCCGGACTGAACGGGGCGGCAAGCACCGAGAACCCGAGCTCGTGCTCCTCGAGGTACTCCTCGACGTGCTCGTCGAGGTCGTCGTCGTCGACCGGCTCCCGGGACAGCAGGTCCGAGATCGTGAACCGCGGCCGCAGGTGCAGCGCGGTGGAGACCTCGCCGAACTGCAGGTCCAGATCGACCAGGCACACGCGCTGGCCCGTCTGGGCGGCGAGGTAGCACGCCAGGTTGGTGGCGTAGAACGTCTTGCCGCAGCCACCGCTGGACGAGGCCACGGTGAACACCTCGGCGAATTGGGGACGATCGACCACCACGCCCTGAGCCACGACGGGCGGGGCCGGGGCGGTGCCCGATTGCGAGACGTCGGCGATGTCGAAGGCCCGCTGCAGCGAGTTGGCGAGTTGGCGCTTGCTCGTCGGGTACTCGATCAGCTCCACCGCGCCGGTCCTGACGATGTCGCTCAAGCTCACCTTGGGCTTGGGGCCGAGGGCCAGGACCACCGCCGGGACGGCGGCCGCGGCGCGCAGGCCGGCGAGGCGCGCCATGCCGGCATGGCTGTCGAACACGGGGCCCGCGACGAGGACGTCGAAGGGACCCTGCTCGCGCACCTCGTCGGCGACGTCGATGACGTTGGTGCTCGAGACGACCTGGTACCCCGGGCCGAGCGAGGCCTGAATGGCCCGGCTCAGTGCGGGCGAACGGCTGATAACCAGGATCCGACGGGAGATCATGGCACCACCGACGTCTGGTTGGTGCCGATGCACACACCCACCGGCGGTGGGTTGGTGTCCTTCTGGGTCTGAACCACCGAGACCGTCTCGTTCTCGGCGAGGAACTCGAGGTTCCTCGTGTTCGAGGGGTTGACGGCCAACAGAAGAGTCTCGGAGCTCGGAATGGTACGGCCCGCGGAGCTCGGATGGCTCGAATAGGAAGCCTCGGTGCTCTGGACGTCGAGCACTTCGACGTTCGCCATGGAGAGCTCCGTGCACGGCAGCGGGAGGTTGGCGCTCGCCCCGACGGGAGCGTTGTTGATCTCCGACGGCTTCGTGATGTTGGCATAGACGTCGACCCGGCTACCGGGCTGAAGGTAGCCCGCCAACCCGTTCGTCCCCGTCAGAGTCACGGTCACCCCGTCCATGCCCGTCGGCAACGAGATGGAGGTGGTGCTGGCAGTCAGGTCCGTCGAGCTGACGGCGTGACCCTTGGTGACCGACGTCGTGAGGACCTCGTCGGTCAGCCCCGACAGCGACCCCAGGTCAGTCGATGTGTACGACTTCGTCGGGATCAGCTCAATGGCGACGAGGCCGCTGGACACCATGGCCTGACCGGTCGTGCCGGCCGGGATGTTCGCCTTGGCCACGACGGCCGACGTGCTCACCGGAGCCACGACGTTCGCACCGGACGATGCGTGCTTGCTGGCGCCCTCCACGCTGGCATACGCGATGGCGCTTCCGGCAATGAACAGGATCACTCCGATCATCACCAATATGAGCGTCTGTTTCTTCACAAGACCTTCCCCCCTCTCAACAGCCCGACAACAGGCGGTGACTCGTCACGCGGTCAACCCGCAGTTGGCTCGGTTCGAGGGTATGACGGGAAGAGCACGGCGTACATAGGTCCTTCTGACCATTCTCCGAACGAGCGTCCCTGGTCGGGGGCGCAAATGGTCCATATGACCTATGTACCGGCCGCGGCACGCGCTCCACAATCAACCCGGACGCATCACGCGACGACAAATGGCCGTTGGTCTGTCCATCGGCGCCGCTGCCGCAGAACCAGAGGAGGGGGTCCCGCGTTGAAGATGCGCACGTGGAGAATTCCGAGAGTGCTGAGGCGGCGGCGCGATGACGAGCACGGGGCCGAAATGGTGGAGTTCGCCTTCGTCGTGGTGCTCCTCATCGGGCTGCTCTACGGCATCATCACGTTCGGCCTGATCCTGGCGGCACAGGCGACCATCACGCAGGCAGCGGCGGACGGGGCACGGGCCGGCATCGTGATGTCGTCCGGGGGAGGTTCGGTCGGTCCACCGTGCACGACGACCGCTTGCGTGACAGCCGAAGCCCAAGCCGGCACCGACGTCGGGTGGATGAGCAAGGGCACGTGTGGGACCGCGAGCACGACCATCACGTGCGTGGCCACAGAGGCACCCTGCCCGTCGAATGCGAACAACGAGTGCCTGACAGTGAAAGTCACCTACAACTACAGTTCGAGCCCGCTCTTCCCAGAGATGCCCGGCCTCAGCATCGTCACCCCGTCGACCCTCACGTCGACCAACACGCTGCAGATCTCGACCCCGAGCTCCTAGGTGACGAACGTGACCGCGCGAAACCAGAACTGGTGGACCCACTGGGGACGTGAACGGGATGAGCGTGGCGCCACCATGATCCTCGTGGCGATCTGCATGGTGCTGCTCCTGTGGGGCGGTGCGTTCGGCGTCGACCTCGGACTCACGGTCGACGGCGGGCGACAGGTCCAGGCCATCGCCGACACCAGCGCCCTGGACATGGTCCGCTACATCAGCGTCACGGAATGGCCCCCGTACTCCAGCCAGATCGCCGCCAACAGCTACCTGAACTCGAAGCTCCCGTACGCCGACACCGACAACGGCTCGGTGGCCGGGCTCACGCAAGTCCCGGGTGTGTGGCAGAACGGGACCTTCACCCCGAACCTGGGGACCGTCAACGGCAAGCAGGTCAAGTGCTGGTACTACTACCCGCCCAACGGCGCTCCTCCCTGCAACGCCATCAAGGTCACCGCCGCGCAGTCGGTCCCGCAGATCTTCGTCGGCGGCCATTCGTCGGTGACCAAGACCTCGATCGCGGCCGTCACTCCGGAGGCCGGGTTCTCCATCGGGTCGTACCTCGCCGGTGTCACCTCGCAGCAGTCGGCCGTCCTCGACGCGGTGCTGGGCACACTGGGGACGTCCGTCAACATCAATGCGGTGGGATACATCGGGTTGGCCAACACGTCCGTGACGGTCAGCCAGTTGATCACGGCGTCCGGTGGCGCGCTCACTACGTCCAACGTCCTCACGGCGTCCCTCACGGGTGCCCAGTGGCTCGCCATCTGGAGCGATGCCGTGGCGAACCAGGTCGCCCAGCTGAACTGCGGTTCCACCCCGACGCCCGAGCAGTGCGGTGCCAGCACGGTGCTCGCCAGCCTGGACTTCTCCGGTGGCACCTCGGCCTCGCTGTGTCAGCTCGTCTCCATCAACGGATCAGCCTGCAGCGGGAACCTGTCGACCCTTTCCACCTCCGAGCTGTCGGCCAGTCTCAACGCACTGCAGACGCTCACCACGGAGGCCGAGCTGGCGAACGGCACCAACGCCATCGACCTCGGGACCTCGCTCGGCCTCACCGGCGTCAGCGACGCCAAGCTCACGCTGAGCCTGGTCCAGATCCCCCAGGTCGGCTACGGACCGGTCGGCACGACGGCGACGACAGCCCAGGTCAGCTCGAGCCTCCAGCTCAACGACATCGGCGTGGGCCTGATCACCATCCCGCTGTCGGCGGCGTCGGGCACGGCCACGCTGGCGTCGGTCACGTGCAGCGACAACTCGTTGAAATCCACCAACATCGCGGCAGTGATCACGGCGGCGTCGGGCACGATCAGCCTGAGTGTTGCCGGCGTCCCCAGCAACATCGCGACCGTGTCGGTCGCGGGGTACAACGGAACGTCGACGCCGTTCGGTTACGCGCCGCCGAACGTGCCGCCGACGGCCACCAGCGTCGCGAACGGCTCCAACCCCGAGACTGCCGGTGGCACACCGGTGCCCTCGGTCTCCGGTCTCAGCCCGAGCAGCCCGGCCCAGCCGGTGATCACCGCGGCGGGGCCCATCCTCGTCCCGATCATGCAAGCGGCGGGGGTGACGCTCGGCGCCGCCTCGGTGGCGGACCTCAGCACCAATTGCGGCGCCGTGGCGCTGGTGCAATGAGCACCGCCCTGACCTTCCTGGGTGGCGCCGCCATCGGTGTGGCGGCCGGCGCCGCACTGGTCCCGTTCACCCGCCGCGCCCTGGCCGCCTCGGTGGCCCGGTCGTCCGCACCGGCTTCGGAGTCGGCGGTGCTGACCGTCGTCGACACGACCCCGCCCCGCATCACGAGGAGCCAGTGGGTCGTCCTCGTCGCCGCCTCGGGACTGCTCTCGGCCACCGTGCTCTCCCGCGCCGGCTGGACCCTCAATGCCCTGCCGCCGCTGGTGCTCCTCATCGGGCTCATTCAGCTCGCCTACTGCGACCTCGTCCGGCGCCTGCTGCCCAGGACACTCGTGCACGCGCTGAGCGCAGCCGTGATCGCCAGCGGTTTGCTGGTCGCCGGCGTGATGGGCGAATGGCACCACCTGCTCGTCGCGTCGTTGTGCGCGGTCGCATTCTTCGCGCTCCTCTTCGGCATCAACCTGATGAACCCGCGTTGGATGGCCTTCGGCGACGTGCGGCTGTCTCCCGCGGTCGGCTTCGGGCTGGCCTGGGTGAGTCCGATCGCACTGCTCCAGGGGTTCGTGGTGGCCAACATCCTGGTGGCCGTGACCGGACTCGTGCTCATTGCCGCGCACAGGGCGGAGCGACGGTCCGCCGTGCCGTTCGGCCTCTACCTGGCCCTTGGCGCCGCGCTCGTCCTCGTCACTTCGAGCTAGGCCGAGCTCGGCCGCAGGCGCAGGTCCTCAGAGCACCTTCACGTTGTGGGCCTCGTCGCCCTTCTTGCCCGTGCCGACCGTGAACTCCACGGTCGTCCCGAGCGCGATGCCCCGGCTCACGTCACCCTCGACCTGCGAATGGTGCACGAAGAGATCTCCCCCGCCCTTGCGCTCCACGAACCCGTACCCCCGGGCGTTGTTGAAGAACTTCACCGTGCCCGTGAGCTTCTGGGTCTTCGGGCTCTTGCTCCTCGGGACTTTCGACGAACCGCCGTCCGCTCCCGACTCCTCCGGCCCGGGTGCCGTGGCCGAGAACGGAGCGAGCAGGACCGGCTCGAGCCCGAGCGCCCGCTGGACCCCGTGCACGTCCTGGCGCTGCTCGGGGGTGACGAGCGAGACGACGGTACCGGTGCGCCCGGCCCGGCCCGTGCGGCCGGACCGGTGCACGTAATCCACGTGGTCCGTGGGCGGATCGAAATGGACCACGCAAGGAAGGCCGTCGACATGGATGCCCCGCGCCACGACGTCGGTCGCGACCAGAGCGTCGGCCCGGCCCTTGGCGAAGGAATCCAGTGCACGCTCCCGCTGCCCCTGCGAGCGGTTCCCGTGCATGGGGACGGCGCGCACGCCGTGGGCCTGGAGCTGGCGGACGACCCGGTCGGCGCCGCGCTTGGTGCGGCAGAAGACGAAGGCCTGCCCGTGACGCTCGATCAACTTCGCCGTGATGGCGACCCGATCGGCCCGGTCGACCTTCCAGAAGTGGTGGTCCACGTCCCCCTTGGCCTCGGCGGTCGCCTCGATGGCGACCTTGACCGGGTCCCGCTGGTAGTTGCGGATGACCGATTCCACCTCGCGGCCGATGGTGGCCGAGAACAGCATCACCTGGCGGTTCGGTGCCGTCTGGTCCAGCAGACGGCGGACGGCGGGCAGGAAGCCCATGTCCGCCATGCGGTCCGCCTCGTCGAGCACGACGGTGGTGACGTCGTCGAGCCGGACGTCGCCCCGCTCGATCAGGTCCTCGAGGCGCCCGGGACACGCCACCACGATGTTGACGCCCTTCTGCAGGGCGCGCACCTGCTCGCGGTAACCCGTACCGCCGAAGATCGACACGACGCGCTTGCGCTCGTGCCCGAGGAGGTCGCCGAGGACTTCGTGCACCTGCGAGGCCAGCTCGCGGGTCGGC
>Ga0224557_1000965_pt1 | contig 29392 bp, 24 predicted proteins | sample 714S31014metaG_FD_180677 | JGI IMG/M metagenome (GOLD analysis project Ga0224557, IMG submission 180677) | Peat soil microbial communities from Stordalen Mire, Sweden - 717 S3 10-14 | ecosystem: Environmental > Terrestrial > Soil > Wetlands > Peat | place: Sweden: Norrbotten County, Stordalen... | reverse complement strand
AATTCGCGCGAACTAGCCGGTCCGGTGGAGACCGCCGAGGCGCACGTGGAGGCCGCCTACGCCTACGCCGACGAGACGTTCGGGGCGATTCCCACCGAGGTGTTGGCGAAGTTCGCTCTGGCGGTGCACAAGGTCGCCGACTCGGTGGCGACGGGTCACCACGCGCTGCTCGACGGCTATAAGCAGTTCGCCGTGCCCGCGAATCCGGTGCATTCGGCCTATCTGGGCGCAATCTTGATGCGCGAGCTGCGCGGATGCGTGCATATCGACGCCGTGCGTGACGTGGGTCTCACGCCCGCGGAGGCGGCGTACTTGCAGGACCCGACCGTCTTCAAGATGCACGGTTACACCGATGACGACGTCCCCACGGTCACGCCCGAACTCGAAGCGAAGAAGAGGCAGGCGGAGGACATTACGTCGGCCGCCATGGCATCGTACTTTGAGGTGCTCAGCGACGACGAGCGCCAGGCTCTCCGTGACGGCGCGCTCGCCATGAACGACGCCGTCAAAAACCCCGTGCCCGTCACGCAGTAGGACCATGCCCGAACCGCGACACCCGAACCTGCCGCGATCGACACTGTTAACCGTTCTCACCTTGGCCGCTCTGCTCGAGACGGTCTGGACGATTTACGTTGGCTGGAAGTTACCGCGCCACTACGTGGCCAACCACTGGGATCTGGCGTGGGTGGGACTCGACGTCGCCCAGGTGCTGATGCTGCTCGGCGCGGCGTGGGCGGCGTGGCGGCGACGCGCGATACTCATCCTGTTCGCCGCCTCGGCGGGGACGCTGCTGGTGCTCGACGCGTGGTTCGACGTGACGACGGCGCGCCGGGGCGACGTGTTCAAGAGCTTGCTGATGGCGCTCATCCTGGAGATTCCCTCGGCCCTCGTGCTGTTTTGGATCGCCTGGCGCACGATCGGCCTGCTGACGAGAGAGGCCTTCGCTAACGTGCGAATTTGGAGGATCACCCTGCCGCCCCGGTCCAGGACGCCGTCGCCGGACCCCTAGGAGACTCGCCACCACCTGAAAGGGAGCAGCGCAAGTCCAGGTCGTCAATAAAGGGACCACTTCACGGGCATTGCCCAACAGGGTGGCCGACTTTGACCCTCTTCACGTCGGCCCTTCGGTGCAGACATATCCCGGACTTGCAACTCTGAGAATACGCACTAATCGGTCGATATTCAACCGTCTCTTAGTCGTACGTGATGCCTTCGAGGTCGAGCAGATAGCGCTTCACCTGCTCGCCCCCGCCGTAGCCCCCGAGTCCGGTGCTGGCGACGACGCGGTGGCACGGAACGATGATGGGCCAGGGATTGGCGTGGTTGGCGTTTCCGACGGCGCGAGCGGCCTTGGGGCGCTGCACCGCGAGCGCCACCTCGGCGTACGTGCGCACCTCGCCGAAGGGGATTGCCCGGAGAGCTCCCCACACGTCGTGTTGAAAAGGTGTGGCGTCAACATCGTGGAGACTGACCTGGAACTCTCGTCGCGTGCCGCGAAAAAACTCTTCGAGCTGTGCGGCGCCGTCGGCGACGCACTCGGGAGGAGCGCCACGCGAAGCTCGGCCCTTTTGATTGGGCAGGTAGACGCGAGTCAGCCCCCGCTCGTCGCCTTCGACACCCCATGTCCCGACGGGTGACGCAACGTTCATCCGAAATAGATTCACTACGCAGTTCTAGCCGGTCCATGGTGGAAGTGGCGGCGCGGCTTATGGCGCGAAACGGCGATGACGCTCAGCGCGAGGGATCGGGACTCCTGACAGTACGGCTCCGCAGGTGGAGACACCTCGGTACCGTGGGCCTACATTGTCATTCCTGATGAAAAGATGTGTTGCGTGATCGACGCGGCCGGGTACACGGTCACCCCGATTGGTCACGACCGGGGGCCGGATTCCGACTCGGTCCTTCGCCGCCGACCCTCGGAATCTGGTCGAGGAGCACCCGTGCCCTTCGGTGAAGCCCTGACGGAAAACTCGGACGAGTACTGCACGAGTACTGCACGAGCGGACTGCGTTTCGTGCGTGGTGAGGGGTGCGGGCGTGGCATGCTCATTGATGTCCCTCGTGAACCATCGATCGAAGTTGTGACTTTCGTAACTACTGGTTGCGCTTTTCTGGGGCTAAATCATTAATGAGGGCTGCTAGAAACAAGGGTATGAAAATTGCGCTCTATAAAGAGTCGCGAACGGGAGAGACACGTGTCGCGCTTACGCCCGATGCCGTGAAGACCCTCGTGAGCGACGGCTGGGACGTGGTGGTGCAGCGTGGTGCGGGTCAACGTGCTCACTTCACCGACGAGGCCTACACGGCCGTCGGGGCCACCATCGCTGATGCTCCATCGGGTGAAGTGAACCTGCGGGTTAATCCGCCCAACGCTGAAGAGGCGGCCGCGCTGCCCGAGGGCTCGTTGCATCTTTCGTTCTTGTCGCCGCTCTTAGCGCTGGACATCGTGAAGATCCTCGACGACCGACGGATAACCGTCGTTTCCTTTGACCTGGTGCCGCGAATCTCGCGCGCGCAGTACATGGACGCCCTCTCATCCCAGGCGACGGTGTCGGGCTACCGGGCGGCGCTCGCCGGCGCCTCGTACTTCGACCGATTCTTCCCCCTGCTCACGACGGCGGCGGGGACCATCCGCCCCGCGAAGGTGCTGGTCATGGGCGTTGGAGTGGCGGGCCTTCAGGCCATCGCCACGGCCAAGCGCCTCGGCGCCAAGGTTCGCGCGTACGACGTGCGCTCGGCGGCGAAGGAAGAGGCCGAGTCGGCCGGTGCCGTGTTCGTGAAGCTCGGTGTCACCGCGGACGCCGCGGGTGGCTACGCGCGTGAACTCACCGACGACGAGCGCGCCCAGCAGCAGGCGGCGCTCTTGAGTGAAGTTGCCAACGCCGACATCGTGATCACGACGGCAGCCGTTCCGGGGCGTAAGGCCCCGATCCTCATGACGGCCGCCATGGTTGAAGCAATGGGCGAAGGCTCGCTCGTCATCGACATGGCCGCCGACGGTGGCGGTAACTGCGAACTCACGAAGCCCGGCGAGGTCGTCGAACACCACGGCGTGCGGGTGGTCGGCCTTTCGAACCCGCCCGCCGAAATGGGCGCCCACGCGAGTTTCATGTACGCCAACAACGTCTTGAAGTTGTTCGCGCTCTTCGGGGCCAAGGGCCAACTGAACCCCGACTGGAATGACGAAGTAGTTATTGGCTCGACCGTCGCCAGGAACGGCGACGTCAATCACGGTCCCACCGCCGAGGCACTGGGCGTGGCCCACGTTGCGATTACCCCTGAAGTGAAGGAGAACGCCTAATGGGCAACGTTCTATTGCAGTACGCCACCGTCCTGATGCTCACCATCTTCGTGGGCATCGAGATCATCGCGAAGGTGCCGAGCATCTTGCACACCCCACTGATGAGTGGATCGAACGCGATTCACGGGGTCATCCTGGTCGGCTCGATGCTGATCCTCGGAGCGGCCAACACGAACCTCGAAGAGGTCCTGGGTTTCCTCGCTGTCTTGCTCGCCACGTTGAACGTGGTGGGCGGCTTCGTGGTCACCGACCGCATGCTGGAAATGTTCAAGGCCAAGCCGAAGACGGCTGTGAAGAAGACTGAAGAGGTTGCTCAATGAGTCGCGAAACACTGATTGACCTGCTCTACCTGTTTTCCGCGACGACCTTCATCCTGGCCCTTAAGGGCCTCGGAAGTCCGAAGCGCGCCCGTATGGGCAACGGCATCGCCGCGGTGGGCATGCTGGTTGCGGTCGTGGCGACGTTCTTCAAGTTCGTCGATGGTCACGCGCTTCATCACGTATGGCTCATCCTGCTCGCCATGTTTATTGGTGTGATCATCGCGGTGCCCACGGCCCGCTTCGTGAAGATGACCGCCATGCCCCAGCTCGTGGCGATCTTCAACGGTGTGGGTGGTGGCGCGGCGTCGCTCGTATCCATCACCGAGTTCGTGCACATCAAGGCCACGCACCCCGCGACCTACGTGACGCTCGAAGTCCTGCTCGGCGTGCTCATCGGTACCGTGTCGTTCGCCGGTTCGGCCATTGCCTTTGCGAAACTGCAGGAGTTGATGACCGGCCGTCCCGTGACCTACCCGGGCCAGCAGATCCTGAACGGCGTCTTTGGCGTCGTGGCGCTCGCGCTGATCATCACGATCCTGGTGACGAACTCGACCGCGCTCTTGTGGATCCTGCTGGCGCTGGCCTTCATCCTGGGCATCGCCTTCGTGCTGCCCATCGGTGGTGCCGACGTGCCGGTGTTGATCTCACTGCTCAACGCGTTCACCGGTCTCGCGGTCGCGGCCTCGGGCTTCACGCTCGGCTCGAACCTGCTGATCGTCGCGGGTACCCTGGTCGGCGCGTCCGGTATCCTGCTCACCCGCATGATGAGTAAGGCCATGGGCCGCAGCCTTTCGAACGTCCTGTTCTCGGCCTTCGGTTCGAACATCACCGCCACGGGCGATGGCGTTCGCGAGGATGGCCGCACGGTGCGTTCGGGCTCTCCCGAGGACGCTGGCGTGCTCATGAACTTCGCGACCCGCGTCGTCATCATCCCGGGCTACGGTCTCGCGGTGGCCCAGGCGCAGCACGTGCTGCGCGAGCTCGCCGAAGAGCTCGAAGCCAAGGGCATCGAAGTCTTCTTCGCCATCCACCCCGTTGCGGGGCGCATGCCCGGCCACATGAACGTGCTGCTCGCCGAGGCCAATGTCCCCTACGAACAACTGCTGGAACTGGACGAGGCCAACTCCGAGCTCCAGACCGCTGACGTCGCACTCGTCGTGGGGGCCAACGACACCGTCAACCCGGCGGCGAAGGACGACAAGAACTCGCCCATCTACGGCATGCCGATCATCAGCGCGGACCTCGCGGAGAATGTCCTGTTCCTGAAGCGCTCGATGCGACCCGGCTTCGCCGGCATCGAGAACGAGTTGCTCTACAACCCCAAGACGATGCTGATCTTCGGTGACGCGAAAGACACGCTGACCAAGATCCTGGCGACGGTCAAGAATTCGTAAGAAGCCGGGCGTCGACTGGACCGGTTGTGACCGGTTCAGTCGACGCCCAGTTTCGTCGCGAAGAACGAAAGCACGTCGTCGAGCGCTTGACGGGTCGGAGAACCCGGTGCGTCGGAGTAGTCCTCGGTGAGTACCGAGTGGGCCCCCTTGCGGTAGCCCCACGGATTGCTCTGCGACGAGTCGATCTCGACGCCCACAAAGTTGTCGCCGAGTTCTTCGCGCAGTCTCGCGAATCGTTCGCCGGGCACCGCCTTGTCCCCGGTGAAACGAAGCCCCATCACGCAGAGCCCCTCGGACGCCCGGTCCTTCACGACACGCAGATCGTCGTCGGAGATTCCGAGCGCGCGCTTGCGTGATGCGTTGAGGGCGAAGGGCATGGAGGGCTGGCTGAGCACGGGAGCGATCATGACCGGGTCGACGGCCATGGCGAGGGCGAACCCTCCGGTGAGGCACATCCCGACGGCCCCCACACCCGGGCCACCGCACGTGGTGAACTCGTGGCTGGCCAGTTCTCGTAGGAAGCGCGTGATGGGACTCGTCTTTCCGAGAGCCAGCGTCGCGAACTCCCGGCTCACGCAGGCGCGGGCCATCTCGGCCATGACGTACGATCCGGCGGGCTGGCGACCGGGCGTGCCGAAGAGATGCGGCATCACGGCGGTCATCCCCCGCTCGGCGACCTTTCGCGCGAACGCCGCGACCAGGGGCGTGATCCCGGGAATCTCGTGGATAACGATGACAGCGGGACCCGCGCCGACGCGGTAGACGTCGTGCGTCTGCCCGTCAGCACTGAATGAGTCCTTCTCGAATCCGTCGAGCGCGTGTGGATCTATCTCGACCGCCATTGCTTCTCCCCGGTCTCCAGAGAAGATGTCGTGTCGTTGCGCTGAGGCGTCACGCGCTCAGCTCGTTGAGTCGCTCGATCTGCGCGGCGCTCAGCTCGCGAACGGCGTTGACGTTCGCTCGCACCTGATCGGCGCTCGAGGCTCCGGCGATGACCGAACCCACCTGATGGTGACTCAAGAGCCACGAGAAGGCCAGGCTCAGGATGGGGATGTCGATCTCCTCGGCGAAGCGCAGCAGGGCGCTCACCCGATCCTGGAACTCGTCGCTCAGCCAGTGCACACTGCGATCGGCGGGCATCGTGGCGAGCCGGGTTCCCTCGGGCAGCGGCTCGCCGGGACGGATCTTGCCCGTGAGCAGTCCGTTCGCGAGGGGGTAGAAGGGCAGGAAGCCCAGGCCCAACTCGTCGCAGGCATCCAGCACGCCGTCGCGCTCCGGATCGCGCGCGAGCAGCGAGTACTGGTTCTGTACCGAGACGAACGGTCTGGCCCCGGCGGCGGCCTTCGCTTCCTTGAGCTGGGCGACGTTGAGGTTGGAGCAGCCGATCTCTCGGACCTTTCCCTCGTCGATGAGCTCGTGCAGCGCCCCGAGCGTGTCGGCGATGGGCACGGTGGCGTCGGGGTAGTGCAGTTGGTACAGGTCGATGTAGTCGGTGCCGAGACGCGCCAGCGAGTCCTCGCACGCTCGCTTCACGTAGTCGGGTTTCGCGCCGCTGTGCTGATCGTCGATGGGCATGCCGAACTTGGTGGCGATCACGACCTCACCGCGACGCTTCGCGAGGGCCTGTCCGAGCAGGACCTCCGACTGGGTCGCCCCGTAGATGTCGGCGGTGTCAAAGAAGTTGACGCCCGCGTCGAGCGCCGCGTGCACGACGTCGCTGGTGCCCGCGAGGTCCAGGCGCGAGCCGAAGTTGTTGCAGCCAATCCCGACGACCGAAACCTGAAGTGAACCGAGCGAGCGCTTTTCCATAGTCGTCCTTTGTGTCGCCACGAAGCATACGCACGCGCTGACGCCAATTCTCCCGTCAATCCTCCGGGCAACTACGATGGACGAAAACCCGGAAGGAGTTGTCATGAAGGTCAACGTCGATTTTGATTTGTGCACCAGCAACGCCGTCTGCATGGGAATCGCCCCGGAGATCTTCGAAGTGCGCGACGACGGCTTCCTCTATATCCTGAACGACAACCCCGGACCCGAGCTCGAGGGCAAAGTTCGCGAAGCGGTGGCCAGTTGTCCCAACGGCGCCATCTCAATCGAGGAGTAATTGATGGCCGGACCACGGGTCCGCTTTGCTCCGTCGCCCACGGGATACTTTCACGTCGGCTCGGCAAGGTCCGCCCTCTTCAATTGGTTCGTCGCGCGCCAGCACGACGACGGCGTGTTCATACTGCGCATCGAGGACACCGATACCGAACGCAATCGCGAGGAGTGGGTCGACGGGATTCTTTCGGCGATGGACTGGCTCGGTCTCGACCTCGACGAGGGGCCGTTTCGCCAAAGCGACAACCAGGCGCAGTACGCAACGAGCGTCGCCGCACTGAATGGCGGCGGCTACCTCTACTACTGCGACTGCACCGGTGACGACGTGGCGAAGCGAAAGGGTGACAACAAGACCCCGGGCTACGACGGTTTCTGCCGCGATCGGGGCCTCGACCAGGGGCCGTTGACCGCCCTGCGATTCAAGACGCCCCGCGAGGGCGTCACCACGGTGCCCGACCTCATACGAGGTGACGTGGAGTTCGCGAACGCGACCATCGATGATTTCGTGGTCGCCAAGTCGTCTGGGGCGGTGCTCTACGCGCTCGCCAACGTCACCGATGATCGAAACGACCGGATCAGTCACGTGATCCGCGGCGAAGAGCACCTTTCCAACGCCCCGAAGCAGATGATGCTGTGGGAGGCGCTCAACGACGCGCTGCACGAGGACGTGGCGCTGCCGGCCTACGCCCATCTGCCGCTGCTCGTGAACGAGCAGCGCAAGAAGCTCTCGAAGCGCAAGGACCCGGTGGCGACCGAGTCGTACCGCGACCAGGGCTACCTGCCCGAGGCGTTCGTCAACTACCTGGCGCTGCTCGGGTGGAGTCCGCGCGGCGACGAGGAGATTGTCCCGCTCGCGACGCTGATCGAGCAGTTCCGACTCGAGGACGTGTCGCACTCGCCGGCGTTCTTCGACGTGAAGAAGATGGCGCACATGAACGGTGAGTACATTCGAAGTCTCACGCCCGAGGAGTTCCTCGCCCAGAGCGCGCCGTGGGTGAACCCGTGGTCGAGCGCGTGGAGGCCCACCGACCGCGAGCCCGGCTGGAGCGAGGACCAGTTCGACGAGGCGCTCTACGCGAAAGTGGCCCCGCTCGTGCAAGAGCGCGTCGCGACATTGGGCGAGATCCCCGCCATGGTCGGGTTCTTCTTCTCGGACGGGGTGAGTTACGACGAGACCGCCTTCGCCAAGTCCGTTGGCAACGATCCGCTGGGACAGACCTTGCTCGCCGTGGCGGTGGAGCGGTTCAGCGACGTCGACTGGAGAGCTGACGCGCTGCACGAAGCGACCATCGAGATCGGCGAGGCCCTCGGGCTCGCGCTGCGAAAGGCCCAGGCCCCGATCCGCTGCGCGGTGACGGGCACGCTCGTGGGCCCGCCGCTCTTCGAGTCCCTCGAGCTGCTCGGGCGCGAGCGCACCCTTCAACGTCTGCGCGACGCGCTGGCACGAAGTTCGCAGTGATTCTCGGTCCGTTGAAGCTGCTGCTGCGCGTCCTCTCCGCGGTCGTGAGCCTCGCCGTGCTGTACTTCGGCGTGACCTTCATCCAAATCTGGCTGACCGGCCACGAGCACTCGACGGCCAAGGCCCAGGCGATCCTCGTCTTTGGCACCACCGAGGACAACGGCACGCCCTCCGCGGAACTGCAGGCTCGCCTCGACCAGGCGCTCTTGCTCTACCGTGACGGCCGCGCCCCGTGGATCGCGGTGACGGGCGGGAACCGACCGGGTGACGTGTACACCGAAGCCGGGGTCTCCGCCGCGTACCTCGTGCAGCACGGCGTGCCGGGATCTCGGATCCTGCAGGGATCGGGCAGCGACACCTGGCAGAACGTGTCGACGGTGATGCCCAAGCTGAGGGCCCACCACCTCGTCAGCGTCATCACGGTCACCGATCCGTTCCACGAGTACCGGGCCATGGCGATTTCCTCGGCCCAGGGCCTGAGGCCGGTGCCGTCACCGGTGCCGAACTCGCCGACGATCAAGCACTCGCTCTGGCGTTTCTACCTGAAAGAGACACTGGACGTCGGGGTCGGACGCATCGTTGGTTACGGCCGGCTGAGCTCGTGGACGACGCCCTCGACGAGCACCACGGTGCCGTCTGGCGGTTGATCGGCCAACTCATATAAGATTGCCAAGCCCTTCGGGGGTGGTGTAATTGGCAACACAACTGGTTCTGGTCCAGTTATTCAGGGTTCGAGTCCTTGCCCCCGAGCGAATCGAGTGGATGTCGCCATTCACTTGCTTCATGGTCCCATCGTCTAGTGGCCTAGGACATCACCCTCTCAAGGTGGAGGCACGGGTTCGAATCCCGTTGGGACTGCTCTTGAAATCTGTCACGTCATCGTGAACAGCTGAACCTGTGCAGATTATCGCTTGAAGCCGTCGCCCTTCGGTTGGTAGTCGCGGTTGGGGTCGAGTCGCGTCTCACCAATGAATTCACCGTCCTCGGTGGCGAAGGTGACGACGTCATCGAGCACGTAGAGATGGACCACTTGACCGCGGTAGCGCCAGCCGACGTTGAGGTGTCGCAGTTTGCCGAGGTAGCGCAGCGTGACGTGACCACGCACGTCGACGGTGTCTTTGCGAATGCGCCAGTGCGGGTCATTGATGAGAGTGTTGGGCTTTGCCTTGGCTCGCGCGTTGTAAGCGACGGCCGGGGTGCGTCGGTTGATGCCGCGGTGCGGGCGCACGTCGTTGTAGTAACGAACGACCTCTTCCAAGATCAACTGCAACTCACCGAGGGTCTTGGCCGGTCGCTTGAGGAGGAAGCCCTTCAAGGTGCGATGCCATCGCTCGACCTTGCCGCAGGTTTGCGGATGGTAGGGACGCGAGTGTTTGTAGAGCACGCCGGCGGTGATGAGGTCGCTCTCGAAACCGGTTCGACCGCCGCGAGCCCCGGCGTTGTAGATCGCGCCGTTATCGGTCAACACTGATGCCGGTGTGCCATAAAGGGCGCAGGTGTTGGCGAAGAGGCGCCGGACGTTCTCCATCGTGGCGGTGGGATGAACCCGTATCGAGAGCACCAGGCGCGAGTGGTCGTCGAGAAACGTCAGTATCTCAACGGGCGTCGCGTCTTCGAGGTGCCAGTGCGTCATATCGGACTGCCAGCACTCGTTGGGTAGTTCGGCGGCGAAGCGGACGAACGAGGACTTCGGGCGCTTCTTGGGTGCTGGCGAGACGAAGCCGCGCCGCGTCAGTATCCGTTGGATGGTCGAGATCGACGGGGCCGTAAGACCCTCGCGCTCTAAGTGGGTGTGGATCGTGTCGGCTCCGGCGTCGGTGCCGAGATCGTGCAGCTCCTTGCGCAGTTCGATGATCCGGTCTTCGACCTCGGGTGGTGTTGCCTTGGGATTGGCGTGCGGACGCTTGGAGCGTGGCTCGAAGGCCGTGGGGCCCTCAGCGCGGTAACGCTTCACCAGAGTCGAGACCCAGGCCGGCGAGACACCGTATTTCTTTGCGGTCGCGCGCACCCCCAGGCCCTGGGACACCACCGACGCCACAATGATCTGGTTCTTGACCATGACTCACCCCCACCGAAGTGTTCACTATGTCGCGACAGATCCGTTTACTATCTCGTGAAGGTAGATACTGCCGGGGGCACTGCTCAGTTGTTTCGTCGCGCAGTGGTAGGCCGCTGCGCGGCTCGCGCCATCGTCGGGTCGCGTCCTCGCTGCGCGGGCGTGCTGGCGACGGGCACCGACGTCGTCGGGTCAGGAGAGCAGGACTGATTCCAATGATTCGTAGCCCGGCGCCGTGCGCGGCCACGGGTACGCGCTCTCGATCTGGTCCGCGAGGTCGAGCAGTCGGTAGTCGCGAAAGTGCGGGGCGGTGATCTGCAGCCCGAAGGGCAGGCCCGTCGAGAGCTGGCCCATGGGAACGCTGATCGCGGGGTTGCCGGTGATGTTCTGCATGGCCGTCGAGTAGACGTGGGGCGGAAGTCCGTGGGTCTGCGCGCTGTCATCGAGGCGACCGTCGGCGAGCCAGCCCTCGCTCGCCACGCTCGGGCTGAGCAGCAGGCCATTCTGGCCGAGCAACTGATCCATGGTGCGAACGTAGAGGAACCGGCGGCGACGGGACTCCAGGTAGGCGTCAATGGACACATCGAGCCCGGTGCCGAGGAACTCCTGGGTCGCCGGGTGGAACTCGTTCATGTGCTCTTCGACCCAGGCGCGCCCGAGCGCCGCGACGTGCTCGGCCGCGCACACGGTGAACCAGTCGAGGTCGGGATCGCCGTCGGCGAAGAAGCCCTCCGGCTCTTTCCAGATGACCCGCAAACTGAGCAGGTCGGCGAACGCGTCGACCGCTCCTCGAAAGGCCGTGGCTACCGCGGGGGGCAGCGGCCCGAGCGGGGAGGTGCGTTCGGCGGCGAACACGATCAGCGGCAGCCCGTCATCTCTGATCATTTGACGCGTCATGGCGAGCGTTGGGGTCGAGGGGTCGCCCGCAACGGGTCCCACCATGACGTCATAGAGCAGTCGAAGGTCGTCCACCGAGGTGGCGAGCGGGCCGTCGGTGGAGTAGTCAATCCAGTCCGGCGTTGGCCATCGTCCGATCATGCCGTTGGTGGGCTTCAAGCCCACCAGTCCGCAGAGCGATGCGGGGATTCGCACCGATCCGCCGCCGTCGGTGGCCGTGCCGATCAGCACGAGACCCGCGGCGATCGCGGCGGCGGACCCCCCGCTCGATCCCCCCGGCGAGTACTCGGCATTCCAGGGATTCCTCGTCACGCCCGTCAACAGATTGGCGGTGTATCCCTCGATCGCGAACTCGGGCAGCGTTGATTTGCCCACCGGAATCGCCCCGGCACTGACGAGCCGACCCGGAACTGTCCCGTTGGCCAGGGCCGCGGGGGCGTCGCGCAGTGCCACGGAGCCCTTTCTCGTGGGGTGGCCCCGCCAGTCCTCGAGGTCTTTTATCAACGTCGGGGCGCCGAGCAGCAGCCCGGACAGCTCTTCGCCCTGGTCCACCCGACCGGCCGTTTCGAGAGCGTCGTCGTAGGAGAGCTCGGCGGCGACGTTGAGCGATGGCTGCGCGGCGTCGAGGCGACGCAGGGACTCGGTGACGAGGGTCGTGGCGCTGAGTTGACGCTCGCGTACCGCTTCGCTGAGTCGAGTGAGGGGACCAGGTTCCTTCGCCACGTCGTCACTCAGCCAATGGTTGGTTCGCCGCCGTCGGCGACCAGTGGCTTGTTCTGCTCGGCCCACGCGGTCATTCCGCCGTCGAGGTTCACGACGTCGAAGCCCTGGTCAATGAGGAACTGTCCGGCCCGCGACGAGCGCCCGCCCGAGCGACAGACGCAGACAATGGGCCGGTCCTTCTCCAGGTCGTCGAGGTGGTCGGGCACGTCACCGAGGGGAATGTGCAGCGCCTGGGGCGAATGTCCGAGCGCCCACTCGGACGCTTCTCGAACATCGAGCAGCAAAGCCCCGGCCTCGAGCAGTTCCCAGGCCTGATCAACGCTGACGTTCTTCACTGCTGGCATCAAGGGACCTTTCGAGGGGGAGTCGACAATCGACGAGTAGACCGAATCTACTCCTAGACTTTTGGCGTGGCCTCCGCTGAACTGATCTCGACGATAAGCACGACCGATCTCGTGGCGCGACTGGACAGTGACGAGAACCTCTACATGGTTGACGTGCGCGAACCCGACGAGGTCGCGGATTGGCAGATTCCCGGAGTCCACAACGTTCCCCTGGCGTTCCTCGAGTCCAGAGTCGACGAGCTTCCTCGCGACGGCCACCTCGTCGTGATCTGCGCCGCGGGAACCCGTGCCCAGCAGGGCGCGCAGATTCTGGCGTCGCACGGTCTGCCCAGTTCGGTTCTCGCCGGCGGCATGAGGGCGTGGGCTTCAACCTATGACGTGGTCACGGGTGGCTACGGCGGGGCGACGGTGGTGCAGGTGCGCCGACGGGGCAAGGGATGCCTGTCGTACGTCATTGGCTCGGGGACGACCGCCGTCGTGATCGATCCCTCGCTCGAAGTCGAGCGCTACCGCGAGATCGCCAGCGCGCACCGCTGGACGATCACCCACGTGCTCGACACCCACCTGCACGCCGACCACATCAGCGGTGCTCGCGAACTCGTCGCCAAAACCGGTGCGGCGCTGTGGCTCAATCCGTCCGATCCCTTCGACTTCGACTTTGCGCCCCTGACGGACGGCCGGGTCATTGAACTCGCCCCCGGCGTGCACTTAAGCGTCTCGGCGGTGAGCGTTCCGGGCCACACCGAGGGCTCCACCATGTACCAGTTGGGCAACGCCGCCATCTTTACCGGCGACACCTTATTCCTGGAGAGCGTGGGGCGCCCCGATCTCGCCGATCAGGCCGAACCGTTCGCGCACAATCTCTATCGCAGCCTGCACGAACGGATTTTGCCCCTTGGCGACGGGATCATGGTCTTTCCCGCCCACTACGGGCCGGGCGTTGCGGTGCACGCTGGCCAGTTCGTGGCCCGGCCCCTGGGACTGCTTCGAACGTCGCTGAAGGCCTTGACACTGAGTGAAGGTGATTTCGTCGCGTGGGCGATCGCCAACGTCAAAGACCGACCCCCCAACTATCAACGGATGGTCCTCATTAACGCGGGACGAGAAGTCGTCGACGCGGAAGCAGCCGAAATGGAGCTCGGCCCCAACCGCTGCGCCATTGCCTAGATTTGCACACCGAAAAGATGTGACCAGACGTGGTACCGCTAGTTCCGCTCCTGGAATCTTCGTATGTTCTTGACAGGATTAACAGTCGGTATACCTGCTTTTCTGCTCCCAGCGCCTAAGGAAGGTTCGCTTCGAGGAAGGTGGTGAAGAGTCCGAACTGACCACAGTGCGTGGCGTCACCGCTAGGTCGTTGGGTCTAGGTGGTCATGCGTACCTAGACTCTGACAAGTTTCTCGCAGAACTAGGGTGAGCGTGGTCCAAATACTGTGGTCGAACTACCGCACCTTGTGACGTGGCGTAGTAACTCTGTATGACACGGCGTACTGAAGAGCCGAGGATAAGTTCCAATTTGCTTGCAGATAATTGACCCGGATCAGTCAAAACGCACGCGAATCAGTGCAAATATCGGATTACGAATATGTAACAATTACTTCGAGACTCAGAATTGGAGTTGCGACTAGATTCCAGACACCTTATTTAAGCGCATCGATCAGGTATTTCTCATCATGCACTGGATTGGAACTTGTTCCACTCGAAAAGAAAAGAAATGTCACCGGTATTCGCTTTGGTTTTGCCATTTACGTATACTTGTGCTTGAGGTAACGGCCGTGTCATGTCATCAGGCCCTATCTTCTGCTGTGACACTGCTGTACCGCCTGATCTAAAATTACAGGTTGACGAAAGTCAGCCCTTATAAATGGAGTGAATGAATATGAAGACCACAAAGGAAGGATTCTTAATGGATACTTTGCTACGGATACCTCGCCACTTGGTGAAGGCTCTTGCAGCGGGCGCCGTGCTGATTGCAGCAACGCTGCCGTTGGCAGTGGCTTCGACAGCCGGTGCTGCAACACCGGTGGTCTTGTCCACTTTTGTAACTACGCCCGCCTCCATTGGCGCTGGCGGGTCCGCAACGGTTGCGTTCACCGGAACCGGCTTCGCCTACAACGGCGGCACCGTCACTCTGGCAACGACTGCTACTAACGTCACCTTCTCGAGCGTTGTAGAAACCAGTGCCACAACTGGTACGGCCAAGATTGCGACAACGTCGGCGACGGTTCCCGGTGCTTACGGTGTCACACTGACCGACACCAACGGAACCTCGGCTGCCGCAGCTGGCGTCCTTACGATCAACGCAGACCCGACGGTAACGGGGATTTCCATCACGTCAGTTGCGCAGAGCCAGACCACGGCATCAGTAACTGTGACCGGTACCGGCTTTGCTACGGGCACGACTGCAGTCTTGACGAGTGCGACGGACGGAACGAAGTTGGTTAATAACTTGGCCTACGCATCGGCAACCACCCTTACGGGAACCGTCACCGGAACTACGCTTGTTGGCGCAAATGTTGCAACTGTCGGCACGTACTCACTGACTGCGGTCAACCTTGACGGCGGCACGGGAACCCTTGCCAGTGGCTTCAGCGTCACGGCCTCAGGGATCACCAACGTGAGCCCTTCGGAGATTCCTGCAACCGCAACCGCGACACCAATCACCATTGCGGGAGCCGGATTTTTGCCGGGTGCCACAGTTACGATTAGTGGTGCGGGTGCGACCAACTCGACCGTTGTCACGGCGGACACCATAGTGGTGAGCCCCAACACGATCACCACCGCCATCACCACCGCCTCATCGAGCGGTCTCATCAATGTCACGGTCACCAACCAATCTTCTGAAGGCGGAGCCGTCATCGTTGGCACCGCCGTACTTGGTGCCGCGACTGAGGCAACTGGAGGCGCCGTGATCACCACCGCAGTGCTGAGCCCCAACTCGCCCATCGTCGTCGGTACCTCGGCCACTACTCCCGAGACCTTGACGATTACCGGTTCCGGCTTTGGTACTGGTAGCACGGTCGAAGCCCTCTATGGAACGACCCCTGACAGCAATGTTGTGTTCACATGCACCGCATCTGCCGCAGGAACCTCATTGACCTGCTCGGTTGCAGTTAACTCAGGCGCCACCGCCGGAGCCGACAGCATCGTGGTCATCAACAACGCCGTCGCAAGCGCTCCATCTGCGAATGCCTTTACCGTTGCGGGCCCTGTCCTAACCTCGGCTGCTCCTACCGCTCTTGCAGTGGGTTCACCCGTCGGTACGGTCGTGACCATTACCGGTTCAGGCTTCAACGGCAGTGCTACTGCATTGATCGGCGGGAGTACTGGACTTGCCGGGCAATTCGCAGTTACCAGTCCTACGACTGCCACCTTGTACGTTCAGACGGCGCCTACGGCTGCCGGTACCGCAACGATCACAGTGTCCCAGACGGTTTCGTCCGGCGTCACAGTCAAGGCGACGCCGTTCTCCTACAAGGTTGACGCCGCCCCGACTGTCACTTCATTGGTGAACGCCACGACGAAGGCATCCGCAGTTGGAGCTGGAGCAGTCAATGTTCCAGTGATCATCACGGGTACCGGTTTCGCTACTGGTGCAACCATTGGTAAGTTCGTCAACGCATACAACGTGGCTGACGCTGGCGTGACCGCGACGGTGTCGACAGTGACCGCTACCTCCATGACCGTGCTCGTAACGATTGCGGCCACCGACGCGAATGTCTCGGATGGCTACACCATTACGAACACCGACGGTGGTTCAATCTCAGTTGCCGGTTTCACGGCAAACACGTCACTGTTCATCGCGGCTGCTCCGACCATCACAAGTGTCACGCCTGCAGCTGGCACCGCTAGTGGTACGAGTACCTTCACCATCGTGGGAACTAACTTTGGTGCTGGAGCGGTTGTTACCACGACTCCCGTCAACGGTACTTGTGGCATCACGACGGTAGTATCGTCAACGACGTTGACCGTAGCGTGCACCCTTGGTGTTGCTGGAAAGACAGCCACGAGCCTGCTCGTTACTAACACCAACGGTGGATCAGTAACGTCGGCGGCGATCTTGCCTGCGGCCACACCCCCAGTTGTTGTAACTACTGGTATGCACACGACGGGTGTACATGGTTCGGCCGTTGTTGGCAAGACCGTTACCGTGACCATCTCGGGTACGGGTTTCTACGGTCAGCCAAAGATCACTAGCAACGAGGCTGGTACGAGGGCTTCGGTTAGCAAGGACAGTGGCAAGTTGCTCACGGTTCGTGTAACTGTCAAGGCTGGAAGTCGTACGGGTGAGCACACCTTCACGATTCGTCTGGCCAATGGCAAGTCCGCCAAGGCGAACTACTCGGTCAAGAAGTAACTCTTAACCTCTAGAAGGTTGTAAGGAAGGCCCCCTCGAAAGAGGGGGCCTTTCCTATTTTCTGAGATCGTTCGGTGCGCGTTGATCGAATGAAGTCAGTGTGGCGCAAGAGAACCTGATTCTTTCCACGTAAGTCGGTCACAGATAGAAGGCGATTTCGTTGAGGGTGCTTTGACAACATTAAGTAGCTCAAACCTGGAATCAGGAGTACGAGTTCCGTTTAGAGATTCGCGCTGGCGTTAGGTATTCATTGATGCGCCTAGTTGGGGTTTGAGACAATTTGTCGATCTCAATGGATTATCTGTTGTTTCAAGTTGTCACAACTCCGCGACCATGAAGAGTTCAAGGGTTGTACTGGTGAATCCAATCGCCGGCTAGACCCTTGCCGGCTGCCGGACGGATTTCGCGGCCACTCGGATGCTGATTATTGGAAGCTGAGCACCGCACGACAGACCGACGCCATTTATGAACTGGATCTGTTCTAGTGGATCGTGAGTGTGCGTACTGTCAACTTCGTTGATTATGGACCGACACCCGATATCCGACTGATTTCAACGGTCCGAGCGAAGCAGCGATTCGTAACAGGATGACAAAGTGATTCTGGCAGGAATGCGCCTCTACTGTGATAAACATCGACGGAGAGCACGCTTCGACCTAAAGGACTTTGTAGAAGGTGGAGATTCAATGAGACGAGTGATGAGGGTAAGCGGAGGGCGTCGAACCCTTCGATCGACAGTTGTTTCGATTGGTACCTTGGGGGCGGTGTCGGCTTTGATGGTCACTGGACTCGTATTGGTTTCTACTTCGACGGCCTTTGCGGCGGGCGTGCCCACGCAACTCGTCTTTACGACTCAGCCGCCTTCAACATCCACCGCCGGCGGAACGGGTCTCGAAGACGTTGCTGTTTCCGTCGAAGACTCGAGTGGCCAGGTGGTCACCACAGGTACTGGCGCAACAGACGCCATCACGCTTAGTACGACCGGCAGTCCGGGGATGTCCGGTAACACCGCCACGGCAAGCGCCGGCGTCGCGAAGTTTGTCGGCCTCGTGATCAGCAACCCAGGTACCTACAACTTCACGGCAACGGATAGTTCGCCACCCGATACTGGCCTAAGCGCTGCAACGAGTACGGCGGTCACGGTGAACTCGGGTGCAGCGTCCAAAGTTGCATTTACAACTGAGCCAACTGCGACAACCGTCGCCGGGGTGTCTTTGGCGACTCTTAGGGTTTCGGTCGAAGATTCGACTGGCCAGGTGGTCAGCACGGGTACGGGCGCGACGGACTCCATCACAGTTACTTCGTCGTGCACCCTCGCAGGAACGACGACTGCGACCGCGAGCGCCGGCGTCGCGGCATTCAGTGCTCTCGTCATTGACACCGGTACTTCGTGCACTCTCACGGCGACGGACGCTTCAAGAGCTTTGACGACGGCAACGAGCACCTCGGTCACGGTGAGTTCGGGTGCGCCGACCAAGCTTGGATTTGCGAGCGAACCACCCTCAACATCAATCAACGGGATAGCCGTGGCGACTCTTAGGGTCTCAGTCCAAGACGTTTACGGGAACACAGTGTCCTCGGGGACGGGCGCAACTGACTCCATCACAATTACATCGACGTGCACCCTCGCAGGAACGACGACTGCGACCGCGAGCGCCGGCGTCGTGACATTCAGTGCTCTCGTCATTGACACCCTGGGCTCGTGCACCCTCATCGCTAAGGACACGTCGAGAACGCTGACGACGGTGACGAGTAGTGCCGTGGACAGCCAAGGCGCCCAGACCGTCCTCACTCTCACGTCGCTGTCGGGCACCGTCGGCAAGCCGCTGACGCTCACGACGAGCGGAGGATCCGGAACGGGCGCGATCACCTTCAGCGTTACGAACGGCACGGCGACTGGTTGCGTGGTGTCGGCAAGTTCATTGACGGTCACGAGCGTGGGAACGTGCATCGTGACGGCGACGAAGGCCGCCTCCATCACCAACCTGGCGATCTCGAGCCCGGCAACGACCGTGACGTTCGTCGTGCCTGGACCCAAGGCGACTCGTGTTGCTGGCGCCGTATGGGTTGGTAAGAGGACGACCGTGACGATCCTTGGTTCGGGTTTCTTCGGACGTCCAAGGGTTATCAGCAACGTCGCCGGTATCACGGCGAGGGTGACCCGCGATACCGGCAGGTCGCTCACCGTCGTCGTCACTGTGAGGAGCGGAGTGACGACGGGTGCGCACGGTTTCACCATCATCTTGGCGAACGGTAAGAGGGCCTCGGTGAAGTACAACCTGAGGTAGTGAGAAAGTGTTGCAAGGTCTTACGGAAAGCGCCTTCGAACGAGGGACCCTTCCGAAATTCTGACGCCGTTCGATCAATGAGAACTCGGCGCGAAGACGAGAGATCAGTGGACTTTCCTCAGTGACCAGGTGACCCCTTCGGGGCTGTCCTGAACATCAATGCCGGCTTGGACGAGAGCGTCTCTCAACTCGTCGGCCAGTTGGTAGTGACCGGCCGCTCGCGCATTGACGCGGGCGGCGAGGACACCTTCAACGAGTGACGTTGGGTCTATAAAGCCCTCTCCTCCGGTGGCGCTGAGTAGGACCAACTGGGCCAGGGCCTCAACCGCTCCAGAGCCACCGTCGAGCGCGCGCTGCGCGAGGTCGCGGGGTTGGTCGGTCGATGCAATCACAACGGTGTCGGTCTTGCCTGGAGCCTTCATCGATTGAAGAGTGCGCAGTTCATTGAGCGGTGTTGTTGAACCGTTCTCGAGGACTCTCGACTGACCACCCAAGCGCCAGTAGCCGTGCGACTTGCCGAGGACCTGCAGCGTGTCCCCTTCGAGATCGATGATGAGGGCCGTGTGCTCGTCGATACCCAAGGTCGCGACGCCCTCGGGCAATTCACTCTCTAGAAGCACCAGCCGTCGCTCGCCGAGGTAGCAGCAGCCGGTGTCGTAGTTGCCCCCCTCCTTGTTATCGAAGTGGGGGATGACGACGCAGTTGAGTCCCGCCGTGGCCATGAGATTCAGCCCATCCAGCCAGTAGGGGGCCGCACCGGCCTTGTAGATCTCGTAGATCGGGGCGCTGAACACGCCGAGCGTCTCGGCGGCCGCGGACGCGAGGCAGAGAATGCCTCCACTGTTGAGCACCTCTTCGAGGTCATCGACAAGTTGCAGTGGCCGCCACTGAGCCAGCGCGTAACTGGGGCTTCCCGGTCCCGCAAACACGTAGTTGGCGCTTCGCACTTGCTGCTTGACGATGGTCCGATCCAGTTCGCTCGACCCCTCGAACGATCTGAAGTGCAGCGGCTCGAGCTTGGTGTGGAGCGAGGTGGCGAAGTAGTCGACCAACTTGGCGGTCATCTGGGGCACGTTCTCCTGGAACCCGTAGGCGGTATCGAGGTTGACGGCGCGGACCTCGCCGAGACGACCGAGCAGGGATCGGTGAACCTTGGTCATCCCCGGAGCCGTCTCGCCCGATCCCAGCAGTGCGAGCACTCCCTTAGTCATGTACGCAGGTTACCGGCCTGATCGGAGTGGGGGAACGGAGCGTTGACTAAGTTAGAGCCGTGGCCAACGTCGTATTCCAGTTCCGAGAGCGGGCGAGGGGCAACGTCACGACCCCTATGGTCCTATGGTCCTCTGTGATGGCCGTGGTGCTCTTCTTGATCGAGTCTCGTCTCGCACCGCACGCCACCATCGTGTGGGTCGGCGTCGGGGCGACCGCGCTCTTCGGCATCTACCTGGGCTGGCGCCGTCGCACGGCCGCGGTCTTCGTGGCGCCGTTCGTGAGCTGGCTCTTCGCGTGGCTCCCGTTGTGGGTGGCCGCCATGATCCACGATGGCATCATCAACGGGTTCTTGCGGGGGTTGTTTCTCATCACCTTCGGCTGGATCGCAATCGGCTTTGGCGAGTTCGTCGGGCTCACGGTGATGGCGTTCTTGGGGCGTCTCTTTCGTGGTCCGGCGAATCGTGGTGAGCCCGACGTCGTGATCTTCAGCCCCAAAGACCTCTAAAGGCCCGACCCTCTGGGGAACCAGGAGCCTCGGTTTGTAGCGACGAGGGTCTCGCAACTGCTTTTCTAGGCCACGATTTGACCAAGGGCCCGCAAATTCTTGGACCATATTCCACGCAGCACGGGCTTGGCGATGTAGGCACCGAGAGGTCCGAGCATCCACCAGGGAAATTCCAACCGTTCTCGCCAGGTGATTTCGGTGCCATCGCCTTGTTTCTTGAGAGTGAACGTGCCGTTTCCGGTGATCAGACCACGATGCGTGACCCCCATGACCGAGTCGTCATCCCACTGCGTAATGGTCATGAGGTCGTTGGTAACCAGTGGTCCAACTTTGGTCACGCAGCGAAATGACGTGTTGACGCCCTCGCGTTGGTCGCCGAGGAACTCGATCGAGATCGCGTCGGTCATCCACTGGACGTGGCGATCGATGTGGCGCAACTCCTCCCAGAGTTGCGTCGGGCTGACGTGATAGTGCGCCGTGACGGTGATCGCCACCATCAGTCGTAAAGCGCGCCGGCGATCCGTTGCCACTCTTCGAGTGGTGGCGCGGCGAGGTCGGCGCCGAGTACCTGGAGGCATACGTGGCTGGCGCCCGCCTCGCGGTGTTCATCGATGTTGGCGAGGACCGCAACTTCGTTGCCGTGCACGACCATGGCGTCGCAGAGTCGCTCGGAGCCGCCACGCACAAAATCCTCGTCGTTGAAACCGTAACGTCGCCAGCTGTTTCGGTAGTTGTCGAGTCCCGTGTAGATCTCGAGGTACGCGTGGGCCCGGCGAAGGAATTCGTCGCGATCCTGACCGAGCACGACGGCCTGCTCGACCCCGATGAACTGGTCGCCCACGATGCTGCGAGCGACCGCGGTGTGCTCGGGCGTCACCAGGTACGTGTGCACCCCGTTCGCCAACGTCGCCCCTAACTTGAGCATCTTGGGCCCGAGCGCCGCGACGACGCGCGCATAGTCCTGCTGGCCTTCGGGCGCGAACATGGGAGCCGCGTCCATGGCGGTGAGGAACTCGCGCATGGCTTCGAGGGGCGACTGGTAGTCGTGGCCCCGCAGCCGCTCGACGAGTGGTTGGTGACTGACGCCGAGGCCCAGCACGAAGCGGTCGGCGAACGCGGCGTTGAGGGTCTTGGCCGCGTTCGACGCGTTCACGGCGTCGCGACCCCAAATATTGGCGATGCCGGTGGCGATCGTGATCCGCGACGTCGCCGAGAGCAACAGGGTCGAACTCGTGAAAGCCTCGCGTCCCCACGCTTCGGGAATCCACATGGCCGCGTAGCCGAGTGACTCGAGCTCGGCGGCGATCTCCCCGCTTTGACCGGCGGGCAACGTTTCGTGGGTACTCGTCCATATTCCAACGGTGCCGCGCAGATTCTCCAGAGATGATGGCCAAGTCGTCATAATTCTCAGCCTAGAGAGTTTGCGAGCGCGTCGTCGTGACGACCACAATGGAGGATGGCCTATCTGATAGCGGCAATCTCCGCCTGGTTGCTGCTCTCGGCTTCGACGGCATTGCGTCCCGGTCGCCACGGAGTCTTCGCCGCGCTGGCGTACCCGGTGGGCTGGGCGGCGGGGGAGCTCCCGGCGCAGGCCATCGTCGCCGAAGCGGCCGCGCTGGGGCTCTTGTCGTGGTGGGGCTGGCCCACGTCCAACTGGCTGAGCCTGTTGATCTTCGTGCTCGCCTCGGTGGTCGTGGCGGAGAACCTCGCGCTGGTCTTTATCCAGTTCTACGCCAGGGGAATCGTGCGACGCGCCCTCGCCTCGAGCTCGCGCGAGCCCCTGGAACTGCCCCACCCGCGCGACGACGTCTTTGGTTCGTGGTGGCGAACGGCGCTGCAGGTTCCCTATCACTCGCGCGACATGCAGATCATCCACAACGTGGCCTACGGCCCCGAGCCCCGTCACCGGCTCGACGTCTGGCGCACGTCCACGACCCCGCAGAACGCGCCGGTCATCTTCTACATCCACGGCGGGGCGTGGACCTTCGGTGACAAGCGCGAGCAGGGTCGCCCCATGCTGCACGAGTTCGTGCGTCGCGGGTGGGTCGCCGTCGCGTGCAACTACCGGTTGGCTCCGCGTCATCCCTGGCCCGCCCAGATAGAGGACGTCACGCGCACCCTGGCGTGGATAAAGAAGTACGTCGCCAACTACGGCGGTGACCCCGAGCGGATCGTGGTCGCCGGCGGGTCGGCCGGCGGGCACCTCGCGGCGTTGCTGGCGCTCAGTGCCGACGACCCCACGTGGCGGCCCAAGGACGTCGAGGGGATCAGCGACTGGTCCGTTCGAGGGTGCATCCCCTTCTACGGCGTGCTCGAGATGACGGGTGACGAGACGCACTGGCACGGGCTGGGCGGGGGACTGCGCATCCTGCTCGAGGCGCGCGTGGTGCGACGTCCGTTCGCCGAGAACCCCGAGCTCTACGAACAGATGTCACCGCACCACCGGATCCCGCTCGACGCGCCACCGTTTCTCGTCATCCAGGGGGGCAACGACACCCTCGTCGACGTGCACGTGGCCCGGGACTTCGTGGAGAAGTTTCGGCGCGTGGCGCTCGCTCGGATCTACTACGTGGAGCTGCCCTTCACCCAGCACGCCTTTGACGTCACGGCGAGCCCGCGAACGTCCGCGACGACCCGGGCGGCGGTGGTGTTCGCCGAGTCCGTCGATGCTGCTCGCGCGAAGCCCGGAGCGGCGCTCGTGGCGGGTTACCGGTCGCCACCCACCGAGTTGCGTGTGGAGATCTCGCCCGGCCGGTGGGTTGATGCGCTGGACGCGGCGCGCGAGCTTGGACCCTTCGCCGTCGTGACCTCGGACAATCCATTCTCGCAACTCGTCGATGGTTCGAACAATGAGTCGCACCGTCGTGAACTGAGCGAACTCTTGGCCGAGCGCGGGGTCAGCGTCCGAGCGAGTGTCGCGCGCGACCCGTCGGGCCAGTGGCCCGACGAGCAGGGCTTCGCCGTGCTCGGCCAGACGCCGGAGTTCGCGAGGGTGCTCGCGCGGGTCTTCGATCAGTTCGCGTACTACGACGTCAGTACGGCGGGCATCCTGGTACGCCAGAGCCAGGACGCGCGCGTGTTGGCGTAGGTCCTCAACTCGCGACGAGTGACACGGTGATGGCGACGTCACTCGCCTCGTTGAATTCGAACTCGCGCACGCCGCCCGCCGCCTGGAGATCGCCCTGGCCGGCTCGCACGTCGTCCAGCCACTCGGCGGGGCCGCTCAGGGCGAGCACCTCGACCTCGGCGCGCTGGGAGACCTTGGCGGTGCTCTTCTCGCGGCGCACCGCTTCGAGCACGTCGCACAGGGTCGCGAAGATCTCGCCGGAAACCGGTGTGGCGAGAAGCTCTTCTTGCGTGGGCCACGGGGCCAGGTGCACCGAGCCGGTGTGCCACCAGCGCCAGACCTCTTCGCTCACGAAGGGCAGGAATGGCGCGAGGAGGCGCTGCAGCACCGAGAGCGCGCTCGCGAGCGTGGCGCGCGCCGAGCGCGTGGCGGCACTGTCGGCGTCGCCGTAGGCACGGACCTTCACGAGTTCGACGTAGTTGTCACAGAACGACCAGAAGAACGCCTCGGTACGCTCGAGCGCGCGGGCGTAGTCGTAACCTTCGAAGGCCTTGGTGGCTTCACCGATCAGTTCGCTGAGTAGCGCCAGCAGGTCCCGGTCGAGCGCCTCGGTGACGTCCGACGGACCCGGCAGCGGGGCACCCTCGAGCCGGCCCAGCACGAACTTCGAGGCGTTCAGAACCTTGATCGCGAGGCGTCGGCCGATCTTCATCTGCGCTTCGTCAATGGCGGTGTCGGTCCCCGGGCGCCCCGAGGCCGCCCAGTAACGAAGGGCGTCGGCGCCGTGATGCTCGAGTAGCGGCATGGGGGTGACGACGTTGCCGACCGACTTGCTCATCTTCTTGCGGTCGGGGTCGAGCACCCAGCCCGAGATCAACACGTTGGTGAAGGGAAGGCTCTGGTGCTGGAAGTGGCCGCGCACCACCGTCGAGAACAACCACGTGCGGATGATCTCGTGGGCCTGGGGGCGCAGGTCCATCGGAAAGATGCGCTCGAACAGGTCGGTGCCCCAGTGGCCCGCGATCTGGGGCGAGAGCGAGCTCGTCGCCCAGGTGTCCATGACGTCGGGGTCGCCAACGAACCCGTGGGGCTGGTTGCGTTGCGCTTCATCAAAGCCCCGGGGCGCGTCACTCGACGGATCGACCGGCAACTCGGCGACCGCGGGCACGAGTGGCGAGTCGAAGTCGATCTCACCTTGGGCGTCGGTCGGGTACCAGACCGGAAACGGCACGCCGAAGAAGCGTTGACGCGAGATGTTCCAATCCACGTTGAGCCCCTCGACCCACGACCGGTAGCGGTGCTTCATGAAGTCGGGATGCCAGTGCAACTCCTCGCCGCGCCGCAGTAGATCGTCGCGGTGCTCGAGGGTCGAGACGAACCACTGACGCGACGTCACGATCTCGAGCGGGCGCTCGCCCTTCTCGTAGAACTTGACGGGGTGGGTGATGGGGCGAATCTCGCCGATCAGCTCGCCGCTTTCGCGCAAGGCGTCAACGACGGTGGCCCGGACCTGGTTGACCGTCCGGCCTTCGAGCTCGCCGTAGAACCCGTTCGCCGACGCGGCGTCGCGCGAAGGGTAGTTCTCGGAGCCGAACTCGCACGCCAAGAAGCGACCGTCGCGGCCAATGAGCGCGCGGGTGGGCAACGACAGCTCACGCCACCAGGTGACGTCGGTGACGTCGCCGAACGTGCAGATCATGGCGATGCCCGATCCCTTCTCGGGGTCGGCGAGTTCGTGAGCGACGATCGGTACCTCGACGTGGAAGAGCGGCGTGACGACGTTGGTACCGAAGAGCGCCTGGTAGCGCTCGTCGTCGGGGTGGGCAACGAGGGCGACGCAGCTGGCGAGCATCTCGGGGCGCGTGGTCTCGATCTCGATCGTGCCGCCGCCGTCCTTGGCGAAGGCGATGCGGTGGTAGTTACCGGGACGTTCTCGGTCCTCGAGCTCGGCCTGGGAGACCGCCGTTCGAAAGTCCACGTCCCAGAGCGTCGGCGCCTCGGTCGAGTACACCTCGCCGCGCTCGAGCATCTCCAGGAAACCGCGCTGGGAGACGCCCTGCGCGCGCGACGAAATCGTCGAGTACTCGAGGCTCCAGTCGATGCTGACGCCCAAGTGGCGCCAGAGCTTCTTGAAGACCTCCTCGTCGGCGGCGGTGAGGTAGTGGCACAGTTCGACGAAGTTCTTGCGCGAGATCGACAGTTTCCTGTCCCCGGGCTTCTCCGGAGGCTGGAAGTCGGGGTCGTAGGGGAGCGAGGGGTCACAGCGCACCCCGAAGAAGTTCTCGACCCGCCGTTCTGTCGGTAGTCCGTTGTCGTCCCAGCCCATGGGGTAGAAGACGCTCTTGCCGGTCATTCGTCGGTAGCGGGCGATCACGTCGGCCTGGGTGTAGCTGAAGACGTGGCCAATGTGCAACGAGCCCGACACGGTGGGTGGCGGGGTGTCAATGGAGTAGACGTGCTCGCGCACGGCGCTTCGATCGAAGCGGTAGGTCTCTTCCTCGTCCCAGCGATCGATCCAGGCGACCTCCAGGCCGTCGATGGTGGGCTTTTCGGGGAGTGCCCGTAGGGCGGGAGTGAGGGCGTCGGGCATGATTGGCGTAGTTTAGAACAGTGATTCGCCTCTTCGATTCGGTCCACGGTGAGATACGAGAGCTCCATCTTCGAGACGCCGGACGGGTCTCGATCTACGCCTGCGGCCCCACCGTCTACGACCTGCCCCACCTGGGCCACGGCCGCTACACCCTGGTCTGGGACGTGGCGCGACGTTGGTTCACCTTTCGCGGCCTCGACGTCGATTTCGTCTCCAACGTCACCGACATCGACGACAACATCATCAATCGCGCCCTGCGTGACGGAACGAGCGAGCAAGCCGTGGCCTCGACGTTCGAGGGCGAGTGGTGGCAGGCGATGGACCGGCTGGGCGTCGCGCGTCCCTCGCAGGCTCCTCACGCCACCGAGTACGTCCCCGCGATGGTGGCCCTGATCACCTCGTTTCTCGCGAGCGACGTGGCGTACGCGACGAGCGACGGGATCTACTTCGACGTCAGTCGCGTGAGCGACTACGGGCTCCTCGCCGGCCAGCCCCTCGACTCGCTTCGTGCGGGCGCTCGGGTGGAGGCGAACGACGAGAAGCGCTCGCCCCTGGATTTTGCGCTGTGGAAGTTCGCCAAGCCCGGCGAGCCTTTCTGGCCCGCTCCCTTTGGCGTAGGACGGCCCGGCTGGCACACCGAGTGCGTGGTGATGTCCTTGGGGCTGCTCGGCGACGGGTTCGATCTGCACGTGGGGGGGTTCGACCTCAAGTTTCCCCACCACGAGAACGAGCGAGCCCAGGCGGTCGCGGCGGGTCGCTCGTTCGCCCAGCACTGGTCGCACAGCGGCTGGGTGATGGTGGGATCGCAGAAGATGAGCAAGTCCCTCGGCAACTTCACGTCGCTCACCCATCTGCTCGACGAGACCGATCCGCGCGCCTACCGCCTGCTCGTTCTCAGGTCGCACTACCGTTCGCCAATCGAAGTGACCCCCTCGACGATTGGCGACGCGCAGCGCGCCCTCGAGCGCCTCGACAGCCTGGCGCGTCGTTTCGAGCTCCCGGCCCTCGCGGGCGCGTCACTCGAGGTGGCGTCGGCGTTCTCCTGGGGCGGCGACACCCAGACCCTCTTCGACCGGGTGGGGGAGTATCTCGACAATGACCTCGACACGCCGAGCGCCGTCGCCCTGCTCTTCGAGGCGGTCAGTGGCGCGAACTCCGCAGCGGACAGCGGCGATGTCGCGGCGGCCCAGGAACTCGCCCGGGCAGTGAATTCCCTGTTCGCAGCGCTGGGACTGGCGTTGACGGGTAACGGCCACCACGTCGACGAGATCAGCGCGACCCTGGTCGCCGAGCGCGATGCGGCGAGGTCCTTGAAGAACTGGGGCGAAGCGGACCGCCTGCGCGACGAACTGGCGAGCCGCGGCTGGGTCGTGGAAGACTCCTCATCAGGGACCAAAATTCGTCGACCCTGAAAATTAATTGGTCTTTGGCCCCTTGACCAAGTAGCGTATTCCCTTGAGGTTGCCGTTGTGGTTCCCTCCGGACCCGACGCAAGTCGGTTTTAAAAGAAACAATCAAGGAGGCCCCAGTGGCTGTAGGAACCGTTAAGTGGTTCAATGACGAGAAGGGTTGGGGTTTCATCGCTGTCGATGGCCAGCCAGACGTCTTTGTTCACTACTCGGAGATTCAGGGTGAAGGTCGCAAGACCCTCGTTGAGGGTCAGACCGTAGAGTTTGACATCGAGCCGGGCGATCGCGGCCCACTCGCCAAGCGCGTTATCCTGAACTAACCAAAACATTTTGCAGTGGTCAACCGCCGCCTTCGGGCGGCGGTTGACCTTTTTTAGTACCCTTTTCGCTTGTTGTAGAATCTAGTTACTGACGAGTAACCCTCCATCCTTAAAGGTGACGACATGCCTGATTTCTCAATAGAACTGAACGACGACCAAAAGATGTTGCAAGGGTGGGTGCACGGATTCGCCCAGAACGTGATCCGTCCGGCCGCTCACGAGTGGGACGAGCGCGAAGAGACGCCGTGGCCCATCATTGAAGAGGCCGCCAAGATCGGCATCTACAGTCTCGACTTCATGGCCAATGCCGTCGCCGACAAGACGGGCATTTCGATGATGCTCGCCCTCGAAGAGCTCGCCTGGGGCGACGCGGGAATCTGCATGGCCCTCATGGGCACGACGCTCGGCGTCGCGGCGATCATGGCCAACGGCACCCCCGAGCAGCAGATGGAGTGGATCCCCCAGTGCTTCGGGACGCCCGAGGACATCAAGATCGCCGCCTTTGGCGTTACCGAGCCCGACGCCGGCAGTGACGTGTCGTCGCTGCGAACCCGCGCGATCTACGACGCCGCCACCGACGAGTGGGTGCTCAACGGCACCAAGACCTGGATCACCAACGGGGGCATCGCCAACGTGCACGTGATCGTGGCGTCGGTCGACCCCGAACTCGGCAGCCGGGGCCAGGCGTCATTCGTCGTGCCCGAGGGCACCAAGGGCATTCGCATGGGCCAGAAGTTCCTGAAGATGGGCATCCGCGCCTCGCACACCGCGGAAGTGGTGCTCGAAGACTGTCGCGTGCCGGGCGCCTGCCTGCTCGGCGGCAAGGAGAAGCTCGACGAGAAGTTGGCGCGGGTGCGCGAAGGAAAGAAGTCGTCGGGTCAGGCGGCCATGGCCACCTTCGAGTCGACGCGGCCAGCCGTTGGCGCCCAGGCGCTCGGGATCGCGCGCGCCGCGTACGAGTACTCGCTCGACTACGCCAAAGAGCGCAAGCAGTTCGGCCGGGCCATCATTGAGAACCAGGCGATCGCCTTCAAACTCGCCGACATGAAGATG
>Ga0224557_1000964_pt1 | contig 29425 bp, 20 predicted proteins | sample 714S31014metaG_FD_180677 | JGI IMG/M metagenome (GOLD analysis project Ga0224557, IMG submission 180677) | Peat soil microbial communities from Stordalen Mire, Sweden - 717 S3 10-14 | ecosystem: Environmental > Terrestrial > Soil > Wetlands > Peat | place: Sweden: Norrbotten County, Stordalen... | reverse complement strand
ATGAACTTTCCCGTGGAGTCGCGCCGGAACCAGTTGACGTAGAAGATGCGCGGGGGCACGCAGAGGCGCTTTCGCAGGAGGAGCCAGTGACGGAAGTATTGGCCCATGTTGTAACCGCAGAAGGGCAGCATCGCCATCGGATCGCGCCGGATTTTGCCCACTTCGCCGGTCGCGGCGGCGGTGGTTTCCGAACTCATACAGGCGCCGACATACACCCCGTGTATCCAGTTGAACGCCTGATACACTAACGGTATCGCCGTGCTGCGGCGTCCGCCGAATATGATCGCGCTGATCGGCACGCCGTTCGGGTCGTCCGCTTCAGGCGCCAGGGCCGGGTTGTTCTTCATCGGGGCGCAGAACCGGCTGTTGGGGTGGGCGGCCGGTTCGGGCGAGCCGGGAGTCCAGCGGTTTCCCTTCCAATCGGTCAACTCCGCTGGCGGCTGGTCCGTTTTGCCTTCCCACCAAACATCCAGGTCGGGCGTCAGCGCCACGTTGGTGTAAATGGTGTCGCGGGAAATGGTGTCCATCGCGTTGGGGTTGGTGCGGCGGTTGGTGCCGGGCGCCACGCCAAAATATCCAGCTTCCGGATTGATCGCGTAGAGCCGTCCGTCCGCGCCGGGCTTCATCCATGCGATGTCGTCGCCAATCGTGCGGATTTTCCATGCGGCCAGATGGGGCGGGGGAACGAGCATCGCGAAATTGGTCTTGCCGCAGGCGCTGGGAAACGCGGCCGTGACGTACGTTTTTTCCCCGGAGGGCGATTCGGCGCTGAGGATGAGCATGTGTTCAGCCAGCCAGCCCTCTTTGTTGGCCAGCCATGAACCAATTCGCAACGCGAGGCACTTCTTGCCCAGCAACACGTTTCCGCCATAGTTGGAGCTGGTCGATATGATTGTGTTGTCCTGCGGGAAATGGGCGATGTACCGATTTTTCGGATTTACATCCAACATGCAGTGCAGGCCATGATTGAAGTCTTCCCCCTGACCGAGGTGCTCGTACGCGATCTGCCCCATTCGGGTCATAATCCTCATGCTCAGAACGACATAGATCGAATCCGTCAATTCAAGACCGACTTTCGTCAGCGGTGAGCCTAGGGGACCCATCAGGTAAGGGATCACATACATGGTCCTTCCTCGCATCGCGCCCGCGCACAGTCCCCGCAGTTTGCTGTACATCTCCGCCGGCGCCATCCAATTATTGGTCGGTCCCGCCTCTTCGCTCGTTGGCACGCATATAAACGTCCGCGCTTCGCTCCGCGCCACGTCGTCAACTGTCGAGCGGTGATAGTAACAGCCAGGGAGCTTCTTTTGATTCAGCCGGATCAGGATGCCGCGGGCCACGGCTTCGTCAATAAGCGCGTCTTTTTCCGATTCCGAGCCGTCGCACCAGAATACGCGGTCCGGCTGGCACAGTTTGGCTGTTTCTTCCACCCAGCGCAGAACGGCGGGATTGGCGGTGTTTGGTTTTGTCATGGCGATATGGGTCAATCAGTGTTGCGGTTCAAGCGCTTGCGTCTGCTGGCATCGGCCGGTCTCGTCTCATCGGCGGCGTTTAGCCCTTCATCGCGCGCCAAACCGCGTCTCAGCCCAATAGTTAAGTCCGCGGCAACCGATTGCAAGCCATTTCCCTCTGGCGCGCTATCATGCGAATTCGTCCCGCAATACTTTCCAGCGGATCGGGGCGGGCAGGGGAAAAAAAGGCGATTCGGGCAGCAGACGCCAAGGAGGTGGGGGTGGGGAACCCCGCTGAAGAAACGTACCGCTACCCGAATCAAAATCCTATCACAGCGTACGGAGTTATTCACTTTTGTCAACGTATAAAATAAAGGATTTTACAAGGCTGAAAGGAGGGAATTCCATTTCATTTCTTCAACTCCAACTCCAGTTTATCGCGCTCCAGCCGCAGCCATTGCGCCCGGTGGTCGCCCTTGCGCAGCGGCGCCAGGATCGCGCACAACTGGTTCAATCGCTGCTGTTGCCCGGCAGCGTCACCCGCGCCATCTGCCTGCCGCAACGCCACCGCCAGGCGCGCGGTCAGGCAAACGGCCAGATGATCGGCGAGTTGGCCCCCGGCCGCGCGGCTCAATTCCGCCGCGTCCGCCCCGAACCGCCGAATCGCCTCCGACTCCTTCTGTCGCCCCTCCCAATCCCGGTCAGCGATGACCTGTTCAGCGATTGAAAGATAAGAATATCAACTTCAATAGCCAAGCGAACCGCGAACGAGAGCGGCTCCCGATAATCAGGTCACTGCTTAAAAATGCGGCGAACGCCAGTTCGCCGCTACACGGATGTAGCGGCACTCTGGCGAGTGCCGCCATTGTCATTGTCTCCCTGCTGGCTTCCGTAAAGGAATCATAAAGAGGGGTCCTGGAATTATAACAGTCTTGGGTTTGACAAAAACGTTGAAATGAGATGCGCAGGTTTCGCGGGTGAAGACTTGCCGCTTTACAATCGGGCGCAAGGAGGCGAGATTCAGGGGTCTTTTGCGTGTTTCGAGTGTTTTTTATGACAGAAATTGACTTGAATTTGTGGGGGCTTTTTCTCGTGCCCATCGGCCTGTCGATTTGCTTTGGCGTCGCTCTTCTGGTCTGGCTGCGCGATGAAATCCGCGCCGGGGCTGGGGAAAAGAAGGACGGCCGGCGCTGAGAACGTGTTTTGAGAATCCCATGGGTATAGACCGGCTCCTGCCGAGCCACGGGATGAGCATTTCTTAAAAGCTGATCGCCAACATCAGTTTGCCCGCAGGATTTTTATTGGCATCCGGCGCATGACGGCTCAAGATGGATTCGTTATTCACATGCGACAGTTCATTGTTGAGGCATTCATTTTGTCCGCGCTGATGCGGGCGCGGGGGGACTTGAAGCCTCGGGCGGTATTGCGATGCGCTCTTATGCTCGCCACGTTTGCGCAGTGGATGCCTCCGGGCGTTGCGCGCGCGGCTGACTTGCCCGCGGGCGAAGCGGATCGTTCCCAGCCCTGGCAGGTTACTTCCTACGGCAATGAAGCCGGGCTGTCGCAGCAACGCGCCTTTGACATCGCATTCACCCCGGACGGAACGGTGTGGACGGCGTGCAGTGACGGACTTCGCCGGTTCGATGGATATGAGTGGAGTCGTTTTGACACAAATGATGGTCTGCCCAGTTCGTTTGTCAGGGCGTTGTGTGTGGACAACCTTGGGCGGCTCTGGGTGGGCTCCGATTCGGGCGCGGGCGTCTGGGATTTGCGGCGGCACATCTATGATCCGCTTGGATCGCAAAGCGGCATGGCCAACGCCAACGTGCGCGAAATTGATCAAGACCCCGACGGCACGCTCTGGTTTTCCTGCGATCAATGGCCCCAGACAACCGGCAAACCCGGCGGCCTGACCTCCCTGACGCCGGGCACCCCCGGCCGGTGGACAACTTATTACATGTCCAATGGCGTTCCCATGGACAATGTCATTGGCTATTTCCGCGATTCGGGCGGAAGACAGTTTGTATTGACACCCAACGCGTGGGGCCAGCGGCGGGCCGGTCAGTGGGGCGTTCCGGCAGATCCCGGCTACCAGGCGGAGGATCGCGTCCTGCAAATGGCCGAGGCGAAGGATGGCACGCTCTTTGCCCAAGGGGAATACACGCTGCTGACCCTGGCCAATGGCCGGTGGCAAGATCATCCTGGCAGCCGCACCCGGCTCCTGTGCGCCACTCGAACCGGTCAGATGGCCGCCGTGGAATGCAATTCCGCCCGCGGCCAGTTTTGGTTCAGCCTTTGGAACGGCACTCAGTTCGTCCGCGCTTCCGCTCCGGTTTCCTACCCGACGGGGACGGGCGCGCGGTTCTATCATTTGCGCCAGGCACCGGATGGATCGCTTTGGTGCGTCGGCTCCGGCATCTTGGCCCGCTGGGAGATCGACGCCCAAAAATGGACGTTTTTTCCCCAACTCCCCCCGCCTGTCGGGACGGACATTCAGGGCCGCGTCTGGTTTGCGGATGATTCGGGCGTTGCGCTTAATGCTGACGGCCATTTTCAAACGCTGGCTCCTGGGAAATACATGGGCTGGACTGATCTTGGACAAGTTCTGATCTGGGATGAAAGCCGCAAGCAATTGATGGCAACCGATCCCAAAAATCCGGCTCTGCGCACGGTGGTCGAAACCGGATGCGACGTCATTCACTTCGTCATTCCGGGTACCAACGGTGTCTTCTGGATACTGGGCCAGGACAAGAAAGGGAACGGCACCGTCGCCCATTATGATAAGGGCCGGACAACGATCCTCACCCCGCGGGAATTCGACGGCCAGGAACTGTCATCGGGCGTTTGCTATCCGGGGGGACAAGTGTTGGTGGTGACACACCAGCGGGACAACAACCTGTTTGGCCTGGCGCGGGTCGGCGACCGCAGAACCGAGTGGCTGCCATTTGCATCGGGGCCGCTGCCGTTGGCTTATCCGTACGTGCTCTTTGGCGCCCGGCGCATATGGGTAATCGGGTATTCCGGGCTTTATGGACAGTCCCCCACCAACGCGGGTATTTGGGAAAAAGTCACCGCGTTTCCCGATACGGGTTTTGGCGCCTCTTTGGCCACCGATGAGGAAGCGTTTCTGGTTTTTTCCGGCGGCGCCACGGGTCGCGCCGGTTGTGCCCTTTATTCCGCGGGCAAATGGAGATGGGTCCATGGTGAATTCTCCCATCCGTTTTTTGGCAGCCACAAAGGCGTCGTTTACTTGTCGGGGCGAAACGGCGTGTTCATCCGGCGGCAGCCCGGCACGTTGGATTTTGATTTTCTCCAGGTTCCTGGCGACGCTTATGTCAACATATCCGTCGATGACCGATCTGGCGCGCTCTGGCTGGGGTCCTCGGACGGCACCTTCCGCTACCAGCCAAGCCGCACCCCGCCGCACACCATTGCTGAGGCTTCGGCAAGCGAAGTGCGCCAAGGGGCGCCGCTGCCCGTTTCCTTTCGCGCCCGGGCGCGCTTTGAACCCCCTGCCGCCCCGGCCTCCTTCCGTTACTCCTGGCGGGTTGACAACGAACCCTGGTCCGGGTTTCAGCCCTGGCCCGGAGAATCGTTGTCGTTGCCAAAACTGCATCCGGGCCGGCACCTTCTGGAGGTGCGGGCGCGGGATGCCGACGACAATGTGGACCCAATCCCCGCAAGGGTGAAGTTCGCGATTCTGGCCGAGCCGTGGCAAAGCCAGATCTGGTTTGAGATGGTGGCCGTCCTGTTGGGGCTTCTCTTGGTCTGGCTGATCTGGTTGAGCATCTCCAATTTCCGGGAGACTGCCCGCGCCAACGCCTCTCTGCGCCAGGAAATCAGTGTCCGCCGCCAGACCGAAGGCGATCTGGAGCGGGCGCGCGGCGAATTGGAGCGGCGGGTTCTAGAGCGAACGAAACAATTGACCCGCTCGAACGAAAACCTCATCCATGAAGTGGCCGAGCGCCAGCAGGCCGAGAAACTCAAGTTCCAGATGGAGGAGCAGTTGCACCAGTCTCAGAAAATGGAGGCGGTCGGCACCCTTGCCGGCGGCATTGCCCACGACTTCAACAACATCCTTGCCGTCATCGTTCCGTATTGCGTCATGGTTATGGAGGAGCTTCCTAATCGCCCGGATTTGCAGGACCACCTTCGCCATGTCCTCAACGCTGCCGACCGCGCGAAAAACCTCGTCCAGCAAATCCTCACCTTCAGCCGCCGCCGCCACCTCCAACGCAAGGTCTGCGATCTGCTTCCCATCGTCAAAGAAGTGCTCCAATTGTTGCGATCCGTCCTTCCCTCCACCATCGCGATGTCCCAGAAGATCAATCCAGTCCATCCTGTCCTTGCCGATCCGACGCAGATTCATCAAGTCATCATGAACCTCGCCATCAACGCCCAGCATGCCATGGCGGGCCGCCAAGGCGTGCTGGAGGTGGGCCTGGACGAAATCCTGGCCGATGCCGGCTTATGCGAACGCAATCCCGATTTGCGCCCCGGCCTTTATGTCCGAATTTCCGTCCGCGACAACGGCTGCGGCATTTCACCGGAAAACCTCAAGCGGATTTTTGACCCCTTTTTTACCACGCGTGACGCTGGCAAAGGCACCGGCCTGGGCCTGGCCGTGGTGCATGGCATCGTCCAAAATCACCAGGGCGCCATTCTTGTTGAGAGCGAACTGGGCAAGGGCGCCGTGTTCCATGTGCTGCTCCCGGCGCAGACCGAGTCTGTCGATTCCGTACCGCCTACCGTCCCGATGCCGCCCCCCTCCCATGGCGAGCATATCCTTCTCGTCGATGACGAACGGGAGATCATCGAAGTCCTCCGCCGCGTTCTGGCCCGCACCGGTTACAAAGTCAGCGCCCACTCCAATCCACGCGAGGCGCTCGACGATTTCATCGCGCGCCCGGCGGACATCGATTTCGTCTTGACCGACCTCACGATGCCCGGCATGAGCGGGCTGGAACTTGCCAAGAGAATCTATGAACTCCGCCCGGACCTTCCCCTGGTCATCACCACCGGCTTCGGCGGCGACCTCATCACTCCGGCGCAACTGGCCGAACTTCCCAACATCCGGCGAGTCGTGGACAAACCATTGAGTTCGGAAAGCATCATGCGCCTCATCGCCGAACTGCTTCGCCCCGGCACTCCCGGCGGGCCGGACAAAGCATAGAGCAGCACATTGCTGTCCAGCAGCACGTCAGCCGCGGGCATTTCTCTCCTCCCGCGATGGCATGCGGCCCACCTTTCCGCCAAATGACCCGATCATCCGCAGAATCTCCTGCCGCGCTTTTTTCCGGCGCAGGTCGGTCTTGGTCAAATAGCCCAAGGCTTCCCGCACCAGAGAGTTGACGCTGGTGCCCTGTTCCACTGCCAGAGCGCGGGCGGCGCGCCATGTTTGTTCGTCAATCGTCAAATTCACCGTTTTCATGCCAACAAAGTGCCTTTGTTCCTTTGCCCCGTCGAGGCCTCTTCCACGACACGCGGGACGCGTTCCACTGTCATCCAGAACCGGATCATTGAGATGCTCCCAAAGTCCGCCCCCGTTATGTTTTGCAAAACCTGCGCTCCTGTCGTAGTTGTTTTAATCCGCCGCGGGCCGGTTGATCCGGGCTGGCGGGCGTTTTATGAGACCTGATGTCGAAATCTACGATACGACCTTGCGCGATGGCAGCCAGGGCGAAGGCATCAACTTCTCCGTGATGGACAAGTTGCGCATCGCCGGTCGCCTTGATGCTTTCGGCGTCCATTATATCGAAGGCGGCTGGCCCGGTTCCAACCCCAAGGACATCGAGTTCTTCCTCCAGGCCAGGCGCAGGAAATTCAAGAGCGCCCAACTCGCCGCCTTCGGCTCGACCCGCCGCAAACTGGTCAACGTGGCCGACGATGAACAGGTGCGGCTGTTGCTCGAAGCCCAGACGCCCGTCGTCACCATTTTTGGCAAGACCTCCGAGTTGCACGTCACAGAAGTCCTGGATTGCTCGCTGGACGAAAATCTCGCGATGATCCGCGACACCGTGCGATTTTTGAAAGACCACGGCAAAAAGGTCATCTACGACGCCGAACATTGCTTCGACGGCTACAAGCTGAATCCCAAATACGCACTGGCGACATGGAAAGCGGCCCAGGATGCCGGGGCGGATTTCGTGGTGCTTTGCGACACAAACGGCGGTTGTCTGCCGGACGAAATCGCGAATATCACGCGGGTTGCGTGCGAGAAATTGAGTTGCAAAGTCGGCATCCACACGCACGACGATATCGGCCTCGGAGTCGCCAACGCGCTGGCGGCGCTGGACGCCGGGGCTGTTCACGTCCAAGGCACGATCAACGGTTACGGCGAGCGGACTGGCAATTGCAATCTTGTCAGTGTGATTCCATGCGTGGCGCTGAAATTAAAAAAGTCCTGTGTGCCGGAGGAATCTTTGGCGCAATTGAGGAAGCTTTCGCAGTTCGTGGATGAGATTGCGAACATGCCGCATAACCCGCGCCTTCCATGGGTTGGTTCGGCTGCGTTCGCGCACAAAGGCGGGATGCACGTCAATGCCGTGCAAAAACTCGCGTCGAGTTACGAGCACATCAATCCCAAACTCGTTGGCAATTCCCGCAACATTCTCATCAGCGACCTCGCGGGCCGCAGCAACATCGTCATGAAGATGAAGGTTGGAGAACTGGGTTTCAAACTTCGCAACGACACGCCGGAACTCAAGCCGATTCTGAGGCGGATCAAAGAATTGGAGAATGAAGGCTATGAGTTTGAAACGGCGGAAGCGTCTCTCACGCTGCGAATCCAGGAAATTGTCGGCAAGAGAAAACTGCCGTTTGAAGTCAAATCTTACAACGTTACGATGCGGCGCAGTGGAAACCTGTCTCTTTGCGAGGCAAAGGTGAGTGTCCAGGCCAAAGGCAAAGTGACAACCGCAACCGCCAAAGGCGACGGCCCTGTCAACGCGCTGGATAAAGCGCTGCGTGGCGCCCTCGTAAAATCATTTTCCGATTTGAAGGCGGTGTCGCTCACCGACTATAAAGTGCGCATCCTGGAAAAGTTGGAAGTCTCAGAGCGCTTTCAAAAGGCCGAGGTTGAATCGGTGAGCAAGATGCCAACCCGTGACGGAGGCTTGCAACCGCGCAAGCCGGTTCCCACGGGAACGGCTTCGAGAACACGGGTGTTGATCCAATCCACCGACGGCAAGCGCGAGTGGGGCACGGTCGGCGTGGACGACAATATCATCGAGGCCAGCTTGCAGGCGCTGGTGGACTCCATGGAGTACGCACTGTTAAAAAAATAGGTCAAAAACTAATGCCCGAAATTCCCAAAGCCTACGAACCCCAGGCCGTTGAGGAGAAATGGCGCCAGTTCTGGCTCGACCGGAAGTGCTTTGTCGCCAATCCGCTGTCGCGCAAGCCGGCCTACTCCATTGTCATTCCGCCCCCCAACGTCACCGGCGTGCTCACCCTGGGGCACGTCCTCAACAACACCATCCAGGACATCCTGGCCCGCCTGGCCCGCATGAAGGGGCGCGAAGTGTTGTGGCTGCCCGGCACGGACCACGCCGGCATTGCCACGCAGGCCGTTGTCGAGAAGAATTTGCGCAAACTCGGCCTCATGAAATCCCGCGACGACCTCGGCCGCGAGAAGTTCCTGGAGAAAGTGTGGGAGTGGAAGGAGAAGCACGGCGGCATCATCATCCAGCAACTCAAGATGCTGGGCGCTTCCTGCGATTGGTCCCGCGAGCGTTTCACCATGGACCCGGAGTACTCGCTCTGCGTTCAAAAAGTGTTCGTCGAGCTTTACAATAAATCCTTGATCTATCGCGGCAAGCGCATGGTCAATTGGGACCCCGCCGCCCAAACCGCCCTCTCCGATGAGGAGGTCGATATGGTCGAGCAACAGGGGCATCTTTGGTACTTCAAATATCCCCTGGCTGGCGCGGACGGCTTTGTCGTCGTCGCCACCACCCGCCCGGAAACGATGCTGGGCGACGAAGCCGTGGCGGTGCATCCCCAGGACCCGCGCTACGAGAATTTGCGCGGCAAGAAGGTACTCCTGCCGCTCCGCGACAAGCCCATTCCCATCATTCTCGATGAGTTGGTCGATCCGAAGTTCGGCGCCGGCTGTGTCAAAGTGACTCCCGCCCACGATCCCGCCGACTACGAAATGGCGCTGCGCCACCACCTGCCGCTGACGGTTGTTATCGCGCCCGACGGTTCGATGACGGGCACCGCGGGGGCGGAGTTCGCCGGCCTGGACCGCATGGAGGCGCGCAAAGCCGTGCTGGCGAAAATGGAAAGCCTCGGCCTTCTGCTCAAGACGGAAAATTACGCCCATCGCGTCGGCCACAGCCAGCGCAGCCACGTTCCCATCGAGCCGTACCTCAGCGAGCAATGGTTCCTGCGCTATCCCGCCGTGGCCCCCTCGATGACTGCGGTCGAGAACGGCCAGATTCGGTTTTTCCCCGAGCGCTGGAGCAAGACCTATCTCCATTGGATGGTCAACATTAAGGATTGGTGCATCTCGCGCCAGCTCTGGTGGGGCCATCGCGTGCCGGTTTGGTACAAAGACGCCGAAATTCGCTGTCAAATCGATTCGCCCGGCGACGGCTGGCGGCAGGACCCGGACGTGCTGGACACCTGGTTCAGTTCCTGGCTCTGGCCCTTCGCCACCATGGGCTGGCCCGCGAAAACGGAGACGCTCGAGAAGTTCTATCCCACCTCCGACCTGGTCACCGGGCCGGACATCATCTTCTTCTGGGTCGCGCGCATGATCATGGCGGGCTATGAGCTGACCGGCCAGGCGCCCTTCGCCAACGTCTATTTCACCGGAATTATTCGTGACAAGCAGGGCCGCAAAATGTCCAAGAGCCTGGGCAATTCCCCGGACCCCCTCGACCTCATCGGCCAATATGGCGCCGACGCCCTGCGCTTCGGAGTGATGCGATCCGCGCCGCTGGGGCAGGACGTTCTCTACGATGAACAGCAGGTGGAGCTGGGCCGCAATTTCTGCAACAAGCTCTGGAACGCCTGCCGCTTCCGCCAGCTCCAGGCCGGAGAGACCCAGGGCGAGATCGATCCGCTCCTTCTCACCCGCGATGACCAATGGATCCTCCTCCGGCTCGACGCCGCCATCCGCGAATTGGACGCCGCCTTTGCCGAATACAAATTCAGCGACGCCGCCGCCGTGCTCTACCGCTTTTTCTGGAGCGAGTATTGCGATTGGTACATCGAGGCCAGCAAGGCCGTCTTGCAGGGCGCCGACCCGGCCCGCCGCCGCAACTCGCTGGCGGTCATGGATTTTGTCCTCTCACACACCCTACGCCTGTTCCATCCCTTCCTGCCCTTCATCACGGAGGAACTCTGGCACGGCATGGGTTACGCCCAGGACATGCCGCCAGATCAGGGAGGCGAGACGATTGTCTTCGCGCCCTGGCCCAAGCCCTTCGACGCCGATTTCAAGAACCATTACATTTTGGCCCCAGAGGTCCTGAGTTTTATAGAGGAGAGACAGAAACTGGTCATCGCCATCAGGAACATTCGCGCCCAATACCGCATCCCGGCCGGCCAGCGGCTCAAAATCATTTACCAGGCCCCCGCGGATATCGACCCCGATGAGAAGGAAGTGATCCAATTGCTGGCCGGGGCTGAAAGCATCGAGCATCGCCTGGATTACCAGCCAGCCAAAGGCGAGCCGGTGATCCATCCCGGTATTGGAGGAAAACTCTTCGTCCCCCTGGCCGGCCTGATCAACGCCGAAGCGGAAAAGGCCCGCCTAACCCGGGAACTGCAAAAAATCGAAGCCGAGATCGTCAAAGTCCAGGCCAAGCTGGACAACCCCAACTTCGCGCAAAAAGTGTCCGCCCCGGTCCTGGAAGAGCACCGCCAGCGCCTGCTCGATTGGCAGTCCAAACTTGCCCAGACGCAAGCCGCCCTGGCCACCCTCGATGCCTGATTTGCGTGGGAGCGTCCGGCCATTGCAGTCGCGGCTCTTGTGGTGGGACGGCGGAAGATCCTCCCTCTCCTGGAGGAGAGGGCAGGGGTGAGGTCGAGCCCCATAGAACTCTGTTCAAAACCCACCGACAAGGCCGGCCCGGCGCCCGCAAGCTCGCTTGTGTCGCAACAAAACTACCGTAATTTGGCGTAATTTACCGTAATTTTTTAACCACGTCCGCCTACGCCCAGCTCCGGCGCGACAAGGATGGACACGTCCGCCTTCGCGCTATGCGCTACGGCGCGACAAGGATTCAAATTCCCATTGCCCGCCAAGCGGGAAAAGAATGCTGTCCTTTATTCTCGTGCAGGGTGTAAAAGCGTCGGCTTTCTTTACACGTTCCCATCGAACGGGCCGAACCTCATGGAAGTCATTTACGATCAATAGTTTGCAACAACATGATTACATAAACTTATGATCGCGGCGTCGGGAACAATTACACTTCCGGGTTCTGATCATCATTGCGGCCGGTTTGCGCGACAAATGCAAGTAGTTGATCCGCAGCCTATTGCGTCTGTAAACATAAATGCATGCCAGGATGGCGCGTAATCTGCTTGCAATCGCGCTGTCGGTGGAAAGTTCACTTCAGTAAAACAAAAGTATTTGGCAAAAAGCATTAAATATGAAAGCTATTCTCGCATTAGCAGTGTCAGTGTTTGTGACCAGCACTTCGGCCTTCGCGCAACTGGCGGGCACCTCAGATACCGGGACATTCACCCCCTCCGGTGGCGGCTATCCTGGGGGTAATTACTTCGACCCGGCCTTTCTCTCTGCCAACCCTTCTATTGGAGGCTTCGTTCCCGCAGGCTATGCCAACGCAAGCAGCCCAACCATTACGATTGCCGCGGGGGACAACACATTTGCCTATCAGGACGCATACAACCTTGACACAGCCGATTTCAATGGCAGCACGCTGACGGTGACCGACGCCATGAATGAAAACGGCGCGTTGCCTTGGACAATGACCTTTACCGATCCGGCTTTCACGGGCATCTCGGCCGTTTCCAATAACTTTATCAACGGCGGGATCAATGCGTCGATCTCTGGGGACGTGATTACGCTGCAATGGGATGGGAGCTATGGTCCCGACGAGTACGTCCTCCATGGCACCTACACTGCTGACTTCAACGTGAACAGTTCCGCGGCGGCGCCGGATGGCGCGTCCACGATTGCATTGCTTGGATTGGCGTTGGCGGGATTGGGGAGCATGAAGCGGCTCAAAGCCTTCGCTCGATGATCGGCATCGTCCGCTCTACATCAAGCATCCAGTTCAAGGCCGCCCACGGCGGCCTTCGTTTCTTTCTTCGCGGCGTCCGGACCGCCCAAACAATCGGGGCGCGACTGCTCACGCTCCACGATTGGCCAATCGGGCGGGCGCATGACAGGAATCTTCACGCCGTCGGTAGGGCGGTGCTGCTGCGCCGCCCAAGAATTCAGGGCAGAGCAGCCCGCAAAGTGGGCACCGACCTATCCAGTTCCGTCTGCAGCTCTGCCCTACCAGGAAGGCGAAGATTTTTGCCATGCGGCCAATCGGGCGAATGCGGTTGACGCTGGTTGTTCGTCCGCTTGGGGTTCGCATTGTCGTGGCGGAGCGAGTTTCGCCATCCGTGGAGCGCGAATACTATGGCGGATCAACCCAGTTTCAATTACGACGTTTTTCTCAGCTACAGTTCAAAGGACAAAGCTGTGGTGCGCGCCCTTGCGAAGCGGCTCGAGGCCGATGGGCTACAGGTTTGGTTCGATGAATGGGCGCTCAAGCCCGGCGACAATATCCTGGCGAATATTGAGGAAGGGCTGGAGCAGTCTCGCGTTCTCCTCCTTTGCATGTCGGCGAATGCGTTTGGCTCGGACTCGTCGCGGTTGAATCTTCACACCGCATTAACGCAACGCAGAATTCGTTTGAACGCTTGTCACTGGATTTTTAAGCTGTTTCGCAGGCGGGTCGTGTGCGCGGACCAAATCAAGGGCATTGGTAATGATCAGCAGTGGACGGCGCGAAAAAGTTAAGTCGTTTATCCACATGTCTTGAAGTTCTTTCGTTGTGCCGAGAATTTCCACCCTTACCGATGGCTCATCCATGTCCTTCAGGTTTGGCATGTTCGTCCCAAAATGAAGGTGTTTCCACCCGAAATCAACATAATAGAGCGGAAGCGTGACAGCGTTCGTGGCGCCGCTGGGCAAATAGTGAAGTTGATTGACAGTCCATTTTTGTTTTTCCAAAACCGCCACGTCCACATCTACCGCCGCCAGCCACTGGGTCGCCAGATCATGCGCTTGCGTCTCATTGATTAGCGACGGCTTCCCGACTAGTTTATCAAGATCGTGCGCGAAGCGCTCCACGTCATGCTCGCTAATACGCATGACTTTCGCTAATCTCCCTTCATAAATGCTGAAAAAGAAATTAGTCGTCTCGATTGTTCCGCTCGCTCCAATCCTTAGCGAGCGTAATCGCGCCTCACGTGGAATTTTGGAATTATAGATATTGCTTCCGAAAATAGTGACTGGATAAGGAAGGGCATTTTTTTCATTGTTGATGCCAAACCACGGGGCTGCCATCCATTGATTTTGAATATCAGTTATTTGAATTGGATGCGGGGTCGGCAATTTCAGGCGCTCGGAAAATAATTCGCTTCTTCCAGCATTTTCTGCATAACAGCAGCGCGATAAGCCAATGTCGGATGGTTGATCTCCGCAATCATTGCATACTGTTCCCGTCGCTCCGGTTCGGTAACACCCCGTTCAGCCCAAACAATTGGCAACCAAACACAGCAAATAAGGAAGACGAGAATTTTCTTCATTGTCCCGTATGCGTTCCGTGTTGGAGATCAGCAGCGCCATAAACCACGGCTGATGAGTTCATTGACGCTCCGGTTTGGTGTACATCACTGACGGCATTGTTTACACACGTTTGCACATTGACCTGTCCGCTCTGCCAATCCCCCAGAAACCCTCCAGTCATCAATGAATACCCCTGCCAGCTCCAAATATCGAAGTTAAGCTTCCAACTTTTGAAACCCACGAATGCACGGGATTCCAACCCGGCGGCGGCGTAGAAATTTGTGCCTATAGTCTGGGCCGGGATGGCGAAAGCTTCGCAGAAGTTTGCCGATCCAGCATTGCAGCCATCAATGAATACAAAGCGATACGGAGTCAACGCCGCGTGCAAAATCAGCGAACTCAGCGGCACGTTGAGCAAGGCGGATGCGATTTGCCCTTGTGTCAGCGCAAATCCGTTGTATGAGCCAATGGCCGAAGCATTGCCATGGCCGAAGAAATAGAAATTGTCGTACTCCGTACTGGCCAGGTAACTGAGGAAATTGCCTTGGGAAATCGCATCATTGACGGTGAAGACAGTTCCCGCCTGTGGGATATTTCCGGGGGACAAATTCCCCTTGAGACCATATTCGTCCAAGGTGCCGAGCACTCCGCCGTAAGGCGTGTCCTGGTAAGCGCCTCCGGCGATCATAAATGTATCAGCGTTATGTTGTGCCGCGCTATCGTTAAATTCGCCATAGGCCACCACCCATGTGTTCTTAGCTCTCCATTGGGTTTCCTTTACCCAAAACTGCTTGGCGCTGCTACCGGACGGAGAACCGCCGTTCGGCCGAACTCCCAATATCTTCCGCGGCAGGGACGATGATCCTATCTTTGAAGTTTGGGGCGCGAAAGACGACGCATTCACCGTGAACATCCCAGTAAAGTTTGTGCTGGAACTGGTGTTGCCGGACGAGTCCGTCAAGTCCCAAAGGAATGAGATCACGCCATTGCCATCCGCGTTACCGAGAAAAGAGCCGAGAGGGTTCATATTATCGTCGTACATGTCGATTTTGTAAGGGGCGTTAGTAATCGTCTGCGCATAAATCCACATCTGATTTCCAAACACGCGAGAGAGGTAGTTTGGAAATGAGATTATATTGCTAACCGTCACGGTGACTGGGAAGCCCACTATAGGATCATTGGTCGCGAAATCGACTTCGGCATAAATGGTATATGTCCCGTTGAACGCCATCGGCGTACTCCAATCCAACGTCCACTGATTGTTCGTTCCCAGCCCCAACGCTCCAATTATGGGCGAACTGTTTTCGTAGTAAAAAGAAACTCCGATAATTTCATCGGTGGCGTCTAAAGCGAACTCGATTGGGAACTGAACTTCGCCGCTTAATACCGCGCCGTTGGTCAAACCAAAAGGGTGCGCGCCATCGCGCACGACCTGGAAAAAGCCCGTCTCTGAGCTTCCTGACGTCGCATCATCCGGACTCGCATCCGACGACATGCCCTGACTTTGAAGCAAATGAGTCACTGTAGAGTGGTCCGGGGGAGGTGGAAGTGGAACATATTCACCCGAAGAGGTTAAGATCGCGCCATACGGCAATGTAGCGGGAATCCATGGACACGGAGGCAGTAATCAATCATCTTCCGAAATCGCTTCAGAACTAGCGACCGTGGCGCCGTCCGCGATCGTCGCATCGTCGGGCGAAGGCGGACCACTGCCCCCTGCGCCACCGCCCGAACCCCCGCCCGAGCTCGAAATGGGAATCGTGTTCGTAGTCATATACGTTGTCCAGTTCGTGCCGCCAAAGGAGGGATAATAATCGGTCAAAACTTGCCAGGAGGCGGGAGAACTCAATGACCCGCAATACTGGATGAGGTGAGTTTCATTCGTCGCACTTGGCCAACCCAACACGACATTCGTTCCGTTTTGAATCGAAATCCTCAAACCTTCAATACCGGACGCTCGATAGCCGGAGAACATCAGAATTAGGGTGACTACGCTGGCTCCGCGCAAAAACGCCGTGTACGGGAATTGCCGGTGTATCGGTTTAATCGGCGCAATGGTGCGCAATGTCGCGCGAGCGATTCGGCACGCACTGCAATTGGTTTTGGAAAAAGTTGCCGTCTGAAATATTCTCATGTTAAGATTCATTCCCAATGGCCGGTTGTTTTCAACAGAAGCCTAAAAAGGCGCACACCCCATGCTCCCACAGTAGGCAACCAGCCAAGGCGCCTCGCAAAGAAAGCACAAGGCGGCGCCCGCTTGGGCGTGCCTTGGCCTGTCTTTGCGATATACCTTTGAAAATGGCTGGTTTTCCTGTGGTTTGAATAGCGGCCAACGCCACGCAAATTTTAAACTGTAAAAGCTGCTTCTTTCTTTGAACCGGCTGCGCGTGAAAAGCAAGAAATATTTGGTAAATTTTTTTGGTCTTCCTTCACCGTTCATTTTGGATACTATACCGGAGCAAGTTGAGCGTACGCCGGTGGCGGCAGAAGGTTCTGGCAAGCGCCACTGAAGCTTTCGGTGAAAGTAGTAAAAAATTGTGAAAACGCGATGAACATCACCCAGGCCACCACCCGCTATGAAGCCTGGCTGGGGCGCCAGATACGGCTTCTCCAGGGCGACCTCCATCTCAAGCACCAGCGGATGCGCGAGGACCCCTTTTTCTTTCTCCGCGCCACTTATTACCGCTGGGCGCAAGTCTGGCCGGAAGCGTGTCCGAAGACCTGCGGCGGGCCGGTGGTCCTCTCGGTGGGCGATCTGCACGTTGAGAATTTCGGCACCTGGCGCGACGCCGAGGGCCGCCTGGTGTGGGGCGTCAACGATTTTGACGAAGCCGGCCCGCTGCCCTACGCGAACGATTTGGTCCGCCTGGCCACCAGCGCCTTTTTGGCCGTCGAGCAACTGCACGTTTCGCCCCAAGACGCCGGCGGGGAAATACTGCGCGGCTACCAGGACGCTCTCAAAGGGGGCGGCAACCCATTTGTCTTGGTGGATCGCCGGACGGCCTTGCGCACGATGGTGCGGAACCGGCTGCGGGAACCCGCCAAGTTCTGGAAGAAACTTCGGCGTCTCGCTCCGCTCAGAAACCGGCCGCCATCGACCGTTCTTCCGGCGATTCGTTCCATTCTGCCGGACCAGAAGATTCGGCTCTGTTTTGGCCATCGCATCGCGGGCTTGGGCAGCCTGGGACGGGAGCGCTACACGGGTTTGGGCTTCTGGCAGGGCGGCTGGCTGGCGCGCGAAGCCAAGGCCTGGGCGCTCTCCGCCAACCTCTTCGCCCAAGGCGAATCCGGGGGGCGGCAGCACATCGAGGAGATTCTGCATTGCGCCGTCCGCGCGCACGACCCGTATTGGAAGATTCGAGGCGCCTGGATCGTGCGGCGGCTCTCGCCGGATTGTTTTCGTCTTGAGTTGTCCAATTTGCCGGAGGAGCGCAACGAGATGAAACTGCTCTACTCAATGGGCTGGGAAACGGCGAACATTCATTTGGGCAGCAGCCACGGCGCGGCTATCCGTAAGGACCTCAAGGGCAAGCCCTCCTGCTGGCTTCTCCGCGCCGCAGCCCAAATGCGCGACGAAGTCTTGAGCGACTGGCGCGACTGGCGGGGTTAAGCAGGACTCACCAAGGGCGCCTGCGCAGTCTTGCGACGTAGGCGCCGTCCACGCCTTCGACGAAGGAGAGCAGTTGGCGCTGGCTCTCCAATTCAAAGCCGGGATGCTCTTTGAGGAATTGTCCCGTCACATCTTCGTTTTCCTCCGGTTCCAAACTGCAAGTGCTATAGACCAGCGTGCCGCCCGCTTTGACCCTTGGCGCGGCTTGCGCCAGCAGCGCCGCCTGGGCGTCGCGCAGGCGCTGGATTTCGGAGGGCTGCAACCGCCATCGCAAATCCACGCGCCGCCGCATCACCCCGGTGTTGGAGCAGGGGGCGTCGATCAGCACCCGGTCAAATTCGCCGGACGCGGGCAGGGCAGGGGACACCTCCACGCAAAGGGCGCCGAGCCGGTCGCAATTCTCCTGCAACAGTTTGAGCCGGTCGGGCTGGTTGTCCTGCGCCACGACACGTCCGCGGTTTTGCATCAGCTGGGCGATGAAGGTCGTCTTGCCTCCGGGCGCGGCGCACCAATCGAGAATGGTCTCGCCCGGCTGGGGGCCTAATTGTTCGACGGCCAGAAGCGTGCTGGGGTCTTGCACGTAAAAGCATCCATCCTTGAAACTCCCGCAGCCAGCCAGCGGCGGATGGTTCCGCAGGTCGAAGACCAGGCCCGGCCCCGTCCAATCCCATTGTCGCTCCTCGAATTCAACGCCCTCCTCCTTCCAGCGCGCCGCCAACGCGGGAAGGTTTGTTTTCAAGTTGTTCCGGCGCGCGTAAGTGGGCGGCGGGGTGTTGTTCCATTCGAGCAAGCGCCGCGTTTTGTCGGCGCCCCAGCGCGCCAGCCATCTCTCGACGAGCCACGCGGGATGGGAATAGCCCAGAGCCGGATCGGTTTGCTTGAGCGCTTCCAGCGCGAGTTGGGTTTGCTCGCGTTGGCGGATGAACCCGCGCAGGACCGCGTTGAGGAAGCCGGCCCGCGGACCAAAGCCGAGTCGTTTGCCCAACTCCACCGTTTCATGCACGGCGGCGTGGTCTGGAATCCGTTGCAGCCAGAAAAGCTGGTAAAGGCCAAGGTGCAACAAAAGGCGGATGGTGGCATTTTGGTCGCGGCCCGCTGTTTTGCGGGCGATCAGCCAGTCCAGCGTGCGTTGCCAGCGGACCAGGCCAAAGACCAGTTCCTGGCAAAGGGCGCGGTCCTGGGTTGAAAGCGCGGCCGTCCCCGGCTCGTTTTCCAGGAGGTTTTCGACGTATTGCCCGGCATGTCCGCGCCGCGCGAGGACCCGGATGGCAATTTCTCTTGGTTTTTCAACGTTCACGATCTAATAATGACCGCACAATTATGGGACGCGAGAATATAGCGATGAAAGAAGAGTTCGAGAAACTGGCCGCGGCCGGCAAACTCACCCGGCAACAAGTGGATGCGTTGGTCGCCTTGACCGAAAGCGGCTACTGTTATCATCGAAGCTGGGGCTTCGGGAAGATCGTGTCGATGGACGCAGTATTCTCGCGGTTTGTCATCGATTTTCAGTCCAAATCCGGCCACCCGATGGACTTGGCCTTCGCCGCCGAGTCGCTCAAGCCCATATCCAGCGACCATATCTATGCCCGCAAGGTTTCCGGCCTCGAGGACCTGCGCCAGATGGCCGCTCTGCATCACCTCGATTTGATCAAATTGGTTCTGCAAAGCTTCGGCGGCCGCGCCACAGTGGATCAAATCCAGCAAGTTCTTGTCCCCGACGTCATCAAGGACGATTGGAAGAAATGGTGGGAGGGGGCCAAACACGAATTGAAAAAGGACGGCCATTTCCTGGTGCCGGCCAAGAAGTCCGATTTCATCATTTTCCAGGTCAAGGAAGTCTCGCTGCAAGACCGGCTCATGGGAGAATTCCGCGCCGTAAAGGGCCTCAAGGCCCGTAGCGGCGTCGCGCTTGAAATGCTCAGGAATCTTTCCGACGTGCAGGACACCGCCGCCCTGGCCAAGGAGGTCATTCCCGCGCTGAACACCGAAATCGTCACCTATCAGCGCACCCAGCCCTCGATCGCGCTGGAGGGGATCTTCGCCCGCGACGAGCTGCGCGACGCGGTCGGCGCGGCGCCCATACCGGGCGAAGTGTCGGCGGCGTCGATATGGCTCCAGGAAACGGGCCGCGTCGGCGCGATCATCGAGCCGATGCCCGCCTCCAAGCATCGGCGCGCGTTGCTCTCGTTCAAGGAAACCATGCCCGAACGGTGGGCCGACGCCCTGTTGGCCGCCTTGAATCATATTTCCGCCAAGCTCGCCGCGGAAGTGGCTCATGCATTGATTTCCGGCGGCAAGCTCGACGCGCTCAAGGAATTGCTGGCCCGCCTCATCAGCCAGCATCAGGCCTCCAGCGAATTCCTGCTCTGGCTGGCCCGCGAGCGATCCGATTCGTTCGCGGACATCCTTGGGCCGGAGGTCTTCCGCGCCATGCTGACGGCGATGGAACGGGACCAGTTCAACGAGAAACGCTCGAACAAACTGCGTGATTACATACTTGACGACCAGACGCTCCTCGTCGAGTTGATTGGCTCCGCCGACTTGGAGGTCATCAAGGACCTCACCCGCGCCTTGCAGCTATCCCCTTGTTTTGACGACATGGACAAACGGTCGCTCCTGGCCCGCATCGTCAAGAGTTACCCGGCCGTCCAAACGATGATCTCGGGCGAGCAGACCCGTCAGGACACGTCGTTCGTCGTCTCCTGGGAAAGCCTTGAGCGCCGCAAAACCGAGTACGCGGAGTTGGTGCAAAAGGCCATCCCGGCCAATTCCAGGGAAATTGCCGTGGCCCGCAGCTACGGCGACTTGCGCGAGAATCACGAATACAAGGCCGCCAAGGAAATGCAGAAAATCCTCATGCGCCGCAAGAGCGAGCTTGAATCCCAACTCGTCCGCGCCCGCGGCACCGATTTTGCCAACCCACGAACCGACGTCGTCAGCATCGGCACCGAAGTTTCCGTGACCGATTTGGAGCATCAGCAGCCGGAACACTTTGCCATTCTGGGCGCCTGGGATTCCAACCCGGAAAAGGGCATTATCAGCTATCTCACCCCGGTGGCGCAGGCTCTTCTGAACCGGAAACCTCTCGAAGAGGTCGAAGTCTCCCTGGACACCTCGAAAAAGCGCTACCGCATCGACAGCATCGCACCTTACAAAACCGCGTGAGCCCGGATTTTTTCAGGAGCGCGGTCGTTATTGGTGAGTTCGCAAGCAAATCGCTAACCCGCATATTTCAAAGTGCGGCGAATGCCGCCTCCAATTTGTCGGTAGGGCGGCGCTGCCGTGCCGCCCAAATATCAGGGCGAAGCGGCAGCTTCGCCCAGCCAAGCTATGAAATATGCGGGCCAATGATCCAGGCGCCGAATAATCCTGAAAAAGTTTCCTTGCTTTGGGCGGACGGGAACGGCAAGTTCCCCGCTCTCGACATGGTGAACGCGCGCCCCGGCCAATTTGCGGGCGGCTCTTCACCGGATGAACAAAACTAGGCCTGTGGCGAAAGAAGAGCCAATCGAATTGACTGGCATCGTGACGCAAGTCCTTCCCGGCACGATGTTTCGCGTCGCGTTGCCCAACGGACATGAAGTCCTGGCACACATCTCCGGCAAGATGCGCAAGAATTTCATCCGCATCAGTGTTGGCGACAAGGTCAACGTCGAAATGTCCCCCTACGATTTGGGCAAGGCCCGCATCACCTTCCGCCACAGTTGACCCCCGCGGGGGCCGGCGCCCGAATTCGCGCGGAGAATCATCAGAGGCGCAACGTGCAAGACAGGAGGATTTTTTGACGTGCCGATGCCATCCCGGCAAACCGCTGTCAGAGGACACCCGGTGCGATGCTTACGACTTGTTGAGACGATTGGGCGGCCGGCTCAATAATAGAAAACCGGGACGCCGACGGCTGTGCGGGAGATCATTTGCTTGAGAGAGCGCCATTGCACATGGCCATCGATCATCCCAACATTCCCCCCAACGGGAAAACTGGCGCCCTCGATGTGCGCGGCGAGATGGGCCTTGGCATAGCCGCCTTGAACATCGGTCCAGTTTTGCTTAATCATGACCGCATAGTCGTCACTGTCACCACCATCGCAGAGCGACGCACAGGCCACCAAGGCCCGCTGGGAAATTGCTCCCACGGGAACGGCACCGTGATTGCCAGGCGGAGTTGAGGTTGATGAGACTTTCTCATTGGTGTTGGTAGCGTAATCGCCCGAGTAGGACGCCGTGCCCTTAAATGTCTGAGCGTATCCAATGACACGAATGGCGCCGTCGGTGGGTGTTGCGTTTGGATCAGGATAACCGGCGCCATAGCCCCACAACGTTCCTGTTCCGCCCGGAATGTTGCCCTGGTCGGCGCCAAACCAGTCCAAGGGGCCAAATTTGGGCTCTGTTCCAGGGTCGTACCAAGTCACCGGCTTTGTTCCATTGGCGATCATTATGTTCGCGATGTAGGCGGACATATCCCAGGCCCAACTGCCACCCGATCCGTCGGGCAGAAAATCCTTGTTTTCACCCGCGTAAATGGCCAAAACCACGAGCTGCTGTTTTTCGTTGTTCATGCACTCGGTGTGGATTGCTTGACGCTTCGCATTGGCCAAAGCTGGAAGCAGCATGGCCGCCAGGATGGCAATGATGGCAATGACGACCAGCAACTCTATCAACGTAAAGGCCCCCCGTGAAGGCCGCGAACTTATTTTAGTTTGCATCGTGAACTAAAGGTACTCCTCTTCATCGACATTGGCAATGTGCGTTTCAATGCACACCCCCGCGACGACGATGGTTTGCGCGTGCGCTCCGGCAGCCAAGCCGCCCAGCGCGGCGATCAATAATATCGTTTTGATTGTTTTTCTGCTCTCGGTAGTCCGTCCTGTACAATGTGCAACATTTGCATAAAGGCTCACATGACTGATAGTAGGCGGCTTCCACATGTTGGCCTATGAGTAGTAATACTCATCCCTTCTCCCCCAGGTACAGCCACGAAAAGGTCTTGGCGGTTGGTGTGGCCGCCGGGTTAATTCCGCTGTCGGTTTTCCAATGAGCCGCCGGCGGTTCTCCCTCTCCCGCGTCAGCGGGAGGGGTGAGGGTGGCACGGCAGGGATGGATTTGGCCAAACAGATTAACACCCCCCCCGGGCAGCCGGCGACAATTTGCGTGTGTTTGGGCCGCCTGGCGCTAAACTGTGCTTCCAATGATCATGACGCAGGAAGAAGCTGACAGTTTGCTGGCGCTCCGGCACCGCTCGCCGCACGAGCTGCTGGGCATGCACGTCTTGGGGGACGGGTCCGGTGTGGTTGCGCGCGTTTACCGGCCGCAAGCCGCCGAAGTGGAGATCGCTCCCGTCCACGAGAAAAGCAAACCGCGTTTCAAACTCAAGCAAGTGCGCCCCGGCCTCTTTGAGGGCACGACCGCCGGCGCAAAAGCCGTTTATGCCTACGACTTGCTCATTACCGATCAGGACGGTTCCAAGACCCGGACGCGCGATCCTTATTCGTTCCTGCCCTGCCTGGGCGAAACGGACCTCTTTCTGTTTGCGCAGGGCAACGAACACCGCATCTACGACAAGCTGGGCGCGCACTTGCAAGCCCTTGACGGCGTGGCGGGCGCCAGTTTTGCCGTCTGGGCGCCCAACGCCCGCAGCGTCAGCGTGGTGGGCGATTTCAACAACTGGGACGGACGCCAGAACGCCATGCGCGCCCTGGGTTCTTCGGGTGTTTGGGAGATATTCATTCCGGGCGCGGCCGAGGGCGCTCATTACAAATTTGAAATCAGGGCCGCCAACGGGGCCGTCGTGCTTAAGACCGACCCTTACGCTTTCTTCTTCGAGACCGCGCCCAAGAACGCTTCCATCGTCTGGAACAACTGCAAATTCCGCTGGGAGGACGAGCCGTGGCTGGAGAAACGGCGCGCAGCCGATCCATTTCGCCGTCCCATGAGCATTTACGAAGTGCATCTGGGTTCGTGGATGAAGAAGAACAAGGTGGAGTCCCTGAGCTATCGGGACTTGGCGGAGCCGCTGACGGCCTACGCGCAGAACATGGGGTTTACGCACATCGAATTCATGCCCGCCGCCGAGCACGCTTTTTATCCCTCGTGGGGCTACCAGGTGACGGGTTTTTACGCGCCGACGAGCCGGTTTGGCACGCCGGACGATTTCCAATACCTGGTCAATCAACTCCATCTGGCCGGCGTCGGCGTGCTGCTGGACTGGGTGCCCGCTCATTTCCCGCGGGATGATTGGGCGCTGGCGCGCTTTGACGGCACGGCGCTCTACGAGCATGAAGACCCGCGGCGCGGGGCGCACCAGGACTGGGGCACCTTGATCTTCAACTACGGGCGCCATGAGGTGCGCAATTTCCTGGTCGCCAACGCGCTTTTCTGGTGCGACCGCTTTCATATTGACGGCCTTCGCGTCGATGCCGTCGCCTCGATGCTCTACCTGGACTATTCCCGCAAGCCGGGGCAATGGGTCCCGAACCAATTCGGCGGGCGCGAGAACCTGGAGGCGGTCGAGTTTCTCAAGAATTTCAACCACACACTCCACACCGAATGTCCGGGAGTGGTCACCGTCGCGGAAGAATCGACCGCCTGGCCGCTGGTGACCCGTCCGCCCTACCTTGGCGGGCTGGGCTTCAGCTTCAAGTGGAACATGGGCTGGATGCACGACAGCCTGGACTATTTCAGCCGCGACTCGATCCACCGCAAATACCACCAGAACGATCTCACCTTCGCCATGCTCTATCATCATAACGAGAACTTCATCCTCCCGCTCTCCCATGATGAAATGGTCCACGGCAAAGGATCGCTCCTGGCCAAAATGCCCGGCGACGAATGGCAGCGCTTCGCCAACCTGCGCGCTCTGCTGGCTTACCAATGGTTTTTTCCCGGCAAACAACTGCTCATGATGGGCGGTGAATTCGGCCAAAGCTCCGAATGGAATGCCAACGCCAGCCTCGATTGGTGGCTCCTGGACCAGGGGCCTTTCCATCGCGGCGTCCAGCGCCTGGTCCGCGACCTCAATCGGCTTTACCAAAACGAACCCGCCCTGTGGCAGGCGGATTACGACCCCGCCGGCTTCTCCTGGATCGATTGCGGCGACTCCGATAACAGCGTCCTTTCCTTCCTCCGCCAGACTTCCGACGGCAGCCGGCAGGTCGTGGTCGTATTGAACCTGACGCCGGTGTTGCGGCAGCAGTACCGCATCGGCTTGCCGCGCGGCGGCTTTTGGCGCGAGGTCTTCAACTCCGATTCCGGCTTCTACGCCGGCAGCAACCAGGGCAACTTGGGCGGCGTTTCCGCCGAAGGTTATCAAATCCATCGCCGGCCATTCTCGGCCGCGATGACCCTGCCGCCGTTGAGCGTGCTGGCGTTTCGGCCCGATGAGCCGCAGTAAACCGACGGCCCATGAACCGTTCAGCCCCTTTTTTCCTGCACAAGGGTGCACAAGCCTGCATAAAGGACCATTTTCGCGGCATGGCCCTCGCTGGAACGGGTTCACCGCTCAAGCACTTGCCCTGAACGCGCCGCCCCGCGCATGGCGGAGGGGCTTCGCCGGCGGTCGCAAGCTCGCTTGCTCCGCAACAAAACCACCGTAATTTGGCGTAATTTACCGTAATTTACCGTAATGTTTTAACCACGGATGGGATTGCGGCAAGCCGCAGCCCAAAAAGCCGTTAGAAAAAACCGCGCATTTCCGACAAGATTTTCCGAAACGCCTTTTCATCTTCGTTTCCTTCTGTTCAAAACCCTTTTGGTTGCGGCGTGCCGCTCTCGGAAATCCGTGGTTAAGTCCCTTTTCTTGTCCAGCGCCTCCGGGGCGGGCCGGAAACGGGGCCAGCGCTCCGCGCAAAGGCGGATAAAGAGCCGCGACAACCGGGGCATGGCGTGGTTCAAACGGCTTTACCGCCCAAACGCCCGGTCTGCGGCCTTTCAAAGAACAAACCGCCCCCAGCCACTCCCGCCACAATACCACACAACTTGCAATTTGCAATCAATATAATCTATTTATCGCGGATTTCCAGCGCGGCAAACCGCAATCAAATGGACATTTGGACAGTCCTGTCAAACCTCTTTGGTTGGTTCCTTTACTTCAGCAGGACGAATGAGCACCCACATCAACCTGCCACTCCCTGGGACACGCGTCCAAGAAACCTCTGCGAAACACCAACCGTTTGACCCGGAAGTTTCTGTCGACAAAAGTGTCCTCTTTTGCACTTTTTTGTTGGCGGACGCCGATGAGGGGGTAGTCTTTGGACAATTCCATGCGGCTGGCCTGTTGGCAGCGGAGACGACGATGAGTCTGGCTTGGATGGCCAGCCAGTTGCACGCGGGGCAGTTGCAGCAGCGTGTCGAACCTGTTGAGGAAAACAAAAGATGCAAAAAGTGAAGACTGACACTTTAACGAAGGGCTGCCGCCAAGTCGAAAGCGCGTTGTTGGGAGAGTTATCAAAACCAAGTAATTTACACGTGCAGCAACCTATGAAGCCGGATATTCGCCTGGCCGATTCTTACGTCACAAGGCGCTCATGGATGAAGATGGCCGCTGGCATGGCGGCCACAGGCCTCCTTCCGCGGCAAATGGCAGCCCAATCGGGAACTGCCGCCGGGTCTGCGACTAGCGATTCCATCGTCGCTTCGGATTCCGCCGCCATCGCCGGCACAACCCACGGCAGAGTGCGCGGATTCATGCACAAGGAGATGTTCATTTTTCGGGGAATTCCCTATGGCGCACCCACGTCCGGTACCCGGCGCTTCATGGCGCCCGCGAAGCCAGCGCCCTGGACCGGCGTTCGCTCTGCGCTTGCCTGGGGGTTCGCCAGCCCGCAGATTCCGCCCGAACACTGGGACAAGGATGAAGTGGACTTAGGCAGACACGCTGCTCAACACCGCCATCGTCTTCCTGGTTGGAAGAACGCTGGGGTTTGACTTCTATGGTTTAGAGCGTGTTTTGAAAATATCTCGGGCGGTCTTGCGGCGGGACGGGGAAGCTGGCGTCGTTGCTCCTCAGTCGAAGATCCACGAGGGATATTCTCCTTCGTCGCGCCTAGCCATCCGCCCCGCCCCGCCGCAATCCCTCTCCCGATCTATTTTCAAAACACGCTCTTAGGTTTCGAGGCGTTCGTTCTGAAACCGGGAACTCTCCCATGCGATCATCGTGCGTTTGCGAATCTGTCCCCAATGATAATCCCCAACCACGCCTGTCTCGCGAATCACGCGATGGCATGGGATGAGATACGCCAGTGGATTCTGTCCGACGGCCGCGCCCACGGCGCGCGCGGCGGAGGGTTTGCCAAGAGCGCTGGCCAAACGTCCATAGCTGGTCAAAGTGCCGGGCTGGACTTGCAACAATGCCCGCCAGACGCGCGCTTGGAACGGTGTGCCACGAACGAAAGCACGCAACGCCGGTTGCGAATGTGATTCGGCGGGCCACGCGAAAATTTTCGCGGCGAGTCGCGTTACGGCGGAATCGTCGCGTTTAAATTTTGCCTGCCGCCAGGCTTTTTGAAGTTCAGCCAGAGCCGTTTCCTCATTCTCGACGAACGCGAGACGGCAGATGCCGCGCGGGCTTTCCGCGATCAAACATTTCCCAAATGGACAGTGCGCGAAGCCGAACGAAATGGTCCAGCCCGCGCCGCCGGACTTTAATTCGCCAGGAGAAGCGGCTTGGAGGTTCACGCACAGGTCATGCAATCGGCCCGGCCCGGAAAGGCCGGATTTTAGCGTGACATCCAGAATGCTTCCGCCGTCGCGCAGCAATGCCTTGGCGTGCGCAAGTGTAAGGCACTGGAGAAAATCCTTGGGCGTGACACCCGCCCACGTCGAGAACAGGCGATGAAAATGGAATTGGCTCAGACCCGTGCGCCCAGCCAGCGTCGTCAAGTCCGGCTGCTCAAAGTGGCGCTCATCAAGAAAACGGATGACTTGAGCGATGCGTTCGTAATGATTCATAAAATCAAGCTCGATTCATAATGTTCACCTTAGTTCTGAAGCTGGAGTCCATCCACCCGATTCTTGCGGCGAATTCATCCGCCTTTCAGAACGCAAATGCAAGGACGCAAGGCAGCACGGTAGATCGGGCAGAACCGGGCACTGAGCCACCCGGACGACTTTCCTTTGTACCGGGTGGATCACAAAGGGCATTTGGAAGCGTTCAGTGACCGGTATCGTCGTGTCCTTGGCCGGAATCTGAGATTGAGCACGGCCTTTTGATGAACTTTGGCGCGCGGAAATTTGAAATCCGCAAATATGCCCTGAGCCAAATTGAGGATGCCGGCCATGCTGGTCGCGTTCCTGTTTTTCTCCTGTCCCTTTTTGCGCCTTCTGCGCTTTTTCGCGGCTGATCCTGTCTGGAGAACTGCCGGATGGCGGGGAATTCCCGAATGGCGAAGTCTATGGGGCGGACTCGTTAAAGTGTTGGGTGTCCCGCAATTGGCTAATGGAACAAAAGCCGGGGCGGTATTGGGGTGTCATTGGCCGGCAACACCTGCCGGTTGGGGAACGGGAAGTGAGCCAGCCAGTCGCGAGCAGGCAGTTGCAGCAGCGTATCGAACCTGTTGAGGAAAACAAAAAGTGCAAAAAGTGAGGACTGACACTTGCAATAAAATCCGCGTGGTCACCAGATGCGCGTATGGATTCCGCACCTATAAAGCAATGGAAATGGCCCTGTATCACAACTTGGGAAAGCTACCCGAACCTAATGAATTAACCCACAAATTCTGCTGACCAAACGATTTATGAACAGCTCCCTTTAATTGGGATTGAGCGTGTGACGACGGTGGCGCAGGTCTCCGGCGACCGCAGGATTCAGAACGGGGGCGTCAGCGGTGGTTTGCATAAAGCCTTTTGCTGGCTCAATTTTTCACCGCTGGCCAGGAAAAGCAAGTGAACAGATCAAGTTGCGAAACTCCTCACCAGGCCATTGCCAACTCGGCGGTCTGAAAAGATCAAGCGTGACGACAGAACGAGACCTTGAAAATTCAATGGGTGTAGGCCCGGTAAAAGCGCGCCGCCTGGGATTTCGTTGCGTTGGTGTCGGTAACGGAGGAGCTGACAATCGTGCTGATGAAGTTGGTCAACGGCTGCCAGTTTGGCGGAAACAAATTAGTGGTGACTTGCACCACATAGTTGGAGCCAACCGGGCCGGACACAAGCAGGTTGAACCCCTTGGCAGAAAAGGATGGATTGGCCACCTGCAAAACCACGTTGGTCGGGGCGGCTACAAAATTATTGATCGTGAGCGCGAACAAGGTCGAGCCATAGCTTGGCTGCCAGCCGACCGTGGCGGGCAGATTAAAGGATGTGAAAGTGCCGGCTTCCGATCCGTAGGAAATGAGTCCAAACGAGTCGCCCACCAGCGGGGTATAGCCATTGAATGTGACGCCCAACGCGCCGGTCAGCCCCACGGGACCGGCGATGGCGACGCTGCCAAAACTGGTCTTGTTGCTGATGCCAAAATTAAAGGTGCCGTTCGTCAGCGAGACGCCGTCATTTAAACCGAGCGTGCCGCTGCTGATGTTCAACGTGCCGGTGTTATAAAACGGATCGGTGATGAAGCCGCTCTGACCCGCGCCGGCAACATTGATCGTACCCGCGTTGTAAAACGCCGTCGCC
>Ga0224557_1000957_pt1 | contig 29542 bp, 30 predicted proteins | sample 714S31014metaG_FD_180677 | JGI IMG/M metagenome (GOLD analysis project Ga0224557, IMG submission 180677) | Peat soil microbial communities from Stordalen Mire, Sweden - 717 S3 10-14 | ecosystem: Environmental > Terrestrial > Soil > Wetlands > Peat | place: Sweden: Norrbotten County, Stordalen... | reverse complement strand
CCAGTCCGTGATGATCGCGTTGATCGTCGGATTTTTCTGCACCGTGATCTCGGTCATCGTGGGAATTTCGGCCGCCTACATGGGCGGCATCGTCGACGACGGACTGTCGCTCTTGACCGACGTCGTGCTCGTCATCCCCACGTTCCCGTTGATCATCGTGATCGTCGGGTACCTCAAGAGCGCCGGTTTCTGGCTGATGGTGTTCGTGCTCGTTTTCACCGGTTGGTCCTACGGGGCCAGGCAACTCCGCGTCCAGGCGCTGTCGCTGCGAAATCGCGACTACCTGCTCGCGGCCAAGGCCCGGGGCGAATCGAGTTGGTACGTCATCACGGTCGAGTTGATACCGCCGATGACGTCGCTCATCGTGGCCAATTTCCTCGGCGCCGCGCTCTACGCCGTGCTCGCGTCGGCCGGACTGCAGTTCGTCGGACTCGGCAACCTCAATGCCGAATCGTGGGGCACGATGTTGTACTGGGCGCAGAACAACGAGGCCCTGCAAACGGGACTTCCGCTATGGGCGTTGGCCCCCGGCGTCGCGATCGCGATCCTCGGCAGCGGCCTCGCGCTGCTCAACTACGCCTTTGACGAGGTGGCGAACCCCGCGTTGCGACCGGTACGAGCCATGAAGAAGCGCAGGGTGGCGTGAGCGAGCCGATCCTTCAAGTTCGCGACCTCCGAGTCGAGTACGCCACGCCGGCCGGCCCCGCCCAAGCCGTCGGCGGTGTCTCCTTCGACCTCGCCAAGGGCGAGTTCCTCGCCATCGTCGGCGAGTCGGGTTGCGGAAAGTCGACGCTGCTCTTCGCCGTCGCCCAACTACTCACGTACCCGGGCCGCCTGGCCGGTGGCGAGGTGCTCTTCGACGGCGTGGACTTCACGACGCTCAAACCCGAAGAACTACGACTGCACCGCTGGAGGGACATCTCGGTCGTCATGCAAAGCGCTATGAACGCGCTCAACCCGACGCTGACAATCGGTGCCCAACTGACCGACGCGTGCAAGGCGCACACCGAATGGAGCGACGAGAAGATCGCGCAACGCTCGGCCGAGGTGCTCGCCATGGTTGCCATCGACGCGGTGCACTTGAAGAGCTACCCCTTCCAGCTCTCGGGCGGCATGCGACAGCGCGCGATGATCGCCATGGCGCTTCTTCTCGAGCCCAAACTGGTCATCATGGATGAGCCGACTTCGGCGCTGGACGTCGTGGCGCAACGTTCACTCATGCACCAGGTCGAGACGCTGCGCCACCAGTTGGGCTTCGCGGTCATCTTCGTCACGCACGACATGAGCGTCGTGTCGCACTACTCCGATCGACTCGCGGTGATGTACGCCGGTGAGATCGTCGAGCTCGGTCCGACGCGCGAGGTATTCGACCGACCGGAGCACCCGTACTCCCAGGGACTCATGGAGGCGTTCCCGTCGCTGCTCGGCGAGTCCAAGCAGCTCACCGGCATCGCCGGCAATCCGCCGTCGCTCGTGGACCCCCCGGAGGGATGTCTCTTCGCGCCGCGCTGCGCGTACGCGAACGATGAGTGTCGCAGCGTTCGTCCCGAACTGATCGCCTACGGGAACCACCAAGTGCGTTGCCACCTGGTCGCTCGAACGAGGAAGAACGATGCCTGACGCCATCTTGAGGGTCCAGGACCTCACGCGACTGTTCCGAGTCGGCGGCTTTCGCACGCGCGGACAACTGCACGCCATCGACGAGGTCTCCTTCGAAGTCGCGTCGGGCGAGATCGTGGCGCTCGTCGGCGAGTCGGGCTCGGGCAAGTCGACGATCGCGCGGGTCCTGGCGGGGTTGTATCCGGCGACGTCGGGCTCGTTCGTGTTCGAGGGCAAGGCCATGGGTCGTCGCGAGGTTCGCGCGAGCCGGGGCGATATGCCGATGGTCTTTCAGGATCCCTTCGGTTCGATCAACCCCGTCTTGCGGGTCGGCCACGCACTGTTGCGTTCACTGAAACTGCACCGCCCCGACATCAAACGCGCCGATCGTTTCGCCGAGGCGGTCGCGTTGGTCGAGAAGGTCGGGCTCACGCCGGGCGAGGAGGTACTGCGCCGTTACCCGCACGAGCTCTCCGGCGGACAGCGCCAACGCCTGGGCTTCGCCCAGGCGTTGGCGTCGCGACCGTCGCTGATCCTCGCCGACGAGCCGGTCTCCATGCTCGACGTCTCGATTCGCATCGGTCTGCTGAACGTCATGAAGGAGTTGCGCGACAACGAGGGCGTCTCCATCCTCTACATCACGCACGACCTGGCCAGCGCGCGCTACGTCGCCGATCGCATGATTGTCCTCTACGCCGGTCGGATCGCCGAAGAGGGTCTCACCACTGAGGTGATCGGTTCGCCGCAACACCCCTACACGCGACTGCTGATGTCCTCAGCGCCCGACCCGCACCTCGCGCCGACGGCCTTTGAGGGCGACGACCTGGGTGAGCCACCCAAGGTGATAAACCCCGGACCCGGGTGTCGCTTCGCGCCGCGATGTCCACTGGCCATGGACCAGTGCGTGGTCACCACACCGCCGATGGTGGCACTCTCGGCGACCCATCACGCGGCCTGCTACGCAGTGAAGCCGTAGTGGACGTCACCCTCGTTCCTCTGCCACGCTCAATGGACGTTCGCAGCGGGACGTTGACGCTTCACTCGCCGCTGCGAATATCGGTTGAAAGCGAATGGCGCGACGTCGTCGAGACCTTTGCGCGGGACCTCACCGCATCGATCGGCTGGGACGTCGAGTTCGTGGACGGCTCGACGACGCCTGACGTGATCATTCGCAAGGTGAACGACTGCGGCGACGAGGAGTATCGCCTGTCGATCGACGAGGAGGTCACAATCGACGCCAGCACTGCGGCCGGCGTCGCGTACGCTCTCACGGTCCTTCGCCAACTGGGGCCGAACGCCCTCTGGTCGAGCGCCGCGACGCTCGACACGCTCGAACTCCCTCGGCTCTTCATTGAAGACGGACCGCGCTTCGCGTGGCGCGGTGTTCACCTGGACGTGGCTCGTCATTTCTTCGACGTCGAGACGGTCTGTCGGCTGATCGATCAGATTGCGGCGCACCGACTCAATCGACTTCACCTCCACCTCAATGACGACCAGGGCTGGCGCGTCGAGGTACCGCAATGGCCACTCCTGGGTTCCGTTGCGTCGGTGCGCCGCTCCTCGCCGATCGGGCACGAAGGCGACGGCCTCGACGACGACGTCGAGCACGCCGGTTGCTATAGCGCGCCGGACCTCGAAGCGATCCGTCAACACGCTCTTCGACGCTTCGTCACGATCGTCCCGGAGATCGATCTGCCCGGTCACGCCCAGGCGGTGATCGCCGCGTACCCCGACCTGGGAAACGGTGACGAGCCGTTGGAGGTGTGGGCTCGTTGGGGGATCAGTGAGCACGTACTCAATGTCGGGGAGCGTGCCTTGACCTTCGCCGAAGACGTCGTGCGCTACGTCGCGAGTCGATTTCCCGGAAGTCCGGTTCACATCGGCGGCGACGAGTGTCCGACGACCGAATGGGAGCGGAGTGAACTCGCTCACGCCGTGATGGCCGAGCTCGGATTCAGCGACGAGCGTCAGTTGCAAGGGCTCTTCACCGATCGGCTGACCGCGGCGCTTCGTAGGGACGGACACGAAGTGCTGGCGTGGGACGAGGTGATGGACGCCGACGTCGACCAGGACGTCGTGATCTGCGCGTGGCGCCACTCCGTGCGCGGGCGACTCGCGGCCGAGTCGGGACACGACGTCGTCATGGCGCCGATGCAGTTCCTCTACTTTGACTGGCTGAGCAGCGACGAGGTGGATGAACCGGTCGCCCTGGCTCCGCGACCGGCGGTCACGACCTGGGAGAAGGTCTATCGGTTCTCGGTGATCCCTCCCGGGCTCGACGAGAAGTATTGGCATCACGTGCGAGGGGCGCAAGTACAACTCTGGAGCGAGTACATTGCCACGCGCGAGCACTTGGACTACATGGCCTTTCCGCGCACGGCCGCTTTCGCCGAGGTCGTCTGGGGGAACCCGGAGTCCCTTGATTCGTTTCGTCCCCGCCTCGCGCGCCACGCGCAGCGACTGGCGGCGATGGGCGTTCACTTCCGGCCACTTGACCGCTGATGCGCGACGTCGAGACCACCCTCGCTGAGATGCGCGAGTTCTTGCCGGTGGCGTCGAAGGACGATGAACAGCGAGTGCGCGATCTCACCGAGCGGGATATCAAGCGCACGCTCCGTGACGTGCGTATCCCCGACGTCGTCATCGGTCGAGTCCTCGCGCAGTGGCCGGAGTTCCGCGCCGACGACGAATGGGTGTCGTTGCTCGCGTCGCTCGTTGCGTGGGTTGACCAGTGTCGCGGTGACGTCGATGTCCCGATCCCGATCTGGGACGACCTCGACGACGCCGGCGAGAGTGGCCGAATCTTCTACTTCTATCTCTTCGCGATCTGTTACGACCTCGCGTGCGGGTTCCTGTCCGACGGTGGATGCCCGTCGGACGTCATCGATTCAACGATGACCGTTGTGCCACGACACGTGCAGATTCATGAGCGCAAGAGGGGGAGTGTTGGCTTCGAACCGGGCTGGTGGCTACTGCCGATACTGCGCGGCGAGATGGTGCAGGTGGGAAGCCTCCAGTTTCATCGCGTGAATCTTGGCGTCGGGAACCTCTCGCCCGAGCCGTGGTATTCGATCGAGGAGAGTCTCGAGCGCGGTGTCGGATTTCGACGGGGCGACCCTTCCGTCGGGATTCATATTCCCTACGGCGCAGCGCTCGCGCCTCACGATCTCGACGCGACGTTCGCCCGGGCGCGCGAAGTCCTCAGCGCGATGTGGCGCGTGAATCAGCGACGCCTCGCCACGTGCCAGTCATGGTTACTCGACGCGCAATTGACGGACTTCCTTGATCCGGCGAGCAACATCGTGCAGTTTCAGCGCCGTTTCAATCTCCTCGACGACTGGTACGACAACGACGAAGAGACCATCGGCTTCATCTTTCAGAAATCTGGGGTCGGGTGGGCGGATCTACCACGCGACACGTCGTTGCAGCGAGGTGTCCTCGACCTGCTCGAGCGCGGGGGCCATTGGCGCGCGCGGCCCGGCTGGATGGATTTCGACGGCAACTAATGGCGTGGCCGCCACCGATTCACGGGGCGTCGACGACGGGGAGGAACTCTCGCCAAGGGCCAATGGCATCCTTGTACTGCTTGGCCATCGTCTTGACGATTTGGTCGAGGTGATTCAGGTCGTGCACGACCCAGGCCGCGAGTAACTGACTCAGCGTGACGTCCCCGAAGGTGGGATGGATTCCGATTCGTTCCAGGTCATTGACCGACACGAGGGCCTCGAGTTGTTCGAGGTTCAATGTCCGGATCACTTTGAAGTGTTCGAGGAGATCGGTGATCGACCAGCCCTCAAAACGTGCGAAACCGGCTCCGCGATCTATCGGTTCGAAGGCGGTCGGTTCGCTGGACGCGAGAATCGTCGTGGTCCGGTCCATCCAATCGGACTCTTCGACGTGAGTCAGGTGTCCCAGAACTTGAAACGGCGACCACGTGTCGCGTCCTTCGTTGGCCGCGGTCCACTCCTCGCCCAATCCGGAGAGAAGTGCACTCAAAGCATCCGGTGTACGAGCGAGAACCGCCGTAGCGAGCTTGAGTGAGAAGTCCATGTCGTCATCGTCGCACAGCGCGGTGACGGGCGCGATTCGAAGACCCCTTCGTCACATCTTTCCACGCGTTGCATCACCACAATATGCTCAGCGTGCAAGCGGCAACTGACGTTCATTGACCACCCCAAACGTGTGAGAATCCCGGTATGCCGAATTTCTATGAGTACGTACGACACCCCTGGGCCGACGAGCGAAAGCTCGTCGGGCCGACGAAGACCCGTGACCTCCGCCACTTGGATAACCCGAACCCGTTCATCCGCTTCAACGCGAGGTTCGGTCTTCGCATCACCCTCGTGGTGGGAACGATGTGGATGGCGTACATCTTCACCGTCATCGCTCTGTTCGCCCTCCCGGACGCCATCAAACAGGGCACCTATTTCATCATCGTGTGGCTTTCGAGTTCGTTCCTCCAACTCGTGCTGCTGCCGATCATCATCGTGGGTCAAAACATTCAGGCTCGCGCCGCCGACAAACGTTCCGAAGATACGTATAAGGACGCCGAGGCGGTACTGAAGGAGTCCGAAGAGATTCAAAAGCACTTGCTCGCCCAGGACCTGGCGATCTCGAGCATCCTGGAGCGCCTCGAAACGTTGATGGCCCAACAGGAGAAGAAATAGCAGTCGTCCCGGGCTCGACTCTCGCGAGACGCGCCGGTCCGACGACGTAAAAGGAGACATCGCAGTTGAGTGGATTAATTGAGGCCTTCACCACCACGACGACCATCGTCAGCGTCCATCGGGGCGTGGTGTTGCCCGAAGCGCGCGTCATCGTCATCGCCGTGCCGGTGGTGGTCTTCTGCATCTACTGGTTCGTGCTGCGCAAGCGCAAAAGCCCGTGAGTGAATTCCCGTATCTCCCGCTCGAGACCAAGGGCTGGCGCATGGCCATGGGACTTCGACCGCTCGACATCGATCACTGGCTCGAAGTTGACGAAGGTCGTGAGAGTGAACTCGAGCAGAAACGCCGGCTCCTCGAGCGCGCCTACGACGTCGTCGTCGCGACGAACCGAGAAGGTGACGCAGGGAGTCGCGAACTGCTCGCCGAAGTGACGAATTTCCTCGAAGTTCATTACCCGAACATCACGATCGAGCTCCGTGATGACGATCACCCCGTGGTCGCCGCCGCTCGACTCGTGCAAGAAGACCTCTGCGTGCTCGTTCGCTCCGACGCGTGGCGGTTGCAGGCGGCCTGCGTCTGTTTTCCGTCTCGTTGGAACCTCGCCTCCAAGTTGGGTACGACGCTGGACGACATTCATCGGCCCGTGCCGAGCTACGACGTCGAACTCAGTCGACCGACGAACGCCTTCTTCGAACGGTTGAAGCCATCGCGCTCGTTCTGGCGACTCAACTGGACACTGATCGATTCACCGGCGCTGCATCAACCGACGAGCGCTCGACGCAGTCCCCACGGCGACCTAGCCGACTGGTTCTTTCGGGTGGAACGTCAGACACTGCGTCGTCTTCCGCTGAGCGACGCGATTATCTTCACGATTCGAAACTACGTGGCGTCAGCCCAGGAGTTGTGCGACTCGCACGAGGAGTTCGGCCCGACGTTGCTCTTGAATCTCGACACGGCGCCCGAGTCGATGCAGTCGTACAAGGGTTGGATCGGTGTCGCCGATCGGCTACGTCGGTCACTCGGTGGCGTGACGAACTAGTCGCGAATGAGGTCTTTCGCGATCGCGATGACCTGCATTTCGTCGGTGCCGGCGTAGATACGAAGGACTCGCGCGTCACGACTGAGTTGCTCGACCCGGTACTCGGCGATGTAGCCGTTGCCACCAAAAATCTGAATCGCGTCGTCGGCCACCTGGCAGGCCGCCTGGGCCGAATAGAGCTTCATCGCCGAGGCTTCGGCGAAGCTCGGTACCGCGCCGTGCGACGAGCGCTCGATATGGGCGAACACCATGTTGCGAACGTTCACGCGCGCCACTTCCATCTGCGCGAGTTTGAGTTGGATGAGTTGATAGTCCGCGATGGCCGTTCCCCAGAGCCGACGGTGCTTCGCGTAGTCGATCGAGAGTTTGAGGCACTCTTCGATGATGCCGAGGGACATGGCGGCGACGCCGGCACGCTCGGCGACGAAGTTGTCGCGCGCGCTTTGTCGGCCCCCGCCCTTGGGATCCTCGCGTTCGCCGAGCAGGCGATCCCTGCCGGCGCGCACGTCGCTCAAGAACACTTCGCCGGTCGGCGAACCGTGTTGACCCATCTTGCGCATCGGCGCGGCCTGCACCAAACCGTCCATTCCCTTGTCGAGCACGAACGTCAGGACCTTGCGGTTGCGCATCTCCTCGCCGCTGCCGTCGTCGAGCTTGGCGTAAATCACGATCGTGTCGGCGTAGGGGCCGTTCGTGATCCAGGTTTTCTGGCCGTTGAGGACGTAGTCCTCGCCGTCGCGTCGCGCGCTCGTGCGCATGCCCCCAAGCGCGTCCGAGCCGGAATCCGGCTCGGTGATCGCCCAGGCGCCAATCTTGTCGAGGGTCATCAGATCAAGGGCCCAGCGTTCCATTTGCGCCGGCGTACCCAGTTTGTTGATCGTCCCGGCGGCCAGGCCGCTCGACACGCCGAGCGACGTCAGTAGTCCCGGGCTCACGCGACACAGCTCGATCGTAGAGATCAACTGCGCCGCTGGGTCCGACCCCCGGCTCTCTCGGGCGGGTTCCTCACCCGAGATCTTGCGTTCCAGCTGGCGCGCGAAGCTCTCCTTCGCCATCTCTTTCAGTCCAAAGACGTCGTACATCTTGCGAAGAATCGCGTACGGCGGCATTCCGTTGTGTTCGAGGTCATCGAGCTGCGGGCGAATCTCCTCGTCGACGAACCGGCGAACGACGTCGATGATGGCCTGTTGTTCTTCGGTCCATTCGTACATCGGCTATCTCCTTCGACTGTCGTGTTCCAAAGTGCCCCCGGAGTGCATCACCGCGTCACCTCAAGAAGTGGCGCGCGACGAGGGCGAGGACGAGATCAAGAGGTGGTCGATCAGGGTGGCGATCCACTGGGATTGGCCGACCGCGACGGCCGCGGGCGCGACGCACAGCCACAGTTCGGAGTGGAATTGGACGACGAAGAGCACCATCAAGACGACTTCGGCACCCACGCGTCGAAGTGGTTGACCGCCGAGTCGTTGCGTGACGATGACGTTGACGGCGAAGAGGTTGACGCCGGGGATGAACGCCCACGCGGTCCAATGGCCCTCGAGTTCTCTGGCGGCAAACGCGAAACAGGCGGAGCCGACGACGAGGAGCGCGACCGCCACGTTGCACGCCGCGACCGCGAACGTCTGTGAGACCGGGTGCGCGGTGCCGGGCCAGTGGGCCAAGACGCTGACGAGGATGCTGATACCCGCGAAGTCACCGGCGATGCCGTAGCGAACCAATCGGTGGAGGGCCTGAATGAGCGAGAGATCCGTCGCGATACTCGGTGCGGGCGCCACGTCACCGTACGGGCGCGTCAACTCCGACCACTGTGCCCCGGTCCAGACGCGCCACTGTCGAGCGCCCGAAGGATCCGGATACCAGCCCGAAGGGACGGGGGTGCTACTTGAACTCACGGGAACAGCCTCGCATACAAACAAAGGGGAGGGTCGACGTGAGCCAAACGCGTGGGGCCGCTCCGACGTCCGGTTCCCAGGACCACGTCACACCTGACGCGTCCGCGCTGGATCGAGTCGTCACTGAAGGGTTAGGGCCGTAGCGTCATCACGGTGGTCACGCCGATCGCGGCACAGATCTTCGACCCGCAGGCGACGTCGGCGATTGGCGACGGGACGTATCTGAGTTTCGCCGGCGAGACCGATCCGGACGTCACGACGGCCAACCAGGGCGAGGACGAACCCGTCATGCCCCCGACCACGCATCGCTCGAGTGTCGTGCAGGCGAGGGTCAAGATCGAACCGCGCAGCGAAGCGACCTTCGACCACTTCTTTCCCAAGTTGAGCGTACGCATGATTCGCCAACCGAATGAGAGCTTCGCCAGACCCACGCACTCTGTCCGCGCACAGTTCAGTGACGTGAGCGCCGACCACGTCACCGTGGAAAGGCCCGTGCGCGCTGTCCATGTCGTGCCGCCGTCCGCGGTCACGTAGACGACGATCCCGTTGGACGCGTTGAGGAAGCTCGCGATGCATTTGAGGTGCGACGTGCACGCGAGCGACGTCACCGAATCTTGCGACGGGACACCGATGCTGCCCACTGGGGACCACGTCGCGCCGCCGTTCTCAGTGACGAGGAATCTCGGATTGGTCTTGGCCGAATCGAGGATCGCACACGCCGAGGACCCGTAGCAACTGATCGCTTCAACGCCGGACGCGCCGGTCGGCGCAGTTGCCACGCTGATCGTGTGGGTCGTGGCGCTGTAGCGCCACACCAGGTCCGCGTTCGACTGTGATCCGACAAAGAGACAGCCACTGCTCCAGCACGACGAAGCCTGGATGTACGTCGAAGTGTCGGCGCTCGGAACCGTGAGTGGCGACCAGCGTCCATTCGCCGAGCGATACTCGCCCACCGACGTCGGGCTCACGTCGAGGTTCGATGTCCCGAGCGCCACACAGGAGTTGTCAGTCGTGCACGCGACGCTCGAGAGCGGCACCGAGATGCTGATTGCGGGAAGACCGCTCACCCTCGGCGACTTCGTCACCGTCGAAGTCGCGCACGACGCCAACACGACGCCCGCGACCGAGCACACCACCGCGGTCCGTACCAGTGAACGTACGTGGGCGGATACTCGATTCATTGCTTCCTTGTGATCGTGACGACCGTTGTCGCTGTGTTGATGCTACTGATTAGGTCCACCGTTCCTGATGGTTCTCAACGAGGGAGCGGTCTAACTTGGAGTTCATGAACTGGGTCGATGCGCTCATCGTTGGGATCGTCATTTTGGCCGCGATCTGGGGCTGGTTCCAAGGCGCTATCCGACAGGTCTGCGGTTGGATTGGCCTGATCGCTGGCTTCTACGTCGGTATCGCAATTGCGCCGTGGCTGTCGACGAAGATCACGCACTCGTCGTGGCGACCGATCCTCGCGCTGGTCATCGCCGTGGTCGCCGCCTACGTCGGAAATTCTCTCGGTCACCTACTCGGTTCGACCATCCGAAAGACCGTGAAAATGGTGAAGTTGGGCCTCGTCGACTCCGTCGCCGGCGTGGTCGTCGGTGTCGCGGGTGCGCTCATTACGGTTTGGCTCGTCGCGGCGCTGCTGGTCGCCACGTCGTGGTCCACCGCCGCCAGTGGGATTCAGGGATCGCGCATCATTGACGCCCTCGACAAGGCGTTGCCGACCGTTCCCTCGGCTGAGGCCCGACTCCAGAGCCTGCTACGCAACGCCGACTTCCCGAGTGTGTTCACGAGCACGGTCTCGCCAACCGTTCCGTTTTCGGGTGCGGTGCCGACGCTCGCCAAGAACAGGTTGTCACCTCGTTCGCCGAGTCAGGTCGTCAAGGTTCTCGCGTTGGGGTGCGCCGGCACCCACCAGGGCACGGGCTTCTTCATCGCGCCACACCTCGTAGTGACGAACGCGCACGTGGTGGCGGGCGCCACCAGCGTCACGGCCGCGGGAGCGACCGCGCAAGTAGCGCTCTTCGACCCGGTGAACGACGTCGCGGTTCTTCGCGTCTCGACGCTGCTGAGCACGGCGCCAATGAGTTTCGCGACGACGGCTCCGTCCTCGGGGGCAAAGGCCGAGGTGATCGGCTTCCCGCTCGACGGCACACGGACAATCAGCCCTTCGATCATCGGCGGCCAGATCACCTCGGAGTCGAGGGACCTCTACGACACGGAGACCTTTGCTCGCGCCCTGCTCGTCGTCTACACCAACATCGAACCGGGTAACTCCGGCAGTCCGGTGATGGTCCGCGGTGACGTCACGGGCGTCGTGTTCTCGATATCAACCACCCAAGGCGAGACGGCCTACGCTATTCCGGCCGCCACCGTCGAGAGTGACCTCGCCAAGACGCCCCCACAAGGGACGCAGTCGACGCAGAGTTGTTTGAACTAGCTGGCGGAACGAACGGCGGCGCGCAGGACGTCGAGTCCGTCGGCGAGCTGCGCGTCGGTGATCACGAGTGGCGGCAGCAGTCGTACCACGTTGCCGTACGTGCCACACGAGATCGCGATGACACCGTTCTGGTTGCAGTAGTTAACGATGGCCTTGACGGCCGCGGGGTTCGGATCCTTGGTGCCGGGCTGGACGAACTCCATCGCGACCATCGCGCCACGTCCGCGCACGTCGCCGATGATGGCGACGTCCTGGGCCAGGGAACGCAGGTTGGCGAAAAGGATGTCACCGATCTCGCGGGCCCGCTCGACCAAGTTTCGGTCGCGCAGGGTCTTGATCGTGGCGAGTGCCGCCACGCAGGCCACCGGGTTGCCGCCGTAGGTTCCGCCGAGCCCGCCTTCGTGCACGGCGTTCATCAACTCCACGCGACCCGTAACGCCGGCCAACGGCATGCCGCCCGCCAGACCCTTGGCGGTCGCCACGATGTCGGGGATCACGCCTTCGTGGTTGACGGCGAACCAGTCACCGGTACGACAGAAGCCACTCTGGATCTCGTCGGCGATGAAGACGACGCCGTTGGTCGTCGTCCACTCCGACAGAGCCGGTAAGAAACCGTCGGCCGGTACGACGAAGCCTCCCTCGCCCTGGATGGGCTCGATGAGCAGAGCGGCGACGTTCTTCGCGCCGACCTCGGTTTCGATCATCCTTATCGCTCGCGCGGCCGCGTCGGCGCCGCTCAGTCCGTCGCGGAAGGGGTAGCTCATCGGTACGCGGTAGATCTCGGGCGCGAAGGGACCGAAGCGGTCCTTGTAGGGCATGTTCTTCGCCGTGAGCGCCATCGTCAGGTTGGTGCGTCCGTGGTAGGCGTGGTCGAAGACGATGATGGCCTGGCGACCGGTGGCGAGGCGAGCGATCTTGACGGCGTTCTCGATCGCTTCGGCGCCGGAGTTGAAGAGCGCCGAGGTCTTGGCGTGCGAGCCGGGCGTCAGAGCCGCGAGCTCCTCACACACCTCGACGTAGCTCTCGTACGGGTTGACCATGAAACAGGTGTGCGTGAAGGCCGCCACCTGCGCACTCACGGCGTCGACGAGTTCCGGCACGGCGTGACCGATGCTCGTCACGGCGATGCCCGAGCCGAGGTCCAGGATTTGATTGCCGTCGACGTCGACGAGAATGGCGCCCTCGGCACGGTCGATGTAGATGGGGAATCCCTGGGTCAGTCCGGCGCTCACGACGGCGTGACGGCGCTCGTGCAGGGCGCGGGACCTTGGACCGGGCAATTCGGTGATGACCTTGCGCTCGGTTCCTACTGATGTATCGACTGACGAGACCATGGCATTCTCCTTGCATTCGTCGGCTCACGCCGCACGAATCCAGCGTACTTGGATGTTCGAGGACGGTCCCAGAGCAGAAAACGGGTGACCAAAGTCACCCGTTGCCTGCCGGCGGAGGAGGTGGGATTTGAACCCACGGTGCCCGGAGACACAGCAGTTTTCGAGACTGCCCGATTCGGCCGCTCTCGCACCCCTCCGTCGAGGAGTCTACAACGCGCCTCGATGATCACTTTTGTTGCGTCGACGCGGTGTGCGCATCTCTCGTAAGTTCGTGGTCGTGGATGACACGGCGAACGACGAACTCTTTATGCGCGCGGCCCTCGACATTGCGATCGTGGCCGCCGGCCACGACGACGTTCCCGTCGGTTGCGTCTTGGTCGAGAACGACGTGATGATCGGCGTGGGGGAGAACCGTCGCGAGCTCGACCAGGACCCCACGGCCCACGCCGAGATCGTGGCGCTTCACGACGCCGCGCTCTCGCGGCCCTCGTGGCGCATGGATGACGTGACGGCCTACGTTACGTTGGAGCCGTGCGTCATGTGCGCCGGGGCGCTGCTCAACGCACGCGTACGTCGAGTGGTCATCGGCGCGCTCGACGAGAAGGCCGGCGCGGTCGGCTCGCGGTACAACATACTCAGTGACCCACGCCTCTTGCACGAGGCGTCGCTCACGTATGGCGTGCTCGGAGAAGAATCGGCCCAGTTGCTACGCGCCTTCTTCCAAGAGCGCCGTCCTGACTAGTGGCGGCAAAGAGTTGTGTCGACGACACTAACTCGTCACAGTTACGAAACGTCCCCGACCTAATTTCGCGTCCGTGCTGAACGACATCGAAGCGACGTTGCAGGGCCAGCGCGTCGTGGTGGTCGGTGGTGGCGTGTTCGGTACGATGCACGCGCTCTTCGCCTTGGCGCGTGGAGCGAGCGTGGTGCACCTCGAGCGTGATCCGGTGCCGAGCGGTGCCACGGTGCGTAACTTCGGTCTCGTCTGGGTGAGTGGTCGTGCGCCCGGTCGTGAGTTACATCTGGCGCTGCGGGCCCGAGATCTCTGGGAGGACGTCGCGCGCGACGTTCCCGACGTCGGCTTTCGCGCGAACGGTTCGATCACGCTGCTCAACGACGAGCGTGAACTCGAGGTCGCCGAGCGTGCGATGGCGCGCGGAGACGCCGACGCGCGTCAGTTCGCGCTTCTCTCGCCGAGCGAGGTCTCTTCGCGCAACCCGGCGCTGCGGGGCCGGTTCATCGCCGGACTGTACTGCGGTCGTGACGCGGCCGTTGAGTCGCGTGTGGCACTCGGCGCTTTGCGGACGTTCATGGAGAACAGCCGACGCTACGAGTACCTACCCGGACACGAACTCGTCGGCGTCGCCGAACACGCGGCCATCGATCACCGCGGCGTGCATTACGGCGGCGACCACGTCGTGCTCTGTCTGGGGGCGACGTTAAGCGGCTTCGCGGCCGAATTGTTCGAGGACGAGCCACTACGAAAAGTGCGCCTCTACATGGCCGAGACCGAGTCATTCGACGGATCGTTGACGACGTCGGTCGCCAACGGTGACTCCTTTCGTTACTACCCGGGCTTCGCCGAAATCGCGCGAGACGTGCTGGAGGATCAACCCGCGGCGACGGCCGAATTCGCGATTCAGCTCTTGTGCCAACAGCGCCTCCACGGGGGTCTCACGATTGGCGATACGCACGAGCCTGAAGTACCGGGCCTTTTCGAGACGCTGGATCGTCCGATGGACATCATCGAGGCGGCCGCTCGACTGGTGATCGGTGACGCGATGCCTCGGATCGAACGACGCTGGAGCGGTGTGTATCACCAGTTGATCGACCCGACACCGAACGAGATCTATTTCCGCAAGCAGGTCGCGGGCGGAGTCAGTGCCATAACTGGCGCCGGAGGACGAGGGATGACCCTCGCCCCGGCCATCGCGGAGGAGAGTTTCCAATGAACGACGTCGAGTTGATCTGTTTTGACATGGCCGGCACCACCGTTCTCGACAATGGCCTCGTGCTGGAGGCCTTTCGACGGACGATTGAAGACCTCGAGGTCAGTCCCGATGAGGCCGAATCGGCTGAGGCCTACGTCGTGGAGACCATGGGTCAGTCGAAGATCGAGGTCTTCACCGCTCTTTTTGGCGTTCGTGCGTCGACTGCCAACGAATCGTTCGAGAGAAATTTCGTGGAATCGGCCCAAGAACTCGGCGTGAGCGAGATTCCGGGCGCTCGTTCGACCGTCGAAACCCTGCGTGACGTGGGACTCCAGGTGGCGCTGACGACCGGCTTCTCTCCGAGTACGCGCGAAGCGCTGATCGACGTGCTCGGTTGGGGTGACCTGTTTGAGCTTCGCGTCTCACCGGCCGACGCCGGTCGGGGCCGACCGGCGCCGGACATGTTGTGGTGGTGCGCTCTGAAATCTCAGATCACCTCGGCGAGTTCGTTGATGGTGGTCGGTGACACCGCGTCGGACATGGTGGCGGGGTTGCGCGCGGGCGCCGGGTACTGCGTGGGCGTGCTCTCGGGCACGGACGATCAGGCTCGACTGATTGCCAACGGCGCCGACGATGTCATCGATTCAGTCGTGGACTTGCTCAGTTTTGATCTTCTGGTCACGCACTAGTCACGTACGTGACGCGTGCAATGTTGTTTCGAATCACTGTCCGGTGTCGAACAGTTCAATGTGGTGACAGTTAGGACATCGGTAGGCGTTGACGACCCAGTTCTTCTCCTGCATCTCGGCCAGTTGGCCCAGAAAGAACTTGGCCGTCGCCCCTGAACCGCCCGTCACCAGCGTTTCATGACCCAATGGCACCATCTCGCTCTGACAGCGCAGGCATTTCATTCCTGGGGCGTCACTCATATTTGACCATCCTCCGTTGCGTGGAAACGTTCGCGAAGAATCCGTGCAGTCGTCACATTTGTTGCTCCGACGCGTCACACTCGGCTAACCCTCGCAACTTACTCTCGTCGCGAGTCACCAACGCGGTGCACTCACCTTTAGGAGGACGACGAGTGTCGACAAAGAAAATGAAGGTGGCGGTCGCCGCTGGACTCGTGAGCACCATGCTGGCCGGTGTCTCTCTAGTGAGCGGTGGCGCGAACGCAGCCACCAAGAAGGTGAATTGGGCGACCGTGACGTCGGCCCAGGCAGGCGGAGGAATGACCGCGTTGGTCAAGGCCGCGAAGAAGGAAGGCCACGTCAACGTCATTACGATCCCGCTCGCGGGCTGGGCGAACTACGGCCTCATCATGAAGGACTTCACCGCGAAGTACGGCATCCACATCAACGACGCCAACCCGAACGGATCGAGTGCGCAAGAGATCACGGCGATCCAACAGGACAAGGGTCGCGCGGACGCGCCGGACGTCGTCGACGTCGGCACGAGCTACGCCACCGAGAACATGGGCCTGTGGGCTCCCTACAAGGTCGCGACCTGGAGTCTGATTCCCGCGGCCTCGAAGGACCCGAACGGACGTTGGTTCGATGACTACGGCGGCTACGTCGCGATCGGTTGTGACACGAAGATCGTGACGACCTGCCCGACGTCCTTCGCGGACCTGACGAACCCGGCCTACAAGAACGAGGTCGCGATCAACAATGACCCGACGTCAGCCTCGGCCGCGTTCTACGCGGTGTGGGCGGCCTCGATTGCCAACGGCGGCTCGTACAGCGACATCCAGCCGGGCATCACGTTCTTCGCCAACCTGAACAAGATCGGTAACTTCGTGCCCGGTGGCACGGCGGCGACCGCCGCAGCGGGCACCACACCGATCCTGATCTGGTGGGACTACTTGCAGAACGGTGTCGCCTCGAGCGTCCCGGGCTGGAAGTCAGTTATCCCTTCGGACGGGACGATCGCGGCGTACTACACCCAGGCGATCACCAAGGATGCGCCGGACCCAGCGGCGGCTCGCCTCTGGGAGGAGTTCTTGTACTCGTCCCTCGGACAGAACCTGTTCCTCCAGGGTTACGCCCGTCCCATTGAACTGCCCGGCATGATCGCTAACAAGACGGTCAACCAGGGATTCTTGGCGAAGTTGCCCGCGGCCCCCAAGGGCGCGGTGACGTTCCCAACCATGACCCAGGTCAACACCGCGAAGGCCACGATCGCTTCTAACTGGGCTTCGGCCATCAGCGGTAGTTAACCAAGTCGTACGTCATAACCATGTCTGATCTCATCACTGACACCAGTCCTTCCCCTTCTGGTGTCAGTGATGAGAACGGCAGTAAGAAGTCACGAGCGGGTGCACTGCTTCGGTTTGGCCGAACTGGCGCACCCGTTCTTCCGTTTCTCGCGTACGTCTCACTGGGGCTGCTGTTGCCGACGATCGCCATCATCAACCTGGCGTTCCGCTCTAACGCCGGCAAGTTGACGTTGGCCAATATGAAAGTGATCCTCTGCACCTCGAACAATCAGGCGTGTCTCCAATACCGAGCAGGGTTCGAGAACAGTTTGAAGTTGGCGCTCGTCACCTCGATTGTGCCGGGCATCCTAGGAACATTTGTCGCCTACGCCATTGCGACGTCCAAGCACGAACTCTTCAAACGCCTCACCGCAGCGTGTTCCGGTGTCCTCGCCCAGTTTGGCGGAGTCAACTTGGCATTCATGTTCATCGCGGCCTTCAGCGCTGTGGGAGGCGTAGCGACCCACTGGTTGGCCGACATCGGGCTCAATCCTTGGAATCACGGTTTCAACCTCTACAAGTTCTGGGGCGTGGCCTTCGTCTACATGTACTTCCAGCTCCCCCTCATGATCTTGATCATCACGCCCGCCTTCGCCGGGCTCAAGGAGTCGTGGCGTGAGGCGGCCGAGGGTCTCGGCGCGTCAACATGGCGCTACTGGCGACACGTCGGGCTGCCGGTGCTGGCGCCGGCCGTACTCGGCAGCATGCTGTTGCTCTTCGGCAGTGGTTTCTCCGCCTACGCCACCGCCGAAGCGCTCACCGCCGGCACGATCGCCATTACGCCCATCCAGATCGGCGCCATCCTCAACGGCAACGTGCTCTCCGGCGAAGCAAATCTCGGCTACGCCCTGGGCTTCGCGATGATCGTGATCTTGCTGATCTCGGTCATCGGATACGCACTACTTCGTCGAAGGACGTCGCGATGGCTTCGCTAGAACTCGGACAGGCCATCCAGGGCGAGGCGCTCATGGACTCCTACTCCCGGGGTAACCCCTCGGCCCGCCGGATCAAACGCGTCCGCTGGGGACGCGGCACCGCACTGTTTCTCGCGGCCCTCTACTTCATCGTCCCCTTCTACGCCGCAATGCAGTTTTGTCTACAGGACGTCAACGGACACTTCACCCTTCAAACATTTACGCAAATCGCGCAAGCGCCCGGTTTCTACTCGGCTCTCTGGCTCTCGACGCAGTTGGCGGTCGCGACGATGGCGATCGTACTGATCCTCATGGTGCCGACGATGATCTACGTGCACCTTCGGATGCCTCGCTTTCGCCGAGTGATGGAAGTCATCACCATTCTGCCGATTGTCATTCCTCCAATCGTCCTGATCGTCGGCGTCGACGGCGTGACACCGCTGTGGCTGAAGTCCTCGCAATGGCTGCTCGCGCTGATCTACGTGGTGCTCGCAATGCCCTACGTCTACCGCTCGCTGGACGCGGGACTCGGCGCGATCGACCTTAAGACGCTCGTAGAGGCGGCTCGCTCGCTCGGCTCTGGTTGGGTCTCGATAATCTGGCGCGTCCTCATCCCCAATCTGCGCAGCGCTCTACTCTCAGCGTCGGTACTGACCCTTGCTTTGGTTTTCGGCGAGTTCACAATCGCCAGTTTGGATGGGTGGACCACGATTCCGGTGTGGATCTATCTCACCCCAACCACGAATCCACGCATCAACACGCTCGTGGCGATGATGGCGCTACTCGGCACCGCTCTCGTGCTCATGCTGATCGTGTCGTTCGACCGCAAGTCTCACTTGAGGAGGAGTTGATGTTGATGGATACCCAGACCATACGGTCTACGATGACCGACGTGTCGCCACGTAAGACCGGTGCGCCGGTCGTCCTCGAGAACCTCACCCGACAGTTCGGCACGGCCAAAGCGCTCGACGGATTCACGCTCAACATCGCGCCGGGAGAGTTCGTAGCGTTGCTGGGCCCATCCGGATGTGGCAAGACGACGGCTTTGCGAGTACTGGCGGGATTCGAGCGACCCGATATCGGAAGGGTCACGGTTGACGGTCATGACGTGGTGCACGTGCCGGCTCAGAAGCGCGACATGGGGATGGTCTTCCAGAGTTACTCACTGTTTCCGAACATGAGCGCCCGCGACAACGTGGCCTTCGGACTCCAGCTTCGTCATCAGCGAAGTGCGCCACGACGAGCGCGCGCCGATGAACTCTTGGATCTCGTCGGGCTCTCCGAGCACACGACGAAGTACCCGCACCAACTCTCCGGAGGTCAACAACAGCGCGTGGCCTTGGCTCGAGCACTAGCCATTGAGCCGCGCGTCCTGTTATTGGACGAGCCACTCTCCGCCCTTGACGCCAAGGTACGCGCCGAACTGCGCGATCAGATACGAGCGCTTCAGCAGCGCCTCATGATCACGACCGTCTTCGTCACCCACGACCAAGAGGAAGCGCTCTCGATGGCCGACCGTGTATGCGTGATGTCACGCGGGCGCGCCGAACAGATCGCGACGCCGGCCGAGTTGTACTCCAAGCCCTCGACTGAGTTCGTCGCGCAGTTCGTCGGGATCTCGAGCCGCGTCGCGGTCGAGCGCAACGGTGACTCGGTGGGACTGTTCGGACGCGAAGTAAAGATTCGCGGTGACGTGCCCCAAGGCACCGAATCCCTCGACGCGCTCCTTCGACCCGAAGACGTCGACGTCATCGTCGCACCAACCGGACTCGGCATCATCACGCACAAGAGCTTCCTCGGCGCGACGACCCGTCTGGAGGTCGGGATCGCAGGAGCGTCGGTGAAGGCCGACATCCTCAGTAGTGGCGCCGACGTCTTCGAACTGGGTACGCGTGTGGATCTCGTCGCGAACGCGCGCGACGTCCTCGTCACCGCGTCTCGGCCAACGATCTGACCAGAGAATCCCAGTCGCGCAACGCGCCGACGTTCAGTCCTTCGACCTTGCCAATGTCGTCCCAAGTGCGAAGGGCCAGTGCGTCATCGAAGCCCGGATGTTGTTCGAACCGCCGACACTCGATTTCACTCAAGAGTCCGCCTTGCGCGATAAGCGTCGCTTGGGACGCGATCGAAAGCCGGTCGTGATACTCCGGCTCTCGCGTGCAGCGCCAGCGCTTCGCCGTGACGTGCAGCGCGACCGGCTGGGCAACACACGCTCCGAACAGTGGCGCGAGGATGCGCGCGCCACGGGCCTCGTGATCGTCGTCGTCACTCGCGAGATCGAAGTTCGAATCACTTTGGACGTCAGTCGCGAGATGACCGACGTCGTGAAAGAGCGCCGCGACGATCATCGCGTCGGTGGCGCCCGCCTCACGAGCCAACGCGGCGCACTGCAGCGCGTGCTCGTTCTGGGTGATGGACTCGCCGTAGGACTGGTCGCCGAGCGATTCGTAGAGGTCGAAGAGTTCGTCGACGGACGTGGGGTCGCTCACGTCGTTCATCGTAGAAGGGGTCGGTAACGCCACGGTGAGCGAGAGTGGGATTGACGCGAGCGAGCGCGTCACCGTCCGGTCACGTCCTCAGGCCAATCAGGAACCTTTGAAAACTGGCAGTTGGATCGTGAAGATCGAGCCCTTGCCCGGGGTGCTGTCGAAGGTCAACGTACCGCCCATGGCTTCGGTGAGGTTCTTGGACAGCGCGAGACCCAGACCGGTTCCTTCAATTCCGGTCGACTCGGCGTTCAATCGGTCGAAGGGTATGAAGAGTCGCTCGACCATCTCGGGACTTATGCCGAGTCCGGTATCGGCGACCGAAAGGCGGACGATGTCTTCGCTGGCCTCCGTGCTCACGATCACTCGACCTTTCGGACGGTTGTATTTAATGGCGTTGGAGAGAAAATTCAACAAAACCTGTCGAAGGCGCTGCTGGTCGGCTCGAACCGATACATCGGTGATGTCACCGACTTCTATGCCGATGCCACGCTCGCTCGCCTGCAGTGTGATGATGCCCACGCAGTCTTGCACGAGCTCATCGAGTGACACCGCTCCCAGAGTCACGATGACTCGTCCGGACTCGATGCGCGAGATATCGAGGATCTCATTGATCAAATTCAAAAGATGTTGTCCCGAGTTGTGGATGTGGCCGAGCATTCGCAGGACATCGGGATCGCTGGACTCCATCTGCAGCAGCTGGGAGAACCCGATCACCGAGTTGAGCGGCGTCCGGAGTTCGTGGCTCATGCGTGACATGAACTCACTTTTCGCGGCGTCGTGTCGCTCGGCCTCGGAGCGGGCGATCTCCAAGGCGCTCTCCAGCGCCACGGATTCAGAGATGTCCCGGGTGATCACGACCGCGGCGACCGGGGGATCTCCGTTATTGTCGAGCGCTCGGCCCCTCGACTCGACCGTGATCCAGTGGCCGTCATCGTGTAACACGCGAAAGCGGGCCGTCGAGGCCTGACCTTCGTCAAAGATCTTCCGGATGCTGGCCAGGACGACGGCTTGGTCGTTGTAGTGCACGAATTGAAGAACCGAGCGACCGCGTCGGTTCTCGTTAGGAGTGCCGAGCATTGATTCGCTCGCCGGACTGACTTCGAGAATCGTGGCGTCACGATCGATGACGGTGATCGCGTCGACGGCCGTGTCGATGATTGCGCGCATCTTCGCGAGGTTCTCGGCGAGCGCGGCTTGGGTCTGGGCCGCCGCAGTGATGTCGCGCGTGATGAAGACGGCCCGCGTCGGCGGGCCATCAGGATCGCGCAGCGCGCGTCCGCGCGTCTCGAGTGTGATCTCGTGGCCGTCGGCGTGACGGGCGCGAAAGCTGACCGTCGTCACTTCGTCGATCTCGAAGGTTTTGCGCAGCGCCGCCTCGACGACGGGTCGGTCCTCGGGGTCGATGATGTTGAGTCCGGTGTGTCCTCGTCGGGCCATTTCCGGATAGCCGTACATTCGTTCACTCTCGGGACTGGACTCGACGATGTTGAGGTCTCGGTCGATGATGACAATCGAGTCGGCGGCGGCCTCGAACATCGCTTCGGCGACGGCCGTGCTCTGACTCAATTGGGAGCGCATCTCTTGGTGGTCCGTGACGTCCTGACCGGTCGCGCAGATCCAACCGTCCTTGCGGAGCGAGCTCCACGAGATCGTTCGGTAGGTGCCGTCGCGACAGCGTTGCCGATTGACGAAACCTCGGCGCGTCTCCTCCGGCCCCCGGATCACGATTCGAAACTCGTCCTCGGTCGCCTGGACGTCATCGGGGTGAACGAAGTTCGCGAACGGCACGCTCCGCAGTTCGTCGAAGTCCCAACCCAGCATGTCGTGCCACGCCGGATTCACCTGAATCAGTTCGCCATCTTTTCCAAATACCGAAAGGAGATCGGGGGAAAAGTAGAAGAATTCACCAATGTCGGGGATCTTCGACCCGTCGTCCTTCACGAATTGTTACCCCCTTCCTACGGTCGACCCTTCTAAGGAAGCGAAGAACTATCGTCGATTGGGCGTGCGAAATCCGTTGGGTGACTCACTCGCCCAGTCACGAACATATATTTTGCGCGACGCTGAGCAGCGTATTCACAACACCGTCACACATTGTGACCAAGTGACCACGTAACTGATGGGCCGCGAACGGCGCTGGAGTTGGTCGAAGTGCTCGAATCCGACGTTCGACTCTCCGATTACCGCTATGTTGCGGCGATTAAGGCAGATCTGTTGCGACGACTAGGTCGAGCCGAAGAGTCGCTCGTCGTGAGCAATCGAGCCCTCGAACTGACGCGTAACGAGACGGAACGAGAGTTTCTCGACACTCAGTACGCGGTGTTCAGCGCCGGATGAGTGACATAGTCAGGGTCTTCGAGACCTAACGGATTCGGCGCGCTCGAACGATCAAGACTCCCGATATACCTGCCAAGCCCAGGGCCGACAGTCCGATGGGCCAGAAGAGAAATGATGCCGATCGGGCGGAACCTCCGGCGCCCGTGTCCGGGGCGCCGATGGGAAGGGGCGTCGTGGTCGTGACCGACGAGGCGAGGGGAGTCACTGGCGTGCCACCCGACGTGCCCGTCGTGATAGGCGTGGTCGTCGTCGTCGTCGCCGCCGTCGTCGCCGTCGTTACCGCCGTGGTTGACGTTGTCGTCGCCGGGGCCACGGTGGTGGGGGTCGTTGTCACCACGGGCGGCGGAGCCAAGAGACAGGTCGGCACCGTGATCGTGTTGTCATCCATCGTGACGGCGCCGTTGATCGCCAGGGCCCGTCCATTTACCGTCGCGCCCGTGTTCAGCGTGATCGACGTCGTGGCGAGGATCGATCCGGCAAAGTCGCTGGTGGTCCCCAAGGTGGCGGAGCTGCCAACTTGCCAGAACACGTTGCACGCCTGCGCCCCGTTCTCGAGTACCACTGAGCTGGCAGACGCGGTCGTCAACGTCGATCCCGCTTCGAAGATGAATACGGAGTCCGGGTCGCCGGCGCCGTTGAGCGTGACGGTGCCGGTCAGACCGATGGAAGAGGTGGACTGGTAGACGCCGGAGACCAATGTTGATCCACCCAAGTCCCCCGCCACGGTGACGAAGGGCGTTCGGCTCGCGGCGTCAACGGAGGCCGTGCCCAGGTCGTTCTCGGCGGTCAGGGCCACGCCGTTGGCCACGTACGTCGAACCCGTGCTTTGCGAGCCCGGCGGGAATCCGGTGATCGCGGTGCCCGGAGAGAGTCCGATATTGCCGCTGATCGTGGTTGGACCGGTATTGGTGATCGCACTGCCGGCCAGTACGGCGAAGGACGACGCGGTTCCGAGGTTCACCGTCGCCGTGGCCGCCATCGCCGACGGCGCGCCGAACGCGGCGAGCGTGATGAACGCGATGCCGGTCACCAACATGGTGCCGAATGAGAGCCGCAGCGTTCGCGAAAAGGACCGAAGACCAGGAACGCGACGAGTTGCGTTCACGGTATTGGAAGAGGGGTGATTCGAAGATCGTGCGGTGGTGGACATAACTGTCCTTTCCAAAGATTGCCATGCTTCGTCAGTGGGAGTGACAAAAGACGACAAGCCTGATAAGTACTGCTCCATCCAGCGCAAGGCGGCATCTCCGCAACTCACACAACTCTGCAACAACATTGAGTGTCTTTGCGCATCGTGAGGTCGCATTTTCACCGGAAGTGCGTTGTGACCAGGTGGGACCTTACTGATTCGAACCTCCCATCGAGGTATCCGGAGGAATAGGAATCAGGAGCCGTCAATAGCATTCATCGCTGCGTACGCAGTTTCGACACCGTTCGGTGAGATGAAAGCTTTCGTACGGCGATGAGCGCGGTCGGACGGTAGCGTTTCGAGGCCACGCGAGGCGCCACGAGCGAGGTCGAAGATCATTGCTCAATGTGCCAAAGTGTACGAATGACAGAGGATGTTCGGAGTGTCTGTGCCGTCGTGACTCTGGTTCGCCTATTCGTTCTCTGGCCCGCGTGCCTTCCCTGACGAGGAGTAGCGGCCCGATGCAGGGGAGCGGTTCATCGCGAACGCCAGCCTTAGAGGTTCGTGACCTTTCGCGCATCTACGGAACCGGCGACATCGCCGTACGCGCCCTCCGCGGTGTTTCATTTCACGTTGCATCGGGCGACATGGTCTGCATCATGGGGAAGAGTGGTTCGGGCAAGTCGACCCTGCTGCGCCAGCTTGGACTACTCGACGCGCCGAGTTCGGGCCAAGTGTTGCTCGACGGCGTCGACGTCACTCGACTTCGCGAGAGTCACCGTCGCGTCTTGCGACTGGAGCATCTGGGCTACGTGTTCCAGGAATACGCACTCCTTCCGGAACTCACGGCCGAAGAGAACGTCTACCTGCCTTCGCTCATGTCCGGCACTCCCTTGCGACAGGCTCGGTTGCAAGCCCGGGAACTGCTCGCGATGCTTGATCTCGAGAATCGCGCCGGCCATCGACCGTCGGAACTCTCGGGCGGACAGCAACAGCGTGTTGCGATTGCCCGCGCGTTGATCAATCGACCAGCGGTGCTCTTCGCTGATGAGCCGACGGGCAACCTCGATACGGAATCGAGCGAAAGGGTGATGACGGCACTCACGCGAATGAACGACGAACTGGGCGTGACGGTACTTTTCGTTTCGCACGATTCCGATGATCAGCGTTTTGCGAAAAGTCTCATCGTCCTGCGTGATGGTGAGATCGTGAGCGATGTGGACCGATGACCGCACTTCGGTCGCTGCGCGTAGCGGCATTTCTGAGTCGACGCGCCATCACCCGTGGTAATCGCGGAATCGTCATCCTGACGATCGCGATGATGGCGATCATCTACGCCGAGCTAATGTTTGTCCCGTCTCTCATCCAAGGCGCGACCAACGAGATTCAACAGGAACTCCGAGAATACGTGACCGCCAGCATCGCGATCACGCCCTCGCACTCGGTTCCAACAATTCCCAACGCGGCCACCCTGCTCCATCGGGTCCGATCCACCGGCAGCGTGGTAGCGGCGACGGCCACGTCAATCGCGGGAAGCGAGGTCAGCTTTGGTAGCCACACCAACTCGTGGCCGGTTCTGGCGGTCGACCCCGCGTCCTACGCGAGGACGTTCACGACGCCCAGGTCAATGATCGAAGGGACGTTCCTCGACCCGGGCGTGAACGACGAGATCGTGCTCGGAATCGGAATCGCCGGGGCCGGGAAGACGCACGCCTCAACCTACGAATCGTCCCTGCAGAACGTGCACGTCGGTGATCAGGTGAACGTCACGCTTTCCGGGGGGCGAACCCACGTCTTCACGGTGAAGGGCATCTACGAAACCGACCTCGCAGAAGCCAATACCAATGCATTCATTTCCACCGCGACCGCGGACAGTTTGGTACCGGCGCTCCGAGGACGGGCGTCGGCGATCTACGTGCGAACCAAGCAGATCGGCGACGAAGAGGCTGTCATTCACGAGTTGCGCGGTGATGGCCGTCATGTCACGTACCGATCCTGGGAGACCCTTTCATCGAGCGTCAAGGAAATCACCGGTTCCTTCGACACCATCAAATCGGTCCTCAATGCGGTCTCACTGATCGTCGCCGCAATCGCGGTGTTCATTGTGACGTACGTGGATCTCGTGAACAAGCGTCGAACCATCGGCATTGAACGGGCGATCGGGATAAGTGGTCGTGCGATCACTTTGAACTATCTCCTCAAGGCCGTGGTCTTCACGTTCTTTGGAGTGCTGTTCGGTGCGGCACTCTTCTTCGGCGGCGCGATCCCGCTGGTGCGTCGCCATCCTTTTCAGTTTCCCATTGGTCCGGTGACGCTCAGTGTCTCGTCGAATGAACTGCGCAGCGACGCCGTCATCTTGCTCGCGGTCGCGCTATTGGGGGCACTGGTGCCCGCGTGGAGGGCGGTGCGGATTCGCTTGATTGACGCCGTGTGGGGATGAGGACCGCGTCAGTGACCGGTACTTCGAGAACTTTGTCAACGAAAGGTGGTGGAAGGAGTGGCGTCCCAACCTAAGCCACACCTCTCCACCGTTCACGACCATAGAGAACGACGGCGAAATTGAAGAAGGGCCCTAAGTCACTTCTTTTGACCGATCGCCACCGCGTATCCCTGGCGATATTCCAGAGCGTGTCGCGATGAGCGGCTTCGATCATCAATTGGTTGCGCCGGGGCCCCAAGAAGTCCACGGAGCACGATCCATCACCATCGAGCAGTCATGTCGGCTGAGTACGACTAACTCTTCTTTGTGGCCTTCTTGACGCGCTGGGCCGCCTTCTTCAAGTCCTGGCCAGCGTTCTTCAGGTCCTCGCCAGCGTTTTTGAGGTCGGATTCGACCTGATCGGCGACTCCCTTGGCCTTGATGGCTTTTCCCTTGACCTGCCCCACGAGGACCTCGGCCTTGCCCTTCAGTTCGAGCTTCTTGTTCTTGACATCGTTTCGAGTCGTCATGACGGCTCTCCTTTTCTCACTTCACGTCCCTCACAGGGAATTCGTGAAATGTCACGCACGCTGTCGCGTCAAACGGATACGCCAGCCCACCACTCTCAAATGTATTCATTGGCGGTCCCTCGTCACAGTGCCCAAAGTCCCTTTCTCGCGATCCTTGAGTTTGGCCTTCGTCAATCGAATCGGCGACGCATTACGTCGCGTGAAAGGCGATCCGCGAACGAATCGAGGCGTCGTCTCGGTGCCGAGCAACGTTACGACGAAGGTTCGTTGGGCTCGTCGCCATCGAGGCCGAGCGCTTCAAGTTCTAACTGGACGATCTTGAAGTCTCGAAGCCTCCTCGGACGAGGAACTTCGCTTGTGTCGTGATGCAGGACTGACATGGTCGTCATGGCGATGCGGCGATAGAGCCAGAAGAAGAAGACGCCGAGGGGTAATTCGGCCCCGAATCCGGTGAGCAGGGTCAGCCACTCGTCACGGTGGCCGAAGGACGTGACCATATCGAACCACGCGTCGCAAAAGAGCAGGGTCCCGGCGACCATGGCGATGGCCGCGAGTATCTGTCGTCGGTACCAGGCTGCCCACGCGGCCAGCAGGAGCACGGTGATCAACGCCGCGTCGAACCCGGTCCAGAGAAGACGCCAATGATCCGCGTCATACCTCGGGGGAAGTGTGAGGCCGAGAAAGACGGTCCAGGGAACCAGCACCACGACACCGACGAGGAAGAACAGGGAGACAATCTGTGCGCGGCGCGACAGTGAAAGGTGAAGGCGGAGTCCGAGGAGCTTCTCTCGGCGGTTCCGCACGCCGTCACTTCGCGGTCGTTCGCCGTCCACGGGTCATTGTCGCACACCACCGCACCCGAGACAGAGCGCCCCATGGTCGCCACCCGGCGCTTTCGTCATGGCGGGGTATTAACGAAACTCCGATCGGCTTGATGCAGCCGGTTGCTTCATTTTGTGAAACTGCGCACGCCACACGATTTCGAGCACGTTGACCACACGTTTTCTACGCGGTAGCGGTGAGGTCGTAATCAGTTACCCCGGTCAGCGCGAAACCTGTCGTCCACCGACGCGACCCGTCGAGTCCGACGATGAATGCCTCATAGCCGACCAACGAACCAATCGTGGCCAGCATCCCCTCGCCGGCCACGCACAATGCAGTGGCCAAATCGTCACACACGCGTAGGACTGGCCCCACTTGAATGGACCGGGATGATCGTGGCGGCGAGAAGGGTGGTGAGTGCCAACGTCACGACGCCCACGACGCGGCCATCTCGGACCAATGGACTGCGGATCATGGAGTCGACGAGGACGGACGTGGAAGCGCCCTCCGCGGGGTCAATGCTGGCATTATGAACCTTCGTCCGGTCCTCGATTGAACTTAACGTTGACCAAGCTCGACCTTAAAGGGTCTTACGTCACAAGCCGATGGCGGAGGAGGTGGGATTTGAACCCACGGAAGGTTTCCCTTCACACGATTTCCAATCGTGCCGATTCGGCCGCTCTCGCACTCCTCCTCAATACCGACACTCACCCTTTCGAAATGAATACCGGCTCGCAAGGCTACCCGAGTGGCTTCGAGCACTCGTCCGGTAGCCTTTTCAACGCCGAGGTTCACAGCAGTGGTCGGGTCCCGTGCGACGACCGTTTGTGAACCGAGTCAGGGGTGGAAGCCAGCAGCTCTCAGCAAATCGTGTTGGGTGCCACGGATCGCCTGACCACTGCTTTGGACCTCGGCCTCTTACAGCGTCCAATTAGCATGCGGGCATGGCTGATGCGTCGACGACCCCGACTTCGATCGACGGCGTCACTTCGCTCTATCGCAGATTTCGACCCGGTCGGTTCGTGGAACTGCGTGGTCAAGACCACGTGGTGCGCGCCCTGCAGAGAGCGGTGAAGAACCAACGGGTTTCGCACGCGTATCTCTTTTCTGGTCCGCGCGGGACGGGAAAGACCACGACCGCCCGGATCCTTGCGAAGGCGCTCAACTGCGAGAATCCGCTCGACGGCGACGCCTGCAACGTCTGCGCGAGCTGTGTGGCGATCACCAAGGGGACGTCGCTCGACGTCACCGAGCTCGACGCCGCGTCCAACAACGGTGTCGATGACATTCGCGACATCACCGCGGGAGCCTGGCACGGAACGCCCGGAAGCTGGAAGGTCTACATCTTCGACGAGGTTCACCAACTCTCCAAGGCCGCCTCCGCCGCGCTCTTGAAGACGTTGGAAGAACCGCCGTCCCACGTCGTGTTCGTACTCGCCACGACCGATCCACACAAGGTGATGCCCACGATCCGCTCGCGCACCCAGCACCTCGAATTCCGACTCTTCAACGGTGAGACGTTGAGTTCCTTGTTACACGAAGTCGAGCGCGCGGCCGGGTTGAGCGCCGATGAAGCGACCATCGAGGCGGCCGTGCGACTCGGTCGTGGTTCGGCGCGTGACGCCCTGAGTGCCCTGGACCAACTCATCGCTACCGGTTCGATCATCGAGACCCAACCGGAGTTCGATGGACTCTTTCGTGCCCTCGTCGAGGGCGACGCGGTGGGCGCACTCAAGTCGCTGTCGG
>Ga0224557_1000953_pt1 | contig 29596 bp, 30 predicted proteins | sample 714S31014metaG_FD_180677 | JGI IMG/M metagenome (GOLD analysis project Ga0224557, IMG submission 180677) | Peat soil microbial communities from Stordalen Mire, Sweden - 717 S3 10-14 | ecosystem: Environmental > Terrestrial > Soil > Wetlands > Peat | place: Sweden: Norrbotten County, Stordalen... | reverse complement strand
GTGGCAAGAGCGGCGAGTCACGCGCCGGCGCCGATGACCACGCCGCGGGGTCCCGACTTCCTCCTTGATGGCCTGGCCCTGCTGGTCACTCAGGGCCGTGCGGCGGGTACGCCGCTCCTGAAGCAGGCGCTGAGTGCCTTCCGCAGCCAGGAGACCTCGAGCGAAGAGGAGCGCCGATGGCTGTGGCTCGTCGGTCGCGTGGCCCAGGATCTCTGGGACGACGAGAGCTGGGAAGTCTTGTGCACGCGCCACGTCACGCTGGCCCGCCAGGCCGGAGCACTGTCCGTGTTGCCCATCGCCCTGAGATCCCGGATCTTCGTCCATGGCGTCGCGGGTGAGCTCGACGAAGGAACGGTGCTGACGGAGGAGGTCAAGAGCGTCACCGACGCGACCGGAACCCAGCTTGCGGCCTACGGCGCCGTTGCGCTCGCCGCGTGGCGCGGGGATGAGGCCAAGGCGTCCGAGCTGATCCGGGCGACCATTGCAGACGTGGGCACGCGCGGTGAAGGGATGGGTCTCGGGATCAGCTACTTCCTGTCTGCCCTCCTCTACAACGGGCTCGGCCGCTACACGGAGGCTCTCGCAGCCGCGGAGACGGCATGCGAGTATGAGGACCTCGGCGTGCTGCAATGGGCCCTGACGGAACTGATTGAGGCGGCAAGCCGGTGCGGCCGCACCGACCGCGCCGCCACTGCGTTTCAGAGGCTGTCGGAGACCACCGTCACCAGCGGCACGGATTGGGCCCTTGGTATCGAAGCCCGGTCACGGGCCCTTCTGAACGAGGACGAAAGCGCCGACGAGCTCTACCGCGAGGCGATCGAACGACTCGGTCGCACACACGCCCACGCGGAACTCGCTCGGGCCCACCTTGTGTACGGTGAGTGGCTTCGTCGTATCGGTCGACGCGTCGATGCACGCGAGCACCTCCGCACTGCTCATTCCATGTTTGCCCGGATGGGAGCAGAGGCATTCGCCGAGCGGGCCCGCCGCGAGCTGGTCGCCACCGGTGAGACGGTGCGCAAGCGAACCGTGGAGACACGCTTCGAGCTCACCGCCCAGGAGGCGCAGATTGCGCAGCTGGCCGCCGAAGGGCGGACCAACCCGGAAATCGGTGCCGAACTCTTCATCAGTGCTCGCACCGTCGAGTGGCACTTGCGCAAGGTGTACCCCAAGCTCGGCATCAGTTCCCGCAGGCAACTCCGCAGGGCTCTTCCGCAACTCCAGGAGTCGACGGGCCTCGCTGTCGCTGCCGGTCCGGACTAGGAAGGACCCCGGGGTGGACAACGACCCGGCGCTCCACGAACTGACCATCGACGGATTCCACGGCGCCCTGCGCAGCGGCGAGCTCACCGCGGTGCAACTGGTCGATTGGTACCTGGACCGGATTGCGAAGCACAACAGCTCCGGCGCGCAGATTCAGGCGGTGGTCACCGTGAACCCCCGGGCCCGCGACGACGCCGCGGCACTGGACGAGTATCTCGCCACCGCTGGCAGGCTCTCCGGGGCCCTTCATGGAGTGCCCGTGCTCGTCAAGGACCAGGTCGAGACGGCTGGTCTCAGAACCACCTTCGGCTCCATCCTGTTCGAGGACTACGTGCCGCAACGCGACGCGACCCTGGTCACCAACCTCAAGGACTCCGGAGCTGTCATCCTCGCCAAGACATCCCTCTGTGACTTCGCCGCCGGGTGGTTCTCGTCGTCATCGATGACGGATCACACCAAGAACCCCTACTCCTTGGAGCGCGAGGCGGGCGGGTCCAGCGCCGGGACGGCAGCCGGGGTCGCCGCCAACTTCGGCCTGACCGGCATCGGAGAGGACACCGGTGGGTCGATCCGGATCCCGGCCTCCTTCAACAACCTCTTCGGCCTCCGCGTCACGACGGGGCTGATCAGCCGCACGGGGCTCTCACCCCTGGTGCACTACCAGGACACCCCCGGACCGATCGGACGCACCGTGGCCGATGTGGCACGGACCTTGGACGGCATCGTGGGCTATGACCCGGAGGACGTGTTCACGTTCCCGCCAGCTCAGATGTCCGGTGACGGCTACGCCCGGTCGCTCGACGCCGGTGTGCCCTTGAACCGGTGGCGGGTCGGGGTGCTGGAATCGGGATTCGGCTCCGACCTCAACCCGGACATGGAACCGGTCAATGGTCTGGTACGAACGGCGGTGCGCCGCCTGGACGGACTGGGCGTGTCCGTCACCCCTGGGCTCCAGATCCCCGACCTCGACCGGTGGATCTCCGACACTGCGGGCTACATCCAGCAATCGAAGTCCGACATCACGGGCTTCTTGGCGGGGCGCCCCGGCGCACCCGTGGCCAGCTTCATGGAGCTCTACGACAGCCGACGGTTTCACCCCCTCAACGACCTCTTTCATGGGATCGCCGGGGGGCCGGAAGAGATCGACCAGGCGGAGTATCGCCGGATACGAAGGAGCCAGGAAGACCTTCAAGCGCTCATCGTCGGGATGCTCGCGGACCAGGAGGTCGACTTCCTGGTCTATCCGACGGTGCAGGTCATTCCCCCCACGCGCGACGAGCTTGCCGCAGCGAAATACGAGTGCCTGACCTTCCCGACCAACACGGTCATCGCCGCCCAGGCCGGTTTGCCGGCACTCACCATTCCAGTGGGGTTCACCGATGACGGCCTCCCGGTGGGAATGGAGCTCCTCGGTGCGCCCTTCTCCGAGTCCCGCCTGCTGCAGTTCGCCCACGCCTGGGAGAAGTCCACTGCGCTCCGGAGGGCTCCCACACTGTGACGATCCCTGAACCCGGTCCCGACCGGTCGCCGCTGCGACCCAGCAGTCCGCAGATCCCCTACTCACCGGCGATCCGTCCCCCGTCAATGTGAATCGTCTCGCCGGTGATGAACGGTGACGACTCCAGGAACAGGATCCCGTCGACGATGTCGCTGACGTGGCCCACGCGCCCGAGCGGGTGCCGTGTCGCTGCCGCGGCGTAGCTCGCGGGGTCGTGCATCGGTGTCTGAATGACACCGGGCGAGACGGCGTTGACCCGTATGCCACGCGACGCGAACTCGATCGCCAGAGACCTTGTGGCGGCCGCGATACCGCCCTTCGTGAGTGACACCAGCACGGAGGGCTCGTCGGACATTGCGAAGTCGACAAGGGTGGTCGTGATGTTCACGATATGACCGGATCCCCGCTTCAGCATCTCCCCGACGGCTCGCTGGGTCACCAGGAAGAACCCCGTCAGGTTCACCCCCACGATGGACCGGTAATCCTCGGCGGTGTAGTCGGCAAACGGCTTCGATATGTAGATCCCGGCGTCGTTGACGAGGGTGTCGACCCGTCCGAAGTGCTCGACGGCCTGACGCACGATCCGATCAGCCGTCGCCGGTTCCGAGATGTCGCCGTCGACCACCACCACCTCCGGGTCGTCTGGGGGTTCCATGGTCAACGCGCTGGCAACGACCGCCCACCCTCGCTGCCGGTAACCCGCCACGACCCCGGCGCCGATGCCTCGTGATCCCCCGGTGACTATCGCGACCTTCTGTTCCTGATCACCCATCGCCCTTCCTTGCTCAGCCCACCCAAGTGAAACTCCACATCGGCCGGAACTGCGGCGTCAGCTCACGCTCGCGTGCGATGCCGGGTCGTTCGGGTGAGATCCGAGTGGGGCGACCGTGTCGGTACGCCAGAGCCGCAGCGGCATCGACTTCAGGACCTGCTCGAGCTCGACATCGTCGCGGGCTGCGAAGAGACCGAGGGTGCGCCACTCACCCGGCTCGAGCGGCGGACGCCAGAGACGGAGCAGATGCCCCTCCGCCGCCAACTCGGCTGAGCGTGCAGCCTCTCGGGCCCGGATTGCCTCGACGGCGTCGGCAGCCGTCCCGTCCGGGACGTGCGTGGTCATGGTGACGAGGTACTCCGTTCCCGCGCTTCTCTCCATCCGGCAGACACTCCCTCCGGCCCGCCCTGTCGCGGTTGGATCCATACCGTGTCGCGTGGGGTCGTTCGGGTGGGGGTCGAGCGGCGTCACCACGACGTCCATCCACTCGTAGAGCGGCAGCGCAGACAGGAGGCGACTCAGCTCGGTGGCGCCGTCTGCGCAGTACAGCCCGAGGACGGCGTCCTGGCACGATGCAACCGACTTCCGCCACAGCCGTTCGAGATGCCCCTCGGCGGAGAGCTTCGCCGCTGCCACCGCCTCCGCCTGCTCGCGCTCCTCGACGTCCGACTCAGCTGTCCCGCTCGGTACATTGACCTCGAACTCAACCAGGAACTCCACCGCTCCTCCTCCGTCAGTCCCTGAGGCACGTCATGTTGACTTGGACCGCGAACCCTCACCCGCTGCACTGCCTGCTCGTGCACTCTCGGATCGCGCCGGCGAGTGGTCCCCTCTCACGTCCCGGTCCAGCGCCTTGAGCGCAAGCCCGTAAATCTCCGAGAAGCTGGGGAACGGTTGGATCGTGTCGCGGAGCACGTCGAGAGGAATGCGAGCGCGAATGGCCAGTGTCGCCTGCTGGAGCCATTCCCCGGCCTCGGGACCAAGTGCGTAGGCACCGGTCAATCGCTGACCGTCGCTCAGCAGGGTGAGAAAGCCCTTGGACTCGGCATAGCCATGGGTGTACGTGGCCATCTTGGAGATCTCGGAGATCGGAGCCGTCCCGCTGAACTGCGCGTCGCTCGCACCGACGGCTGCTGCCTGGGGATCCGTGAACACGACGCGTGGTACCGATTCGTAGTTCGCGGGTCGAGGATCGCCGAGTATGTTCGCCGCGACGACGTCACCCTGGTACTCCCCGACATAGGTCAACGGCCAGATGCCGTTGACGTCTCCGATCGCCCAGACGCGGTCACCTGCCCGCAGGTGTTGGTCCACATGGATTCCGTGGCCATCCCACTCCACGCCGACCGTGTCGAGCCCGATGCCGTCAACCCGCGGGCGACGGCCGGTCGCCACGAGCAGGTGATCGCCGCGGAACTCACGGCCATCGCCGACGCGGAGCACAAAGTCATCACCGTCGCGTCTCGCCTCGACCGCCTGCACTCCGAGCACCAGCTCGATCCCGTCCCGCTGCAGAACCTCGCCCAGCGCCTCGCCCAGAGGGGCCGGTTCACGAGACAACACACGATCCGCAGACTCGACCAGCACCACCTCACCACCGAGCCGACGCACCACCTGGGACAGCTCGACTCCGGCCGGGCCCGCACCAAGGACGATCAGGTGACGAGGGACCTTCTTCATGCTCGTTGCCTCGCGAGTTCCCCAGACACCCTTCAACCCCTGCAGGCCGGGGACGGGCGGCACGAACGCATCGGAACCCGTCGCGACGACAACGTGCCCAGCGGTATGGCGAACACCGTCCACCTCCACCACACCGGTACCGGCGAGGCGACCCGTGCCGCGCAGGAGGTCGATCTTCCTGTCTTCGAGCCAGCGCTCCTGCCCCGCGTCGGAGTAGTCGGACACCATGTAGTCGCGCCACGCCAGGGCCGCTTTGACATCGACATCTGCGATTCCTGCGGCCTCACGTGCACCATGGACGGCCTCGCCCGGGCGCAAGAGCGTCTTGGACGGTATGCACGCCCAGTACGAGCACTCGCCACCGACCAGGTCACGTTCGACCACCGCCACACGGAGGCCCCCTTCGGCCAGAGCTCCGGCACAGTGCTCCCCGGGAGCACCGCCCCCCAGGACAATCACGTCGTAGTCGTTCCCTGCGTCAATCCCGCTCATCGGGGCCTCCGAACTCTCGGTTCTCGTCATCACAGTCGCACTTCGGGGCCCCCGAAGCGCCCGTGCATGTCCCTGGTCGAGCGCCGACCCTGGCGTCATCGTTCAACCACCGGACGTCCGTCCCGGATCGGGAGGAGCAAGGCCTTGAGCCCGGGGGCCTCGCCAATGATGCTGCGCGCGGCGTTCACACCGCAGAGCTCGGTGGCAAGGGCAGACCGGGCAAGACCGCGGTGCAACCGGTCTTGAGCTCTCCACGCGGCGTACTCGGCTCCGAGCGCGAATCCGTATCCACACCAGGCGTGCCCGATGAGGTCGTGCACAGCTCGAAATCGATCGAAGGCACCTCCGAATCCGCAATCGAGGATCGGGTGAATCCGCCCCTCGCTCGTCGCGGCCGTCGTGACCTCGAGCGTGCCACCGGCCGACACGGCCGCAATCAGCTCCGCATCACTGGCATAGGGCCTGGAGCAACGAGTGAAGACCACTCGAGGACGACAGCTGTCCGAGCGTCGACGCACAACGCTGAAGAGCTGATCCGTCTCTGCCTGAAGTTGCCCGTACGCCTCTTTGACCTTCGCATCGTCATGCGCGCTCCGCGATTCCAGGTACCACTCACCCATCCTGGCCGCACCATACGGATCAGCGCCTTCCGCTTCGTCGCCGGTCACCTGCTTCCCGTCGTCGACCTGCATTCGAAGCACACGATGAAAGACCTCCGGCTGAAGCACGGCGCACAATTGCGAAGGTGGTGTCATCCGCATCCCCGGCGTTCAGTCCAGTTCCCTCGTCTCGGACTTCAGCTGAAGCTGACATCGCCGACTTCGATGGCGATGGAGACGGAGTCGAGCTGCGGGGATCCGTCAGGATTGCGCACGTACACCATCCTCCGGGTCGGCACCATGATTCCGTCGAACTCCCGGTACTCCGAGGGATAGTGCACCGCGGGCCCCCCGCCCAAGATGTCCACGGAGTAATCGAGGCGTCGGAGCAGTCCGCCGTCGTCGAAGTAGTAGGTCTGCTGGCGACAGTGCGCCACGATCCCTTCGGGATAGGTGACGAGGAGCCTTCTCCATTCCTCGCCATGCTCACGCCACGGCCCGATCTCCTCGGCCAGGAAATCCCCGCGCGCGAAGATGAATGGGGCGACGAAGTAGTTCCAGTTCGCCTCGCTCGCAAAGTATGCGGCGTGAAAGTCGTCCCACGGGGTCTGCCGAACCTGGCCTATGAACGACGCGGCCGGGTGCAGGCGCTCGTGGAGCACGACACCTCGAGCAGTCTCGATGGTCTGCCTCAACGGCTCCCAGGTGCTGTATTGGCCGGACTTCGGGTAGGGCGTGATGATCATCCGCTGGTCCCGGATCTCGCCCTCCAGCACCACGTCGTCGAGCAGCCCCGCCACACCCTTCATGCGCCAAATGTCACCGGTGATGGAGGCCGAAGCCGTGAACCGCGAGAACTGTGCCCAGCGCTCCAAGCCGCCGTGGGATCGCAATGCCAATCCCAACAGGTTGTCCGCACCCAGGTCACCGCCCGACCCGCTCGAAGCCCACGCGTCGGCCGGGGGGCGAACGCCGGCCTCGACACCTCCTCGTCCTGACCCTTCCATCGTTTCGTTCCTCTCTCGTCTCTTAGACCGCTGGGAATGGCGTCACTGGCCCCTGACCACGGCCGCCCTACGAGGGCAGCTCCTGGCCGTTCCTCTCGCGCACCATGTACTCGGCGTACCAGTCCGGCCAATTGGCGTCGGCCTCGCCGATCCGCTTCTCGTGCTCGCCGTGGGCGGCCGACGCACGCCGAAGGGCGCTCGCCAGGTCGCTCGCCGACGCGAACGTGGTCGTCGAAGGGTCGACACGGCCGGGCAGCCGGGTCGTCACCTCCTGGAACAACCATGCGTTGCCGTCGGGGTCACTGAAAGAGGCGAACGAGCCATAGCTGCTGTTCTCGGGCGCCGGGCCCACCACGCGGCTGGCCTCGTGGAACCGAGCACCTGGCGAGCCCTCGTGGAACACCTCGCTGACCTCCACCCCACGCGCCACCAGGTCGGCACGCGCCGCCTCGACGTCGGAGACGATCAGGTAGGGGCTCTGGCCCGATCCGGGCGCCGCCGACGTCAGGTTGATGCCGAACTGCACCGAGCACCCCGAGCCCGGGGGCGTGAACTGCACCAGCCGGAAGTTGTCACCACGAGTCACATCGGCGTCCAGCCTCCAGCCGAGGTTGCCGTAGAACTCCTTGGCCCTGTCGACATCCGCGACGGCGATCACGATCACCTCGAGGTTCATGTCCACCACTGCCGGAGCCGGAGCCTCCGTCGAGATTTCATTGCGTACGTCGGTGCTGCTCATCGGTTGACCTCCATGGATCTCGTGTGTGGATCCATGGTGGGGCTCCGGGACAGATCCTCGCCCCCGGGTAAATCCCTGGTTGGCCCAACGATGGCGTGGCCGCTCCCTACTGGCCCGAGGGTCGCCCTCTGTCTGAGGGACACTCACCGGCAGCCCGATGTCCGATTCCCAGCCGCCCGAAACCGAGCCCCAGGATCACGCCTCGCGGTAGTAGTGGTCCTGCTCCAGGTCCTCGAGCAGCGAGGGCCCAGCCGGCGCCCAGGCGAGCAGCTCCTTGGTGAAGGCGGCCGACGCGGGACTGTCCAGTCCGACGAAGTGGCCCAGGTGCGCGAAGTGCTCGCCCGCGTCGGCGGGGGCCACCGACGCGGTGGGGACACCGAGGTGCCGGCCCATGGCGCCGGCGATGTCGCGGAACGCAACACCCTCGTCGGCGGCCGCGTGCAGCACGGAGCCGGCCGGGGCGGCCTCGACGGCGAGACGGAACAGGCTGGCGGCGTCGGAGCGATGCACTGCCGGCCAGCGATTGCTCCCATCTCCCACGTATCCGGCCGCGCCACGCTCGCGGGCGATCCCGACCAGGGTCGCCATGAACCCATTGTCACCGTCGCCATGGACGGTCGGGGGCAGGCGCAGCACCGACGAGCGGACGCCGATGCCCCGCAGGGACAGCGCGAGGAGTCCGGTGGCCGCCCGGATCCCGGCCGGGTTGGCCCGAATCACGGCGTCGGGGACGAGCCCGTCGTTCTCGGTCGCCACCCGACCCATCGCCAGGCCGAGCAAGCCCGAGGCGAGCACGAGAGGACGGTCGGAGTCGGCCAAGGCCGCGCCCATGGCCTCCACGGCCCGTCGGTCGACCGCGCCGGCGGCGGCGAAATTCCCGCCGAAGGCCACCTCGTGTTGGAAGGCCAGGTGGATCACGCCGTCCGAGTCGGCAGCCGCCTTGGCCAGACCGCCCGCATCGTCGAGGTCGCCCCGGTGGACCAAGGCGCCCGCTGCTTCCAGTCGCTGCGCCGACGGCTCGGAGCGGGCCAGGCCGACCACCTCGTGGCCGGCGCCCAACAGCTCGGGCACGACGGCCGAGCCGATCCAGCCCGATGCGCCGGTGACAAAGATCCTCATACGAAACCTCCAGTGAGCACGCTGATGTCAGTGACTGCTATCAGCGTAGATCCAATGTCAGCGACTGTCAACACCTAGGATGGGGGCATGGGCCGATGGCAGCCGGACAGCCAGGGACGACTGCAGGAGGCGGCGCTCGCGCTCTACTCGGAGCGGGGTTTCGATCAGACCACGGCCGCGCAGATCGCCGCCCGAGCCGGGCTGACCGAGCGCACCTTCTTCCGGCATTTCGCCGACAAGCGCGAGGTGCTCTTCGGTGGGTCCGCCCTCCTCAAGGAGCGGATCGTGGCCGGCGTGGCCGGAGCGCCCGCAGGGGATGGTCCGCTGGCCGCGGTCGCCCGTGGCCTCGATGCCGCCGCCGCCATGATGGGCGAGTTCCGCCGGGACCTGTCCCGCCAGCGCCAGGCCGTGATCGTGGCCAACCCGGAACTGCGCGAGCGGGAGCTCGCCAAGCTGGCCGACTACGCGGTGGCGGTGGCGGACGCCCTGCGTCAGCGAGGCGTGGGCGAGGCGCAGGCAACCTTGGCCGCCGAAGCCGGCATGACGGTGCTCCGCCTGGCCGTACAACGGTGGGCCGGCGGGGACGACGACCAGGACCTCTCCACGATCATGCGCGACTCGGTCGCAGATCTGCGGGCGGTCGCGGCCAGCGGCTGACGCACACTGCATGGGGGAACGCGGCGCACCGGATGCTCACTGCGGCGGACGCACCACGGTGCGACCGGTGGTCTCACGCCGCTCGAGCGCCTCGAGCTCTGCCGGGACATCCGCGAACTCGATCTGACGGCCGATGACCGGGCGGATCGTTCCGGCCCGGGCGAGCTGCAGGATGCGACTCCAGATGTCGACGCCCGCTGCGGTGGGCAGGAAGTTCAAGCCGAACGGGCGGGATGGCCGCGGCGAGTCGACGTAGGCGAAGCAGATCCCCACGAGGTCGAAGTTCCCGTAGATGCTGGGCTGGATCGGGAGTGGGCGCTCCTCCGTCTCGATTCCCGAGGCGAACCCGATGATGAGATGGCGGCCGTTGAACGCCATCACCCGGAACGTCTCCGTCGTGACCGCGCCACCCACGGTGTCGAATGCCAGGTCGACCCCCCGTCCGTTGGTGACGTCGTCGACGAAGGCAACGAAGTCCTCGCTGCGGTAGTTCACCCCGTAGTCGGCGCCCAGCGATCGGGCGAACTCGACCTTGTCGTCGGTGCCCGCCGTGGCGATCACCGTCGCCCCGAACGCCTTGGCCAGTTGGACGGCAGCCGATCCGACACCGCCGGCCGCGGCGTGGACGAGGACGACGTCCCCCGGGGCCACCCGTCCCCGGACCCGCAGCGCGAGGTAGCTCACTTGGAAGGGGAAGTACATCGCCATGCCCTCGGCCGTGCTGAGCCAAGCGGGGAGCTGTTGGATCGTCGCCGCATCGAGCAGCACCGCTGACGCGTAGCCACCCCGCACGCCCACGGTGGTGCCGGCGACCCGCCGGCCGAGCAGTGCTTCACAGCCCGGCCCGGCGGCGTCCACCGTTCCCGCGGCGGCCATGCCGATGACGAAGGGGGGTTCGAACTTCAAGAGCCCGTAGCGGCCCCGGATGGTGTCGACGTCGTTGAAGTCCAGGCAGAACGCCTCCACGGCGATCCGCACCTGGTTGGCGCCCGGGTCGCCGACCTCCACGGCCTCGATCTCGAGGGCGGCGGTCGGTGCGCCCAGCCGCGTGACCATCCATGCGGTCGCCGCAGCCGCCGTCACCGGGAACCTGCGTACTCGACCGGCAGGTGCTTGATGCCGTTCAGCCATGATGAGCGGAGGCGCCGAGGTGGTCCCGTCAACGTGGTGTCGGCCAGCTCGTCGGCGAGGACGTCGAACATCACTTTCAGCTCCAGGCGGGACAGGTTGGCCCCGATGCAGAAGTGCGAGCCGCCGGCGCCGAAGGTGACGTGGGCGTTCGGTGAGCGACCGATGTCGAAGCGTCCAGGGTCTTCGAATGCCTCCTCGTCGAAGTTGGCGGAAGCGAAGTACAGGCCCACCCGCTCGCCCCTGCGCACCGACTGTCCGCCGACCTCGGTGTCCTCGGTGGCCGTGCGCTGCAGGACCACCGCGGGCGAGGCCCAGCGCAGTATCTCGTCGACCGCGGTCACGGGCCGTTCGGACCGCCATCGTTCCCACTGGTCCGGATGTTGCAGGAAGGCCAGCATGCCGTGGGTGATCGCCTGACGGGTCGTCTCGTTCCCGGCGACGGAGAGGATCATGAAGAAGAACGCGAACTCCTCACTGCTCAATCGTTGGCCATCGGCGTCCGGTTGGACGAGGCGGCTGGTGACGTCGCCGAGATCGTTCTCGAGGCGCGCCTCGGCTGCCGCGTGCGCGTACGCGAACATCTCGACGACCCCGGAGAGATCGGAGGTGGCGTACTCCGGGTCCTCGCTCCCGGCCATCTGGTCGCTCCAGTGGAAGAGCTGCTGACGATCGTCGTCGGGGATGCCCATGAGGCCGGCGATGGCCTGCAGGGGTAGATGACGTGCGACGTCCAGTACGAAGTCGCCCGTGCCGTCCCGCTTGGCCGCCCAGACGATCCGGTGGGCCTGTTCGCGCAGGTCGTCCTCGAGACCGGCCAGGGCCCGTGGGGTGAAGCACCGGTTTCCCACCCGGCGCACCCGGGTGTGCCGGGGCGGATCCATGCACAGCAGGAGGTTCTTGGTGGATTCGCCCGTCGGATCGGACTCGTCCAGCCGGCGGACGAAGGCGGAGTTGGCCTCGACGGACCACCCCGGGCTCCTGGTCACCTCCGTGATGTCGGCGTGGCGGGTCAACGCCCAGAAGCCGGCGTCGCCGTAGGCCGCGACGGACGGTTGCGGATTCCACCGGACGGGTCGGTTCCGGCGCAGCCAGGCGAACTCGTCCAGGGGCAGGTGGTCGGCGACCAGGTCGGGATCGCTGAGATCGAGGCGGGCGTCGACAGGCTGCGAGGGCACGACGGCAGACCTCCCTTCCTGCAGGCCGTGTGGCCTCTTCGACCGTAGGCTTTGATACTGACCGGTGTCAACTAGGCTGGCTTCAATGGAGTACCAGGTCACGATGCCCTTCAAGGGGGTCAGCGCCGATGACCGGCGCACCGACCGACGGAATCGGCTGGTGGTGGCCGCCTTCGAGATTGCCGGAACCGAGGGCGCGGGTGCGCTCGGCGTCGGTCGTGTCTGCCTGGCCGCCGGGCTGACCAAGCGCTACTTCTACGAGAGCTTCGCCTCGCTGGCCGAGCTGCAGAGCGCCGTCGTCGACCACGCGATCACCGTGATGTCGGAGCGAGTGGATCCGTTCAGCCCCAGTGGGCCCGGCGGGCCGCCACACGCGTGGCTCGGCGCGTTCGTGGGGGCATTGGTGGATGACGGGTGTCTCGCACGGGTGTTGCTCGCGGAGACCCACGGTGGCGCGCTCAGCCCCTTTCGACACCAGATCATCGACGTGGCCATCGCCGGGATGGCACCGCCGGGATCGGACCCGCAGGCGGACCTTCGCGCGCGCCTGGTGGCCTACGCGCAGCTCGGCACCTTGACGGAGCTGTGCTTGGCCTGGCACCGGGGGCAGTTGGCGATGGAGCGAGCGATGCTTGTCGACGTGCTCGCCGATCTGTTCGTCCGACTCGACGGCGCACGCTCTGCATCTGCAGCCATGTCACATCATTGAGCCGCTCACGCACAGCACTCAGTCCCCGTCCGCCGACCTGCGAGATCGTCAGCCGACCACGCTCCGCGCCTACGTCCGAGGTCAGATGCCGAGCGAGGCGGCGCGCAGCCGGGTCGCCAGCGACGCGTCGCCGCTGATCTCGACGCGTGCAGACCCCTGGCGACCGGCGCCGAACATGATCAGCTCGCCCGGGTCGCCGGCCACGGTCAGGCGCGGCCCGGTGCCGCGCTCCTTGTCGGTCCGTCCGGGCGACGTGATCACGATCGTGGCCGGAACCTTCTTCGCCATCCCGCCGGGCCCGACGCGCGCCCAGAGGGCATCGGCCAGCTCCGGGGAGATCGTGCGGGGCACCCAACCGTCCTGGGCGCGACGTACGTCCTCGGTGTGGATGAAGAACTCGACGGTGTTCATCGGCCCGTCGAAGGGCCGCAGCAGCAGCGGAGGCCCGCGCCGGACGGTCTCGACGAGCTTCTCCCACGGTGTCCGGTCCCGCACGGAGCGCCGCACCTTGTCGGTGTAGCCGGCCAAAGGGGGCCAGACGACCCCCGGCCCACTGTCGGGTCGCCGTTCGCGCGCGACCAGGTGCGCGGCCAGATCGGCGGTGGACCAACCCTCGCAGAGAGTGGGCCGATCGGGACCGAGCTCGACGAAGAGGTCGCAGAGGTTCGTGCGTTCCTGCTGGGCGAGGCTGAGCGGCGTCATAGGGGGACCCTCCATCCTTCGGCAGCGAAAGCGGGTTCCGCCGCGGCGGGTCTCCCCACGGCTTCAGCTTCACACCTCGCTCCGCCCGGGATCAATAGGGCCGCTCGCCTTTGACCGTGACGCGTTGGATCACGCGGTGCTGTGCGCCGTAGTCGATGACGACCAGGTGCATGGTGGCCCGGTTGTCCCAGAACCCGAGGTCACCTGCCTGCCAGTCGTACCGGACGAGGTACCTCTGATCGACCATGTGCTGGTACAGCAACTCCAAGATGCCATCGCTCTCACGCCGGGAGAACCCTTTGATATGAGAGGTGAACTCCGGGTTCACGAAGAGGCACCGCTTGCCCGTATCAGGGTGGGTGCGGACCACCGGGTGCTCCACGGGCCGGAGCTCGGTGAACCGCTCGCCGTCCCACTCGCCGTACCCGTTGGCCCGGATCTGCTCCCCGAAGGACTCCTCCCCGCTGTGCACGGCAACCAGGCCGTCGAGGAACTCCCGGAACGGCGCGGACAGCCCCTCGTACGCCGCCTGCGTATTGGCGAAGACGGTGTCACCACCGCGCTCGGGCATGATCAGCGCGTTCAGGATCGAGATCGCCGGGGGCGTCTCCATGAAGGTCACGTCGGTGTGCCAGCCGTCACGTCGCGGTTTGCGCGCCGGATCCTGACGCCCGGCGTACGCCTTGCGTCGCTCGGAGTAGTTGATCTCGTTGAGCCCGAAGCGACCTTTGTCGGCAGCCGACGTCGGATGACCTTCGGTGATCTCGCCGAATTGCGCCGCCAGCGCGAAGTGCTCGTCGGTCGAGAGGTGCTGCTCGGGGAAGAAGATGACCTTGTACTCGAAGAGGGCCTGAGCGATGTCGGCCACGGTCGCCGGCGGCAACGGCTCGCGCAGGCTGACGCCGCGGATCTCCGCGCCCGTGGTGCCCGTCAGGGGGGTGATGGCAAGCTCGACGTTCGAGGCAACGGTCGTCACGGTGGGGTCCTCCTGGTGCTGATCGCCGGTGACCAGATAGTCGACCAATTCGATCGGTTATGCAAGCGACGCGGTCGGGCGGCGGCCGGGTCGAGAGCGCGCACCGCGCCGTCGATAATCCGTGCCGCCGCCCGCGTTGGAGCTCGCGTCACGGGGCGGTCGAACTTCCCTCCGGAGTCTCCGATGTCTCGCGACAGCGCGTCCGTACTGGCCCGCCCGGTCATGCGGTAAAATTGACACCGACGTCAAATTCATATAAAGTGCTACGAGTTGCCCGGAATTCCGGGGCACCACACCGTCCCCACATGCAGCCTGGAGCGCCCCCGCTCCCGGACCCCGAGACCACGGAGGACTCATGGATCGCCGACTCGACTATCCCGTCTTCGACGCCGACAACCACATGTACGAGCAGCCGGACGCCTTCACGCGCTACCTGCCTGACGAGTACAAGAACGTGATCAAGTACGTGCAGGTCAACGGCCGCGACAAGTTGGCGATCAAGAACGTGATCTCGGAGTACATCCCGAACCCGACGTTCAACGTGGTGGCTGCGCCCGGTGCCCAGGAGGAGTTCTTCAAGCACGGCAATCCTGAGGGCAAGTCCCGCCGCGAGATCCTCGGCAAGCCGATCCGCTCCCCCGAGGCGTTCTTCAAGCCCGAGCCTCGGCTCGCTCTGATGGACGAGCAGGGCATCGACCGCGCCATCATGTGGCCGACCCTGGCCAGCGTGCTCGAGGAGCGCCTCCACAACGACCCGGAGGCCAGCCACGCCATCATCCACTCGCTGAACCAGTGGATGTTCGAGGAGTGGACCTTCAACTACGAGGACCGCATTTTCGCCACCCCGGTCATCACCCTCCCGATCGTGTCCGAGGCGATCCGCGAGTTGGATTGGCTCGTCGAGCGCGGGGCCAAGATCATCCTGATCCGTCCCGCACCGGTACCGAGCTTGAAGGGCTTCCGCTCCTTCGCACTCCCAGAATTCGACCCGTTCTGGGCCAAGGTGCAGGAGTACGACGTCACCGTCGGCATGCACGCATCCGACGACGGGCTCACGCGCTATTTCAACCAGTGGGAGGGGCACCACGACGAGCACCTGCCCTTTGCGAACACGACGGCCTTCGGAGACGTGCAGCACCAGGTGAACCGCGGCATCTTCGATGCCATGACGTCGGCGGTGTGCCACGGCATGCTGACCCGGTTCCCCGGTCTCCGCGTGCTGCCGGTCGAGAACGGCTCGAGCTGGGTGCTCCCGCTCATCAACGCCCTGGGTCATTCGTACGCCAAGCAGCCGCGCCTGTACGAGGAGGACCCGGTGGCGGTCCTCCGCCGCAACGTGTGGATCCACCCGTTCTTCGAGGAGAACCCGCTCGGCCTCATCAAGGCCATCGGCACGGACCGCGTCGTCTTCGGCTCTGACTTCCCGCACCCCGAAGGCTTGGCAGACCCGGTCTCCTACGCCAAGGAGCTCGAAAGCCTGCCCGAGGAGGACATTCGGAAGATCATGGGTGGCAACCTGGCCGAGGCCCTCAAGGTCGCTGCCTGAGCCCACCGAGTTCTGCCCTTGCGTCGCCGGCATGAGGCGGTCGACCCGTGGGCACGAGTGGAAACGCGGTGCCAGGGCCACTGACGTTCGGTGCCTGGCACTCTGAACTCGATGCGAGTCGACCCTGTACGGGTGTCGGGTGGAGCCGGCTCCGCGCTCCTCGAGAGGACGGTGGGCAGCGCCGGCGGTGAGGTCGTCGATTCCCCCTGTGCCATCCTGGGCCACCTCCGGGCGAGCGATCTCGGCCCGGCCCGAGCCCGCTCTGCAATCGTCACGGAGGTCCGGTGACCACATCGCTGCTGTCCGAGGCCCTCCGCGGCCTCACGGTGCTCGATCTCTCGCGGAACCTGGCCGGTCCTTACTGCACCATGTTGCTGGGAGACTTGGGCGCCGACGTCATCAAAGTCGAATCCCCCGGGTCTGGTGACGACACGCGCAACTGGCGTCCTCCTGATTGGAACGGCCAGAGCGCGACCTTCCTTGCCGGTAATCGGAACAAGCGGAGCATCACGATCGACCTGGATGCCGAGGCCGGTCAGCAATTGGTGCGGCGCCTCGCGGCACGTGCTGACGTGTTGGTCTCGAGTTTTCGGCCGGGATCCCTCGCCAAACGCGGGCTCGACTATGACTCACTCCGTGAGCACAACGAGGGATTGATCTGCTGCTCCATCACGGCATACGGATCAAAGGGGCCCAAGAAGGATGCACCGGGGTACGACCCGGTCCTCCAAGCGGAGACCGGGATCATGTCGATGACCGGCCACCCCGACGGTCCTCCGGCGCGGGTGGGGGTCGGGATGATCGACCTCGGAACGGGCATGTGGGCCGCCGTCGGGATCCAAGCCGCCCTGCGGAACCGCTCGGAGACCGGCATCGGTGCGCTGGTGGAGGTGAGCCTCTACGAGACGGCCGCCTGGTGGCTCTCGTACCACGTGGAGGGCTACCTCGCTACGGGCGAAACCCCCCAACGGCAGGGGAACGGGACTCCCTTCGTCGCCCCCTACGAGGTGTTCGCCACGGCCGACGGCGACCTCATGCTCACGGCCGGGAACGACAATCTCTTCGTCTCGTTGTGCCGGGTGCTCGGTCTGCCGGACCTTCCTGAGAATCCCGCCTACGCCCACAACGCGGACCGGGTCGTCAACCGCGTCGCGCTCCACGAGCTGTTGGAGCGCCGATTCAAAGGGAGGACCGCAACCGAGTGGGAGGTCCTGCTCCACGCCGCAACGGTTCCCTGCAGCCGGGTCCGTTCCGTGGCGGACCTCGTCCAGGACCCACAGCTCGGCGCCCTGGGCATGCTGGTTGACATCCCACATCCCGACATCCCCGACCTGCGAGTCGTCGACATTCCGCTCACCCTCAACGGTGAGCGGGCCACGCACCGGCTTCCTCCCCCGCTCCTGGGAGAACAGACCACCTCCATCCTCGAAGAACTGGGCATAGCACCGGAGGAGATCGAGTCGCTCGTGCGCGATCGGGTCGTCACGCGTTAGCTCCACCACCTGGTCGAACAGCCGTCCGGTACCGTTGCCCGATGACGACGCCAGGCCCGCCGGAGCTCGGCCGTGGTGTCGTGGTGCTGCCCGGCATGGCCCCTCCTGCGCCCTGGGAGGGGTGCCCGAGACTCGTCGTCGGCCCCGAGACCCTCGCCCACCCACAGGCCGCGCTCGAGACCCTTCAGCGGGCGTGGTTCGAGCGCCGGCCGGTGGTCGTGGAGTTGGCCGTCGATCCGACGTCGCTGCGTGCGCCCGAGGTGTGTCACCAGCCGGTGTACGACCTCAGCCCCCGCTTCGAGTTCTCGCGGGAGCGCCTCCAGTTCCTCGTCTGGGCCAACACCTATGACGCCCGCGGCGGGGACCCGGTCTGGTGGCACGGGCGCAAGGCCGCCAGGAGCTTCGCTGATCGCGGCGTGACGGAAGGCGGGCCCGCCGACGTCGTGCTGGGTGACGGCATGCCGCTGTACGTCGACGGGGGACCGTTCGCTCCCCCGTCACTGCCCGGCGGCATCGGCGTCGCCCACCGCTGGAACGCCGAGGCGGGATCACTCTCGGCTGTCGCCCACCACCCACCTCGGGCCGACCTCGCCCAGGACCAGCTGGCGGCCGTCGGTCACGCGGCGGGCGGTGCGAGGGTCATCGCGCCGGCGGGTTCGGGGAAGACCCGGGTCCTCACCGAACGCCTTCGCCACCTCGTGGAGGAGCGCGGCGTGGACCCGGCCACGGTGACCGCGCTCGCCTTCAACACGAAGGCGGCCGGCGAGCTGCGCGAGCGGTGCGGCGACCTGGTGACCGCCAGGGGACCCCACATCCGGACGCTCAACAGCGTCGGCCTCTGGATCTGCAACGAGTACGGGGGTCAGGGGCGGCTGGGCGTCTACGAAGAGCCCCGGGTACGGGACCTCGTGCAGACCGTCTTCGACGTCCCCCGTCAGGCGAACACCGACACCGTGCTCCCGTACATCGACGCGCTGTCCGCGGTCAGGCTCGGCCTGGCCGCGCCGGCGACGGTCGAGGACGAGATCCCCGACGCCCGTGGCCTCGCGTCCGGGTTCGACGCGTATCGAGGGGCACTGGCCGAGGCCGGCGCGGTCGATTTCGACGAGCAGATCTATCGGTCGATCGAGATCCTGCTGACGGACCCCGAAGCCCGGGCCTCCGCGCAGAGCCGCTGCCGGCACCTTTTGGTGGACGAGTTCCAGGACCTCAACGCCGCCCACATGCTCTTGATCAGGCTCCTGTGCGCCCCGGCCTACAACTGCTTCGGTGTCGGCGACGACGATCAGGTCATTTACGGATACGCCGGGGCAACACCCGAGTACCTGATCGACTTCGGGAAGTACTTCCCCGGCGCGCACGAGTACGCCCTGGAGGTCAACTACCGGTGCCCGCCACAGGTCGTCACTGCGGCCAGCAACGTGCTGTCCTACAACGTCCAGCGAATCCGGAAGTCGATCACGACACCGGCCGGGCGCAGCGACACGGTGGCCGGCTTCGACCCTCCCGTGCGAGGGCGAGGAGCGGTCTCGGTGATGAGCTCGCCGGCCGCACAGCTCCCACAGACCGCTGTCGACGCGATCTCGGCGTGGAGGGCCGGCGGGGTCGACGCGCGGGAGATCGCGGTGCTGTCGAGGGTGAATTCGTCCCTGCTCCCGGTCCAGATCGCACTGACGGAAGCGGGTATCCCCTGCACCGCGGCCCTCGGCCCGGCCGTGCTGAAGCGCACGGGCACCCGGACGGCCCTGGCGTATCTCAGGATGGGCCTGGCCCCGGGAGAGATCCTCCGCGAGGACCTGGTGCAGACCATCCGGCGGCCATCTCGCGGGATCGCGCCCAACGTGGTCGCCATGCTCTCGGAACGGAGCGTGACGTCGGTGGCCGAGATCCGGCGCCTGGCGGGCCGCCTCTCGGGACGCGACGTCCCGAAGCTGTCGGAGTACGCGGACGCCATCGATTCCGTCGTCGGGGCCTGCCGCACGTCCACGGCGGCTGCGTTGCGGGCCATCCGGGTCCAGGTCGGCCTCGGGGAGACGATGGACGTCTTGGACTCGTCGCGGCGGGAGGCGGACCGATCGACCCATGCCGACGACCTCCTCGCCCTCGAGTCGGTGGCCGCCCTCCACCCGAACGTGGCCACGTTCGAGCCGTGGCTCCGCGGCGTGCTCGAGCGGCCACCGGCCGAAGGGCCGGCCGTGCTCCTCTCGACCATCCACAAGATCAAGGGCCGGGAGTGGGAGCACGTCGTCCTCTACGGTGCCTCCCGGGGGCTCCTCCCCCACCGTCTGAGCGACGACGAGGAGGGGGAACGGCGCGTCTTCCATGTCGCACTGACCCGGGCGATCCGTCAGGTCCTCGTCCTGGCCGACGCCGACGAGCCGTCGCCCTTCGTGGCCGAGCTCGACGGCAGCCGGCCCCATACCCCGCTCTCCCCCGCCCCCAGGGTGGGCCGAAGTGCCGAGGGCGCGCATCGAGATCGGTCCGAGCCGAGTCGAGCCGGACCACGTCGCGAGAGGCGCAGCGCCTCACGACCGGCTCCGACCACCCCGGCCGTGGCCGCGGCGGTCGGCCTCGTCCTCGAGCACGGGGGCCATACCGGTGCGATCGTCGACCTGACCGATGCGGCGGCCGTGATCAAGGTCGGGGACTCACACCTCAAAGTTGCCTTCGGCTCTGACGTGCGGGTGGACGGGACCACGGTCATGCTCCGCTCCCCGGGAGCGGAGCCCGGACTCGACTCCGCGCAGGCCTACGAGGGTGCCCTCCGGGAATGGCGCTCCGAGGCGTCGAAGCGGGCGACGGTGCCCGCCTACGTCGTGCTGAACGACAGCGAACTGGTTGGCATCGCCGCCCGCCGGCCCGCCACGCTGGCCGAATTGGCGAGATGCAAGGGCATGGGCCCCGTTCGCCTGGAGCGCTGGGGCGACGAACTCCTGTCCATTCTCAACGCAGTGGACGGGGAGTAACCCGCACAACGCGACGTCGACCTGTGCGTCGCCGGCTGGGACGATCAAGAAGCCATGGGGCGGTCCGGCCGGTGCCCGAGGTCGATGCCGACCACTCGTACCTCACCGCTACCGCCTTGGACGACACCGGTCTCGTCGTCGTGGATTTCGCTGACCCGCACCCCACGGCGCACGAGCTCGTTGAGCGCGTCGGCGACATCCGACACCATCAACGTCAGCCCGTCGAGTGATCCGGTCATGCCCGATGGCGCTCCAGCACCCACGTTCGCCGGGGAAGTCGGGTCCGGTGGGGGGAACCGGACCACTCGATGGTTCTCCATGACCCCGAAGTCCGCACTCAGCCGAAACCCCAGGCACAGGTGGAACTCGCTTCCCCGCTCGTCATCGGAGATCGGAACCAGCACCACCTCGAGCCGCATGTCCACCTGGCGGGTCTCACCCCCGGCCACTTGATGTGCGTTCTCCGCTTCCACCTGCGCCACCTGCGTGTGCCCCCGTAGACGAGACCTCTTGCCTTGAGGCTGCACCGCTGGGCACTTGTTCGCGCCCGTGGAGAACCCTGGTCTCCCGAGCCCTCCGGTCCTCGGCGTCCGTGACACCGGCGGAACGACCCAAGGGGACCCGCGGTGAACCAGGGTGATTCACGGGGGCCAACAGCTCCCTTCCGGTGCACACTGCCAGTTAGCACCACGTCAGCGCTTGGCGTGGATCTCGAAGGGGAGCGTGACGAATGGAGTGGAAATCCTGGTCCTGGGTGCAAGACACCGCCGCCGTCGAATCCCCGATGGAACACGACGAAGGTGCCGAGCCCCAGGAGCGCTCGCTCGCGGGCGAGGTGGTCGCTCACCTGCCGGAGTTGTGGCTGGTGGCCTGTGCGTATGAGTACATGGCCGCGGGGACGCTCTGCAAGACATGTGGGAGTCCGCTGGGAAACGGCACGCAGATGCTCATCGGTGCCGAGACGGGTGTTGCGGGGGGCGTGATGGTCACCACTGCGTGCAGAGGCCGCCGGAGGCACCAGCACGTCGCGACGGTGAGGGAGCGATCGGGTGATCTGCTGTTCGGTGGCTTCGAACGACGATGGAACCGCCGACGCCTCCGAAAGACTCTGCGTGACGCGGGGGCGGTCGTCGATTCGAATTGGACCGGGCAGCAGGGGGACGTCGCGTGATCGAGACCCAGGTGCAAGCAGATTCCAGCGTCGTGTGCCGGCCGTTCGGGCGCCTCGATTGGATCGGGTCCGTCTATCTCCGTGACGCCGTCTGCCACACACTGCGGCATGGTGTGCGGGTCGTCCTCGACCTCAGCATGGTGGACTTCATCGACTCCGATGGCGTTGGTGCCGTGTTGGGGTCCATCGGCCTCGTGCACTGCGTCGGGGGCTCGGTGAGCGTCCGCAATGCCGCTGACGACGTGGCGACCTACCTCGACGTCGCCGGCGTCAACCGACTGGTGACGGGTGAGCGCTGCAGTGGAACCGCCGGGCCATTCGCCCGTCCTCCAGAAAGGAGCACCGTATGACAACCTCGACCCCACTCCGATTCGATCTGATGCCCGAAGACGGCACAATTGCGTCCACGGCCGAGTCACTGGAAGAGCACGGGTTTGCGGTTGACGTGGTCGACGACGTCGATGCCGCCCGTGCGCTCGTCATCGGGATGATCCCCGACGGCTCTTCCGTCATGACGAACACATCCGTCACGCTGGAAGAGACCGGTATCGCATCCGCCGTGAACGAAGGCGGCCTCTTTGACTCGGTTCGCACGCGACTCGGGGAGCTGGACTTCGACAGCCAGGCTCGTGAGATGAAGGTCCTGGCCAACCAGCCGGATTTTGCGCTCGGGAGCGTGCAGGCCGTCACCCAGGACGGCGTGCTGGTGCTGGCCTCGTTCTCGGGGAGCCAGTTGGCGTCGTACGTGTGGGGTGCCGCCAATGTGATCTTCGTCGTCGGCGCACAGAAGATCGTGCCGGACCTCGACTGGGCCCGCCGGCGGATTTTCGAGCACGCGTTGCCTCTCGAGGATGCGCGGGCCTTTGCGTCCTATGGCATGAACAGCCGGGTCCGCAAGATCCTCGAGGTCCACGAGGAGGACCCGGGCCGGATTCACGTGGTCCTCGTCCGCCAGGTACTGGGCTTCTGAGTCCTGTGCCTGTCATGACAACCGCAGCAGGGGTACGCGAGGGCTATGAGCCGGATCACGGCGCAGAATCGGATCGCCGGCAATCCATCGAGCCGTACAGTGCAGAGGTCGGCGAACGAGGTTCCGCCGTCCCGGCCGGGTGGTCCGATGACAGGGCGGTCGGCCGCCGAGGGTGGTACTACTGAAGCTGGAACGCGGAAGCCGGCCAGCCCATCGCAATTGCGATGGGGACGGTGTTCGGCAATCGAATGTGCGACGACGGAGAGGAGACCCGTGACCACTGCGTTCATCTCACCAAGCGTGGCCCCGAGCGGAACGGGCTGCGTGGAGTGCCTCGAGACGGGTGGATGGTGGCTTCATCTGCGGCGTTGCGCCGAGTGTGGGCACATCGGGTGCTGCGACAACTCGCCCAGCCGGCACGCCTCAGCCCACGCAGCGACAACCAAGCATCCGATCATCTGCAGTTTCGAACCGGGCGAGGAGTGGTTCTGGGATTACCGTTCCAACGAGTTCATGGACGGCCCTGTGCTGGTGCCTCCGCGTCACCATCCGTTGGACCAGCCCGTGCCCGGGCCCGCCGGCAATGTGCCGGCAGGTTGGCAGAATCTGATCAGCTGACCACCCGAGGGAGCGCACCGCCGGTCGCGGCGTGTGACACCACAGTCTCGCGGCCCTTTCCTGGGATGATGAAGAGTTCAGGAGGGTACAGAGTCCTCCGCCTCGCTTGAAGCGCTCTGCTTCTCGTCCGAGTCCACAACTGGCGGTTTCGCAGTGAGGAGTTGCGTCAACGCCCCTGCGGCCAGGATCGCGCCTCCGACGGCCGCGGCGCGCGTCAGGGACTTGGGCAGTCGCGGCCCGATGCGCAGATCTCCCGGACCCGAGACCAACAGGCCAACGGCGAGCGCGAAGTTGGTCAGCGGGAGCTCGAACCCGCCCTTCTGCATCATCGGGCCCTGCTTGCGGTGCACCGCCGATGCCACGACCATGGTGCCCGCGATGGCCAGCGGGCCGAGCGGATCCGCGATGCCGGTGGCCGTCAGGACCCCGCCACCGAGCTCGCTGGCCCCGGCCATCGTTGCCATCACCCGTCCCGGGCGCATCCCCATGGCCTCGAAGCCCTTGCTGGTGGCCTCGAGACCCGGACCGTCGAAGCTGCCGAAGAGCTTCTGGGCGCCGTGCACGGCGATGTACGACCCGAGCACGGTTCGCGAGACGAACAAGGCGATATTGCGCATGCGTATTGACCTCCAGTTCACCCCGCGGGGCACTCAAGGGCGGCCTTCCCTTCGGCCACCTTATGAAACACTTGCTACTGAGTTATTGTAAGCTGGCCTCGATGACGGTCGATCACCGTGAGGGTGCCTGTGAGGCCATCACCCAGGTCTTCGGCCTCCTCGGCAAGCGTTGGAGCGGGCTCATCATCGTCACTCTCCTCGACGGCCAGGCACGCTTCTCCGAGCTCGCCCAGCTCATTCCGGGAGTCAGCGAACGCATGCTCTCGGAGCGCCTCAGCGAGCTGACCCACGCCGGCCTGGTCAGACGGACAGTGGACGAGGGCCCACCGGTCGGCGTGCACTACCGACTCACCCCACAGGGCGAAGCGCTCCGCCCGGCTCTGGCCGAACTCGAGCGCTGGGGCAACGAGCAGCTCGCTCCCGCCGATGAGACACACGCTCCGAGGTGACGGCGGTGACACCGAGGACCTCAGCCGAGACCAACGACGCACCGAGCCACAGGAGGCCGATGTGAGCATCATTGACGAGATACCGGAGAGTCACCGCGATCTTCTGACCTCACCGCTCACTGCGGCGCTGACAACTCTCGACGCCAAGGGACGGCCCCAGTCGACGGCGGTCTGGTTCATCGTCGATGACGACGGTTCGCTCAAGGGGTCCATCACCGATGATCGCCAGAAGTACAAGAACCTGAATCGGAACTCCGACTGCACCCTCTTGATCATCGACCCGTCCAACCCGTGGAGGACCTTGGAAATAAGGGCCGAGGCCGAGCTGACGGCGGATCCACAGAAGGCAACGGTGTCGAAGTTCGCCGAGGTGTACGGGGTCGATGAGGCGATGCTCAAGGCCAGCGGCGACAATCGCTTCACGGTGACCTACCGTCCCCGACGCGTGGTCACCAACCCTCCACCCCAGCCCTAAAGGTTCCGAGGATGTGCCCCTTCTGGCGCTGAGGGATCCGCGACGGGAGGAGGGACCGTCACGACAGCGGGTTCGAACGAAGGATGTGCATGATGGAGATCGGCGTCTACAGCTTCGGCCACCTTGCGCGGTGTGCCGATGGCTCCCTGGCCTCGACGGCGCAGGCAATCGCTGACCTCATGGAGGGGGTCCGACTCGCCGACGAGGTGGGCCTCGACTTCTTCGGCTTCGGGGAACACCACACGCGCTCCATGCCGGTCTCGGCACCGATCACGCTGCTTGCCGCGGCTGGTGCCGCAACGTCGAAGGTCCGCCTCGGCAGTACGGTCAGCGTGCTCGGCACCGACGACCCGGTCCGCGTCTACCAACAGGCGGCCACGGCCTCGGCAGTGTCGGGAGGGCGAGTCGACCTCACCGTGGGGCGTGGCTCCTCGGTCGACTCGTTCCCGCTGTTCGGTTACGACGTGTCCGACTACGACAGGCTGTTCGCGGAGAAGCTCGATCTCCTCCTCGCCGTGAACGCCGACGAGCAGGTCACCTGGTCGGGTACGACCCGGTCGCCACTGGACGACGCGCTCATCGTCCCCCGGGTCGATGGCGGCCTGAAGATCTGGCTCGGCACGGGAGGGAATCCCGGGTCCTGCGTCCGGGCCGGCGTGCTCGGGTTGCCCCTCGCCTTCGGGATCCTGAGCGGGTCGACCGAGGACTGGGTGCGCCGCGCCGACCTCTACCGCGTGGCGGCCACGCGGTCGGGACACGACCTGGACCAGCTCGACATCGCCGTGGCCAGCCACGGGTTCGTCGCCGCGGACGCCGCCGCGGCCAAGCGCCGGTACTTCGAATACGAGAGCGAGGCGTTCGCCGCGTACGCGGCCGAGCACGGCGGCCTGGGGGTGCGCGGGCGAAGCCGCGAGTCGTTCGACGCTGACGCTGCGCGGGGCGGGATGATCTTTGCCGGCGGCCCTGATGAGATCGCCGAACGGCTCGTTGAGTTCCACCAGCACCTCGGACACAGCCGGCACATCCTCCAGATGGACCTCGGACACATCGCCCAGTCCGAGTGGCTACGGGCGATTGAGCCGCTCGGTACTGGGGTTGCCCCCCAGGTCCGCAAGGCGACCGGCCGCCGATAGGTCTGAGGTGACGTCCTCGCTCCGGTCAGACGGCCCGGCGGAACTCCCTCGCGTCGTGCTCGGGCATGGACGACGTCCCCGCCGCTCACGACCACGCCATTCTCAGGCCGGTCGCCAAAACGGGGTCGGCGCACCCGCACACCCGCCAATCTGCGGATCGTCGTAGAAGGGTTGCGACAGGCCGTCCCCCCTGGTTCGCCCCCGATCCATGTCCTACAGTTTCGCCATGGATCTCGTCGGATCCCGAAGAGCTCTGCTCTTCGGAAGTTGCCACTACGCCGACGACGCCCTGGTCGATCTGAGCTGCGCCGAGGCCGACGTGGTGGCCATGGCGGCCGTCCTCTCTGATCCGACCCACGGCAAGTTCGAGACCAAGCCGCTGTCTCCGGACGTGACCCGGGACGCCATCATGGAAGCGCTCACGATCTCTGTCGACGGCCTGAACGAGGGCGACACCTTCGTCCTCTATTACTCCGGCCACGCCTTTCGCGACGACCAGGGACGGCTCTACCTCGCCCTCCAGGGCACCGATCTCAAACGGACGTACACGGCCGCGTCTCTCGACGAGCTGCTCACCGTCATCGACAATTCGCGCACCGGCCGGGTGGCCATCATCCTGGACTGCTGCTTCAGCGGGGCCATCCAGGCCAGCTTCTCGGCCCTGAAGCGGCCCCGCGACGTCTGGGTCGTCGCTGCCTCGACTTCCGGTGAGTCCGCCCTGGAGAAGCAGGGCAATACGAACAGCATCCTGACCGGGTTTCTCGTCGATGGCATCAGCTCGGGGTTCGCCGACACCGACCAGTCGGGCAGCATCTCGGTGTACGAGGCCTACCAGTACGCGTCCCGGCTGGTCGCCGCCGCCCTCGAGGGAACTGGACACGTGCAAGAGCCGACCATCTTCGTTCCGACCGGTGGCCGGGGCGAGCTCGTCCTGGCTGCCAACCCGCTGGCCCAGAAGGTCGACCTGGCCGACATCCCCCAGGGCAGCCTGCCGCTCTTCCTTGTCGCCCGGGGAATTGCGGAGCTGGTCGACCAGAACGGTCCCTACCGGTTCGCGGTCATGCTGCGCGAGTACCTCATCGAAGGGTTCCCTGTCCGCGCCTCGATGCTGACGGTCGCCGCGGCGTACACCCCGAACATGGTCGTGCACGCCGACCGGTTCGACTGCGATGCCTTCTTCTCGCCGGAGCTGCTCAGCCCAGAGATGATCGGTGACAAGCCGGTGGTCGAGGGGCGGGTCAAGGTCCGGATGTCGGTGCCGTTCGACCGGATCCTCATGATCGCCGGCATGCGGACGGATGCCGATGGTTCGGAAATGGTGACGATCTACAGTCCCTCCTCATGAGCAGCGGAGAGATCTACATCTACGCCCCGTCCGCGGCGACGAGCGCCGACCTGACCGCGTCGCCGCCGTCCGACGATCCCTTCGTGGCCAAGGGGATCAGCTGGCGCAGGGGCGACACGGGACTGGTCCCGGTGACGATCAGCGACGACGAGCTGGCCGCCCTCAAGGCCCAGGTCACCCGGATCGCCGACGCCTTGGCCGACGCCAAGTCCGGATCGGGACGCGGGTACTCCGTCGACACCATCACCGCCCATCTGGGCATCTCGGCCAGCGGACGGTTCTTCTTCATTGCCGAAGCCGGCGTCGAGGCGTCCATTGAGGTGACCTGGAAGCGGAACGACGGCAAGTAGCCCAAGCCATCGAACGGGATTCAACCCCGCGTGGCCACCTTGAGAGAGTGGTCGAGCACGTCCACCGAGTGCGCCTCCGATGCACCGATCCAGTTCAGAGGGCTGGATGGTTCCATCGAGTCAACCCCTGTCCATCCGATTCGAGCCAATATGGAAAACGAGATGCGATAAGCAAGTTAACTGACTCCCGCTGTGGACGGCCGCTCCGGGCCCGACAGTGCTCGACGGAAGAGCCTTCGGATTATCCGCTCAGCCGCCGGTTGGTACCGCGGCTGTGGTGGCTTCGATGCCATCCGTATCCGATTCGGATGGCATGGACGGTCGCATCGCGATGCTCGCCTTGCGATTGCGTGGTACGAGTGACTGCGGGCTTCTCACAGAAGTCTTGACAATGGCGGCCCACACGGGGAGCAAAACCAGCATGGTCGTACGGTTCGCCGTCGATCGCCGGTTATGCCCCTCAGAGATGCCCAATGCGCCGCAACCGACCTCTGGAGTCGGGCCCTATGCGACGTACGCCACGAAAGGCTGGCTCGCCACACCGCTCGCCACGACAATGATGGAGGTCTGCGGCCCGGTGACGCCAGCCGGGACATCCACCTCTACCATCTGAGCCCCGACGTCACCCGGCGCCTGACCGATGTCTCCGGTAGCGGCATTGCCGCCGTCAAAGAGGACGGTTGCTTGCGGTGTGCCTACTGCGGGAGCCAGTGCACTGGTCAGCTTGGTGCCGTAGACGGTCAGCGGACTTCCAGGCGTCACAGTGGCAGACCCGAGTCCGATGATCGCCGGCGCGGCGCTCGAAATGCTGAGCGACGTCCATGGATCGCTGCTGTTCCCGTCGGCGTTCACCACCGTGATCGACGCACTACCAGTCGGCGCAACGACCGGGAGGGTTGCCACGATCGTGCTATCAGTTGGAGCTGGATCGGACGCGATCGTGAGTGGGCCTACACCAGCGAGTTGCACGCTGAGGTCATCGGCCGACCCACCTCCGAGGAGGTTGCTCCCGACAATCGTCAACTCGTCGCCGGCCCCCGGACTCAATGGAAGCACGGAGGTGATGTTGGGTTTATTGGTGCTGACCGCCTTGTTTCCCACGTAGAGGGCAGCGGCACCTGATGTCACGGCAAGCAGTGGAGCGGGCAGCACAGGCAGCACGGGCTTGGCGGCTATCTCCACGATGAAGTAGACGATCGCCACGACATTGAATAAGAAGTACTGGGAATCGACGAGATCGGTCTGATTGCTGTCGTTCTGAACGACCTGCGCGATGTTTGCCTGATCGGTGGGAGGAAGCGTCGTCTTCGTCAACGTCCCGTTGGCCGTCTGTGTGGTGACAATGCCCTTCGCGAGCACGGCCGCTGCAAAGGGGCCGCCCAGCACTACGAGGTATTGATCCCATGAGTCACTCGGGAGTACCACGTTGATGTCTTGATGCTCGAACACGTGTTGCCCCAACAAAAACGACATGCCCCAGACAAGGAGAAGGGTCCACATGGCGCTTTGGGCTTTGGACGTCGAGGTGCGTCCGTCGTGACCAACGACCGGCACCAGGGCACCATAAGGCTCTCCCCCAAGGAGCGCGAGAAGTCCGACCGCCAATGAGACGATGCCGGCAGCGAGAACCTGCGCCCACTGACGGTTGATCGCGGCGACCAGTGCCCAGACGGCAAACCCTGCGGCAATCGCCCACGACGCGTAGAACCAGATTGGCGTTCGTGGTCGCGCTGGCGGTTGACCACCTCCGCCCGCGGCGGGCGCCGGCGCCGCTTCCACCGGCGCTGCCGGAACCGCTGGTGGTGGTGGTGGTGGTGGTGGTGGTGGTGGTGGTGGTGGTGCTGGTGCTGGTGCTGGTGGAGGTGGAGGATCCGCCACAGGAACTTGATCCGCTGGGGGTGCTACTGGCTCATCCGCCATTGACCGCCTCCACCGCTTGATACT
>Ga0224557_1000950_pt1 | contig 29616 bp, 24 predicted proteins | sample 714S31014metaG_FD_180677 | JGI IMG/M metagenome (GOLD analysis project Ga0224557, IMG submission 180677) | Peat soil microbial communities from Stordalen Mire, Sweden - 717 S3 10-14 | ecosystem: Environmental > Terrestrial > Soil > Wetlands > Peat | place: Sweden: Norrbotten County, Stordalen... | reverse complement strand
CGGCCAGATTCACTTCTGCGGATAGCGCGTTTTTCGTCCAGTTGACGCGAGCGGGTCTTCACGGGAGTGATCCCCCACAGCGCCGTTTGACGCTTGAGCCGGAAGAACAGTTTGGAGGAACTCCTCGGTGACGCAGCGTAGTTCGTCCAAACCGGCGCCCGCGCCAAACATCTCGCGCTCCCGCGGACCGGCTCCGGTCGTCATGCGGGTCCGAGTAAGCCATCGCACAGCGTACGCGGACCGCAGCCCGAGGACCGAAGCTCGCGGTTCGCGGTTAAATGTTGAGGAGGGGGGTTCGTAGCCACTTTGTGAATTCGAAGCAAGCCAAAGCCGTCGCGGATCTGGAAAGTGAACTTTCCGCCGCTGTCAAATATGTGGCCGCTCGGCAGCCAATCGCCCGAGGCACCGTTGAGTCGGAATTGGCGAGGCGAAATCTCGCCAGGTGGAGCGCGACACGCCGGTCCAAAACGCTCGTTCGGTTGGGTAAGGACTTCAGGGATCGAGGTCACTTTGGCCGCCTGCGGGCCGTAACGTTGATCGGAATCACCGACCTGGGCGAAGCTTTCCTGTCCGCTTTTGAGCGCACCGGTGTCTTTCTAGTCCGAAATCACTTGAGAAACAAGTTGGAGACATTTCTCTCAGCGTTTCCCGCGGAAGTGAACAACAACGCAACGGCGGACTGGGGTTCATTGGGAACGCGGCTGAACACCTATCGAACCTTCGCGCGCCTGTCTGAGTTGCTTGCCCGCGACGAGAACGCCGCGGCCGCCCTTCTTTCGCGACGCCCGCGGCTAGTGCTGAAGCCGCTCCTCGCGCTTGCAAATCTGGCGTTTCTTCGTTCTTACATGGGCTTAGACCTGCCAGAGCAACTCGATCAGCGGCTGGAATCAGTTGGAACACCGGAGACCATCGCGAGCATTGTCTCGGCCCTTCTTGCCTTGGCGAATAGCAAGGCGGAACTCGACTCGTTTGATCTCGCATTACCCTACGTCGGAGACCTGGAGGATCCGAGCCTATGGACGCTGATGGAGCATGGGCGCGCCTTGGTTGAGGGACACGAAGTTGCTCAGTCCATCGCGCTGTTCCAGTACACGCTTCAGGAGTGCCAGGCCGTGTCAGGATCGGTGTTTTGCGTGTCGGCGCCGACACCAGAATTCGAGTATTCGTTGAGGCTTGGATATGTGCGGGCCGAGATACATAAGGGCCCAGACGTTGCCAGGCTTGAGGACGAACCTGAGATGTCGATGATGACATTGGCGGAGATCTTCGTGAATGATTTCCGGGATCGAGTTTGTGAGGTGCGGGACCCGGGTACCCCGTTCCGCCGTGTGCGGACAGTTTTCCCTATGATTCCCGGATTGTTGGAACTCGTAACGACAACGAGGTTCGCCGAGGATATATCGGAGCGTGAGAACCTAGCGCAGGAATTCATGTATCCACTGCGCTGGACCGAAAATAGTGATGAGAAGCCCTTTCCGCTGACTCCCACCCTCACGCTGGAAGCCTTCATGAAAATGTGGCGAGTCAGTCGCTTCATATCACTCGTGGATATCGCGGCGATCCGGTCCTATGTCGAACAAGATTACGTGACCTTCGTCAACTCGCTCGTACGGTCACGAAGGATACCGAGACAGCGGAACTGCTGACCGCGCTCGGTTCCGTGCCAGCTGAGGCAAAAGAATTTGTGGATTTGGTCAGCGCCAGCGTGAGCGACCTTGGGTACTATGACCTTCAATATCGCCCGTATATCCGCATAGCCGCAGCCAGTGTACCGGGTCGCCAGATCCAAACCCCTCCGGAGACGATCCACCTTCCGGCCCTGGTTGCAACCACGAGCATACTGAGAAACGTCCAGATGGCAAATCGCATACGGTTTAATGATTTGCCGCACATTTTCGTGCGAGCGTTGTCCGACCTTTTCAGAGGGCGCTTCCAATACGTTACCTCCAATCGCAAGATTCGGACGGAGGAGGGTGACACCGATGTTGATATCGCGGTTTATGCCGGAACTACGATTTACCTGTTTGAGTGCAAGCACTCGGCCTTTCCCACAGGCCCGCATGAAACGCGCGACGTCCTGGAGGATATCGAAAAGGGAGTGAAGCAGGTGAGGCTTGCCACGGCTGCCTTAAATCGTCGGGAGGCACAGCGCCAATATCTGTCAAATTGGTTCCCTGGGCTTGAGCTGCCAAATGCGGGGGAACTTTCCGTTTCGAGGGCCATTCTGTGCTCACACCGGGTTCTGTCCGGCGTGGAGTGGTATGGTGTGCCGGTGCGGGACTACGCCTCTTTATCCATGCTGATGCGGGATGGGATCGTGTCCGTAACCACCGCCATCGACGATGAGGGATTTACGATGCAACGCTTCAGCCTGGTGGACGAAGCCGGATTTTCGTCAAAGGATCTCGATGACTACTTGGCCCCCAATTCGCGATACTTCAGCATGTACAGGCGATTCATGAGGCCAGTCTGTGACCCGGTGCACCTCTCAAGCCTTACCATCGCCCACGAAACATACGTCTTAGACTTCGCGTCGAACGAGTGGCAGGAGCACCTGGAGGAGATTGGAGCGCGACCAATGCCTGAAGAGCACCACAAGATCAAACGTCCGAAGTCTTGGCAGGACTGGCTGGCCGAGAGGCAGCACCTAGTCGCTGAAAGCCGCGATATCTCGACGTAGCAGTCCCCGAGCCGCCCCAGCAGTGGGCAAGTTGCGCCCGAATGACGCGGTACCGGGAAGTTGGGCGATTCGTTGTTTGTCGTTTGCGCACGTGCTCGAACTCGGCAGGCCACGAAAAACGATGGCCTGCCCCACAGCGGCTCGCCACCACTTGGCACGAAGGTGATACCATGCCATAACCGGGACGATGATGGCCTTCCAAGCTGCGGATCATAGATGACGATCTTGGCAGCGGTGTCTTTGTTCGGTTGTTCGGTTTGGCGATCCGGAACCCCTCTCCGCAGCGGCATCGCCGCGGCCCGTTAGTTACGGCGCCCTTCTTCCTTCAGGGACTGCCGGTAACGCACCAGCAGCGTGGCGCGATTATGGCGCAGATCCATTCCACTCGGCCCGGCGGGATATGGCTTATCGCCCATCAGGCCTTTCCAGAGGAGGCGATTGAAACCGGCGGGATCGACGCGATCTTCCGACGTGAAATCCATGCCTTCGCTGGCCCGCGCCCAATAGGCCGCATCGTGCGACGGCTTTGGCACGACTAAGCCCGTGGGCTGCGGGGGCAGCGGCAGCGACACACCAGGGGCATACAGAAGCGCTGAGGGAGTGGCGGTAAAGCTCCATGCGCTGGGCGTGGTATTGAAGATATCGGCCATGGGTCTGGCCAAGGCGTCGTTCAGATTCATCGGCGGCAGGCCCAAAACCTCTTCCATGGTGCGCACGAAATCGATCGTATTATACGGCGTCGAGATCAAGGCCCCCTGCTTCACGAAGGCACCCGCGACGAAGGCCACGCTGCGGTGCGAGTCGACATGGTCGCCGCCGTCTTGCGCATCGTCCTCCAGGACGAAGATCAGGGTGTTATTCGCGTACTGGCTACTGGCTATCTTCTGCACCAGCAGGCCGACCGCATAATCGTTATCGGCCACTTGCAGATCCGGAGTGTTCACGCCATCGATGGCGGCGTTGAAACTGCCGGTGTGATCGTGCATAAAACGAACCAGGCTCAGGGAAGGCATCCCCATACTGCGCGGGGTGGTTTGGCCATGCGGAGCGCACGGGAGCGCGGCGGGTGCGGCGGCCGGCTTGCGCGGCTCCGGCGCGCGGCAAGCGGGCACCAGATAGTTGTTATCGAACTCGCGGGCCCACTCCGCGTACCGGTAATAATCCGGGAAGGCGTTGTCGAATCCGCGGAAATAGGGATCGGTGCGCGGGGCCAGCGCGACATTCGTGGGATAAGCTACTACGATGCCGTCCGCCGCCGGGTTTTCGACCAGGGGAATCGTGTTGGTGGTGGTGTTATAGCGCGTTTGGTCCACGAAAAAGCCGTAGTTCCGCACCGTAAGATTGGCGCGCAGCGCGGCGTCCCACAGATAGCCGGTGTTTATTTCGTTGCCGGGTCCATCGGGCGCGGCCACGTTGGTCTGGCCGGGCAGCAGATCCGGATCGTCGGGCGTAAAAGGATCGGCGTACTGGCGCTCGGCGAGTGTCGGATAGGCCACGTTCACGCTGCGATTCACACCCTCGGAGTCGATGCTGAGCCCGCGTGACACGCCGACAGCGGAGGAGTAAAACACCGGAAACTGGCGCTCGATCACGTCGGGCGCGCGCGCGGAAGTGCTCCAGGGCCAGCCGTCGTTGCTGACTTCGGCGGTCACCAGGAAATTGTCGAGGGTGACAAAGTTCAATGCCAGATTATGCAGATTGGGCGTGACCGCCTGCCCGAACTCGGTCAAATCGGGATCCCCATTGCCGACTTCCAGGTCGCCCAGGATCTGGTCGTAGGTGCGGTTCTCCTTGAGGATGAAGATGACATGCTGCACACCGGCGCGCACCGCCGCCATGACAGCCGCGTCGCCGGCGCTCTCGGTGAACGAGAAGCGGTTGTTCACGGCTACCTGCGCGGTAAGCGTGGTCAGTTGCGCGGCGGTGGGGCGTGGAAATGTCTGGAAACCGGCCTTGAGTAATTGGGGATTATATTGGTTCGCCGGAATGCAACTTGGGTATGTGGGCGCGCCGCCGCTGTAGCAGAAGCCGGGATTCGCGCCGGTCGGCGATTTTCCGTTGACCGCATAAACCCAGGATCCATCGGCGCTGAAGCTCACCGAGTTGGGATACCAACCGGTGGGAATCAATCCCACCACCTGGTCGCCGCTATTGGTTCCGCCGAGCGCCACCACCGCGATGCAATTCAGATTGCCGTTGGACACATAGAGTTGCTTCTCATCCGGCGACAGCGTGGCGCTATCGGAGTTTGCGCCGGTATATTGCGCGAGGGCCGTGGGCAACGCGCCCGGTGGAGCGATGACCGGAATGGTCTCCAGGATGGCGTTGCTGGCGGTCGAGATTACATCTACGGTATCCGTTTCGTCTTCGACGACATAGAGCAGCGACTGCGCCGCGTTCAGGGTCATCTTGTTGGGTTGACCTCTCACTGAGATGCGGGCCGTAACCGCAGGCGTTCCGCTGAGGCTCACGACATCGATCTCGCGGTCGCGAATGCTGGATATGTAGGCCGTGGCGCTGGCGGCGCTTCCCTTTACCGCCACCCAAAACGCGTATTCACCGCCCGGCACGCCGGCTTGGGCGGGGTTGCTCTTGCCGGGGCGCAGATCGAGTTCCGTGCCCTTCGACCAATTGCCGTAGCCGCCGCTGAATACGGTTATCGAATCGTTGTAGTAATTGGCCACCACCAGCGTCTTGCCATCTTTCGAAATGGCCAGACCGGCCGCGCAAGGCTTCACACCGACCTGCGCGTTTACAGGGCCGGTGCCTCCTGGCTGCTGCCCGCTGAGTCCATTGCCGGCAGTATGCCCCATGGTGAGCGCCGTGGGCTGTTCCTCGGCCCATGTTCCATTGGAACCGAGCGTAACGGTGTGGATGTTGTCGTCCGAGCCACCCGCCACGTAAAAATGCGTGCCGGAGGGATCGAAGACGATGCCGTTGTAGGTGTTGGGGATCTGCACGACCTGCTTCTTCACGGGCTGGTTGGCCGAGATGTCGTAGATGAACACGAACTGGCTAGTGATGCGCGATGTGAGTGAGCCAGTGAAGACCACGTTAAATCCGCTGCACAGAACCAGCAGCGTCTTGCCATCGGGACTGACTATGGTGGTCACGGCCTGTCCGGCCAGCCAGGACGGGTTGGCGGTCAGATCCGGGTTCATCGGCTCGAAACGGGAGCCGGGGGGCGCCAGCGGTGTGATTTGCTGGCCCATATTGGGCAGGTCCTGAGAGTCCGGGTTGGGCGTGTCTTGGGCCTGGGCGCAGGTGCTTGACAGGCAAAACAACATCGTCAAACCCGCCGCCGCGCGCGGCAGCCGGTACTGCACGTTCTTGGTCATTTGATGGAGCCTCCAAAACTCCCATAGTGCCGGAAGGCAGTCAATGTTCTCTCGATTATTCATCCTTTAGCTTAGCCTGGTTGACCGGCGCGTCCCCCAAAATTCAACCCATGTTCAGTTAACTAAAGTCTGCACGGGCAGGGGTGAAGACTTCGCGATTGGACGGCCGCACCCTTGGTCGAATGCCACAGTTTTCAGAGGCCTGGATTCGCAGGATTTCGACATCGAACCCGGCGGCAGGCGCGCGCTCGTGCGGCACCTGTCGTTCGAAACGAGCCGCGGGGGCGCGCTACTGGCCCGGAGCCTGCCGCAGGATCTCGTCGGCCACGTCCGCCACGGCGCGCATTTCGAGCACATCGTGCACGCGCACCAGGTGCGCGCCGCCCAGAATCGCGGCCGTCACCGCGGCAGCCGTGGCGAACAGCGTCTCCCGTTCGGTCGGATGCGCCAGAAACGATTTGCGCGAAGGCCCTGTCAGGATGGGCAGGTCCAGGCTGGCCAACTCATGCAGGCGCGCCAGGATCGCCGAGTTTTGTTCCTTGCGCTTGCCGAAGCCCAGTCCCGGGTCCACCACGATCCGCGAGCGGTCGATGCCGGTGTGCCGCGCGCGGCTGACGGTGGCCTCCAGGTCGCGCACGATGTGTCCCATGACGTCGGGAAGCGGCGCCAGTTTGGCCCACGTTTCGGGACGGCCGCGCATGTGATTCAGGATCAGCCCGGCGTCGTGGTTGGAGACCACGCGCGCAAGCTGCGCCTCAAACGTCAGGCCGGTGGGATCGTTGATGATCTCGGCGCCGTGCTCCAGGGCGCGTTCGGCCACCTCCGCCTTGTAGGTATCCACGGAGATCGGAATGGTCAGCGTGCCGCGCAGGCGCTTCAACACCGGAATGAGGCGCCGCAATTCCTCCGCGGCGGAGATGCGCGCCGATTCCGGCCGGGTGGACTCCGCTCCGATGTCGATGATGTCGGCGCCCTGCTCCTCCATCTGCACCGCGCGCGCGAAGGCCCGATCCGGATCCTGATACTTGCCGCCATCGGAGAAGGAATCCGGCGTCACGTTCAACACGCCAAGAATGGCCGTGCGCTCGCCCAGCTTGATCTCGCGGGCTTTGAGTTTCCAGTAGAACAGCTTTCGCATAAGACGGACACACGGAACCACAGATGGACACAGATAAACACAGATAAGAACTCCGTCTGTACCGGCCCACGCTGTCTTTCACTAATGTCTCACGTTTGCAGTCCCATCTGTGTGCATCCGTGTCCATCTGTGGTTTCGCTTTTATCCGAATTCAAAGCCCGCGGTCGCGAACACCTGGGAATCGTCGTGGCCGAGCGGCGGCGCGTCCGGCACGCCTCGCCGCACCATGCGCACCAGGCGGCGGAGTGGCGCGAATCCGCACGCGCGTGCCAGCCGCACGGCTTCGGTGTTATGTGGGAGCAGGTCCCAATAGACAGGTCCCCGCGGATGCCGGGCCAGAAACCAGGCGAGCAGTTCCCTGGCGGTTTCCGGCTGGCGGCTGACACATGGACCGAAGTAGGCAGCCTGCGATCCGGGACGCGCCATGGCATAGCCTTGGTCCGCTACGGCGGCCGCTCCCAAGGGCGCCAGTACGGCAAGCAATTGCGACCGAGCGGCTCCGAACGCCTGACGGTCGAGCGCTGAGCACCGGTCTTGCCAACTCAGATCCGGCATGCCGGGAACGCCGGCCTGCGCGGCGGTCGACGCCCAACGTTCGATCCCGCACTCCGGTTCGAACCCGAGTTGACGATAGAGCGGCGCACCCGCGCCCGTGGCATCCAGTTTGATCCATTCCATCCGGCGCGCCGCCAGCGCAACGATCGCGTGCTCCATCAACTGGCGCGCGAAGCCGCGGCGGCGATAGGCGGGATCGGTGAGCACCATGCCGATCCATGCCAGCCTGCGCTCATAACAGGCCGCCGTAGCGGTCGCGGCGAGCGAACCGCCGCACTCCAAACAGAAACACGTCTCCGGCGCTAGTTGCAGCAGATTATGCCAGTCGGTTTCAGTCTGGTTCCAGCCGGCGGCCTCCTTGATGCGCATGGCCGCAGGGATATCCGCGCGCGTGAGCGCACGGACCACGGCGGTCACCGCCGCGCCGTCATATCCGCGCTCTCCTCGCGGGCGATCTCGGTGGCGTAGCCGGCGAGTTCGTTCAAACGTACCGTGACAAGGTCCTTCTCCAGATCCTCGCCGCTCTCCACCATGCGCTTCAGGTGCATGGCGGCCAGGCGCGAGCACCACGCGTCGCTCATCTCGTGCTCTGTGCGGCGGCTCAATTCCAGCAGGTCCACGTGGGGCATGGCGATTTGTTTCTCGACCCGCGTATCGTCGCTGCGCAGCGCGAATTTCACATCCACAGTGTCGCTGTGGCGCAGGGCAATGGCCGTCTGCAACCACTTGAACAGGACCTGCCACTTGCGCCCGAACGGGTCCGGCCCCACTTCAAACTGGCGAAAATTCAGCATCAAGGTTATCTTACTTCATTGGGGCCTTCGGTCCCAACCAACTATGGACGACTTTCAAAAAGAACTCGAAACCGGCCGCTCCATTGCGCGCCAGGCCGGCGAAATCGCCTTGCGTTACTACCGCACGGGTATCGCCTTCGAAGCCAAGTCCGACGATTCGCCGGTGACCCGCGCCGACCGCGAGTGCGAGCAGTTCATCGCGCGCGAACTGGAGCGGGCCTTCCCGGACGACGGACTGCTCGGCGAGGAAGGCGCGCAGAAGCCATCGCGCAGCGGCCGGCGCTGGATCATCGACCCCATCGACGGCACGCGCGATTTTGTGCGCGGCAATCCGGTGTGGGCCAACCTGATCGGGCTGGAAGCCGGCGGCGAGGTGGTGGCCGGATTCGCGAACATGCCCGCGCTGGGCGAATTGTTCGCAGCCTCGCGTGGCGGCGGCGCATTCGTCAACGGCGAGCGGATGCATGCTTCCAGCATCGCCAGCGTTTCCCAGGCCGTGCTGTGCTTCGATAGCCTGAACTCCGCCGCGCGCCAGCCGTTCGGCGGCCGGTTGCTCGACTGGATGCAGCCCTTCTGGGCCGTGCGCAGCATGGGCGGATGCCTGGACGCCCTGATGGTCTCGCGCGGCCAGGCCGAGATCTGGATCGAAACGGCCGGCAAGCCCTGGGACTTCGCGCCGCTCAAGATCATCGCCGAAGAGGCGGGCGCACGCTTCTTCGACTTTGAGGGCAAATCCACAATCTACGGCGGCAACTGCGTCGTTTGCACGCCGGGGCTGGAAGAAACCGTGCGGCTATTCCTTTCCCAGCAAAGCGACTGACAAGAGGCGGAACCACAGATGGACACAGATGCACACAGATGGATATGACGAACAAGTGTTTGACGCCGGGCCTTGCGATGGTGGTGGTGTGGATCGCCGCCATCAAGATGGCGGTCCATTTCTATGCCGGCCACCATTACGGCTACTTCGTTGACGAACTCTACTATCTGGCGTGCGGCCGGCATCTGGCCTGGGGCTATGTGGATCAGCCGCCGCTGATCGCGCTGGTCGCCGCAGTCACCCGCGTACTGGTTGGCGAGTCGCTGCGGGCCATCCGTTTCCTGCCTGCCGTAGCGGGCGGCGCGACGGTGCTGCTTACCGGCCTGATGGCGCGTGAACTCGGCGGGCGGCGCTTCGCGCAAGGGATCGCGGCGCTGGTGGTGCTGGTGGCGCCCGGCTTTCTGGCAATCGACAGCCTTTTCTCGATGAACGCTTTCGAACCGCTCTTCTGGATGGGTTGCGCGTACATCGTCATGCGCATCGTCAGGACCGGCAATCAAAAGCTGTGGCTATGGTTCGGTCTGCTGGCCGGCGTCGGGCTGGAAAACAAGCACTCCATGCTGATCTTCGGCTGCGGGATTGTGGCCGGCCTGCTCGCCACATCAGAACGCCGCCAGTTCCGCTCGCGGTGGCTCTGGATCGCCGGTGTACTCGCGCTGCTGATACTTCTGCCCAACCTGCTGTGGAACGTGCAGCATCATTTCCCATTTCTAGAGGTGCAGGCGAACATCCGGCGCGCGCATCGCGATGTCGATTTGCGGCCGCTGGCATTCATCGGCCAAGAGATCCTGACGATGCTCCCGCTGACGCTGCCCCTTTGGGTGGCCGGGCTCTGGTATTTCCTGTTCAGCGAAAAGGGGAAACCGTTTCGCCTGCTCGGGTGGGCCTGGCTCGTTACCCTGGCCGTGATCATGATTATGAATCCGCGCGTTTACTACCCGTGGCCGGCCTTCCCGATGTTGTTTGCCGCGGGCGGAGTGCTGTGGGAGTCGTGGCTGACTTCGCCACGCCTGCAATGGGTCAAGCCGGCCTGGGTCACCCTGATGGTGGTCGCCGGTGCGATACTGGCTCCCTTCGTCGTTCCGGTGCTGCCGGTTGAGACGTACATCCGCTACTCCCAGGCCCTCGGTTTCCAGCCGCCCAAGCTCGAGACGCACAAACTCGGACCGCTGCCGCAGATCTATGCCGACCAATTCGGCTGGGAAGAGATGGCGGCCGCGGTGGCGAAGGTATACAACGGCCTGCCGCCGGACGTGCGTCCCAAGACCGCGATCTTCGGGCAGAACTACGGCCAGGCCGGCGCGGTGGATCTGTTCGGCCCGAAATACGGACTGCCGAAGGCCATCGGCGGGCACCAGACCTACTTCCTCTGGGGGCCGCGCGATTATACGGGCGAAAGCATGATCGTGATGGCGGGGCGGCAGGCGGACCTCGAGAGCAAGTTCACCACGGTCGAGAAGGTGGCCCACTTCGAGCATCCCTATTCGATGCCCTATGAGCACTTCGATATCTTCTACTGCCGCGGTCTGAAGTGGCCGCTCAGGGAGATTTGGCCGAAGGTAAAGAACTGGGACTGAGGAGGAGGAGAACGGCCGTCAGCAGAAGCGCCACGCCGGCGATCCAGGCGCAAGGCTTCAGGTCGCGAGGGCCGGTCCAGCTTAAGGTAATCTCGCAGTTGCCCTCGCACTCCGGCCGGATCAGGATCAATCCCAGCCCATCGGCTGATACGGCCCGCGCCCGGCATGGGGCCGACATTTCCCATCACGGTGGCCAGACTCGAAGGCGGCACGCCGGAGCAGGCGATGGCAGGTTGCACGGCGATCCAGCAGAATACGGCCAGGCCGGTCGCCATGGCGCCCGGCACATTGGTGAGAAACAGAGTGGCGATGGCCAACGCGGCGAGCGCGAACGATCGCCGTGTTCGTCTTTCGAGCGCATATTGCAAAGCCAGAATGACCAGCGGCAACAGGGACAGCGACGTCACACGAACCAAGCGCCAATGTCATTGGCTACGTCGGGCATCAGCAGGGCCGAGGGCGAGAACAGAGAGTGAGCGAGCGCCGCCAGAAACGCCGCGCCGCGACTGGCCCCCAGCCGCATGGCTAGCTAGCAGGCATGCGCGGCGGATGTCTTCGCGGAAATGTGGCGGGCCATGGCAATGAAGAAGCCTTCCACGCGAAAGAGACGCCAGCACATCCAGGCTTCAGAGCGAAGAGAGCCGCCGCGCCCGCGGCATTGGCCCCCCGGCCGATCATGGCGCGGCCCGCCAACCGCCGCATGCTTATCTGGCTTCCGTGAGCGCCTTCATCAGGTCCGCGCTCAAGGTCGAAGGGCACCAGTGTCGCTCGATGTGCTCGACGACCAGTTCGGTTCCCCGGTCGTGGCTCACGTAGGGACGGTCCTTGGGGTTATACATGCTGTCGGTGAGATCGCGCACCAGCACGCAGCGAACGCCCCAGTTGGTCATCTTCTTGATGGCGAACGAGCGGTTCAACACGCACATGTTCACGTGCACTCCCATCACCAGCAGGTTGCGAATGCCGTGCTCGCGCAAGAAGCTGTAGATCTGCGGTCCATCGTCGGAGATGACGTCCGCGGGGCCTATGGGAAGCGCGGCGATCTCGCGCGTCCAGGCTTTGTAAAACGAGTCGCCGGTATCGCAACCGCCGCCGCTATCGTCGATGGGCAAAGGCGGATCGTCGAGTCCGAGCGGCGCCGGCGGCTCGATTTTCGCGATGCGCAGAATGCGCTGCCGCTGCGGGAAATCCTGGTAGAACTCCATGGTTTCGGACGGCGCATGGATAATCTGAATACCGCGCGCGCGAGCCTGGCCGATGACCGGCGCCATCCTGAGAGCCAGCGCTGCCACACGGCGAGTGGCGCCGGAGCACCAGTGCCGGTCCCACATGTCGCAGATCAGGATAGCGGTCTGCGGGATGGGGAGCGCCGCATCGAGCCGCACCTCCTCCCAGACGCCGCTGCCCTTAAAGGCCTCCACGCGCGACCGCAGGGGGAGCCTCAGATCGGCCGCGAACGCCGCTCCCGCCAGGGTCAGCACCGCCGCCAGATACCGCCACGAGGAACTCATGCGCACCATAATACCGCCTGGGCGGCGCGACCGCTTTGGGAAATCGGCGCCGAGCGGCTACCAGACCGCGTCACCACGCCCGCCGGTCCCGTGGTTTTGCCTGTGCACGATTGTGCATTGGGCGCAGTGTTTCGAAGTGCCTGCGAATTTGGACAAGCGAACCCATTTGGCTTTTGAAATCAGCGAGTTGGCATACGGCAGGGTATGGGTTTCGGGCCGCTGGCGCAGGGGCAGGGCCGGTTGCGCCCGATCTTGGCGGCCCGCTCCGGACGAGCGAAAATGGCGTGGGCTGGGCGCTTGGCCACCAGTGAGGGGATGAATGGGCATGCCGGCGATTTCGGGGAGGATGCAGGCGGCGGGCATTTTCACGTTTTCGGTTACGTCCGTAGGCGTAAGGCGTTGCATGGTGTTGCATCGGGGGACGCTGACGGATCGGACAGCATCGGGCCTCCTTACTTCCAGTGGAGCACGGGCGCTGGCGCGACAGGGTGGGCAAGGGCGCGAAGTGGTTGATGGGCAGGGAGATATTTTCTTGGAATGCGCGGGAACGGCCGATTAACAACCGGCCTGCAGGTTGGCAATCTGCCCCACAGCGGCTTTCGCGATCCGGGCTATGACCATTTCTCTGGCTGGCAGATCGCGCGTGCTGCCCTTTAGGAAGACCGCCAGTGCGAGTTGCCCGGCATTGTGCGGGAGGGTGATCACGCCCACGTCGTTGGTCGAGCCATTCAGACCGCTGGCCGTGCCGGTGGTCCCCGTCTTGTGGGCGACGACCACGCCGGCGGGCAGCAACCCTTTGATGCGGTTGGGACCCGTCGAGGAGGCTTCCAGAATCCGGACGAGGCGCGCCGTCGACGATACCGACAGCAGTTCGCCGCGGAAAAGGCGCCTCAAAAGCTGGACCATGCCATCGGGCACGGCCGTGTCGCGGGGGTCGGCGATGAAACGCGGCATGGACGCGGCAGCATCCCGCCCGCATTCGCGCTCGCTGCGGTCGACGCGGATGCCATCCAGGCGCCAGTTGCGGAGCCGCGCGGTAATCGCCGCCGCGCCGCCGCCGATCCGGTACAGCGTCTCGACGGCGGTATTGTCGCTGTGCGCCACCATCAACAGGAGCAATTCATCGAGAGGAAAGCGCGGCTGCTTGGGCCAGCGTTCTCCCACCTCGCTGACTTGTCTGGTTACGTCTTGCCGTACGACGTCGATGGACGCGTTGCGCGAGAGCTTCCCGTCATCCACCATTGCCAGGATATGCATGGCGATCGGCAGCTTGCAGACGCTGGCCGAAGGGAAGCGCTCGCCTCCATGCAGGCTGACGTGCTGCCCCGATCCCAGGTGCAGTGCCGCCGCGCCCACGGTGCCGTCGGTTTCAGCCGCAATCTGCCGCCAGCGCTCGGAGAGGGTGTTCGCGGGCGCAGCAGACAGGCCTGCCCCGAATAAATAGAGGCATTGCCGCCGCGTGAATTCGATCATGGCTGCTCCAGACGCCGCCGTCGGCGCGGCCGCCCGGCGGAAAGGCACCTACGGGGGTAAGATGTAACCCGCCCTGCCGAAGATTCTCAGAATACCGAGCGGCGACACGTGTATCTGCCGCTTGGGCGGCCGACCCGCCATCGGGGAACGCATTTATTGAGAATTGGACAGCGGCCAGAAGCCGGCTGAAAACCGGCTGCGGGCAGGATTGCCCGCCCTCCAGCCTGGTTTTCACGCCTGCACTGTCTGGCCGCTGCGAAGCGCCTGGTTGCCCAAGTGTCCGGCACGCGCGGCGGCGACCCCTACGGCCACTGGCGCGTTGGGCGTATTCCGCGAGCGAATGCAATCGAGGAAGTTCTGCACGTGCTCGATCGCGCCATCGTGCGTGGAGTGGACCTCCTGTGTCACATCTTTAAGGTCGGGAAGCTCGGTGTATCGCGGCTGCTCGGGATAGACGGCGAAACCGCCGCGATGCAGGCGCATCAGGGCTTTCGTGCCATGGAAGATCAGGCCGCCCCCTTCCAGGTAGCCCATCAGGCTGCAATCGAAGTTCACCAGGAAGTTGCCCGGATAATGAAACGCGGCGCTGACCGTGTCGGGCCACTGCCACTCCGGAATTACGTAATTGCCGCCCATTGCCTGGGCATCGATGGGCGTGTCGCTGGACATCGCCCAGTGCGCCACATCCACCCAGTGGAGGAACAGATCGGTGAGCGAGCCGCCTCCGAAATCCCAGAACCAGCGCCAGTTGCGGAAGCGTTCGGGATCGAAGGGCTGATCGGGCGCGGAGCCGAGGAACATCTTCCAATCGAGTTTCGCGGCGTCGATGGGCGTGCGCTGGGCGCGTCCCTGCAGGTGATTCTGATACCAATACGTGCGGATGAAGGTGACCTGGCCCAGGCCGCCCGAGGCCACGATCTCGCGCGCCTGCTGGAAGTGCGGCCAACTGCGCTGCTGCATGCCGGTTTGCACGACGCGCTTGGAATCGGCGACAGCGGTGAGCAGCGGCTCGCCTTCCTCGATGCGGTGGGTGACGGGCTTCTCGACGTACACGTCCTTGCCCGCGCGCACCGCGTCGATAGCCATGGGGATGTGCCAGTGATCGGGCGCGCCGATCACCACGGCGTCGATATCGGGCTGCTCCAGCAGCTTGCGGTAATCGGTGAACTCGCGCGCTTCTGGCGCGGCCTTCTGGCTCGCCTCCTGGAGGTGCGGCTGGTAAACGTCACAGATGGCCACGATCTGGCTTCCGGCGCCCTTGTTTAGCAGGCTCAGCAGATATTGGCAGCGTCCGCCGGTGCCGATGCCTCCAATGCGGATGCGGTCGTTCGCGCCCAGGATGCGGCTGTAGGATGCGGCGGTGGCGAGGGCCGTAGCCTTGATGAATTGACGGCGGTCTGTCATTGGTTGCTCCTTGTGCGGGGAGGCGGCCTGAGAGGCCGCCGCAGGCCGAGGGCCTGCCCCACACAGGGTTTGGGGTTAAGATCTCTTTTTGCGGATGGGGGCTGCGGCGCCGCAGGTGAGGCCCAGGGCTTTCACTTGCGATTTCGCCTTGCTGGCGAGATCGCTGGAGGGGAAGCGTTTGGCCAACTCGCAGAACTCCTGCTTGCCTTGCGTGCGCTTGCCCGTCTTCACCAGGGTGGCGCCCTTCATGTAGAGCGCGTCGGGAGTTTTGTTGTTGTCCGGATATTTTTCCAGGACCATGTCGAACTCCTGCAAGGCCTCGTCCAACTTGCCCTGGCGGAAGTGGATCTCCGCGATGTAATACTGGGCGTTGGGCGCCAGATCCGTGTTGCCGTAATACTTCAGATAATCGTTGTAGCCCCCCAGCGCCAGATCGTCGTTTCCGCCGCTACGGTCGCGATTGGCGTTCTGGTAGAGCTTTTCGGCGGGCATAGGCGGAACGCTGCCGGCCGCCGGACCTGGGCCGGCCCCGTTTCCGGGGGTGATCGAAGACGGTGGCGCGGCGGCGGGCGCCTGGATGGAGCGCACGGCGTTGCCGATGTCCACCATTTGCTGCTGGAGCTTGCCGACTTGGCTGGAGATATCGGCCACGGATTCCCGCAACGCGCTGAAGTCGGTGGTAAGGGTGTCCACCTTGGCCCCCATATCGGTAACCGTGGTGACCACTTTGGTCTGCTGATCCTTGCTCGACTGCTGGAGACTGCTCTGCAACAGGGCGACCGAGGTATTGGCCTTGTTGGAGGCGTCGAGAGCTTGCTGCACCAACACTTGAATGGCGCTCAGCTTTTCGTCCTGGGAACGCTGCAGGGCGCGCATCTGTTCCTGCAGGATCGCCACGTCCCGCGACAATTCGACAATTTCCTTACTGGCCGCTAAGGCGAGGGAAGGACAAATCAAAAGGGCCGGCAACAGCGTGCGCCAACGCCAAAAGGTCATAGAATCTCCTTGTGAGCGGGACAGATGGACCGTCCCGCCAGTTGCGGATGGGCCGGGGCTGCCCGGCCCTTACCCGATTTTACTGCCCGGTGGAGAAGTGCGCGCGGCGGTTCCTCTGCCAGCACGACTCGTCGTGATCGGTGCACTGGGGACGTTCCTTGCCGTAGCTGATGGTTTTCAGCTTGTCGCCAGGGACGCCCAACTGCACCAGGAAGTCCTTAGCGGCGGCGGCGCGTTTGTCGCCGAGAGCCAGATTGTATTCGGCCGAACCGCGTTCGTCGCAATGGCCTTCCATGGAGACGGTGGCATCCGGGAAGCTGGCGAAGATGGCCTTGAGGGCGTCGGCGTCCTTGGTCAGCGCGGCGCGGGCATCCTCGCGGATATCGCTCTTGTCGTAGTCGAACAGGGCATCCACGACGGTGCCGGAGAGCAACTGTTCGAAGGTCGGCTTAGCCGCGGCGGGTGGCGGCGGCGGTGGCGCCGGCTCGGTCACGTTGACCGTGGCCGTTGCGGTTTTAGTGCCGCCGGGACCGGTAGCGGTGAGCGTGTAGGTAGTGGAAGATCCCGGGAAGACCCGGCGGCTTCCGGTAGCCTGCACTGTTCCGATGGCGTTATCGATGGAGGTGCTGGTGGCGTCGGTTACGTTCCAACTCAGCGTGGACGACTGGCCGCGCTCGATCGAAGTTGGCTCAGCCGCAAACGCGGCGACGGTGGGCGCCGCGGGCGGCGGCGCCGGCGCCGGAGCTGGCGCGGGAGCTGGCGGTGGCGGCGGTGGCGGCGGCGCTTTCTTCTTGCAACCCGCCGCGAACATCGCCAACATCAGGCAAATGCCAATGGTGCTGATTTTCCGTTTATTCAACATGAAGTAAATCCTCCTGAAATCTTGAAACGTGTGCGGGGCGGTCTGAGAGGCCGCCGGGCCCAGAGGGCACCCCCGAGGGCCTGCCCCACGATGTTACTTTGCCCATACCGGGGTCCCATTCTTTCCGGCTGTGGTCAACTGCTTGAGCTGTGTGCCATCGGCCAGCATGGTCCAGATCTGCTCCGAACCGCTGCGCGTGGACATAAACGCCAGACGCCTGCCGTCGGGCGCCCAGGTGGGGTTCTCATTGCGCCCGGCGCCGTAGGTCAACTGGTTAAAGTTGCGCGAAGCCACATCCATCACGAAGATATTGAAATTACCGGTGGCGAACCCGCGCGTCCAGGCAAAAGCCATAATCTGCCCGTTGGGATGCCAGCACGGGTTGGAGGCCTCTCCTTCGCCATTGCTCAATCTCTGCACGTCGGCGCCATCCATATTCATCCGATAGATCTGCTGCGGTCCGGACCGGCCCGAAAAAAAGACCAGATCGGTTCCCGTCTTGGGATTGACTTTCGGCTCGACCTCCAGGGCGGACGTATTTGAAATGCGGCGCAGATTGCTGCCGTCGATATTGGCGGAATAGATCTGCGCGCGGCCGCTGGCCGTGGACGAGTAAAGCAACTGTTTGCCGTCCGGCGTGAAATCCGGGGTAGCGTTCATGGATGCGACTTGATTATAAAACGGCAAGCGCCGTCCCGTATCCGTCGAGAGAATAAATATAGCAGGATTACCGCGAGCGAAGCTAGTAAACGCGACTTTTGCGCCGTCGGGCGAGACGGCGGGCATGATGGATAGCGAATTGAAACGGCTGATTTGGCGCTGGTTGGAGCCATCGGGGTCCATGACCCAGATTTCCTTGTGGCCGGTACGATTCGATACAAAATAGATCTTAGTGCCGAGCAGGGAGGTGCCGCCCATCTGGGCTATGATATCGGCGGCGAATTCGTGGGCCGTTTTCTGGGCTCCGGCTTCATCGGGAGAACCGAAATAGCGCTTGCCGAGGACCTGGGCTTGCGAAACCGTGGCTTGGCCCACGTTGAACAACCAGCCGTAGAACACCAGCACGTTGTTTTGTACGGCGGTATAGCCGAACGCCAGGTAGTTCGCCGAGACCGGCGGCGAGGACCAGTCCGAGAGCCATGCGCCGCCACCATTGCGGGGTTGTTGGCCGGGGCGCGTAGGCTGGGGCGGCGGCTGCTCGCGGAAATCCGGGGGCTGCTGGGGCACCTGCAGCGGGTACATGGTTTTGGGGACCATTTTGAAAAGGCCGGAGGCGTCCAGATCGTTGTAGAGCGTCTCGTTGAAGGCGTTCATCAACGGCTGGGCCGCGCCGCTGCCGCGCAGATCGGGCACCGCAATGGCGGGGCGGTTGCCGCCCTCCAACTTGATAACGACATCGCTCTGCTGCGCAGCCAACACCAGAAGGATCCCGGTGAACGCCGCGGCGAACCAAAAGACTCTTTTCATTTATCGCCTCAACTCAAACCAGAATTCAATGGTGGCGGCGTTCCGTTCATAAGCGGCAGGCAAGGCCGGGAACGGCTGGGCGTCGTAGATGGCGCGCTGCGCGGCGTAGTCCAGGGCCTGGTTCCCGCTGCCCTGCGCGACATGCACGTTTTTCACCGAGCCATCCCGCATCAGATCGAAGGTGACGATGGCTGGTGGGAGCGTGTGAATGCGCGGGTCCACGTCGCCGGTGTGCCACTTCTCGGCGACTTTTTGCCGCAGGATCATAACGTAGTTTCCGAAGCGGTTGCCAAACGGCGATCCCTGGCCGACGCCCACTCCGCCGGAGCCGATCTGCCCCATCATGGGCGAAACCAAGGCTTGGCCGGCCGCGCTGTAAAGCTGGTTGGGACGATCCTGCTGCTTGGCGCGCCAGGTGTTCTGCGCGGACCGGGCTACATCGGACGGCTTGGGGTGGGTGCGGCTCTTGATGGGGATGGCGTCCGGCTCCTCGGCATGCGCCAGCTTTTTCGGCTTGGCAGCGGGAGGAGGGGTGGGTACCGCGGATTCGGTTGGGTTGGCCAGCGGGTTGACGATGCCGCTCCGCGATGGCAATGGAATCTTGTTCACCACGTTAATGGCGATACTGCCCGGGCCGCCCGAATTGACATCGCCCCAGCTCTCATGATGGCCGGAGAGCACTACTCCCCAGAGCAGCAATGTAGCGAAGACCGCCACATGCAGCCCCACGGACCCCAGCAGCGGTTTGTTCAGCGAAGCCGGCTGATCCAGGATGTCCACGTGGGCGGGCATTACTTGCGCCTCTTATCGGCGGCATCCTCCGGCCGAGTGACCGCGTTGACCTGATACTTGGCCGCTGCGAGATCGCTCATGACCTGGGCGATAGGCTCCCAGACGGTCTCTTTGTCGGCGCGCAGGTAGACAGCGGTGGCGCCGCTGAAACGCCGCTGGATCTCGGCCGGAAGTTGATTGATGTCGGTTTCTTTTTCGTTGAGGTACAGCGTGCCGTCCTTGGTGATATTGACGACCGGCAGCTCTTTGGCGCTGTCGGCGACGGCGCGCGTCTTGGGGACGTCCACCTGGATGCCGAATTCCATGACGTGGGCGGTCAGCATGAAGATGATGAGCAGCACCAGCATCACGTCGACGAAGGGGGTGACGTTGATTTCGGCAAGCATGCCGGGCGAAGCACGCCGGCGCGACCGGGAGTTGCCGCCGCCATTGGTCGCGATCGCCACGGGCTATTCTCCGAAACTCCGCTCGGCCATGTTGAGGAATTCGAGCGAGAAGTCGTCCATGCGCGAGCCGATCTCGCGAATGTTGTGGCTGAACTGGTTATAAAAGATGGCGGCGGGGATGGCCGCAGCGAGCCCCACGGCGGTGGCGATGAGCGCGTCGGCGATTCCGGGCCCCACGGCGCGCAGGCTGGCGCTGCCCTGCATCCCAAGCTCCTGGAACGCGCGGATGATGCCGAGCACGGTGCCGAACAAACCGATGAAGGGGCTGACCGAAGCGGTGGTGGCGAGCCAGCTCATGTTGCGCTCCAGCTTGGTGAGCTCCTCGCTGGTGCCAAGCTGCAGGGAGCGTTCGAGCGAGATTTTGTTGGTGACGGAGCCGCGCGCCTGGACCTGGCGGTGGATCTCCTCGTAGCCGAACTCGAAGACGGAAACCAGGGGGGCGGGTTTGAACTGCTCGCTGGCGACCATGACCGCGTCGAGGCCGGTGGCTTTGCGGAAGGCGCGCAAAAAGCGCCGGTCGGCGGAGCGGGCCGTGCGCAAGACGTTCCACTTGGCAAAAATGATGGCCCAGGAGAAAACGGAAAAGAGTATCAGGATGGCGAGAACGGCGATTGTCAGAGGGCCGCCGCGGCCAACCATTTCCCAAATGTCGATCTGCAGAAGGAATGCGGGCGCTTCAGGCGTCAAACCATCTCCTTATTTTCAAATCTAACACGAGCCGCGCTGCGGCGGGGCTAAAGCCCGCCCTCCAAACCGGTCCTTGAATTGCAAAGGTGGAGGGCATGTGGATTGCCGGCGGACTTGCGGTCTTGGTGCTGTTGAGTTTGCTGTTGTCGATGATTTCCACGCCTCCCACCATCGGGCGCTGAGACACACACCGCGTGTCAGACTGACTCAAAATAACGCGCCAGTTCCCAGTCGGTCACGGCTTTTTCATATTGGCGCACTTCCCATTCGCGGGTGCTGGCGTAGTGGTCCACAAACTGTTCGCCCAGCCATTCGAGTGCTACGCGGCTTTGGCGGAACAGACGGGTGGCGTCGGCCAGGGTGCGGGGCAGGGGTGGCGCATCTCCGGAGTATGCATTCACGGTGGGCGGCGGCAGCTCCAGCTTGCGTTCGATGCCGTCCAAGCCGGCCGCGAGCGATGCCGCCATGGCGAGGTACGGATTGATGTCCGCGCCGGTGAGACGCAGTTCCACGCGCGTGGACTTCTTGCGGCTGGGAATTGCGCGCACAGCCGTGGTGCGATTGTCGACACCCCAGGTGGCATTCACCGGGGCCCATGCGCCCGGCACGGTGCGCTTGTAAGAGTTGATGGTTGGGCAGAAAATTGCCGCCAATTCCGGCATGTTCGTCACCAGGCCGGCGACGTATTGCCGCATCAGCTCGGACATGCCGCCATCGGCGGCCTCGGTGGAAAACAGGTTGTCGAGGTTTCCGGTGCGACTGAGGCTCTGATGCAGGTGGCCGCTGGAACCCGGCAGGGCGACGTTCCACTTGGCCATGAAGGTCGGGGTCAGGCTGTGCCGCGCGGCGATCTCCTTCACGGCAACCTTGAACAGCGCCGCGCGATCGGCGGCCGCCAGGCCCGGCTCGACGGCGATGGCTGCTTCGTACACGCCGGGTCCAGTTTCCGTGTGGAATCCCTCAAGCGGCACATCGAAGGCGGCCAGCGCTTCCATGATCGCCAGCACCAGGTCGGCGTTGGCCGAGGCCCGCGTTACGCTGTAGCCGAACATGCCGGGGGTCAACGGGGTGAGCGCGGCGAAGTGCTTGTCGCGCAAGGTCTGCGCGGTTTCGCGAAAGATGAAGAATTCGTACTCCGCCGAAAAATGCGCGGTATAGCCGCGTTCGGCCGCGCGGTCGAGCACGCGCTGAAAGACCTGCCGCGGGGCGATGGCCAGCGGCTGGCCGCTGGCGTCGCAGAAATCCAGGAGGAAAAACGCGGTGCCGGGCTCCCACGGTACCAGCCGGTAGCTGCCGAAGTCGATGCGGCAATGCGCGTCGGGATAGCCGGTGTGCCAGCCGGTGAACTTGACGTTGTCGTAGAGGACATCGCCGATATCCCAGCCGAAGATCACATCGCAAAAGCCCAGCCCGGATTCGGCCGCCGACCAGAACTTCTCGACGCTGATGTATTTTCCGCGCAGGGTGGCGTCGATGTCGAAGGCGCCCAGCTTGACGCGCCGGATGTGATTGTCTTCGAAGCGGCGCCGGATGGATTCGCGGTCCATCACAGCGCCACCCACACGGACTTGATATTGGTGTATTGCTCCAGAGCGTAGGAGCCGAGGTCGCGGCCGAAGCCGCTCTGCTTATAGCCGCCGAAGGGCGAGGCGGTGTCGAACCCGTTGTAGGTGTTGATCCACACCGAGCCGGCCTTGATGTCGGCGGCCATGCGGTGGGCGAGCTTAATGTCGCGCGTCCAGACTGCCGATACCAGACCGTAGATGGTACAGTTGGCGATTTCCACGGCTTCCTCGGCGTCGCGGAATTTCAGGGCGCAGAGCACCGGACCGAAGATTTCTTCCTGCGCGATCTTCATGTCCGGCTTCACTTCGGAAAAGATGGTGGGCTTGACGAAGAAGCCCTTGGCCTTGGCGCCTTCGATGTCGCGCTCGCCGCCGCACTCGAGCTTCGCGCCTTCCTCCTTGCCGGACTTGATGTAATCCAGAATGCGCTCCATTTGGCGCCCGGAAACCTGCGAGCCCATCTGGGTGGATTTGTCGAGCGGATCGCCGACCTTCAGCTTCTGCGCGCGCGCGACCAGCTCGCCGACGAAGCGGTCGTGGATATCTTCGTGCACCAACAGGCGGGAGGCCGCGCTGCAGATCTCGCCCTTGTTGGCGAAGATGCCCCAGAAGGCAGACTTGAGCGCGGCATCGATATCGCAGTCGGGGAAAATTATGTTCGGCGACTTACCGCCTAGTTCCAGGCTGAGCCGCTTCAGGTTGGATTCGCCGGAGGCTTGCAGCAGCCGCCGGGCCGTGCGAATGCTGCCTGTGAAGCTGATCTTATCCACGTCCATGTGCAGCGCCAGCGCTTCGCCGGCGGTTTGGCCGTAGCCGGTGACCACGTTCAGGACGCCATCGGGCAGGCCGGCCTCCTGGCAATACTCGGCCAGCTTCAGCGCGGTGAGCGGGGTCCATTCCGAAGGCTTCAAGACCACGGAGCAGCCGCAAGCCAGCGCCGGCGCCACTTTCCATGCGGCGATCTGGAGCGGATAATTCCACGGCACTATGCCGCCCACCACGCCCACCGGCTCGCGCAGGGTGTAATTCAGGAAGGGGCCATCCACGGGAATAGTTTCGCCGTAGATTTTGCGCACCCAGCCGGCGTAATAGCGAAACGCGTCGATGGCCGGATCGACATCGGCGCCGCCCGCCTCGCGCACCGTTTTGCCGTTCTCCATGGATTCGAGCACGGCCAGCTCTTCGCGATGCTTGAGCAGGATTTCGGAGATGTCCCAAAGGGTTTTTTCCTTCCTGGAGGGGTCCATGCCGCGCCAGGTCTTGCGCTCGAAACTGGCGCGCGCGGCAGCCACGGCGCGGTCGACGTCGCAGGCTGCGCCATCCGGGACGGTGGTCAGGAGGTCACCCGTGGCTGGGTTGACGACGTCGATTACGCCGCCACGCTCCGCGTCTTCGCGCCGGCCGTCGATGAACAGCTTGCCTGGGTGCAGGTGTTGTTTGATGTCTTCAGATGCGGTCATTTTGTTCTCTTGTGCCAGTCTCTATTGTAGACGCCGGAAGGGAATATGGCCCGATCCGGCGGCCGGTCCCCATTCGCCAATTCCATTTTGCGGGCGCTTCAGTGGCGTTATGAAGATTGGGACGGCGACAGGGGGGCTCTCCTGGCTCGTCTAGGAGTGGGCGCCTTATTGGCGGGTGAAAAGGAACGAACGGCAAGCCGCAAAGGGGCGGCCTGGGAGGCCGCCGCAGGCCGAGGGCCTGCCCCACAATTCTAAGTTACTCATTCAGCAACTTCCGATCCACCATCCAATCCCGCAACCGGTCCGGCCAGGTGGCCACCGGCAAGTGCGAGGGCCGCATTCCCACGCCATGCGCTCCGCTGGCATAGATGTGCATCTCCGCCGGCACTCCCTGTTTCTCAAGATCCAGATACAAGTTGACGGTGGTTACCACGTGGGAACGGTCCTCATCGGTGCACATCAGAAACGTGGGAGGCGCGTCTTTCGGCACCGTGATCGTTCCTGGCTTGAATCCCGGATAGATGGCCGCGGCAAAATCGGGACGGGAGTTGGCGCGCTCCACCGGATCGCTCGCGCCCGCATTGCCCGCATCGAAGCGCGTCTCGATCAAAGCGGTCACTTCCCCGCCCGCCGAAAAGCCCATGAAGCCGATGCGCGCCGGATCCACGCCCCACTCCGCGGCGCGGCTTCGCACCGTGCGCACGGCCCGTGCCGCATCCGCCAGCGCATCGCGCTCCACGGTGTACTTCGATCCCGGCGCGCGCGCCAACCGGTACTTCAGCACGAACGCCGCGATCCCATTGCGATTCAGCCAATCGGCGATTTCCCAGCCCTCCTTGTCGATGACAAGCTGCGAATGGCCGCCGCCCGGCGCCACCACCACGGCGATCCCGTTCGCTTTTTCCGGCGGCGCAACGAAGACATAGATCGACGGGTAGTGCACCACCGTGAATCGCTTGGGCAGCTTGGAATTCGGCGCCGATTCGAACACCTCTGCCGCGGTTTCCCCTTCCGACCCCGGCGCGCCATTCGGCCAAAGCCGGACTTCCTCGCCGCGATCGATGGCGAGCGCGCATCCGTAAACCAGAACGGTACTGAGAATAAGTTTCGCGATCATAACTTTGCCCGCTTAGGCCACAGACTAAAGTCTGTGCCACCGGTTATCAATGACTTAGTGGCAGATGGTGGCACAGGCTTCAGCCTGTGAGGGCCTTTTTCAGCATCCTGCTAGGCCCCCCGACCCTCTCCTGTGACCGGCATGCCAGAGTAATGCACGTGCACCAAACGCCACCGGCCTTGCTCCTTCCGATATATCTGCGTTTCGCGGCCCTTGGTCGCCAACGGAGATCCGTCCTTCCTGAGCTTAGCCGCAAAATTCCAATAGAACTCAGACCACGCGGTGTCTCCGTACGCGTGGATCGACACATCTTTAATGCTGAGCTTCCGCTCGGAGAAAGTCTCTCCCATCAGTTGGCGAAAGACATGGTCCGCCACCTGGTCGAGACCGTGCTCATGCCCGCGCGGGTGAATGAACGACACCTCCGGCGAATTCGACCAGATCTGCCTGACAAGTTCCACGTCGGCCGTATCGACGGCCTTGGCATACTGCGCCAGCAGGCGCTGGATCTTGCCAATATCCGCGGGCGCGCCGCTATTCTGGCCCGCGGCGTGGAATGAAACTGCTGCCGCGAGGACCAGGCAGCAGCGCAATGGAGTGAGTTTCGCAATCACAATTGGGGCAGTGTATCACAAGGCTGCCACATGCCGTCACGCATCGGAGTATGATGAGAAACAAATGCGAACCTCGTTGGTTTTGGCCGCGTGTCTCGCGGCCTTCGCGGCGGTACCGTGCTACGGACAATCCGCTGCAGCGATTCCCCACCTCGAGAAACACGGAACCGCGACCCAGTTAATCGTCGACGGCCAGCCGTTTCTGGCCCTCACCGGCGAATTAGGCAACAACTCCGCTACCAGCCTCGAGTTCATCGAGCCCATCTGGCCCAAGCTGGCCGCCGGCAATTTGAACTGCGTTCTCGCCGCCATCTCCTGGGCGCAAATGGAACCCGCCGAAGGCCGCTACGAATTCGCCCTGGTGGACGGTGTAATCGACGAAGCCCGCCGCCACGATCTGAAGCTGGTGTTCCTCTGGTTCGGCAGTTGGAAGAACGGCCTTTCCAGCTACGCTCCCTATTGGGTCAAGCAGGACTTTCAGCGCTTCCCGCGCATCCGCCTGGGGACCGGCAAAAGCATGGAACTCCTCAGCACCTTCGGCGACGCCACGCGCGATGCCGATGCGCGCGCCTTCCGCGCGCTCATGCGCCATATCAGGGAGGTTGACGGCACCCGCCACACGGTGGTCATGGTGCAGGTCGAAAACGAAGTCGGCGTGCTGCGCGATTCGCGCGACCGGTCTCCCGTCGCCAACCAGGCGTTCTCCGCGCCCGTGCCTCGCGAGCTCATGGACTACCTGCAAAAGCACCGCGACACCCTGGCCCCCGAACTCCGCGAACTGTGGACCGCCAGCGGATCGCGCACCTCCGGCTCCTGGGAGCAGGTCTTCGGACCGGGCAAGCCCGACAGCGTCTCCATGCCGATTCAAACCACCGCGCCGCCCATGACCGCGGAAGAACACGAGTCGTCGTGGCGCAGCCTGCATTGGCCGTCCGACGAGATCTTCATGGCCTGGCACTACGCGCGCTACGTCGGCAAGGTGGTGGCCGAGGGCAAGCAGGAGTACGCCATCCCCATGTTCGTGAACGCCTGGCTGCAGCAGCCCAATCACGCCTGGCCCGGGACGTATCCGAGCGGCGGGCCGCTGCCCCAGGTACACGATATCTGGCGAGCCGGCGCGCCCGCCATCGACATGCTGGCCCCCGACCTGTACCTGCAATACTTCGACGAAGTTTCCGAACGGTTCGTGCGCAATGCGAATCCGCTGTTCATCCCGGAGACCAGCGCCAACGCGTCGAATGTGCTGATGGCCTTTGGCAAGTTCAACGCCATCGGTTTCTCGCCTTTCTTCATCGAACGCACGGTGGCGCCGGACACCGATCTTGCAGCCGCCTATCGCGTGGTGTCCAACCTGGCGCCCGCGATTGCCGCGCACCAGGGCACCCCGGAAATCGCCGCCATCCGCACGCGGCAAGGCGACCCGCCCGCGAAACTCGCACTCGGCGGCTACACGCTCGAGCTGACCTTCACTGGCCGCGGCCGGCCGCCCATCGCGCCGAATGCGCAGGCCCCACAGACCAGCCAGCAGGAAGCCGTCCAGGGATCGGCCATCTTCGTGGCGGCCGCTCCCAACGAGTTCTTCATGGGCGCGGTCGGGGGTGGCGTGCGCATCGCGTTTACCCCAACTACCCCGGGCCCCTCGACCGTCGGGCTGGGCGATGTGCAGGAAGGCCGCTTCGTGGATGGCAAATGGACTGTCGTCCGCCAGTTGGGCGGCGACGACACCGGCCAGGGCGAGATCCTGACGCTGCGTCCGAATACGACCCTCCGCGTGACGGTTTATCGCTACGAATAGTCAGCGGTGTGCTATACTTCAGCCAAATTGCGCGTGGAGGGATTTTGCAATGACTCTGAAGACCTTGCGATACCCTGGGTTGCGCTCCGTCGCTCTCGCCGCGATGTGGCTGTTTCCGCTAACCGCTTATCCGCAGACCACGCTGACGGGCGCAATTCAGTTTTCGACAAATTCCACCGGCACCTTCTCTGGCGGCCAGGTATGGAACACGCTTCCGCTTGATGGCAGTTGCTGTTACGCCTTGTGGCTAGCAATGAATCCGGACGCCACATCGCCAGTCAATGGCCCATCCGACGCGCAGGCGGGCATTGCCATCCCCTTGGAGGTGGGCAATAGTTACAAGTATTACATCTTCGCGCAACCAAACACGGGTTTCAGCTTCAACGGCTTAAACCTGTTCTTCGACGGGAACAATTCAACCCCGGGCATCTCGGTATTCGGCGCCATCAACAGTTCCAACTTTCGGCCCAACAGTAGCAGCACATTGATGCTCCAAGCTTGCTGCGTAGCGGGTTCGGGTAGCACCAGCTATAGTGCGGACGGCGTCATCGTGGTTCTGACCGGCTACGATTTCAACACCCCTGCCACCTCGCCCGGGGACGTGTGCCAAGCCTATGCCTTCACTCCTGCCCCCGGAGACGTCCTGAGTTTCTTCGGATCGTTCACATTGCAGGTCTATGCCGCGGCGGCTCTGAGCCTCAGCCAGACCAGCGGCTCGCCGGGAACCAAACTCACCGCTACAGGGAGTGGCTTTGCTCCTGCGGAGACGGTCGATATCTACGCCGGCCACATCGGCGTTACCCCGCTGTCGACCACGACAACTGATGCCAGCGGTTCCTTCACCGTCACACCCCGCGTACCGTCGCTCCCTTATGGGCCTATCGACTTTTACGCCGTGGGCCTGAGCAGCGGCAAGGTTGGAGTTGCGACGTTGTCCGTTACGCCGGGCCTGCTCATGAGTCCCGGAACCGGAGCGCCGGGCGGCACTACGACGGCGCACGTTTTAGGCTTCGGCGCCAGCGAGACAGTCGATGTCTATTGGAACAACCCACGGCAGTTACTCGGTGCGGCAACCGCGGACGCCGTGGGCAGCGGCGCCTTGACGATTACGATCCCGGCCACCGCCTCACCTGGAATCAACGGCGTGATCGGGGTTGGACAGACCACCAAGGCCATCGGCATAGGGAGAGTCACGGTCGAATAGCCCGGCAGTTCCCGGTGGTGGGTCAGTTTGCAATTGGAGGGCGGGCATTCTGCCCCGGGGTCCCCTCTGGGGGCGGCTTTCAGCCGGCTTGGCCGCCTGAAAAGGCGGCTGCGGCCAAGATTGGCCGCCCCACGGAATTGTCACTGTATTAAGCGAACTTCAAGGTTGCTCCAGGCAGGTTCAGCGGCGGGTGAGCATCAGATAGTGCACGGCTTTCCCAGGATCGCTCAAGGACTGCGCGCTTTCGATCTCACCGGCCGGGATGTCCGACACACAACCCTCCAAGTCGGCCTCGGAGCGGTAGGTGAGCCACCAATCCATGAACATCTCCATGTACCCGGCGCCCGGCGTACCGGTAGCGAAGTTGGCCACGATGAGCCGCCCGCCGGGGGTCACATGCTTCCATAACGCGCCCATGACGCGAGCGGCCACCGGGCCGCTCAAATAATCGAACAAGCCAAGGGAAATAGACCAAGTCACAATCGGAATCGAGGTCATGCGAGCCGCGCAACAACGCGCGAACCGAGGTCGCCGAACACTTTACGGTGCGGGAATCGTAGCAATCGCGCACGTGCGCCAGGGATTCGAGATCCTGGTCCGCGGCCGTCCAGTTGCAAGCGCGGTCCCTCAGCATGGGGTGAACCTGCTCATATTCCCGCAGATGCCCGCAGGCAAAAGAGAGGACCTTCACGGGACGGCCCGCCGCGATCATGCTGGTCTCGATCTGAGAGGCGATCCAGTCGCGTCTCCAGCGGACCGCCCTCGCGGGCGGCGAAGCGCCTGCCGAGTAAGCGTGAATTGCCATTCCCAGATCGGTGACGCCGGCGTCATGGTACGCCCCGCGGCGGCCGTACACATAGTCGAGCATGACCGCGTCGCCGGCGTATCCACGCGGCTTTTGGAACGCCCGCGCGGTGTACGGGTCCTGCATCAACAGTTCAAATAGGGGGTGTTCCCGCGCATTCCCCACCAGCCGATGCCATTCGCCGCCGGAACTGTCCGCTCTGACGCGGTCGAGCGTGACCATCAGCGCCTGGATCGGAGACGGCGCTTGGGTGTCCAGAAGTTGGGCACGGCACAATTCGAGACCCGCGGCCAGCGTCCCTGCCGGGCTGCCCGCCGGCGCATTCATGGTCGTCATTGTCCCTCCTTACGTGCGAGTATCCGGAAAGTAATCCACATGTTCTTTTCAAAATCGTAGAGCTGACAGGTCTTGAAGGTAGCTCGAATGTCACGCAACGAGATCGGCTTGTCGACAATATCCGATTGAAACCTGCTTTTTAGAGCTTCCATGGCCGCCTCCAGCCGGTAGAAGGGAACA